>TARA_R110002072_G_scaffold158723_1_pt1 | contig 31895 bp, 21 predicted proteins | sample TARA_R110002072 | Tara Oceans TARA_R110002072 (sample SAMEA4397118) | marine metagenome | biome: Polar Biome; feature: [SRF] surface water layer (ENVO:00010504); material: water (ENVO:00002006), including particulate matter (ENVO:01000060) such as... | depth 5 m
CGGCTGGCAGTATGATGACTTGCGTGACGCGATTGCTAATCAACCCGACAGTCCTCATGTATTTGATCTCTCTCCCACCGCCGATCACGTTGAAACCAATAGACAAAATCCCGTTAACAACAGAGTGGATAACTTCATCAGCGGTGTGCTGGCGACCGATCCGCCCCATCCAGTTTTTCTTCCGGCGGGTTGCTAGGTAGTCGAAGCAGGTGGCCAGCCCGTTTTTTCCTCCTGATGTTCAACAAATAGTGAGTAGTACAGTGTGGGATATTGAATTAAAAGTCGACAGTGCATCCACCGACATTCAAATTGAGCCTATATTTACTATGCGTCCCTTGCCTTCGATGGCCAGCTGCGCAAATAATGCTCTGCGGGCAGAGCCAGAGGGGATACTACTGCGCGGGATTCCATCACTGTTAGTAAACTGGTAAGCAAGGCCTATGTGTTACTGAGGATGCCGCGTGCGCTATTGTTGCTGCTAGTTCCTCGCTTAGTCTTGGAAGGCTCGTAGCATCCATGATGTTTTTTCATGGATCCGCATACGGTCTGAAACTAATGCCGCCGTTGACTCATCATCTGCTGACTGTGCAAGCTTTAACACCTCTCTGGCTGTTTTAACAACTTGTTCATGTCCCTTCGTCAATAAGTTCACCATCTCTTCGGAACTTGGTACGCCTTCAACTTCTTTGATAGAACTCAGTCTTGAGAACTCCTTGTATGTGCCTGGAGCAGCAAAATCCAAGGTGCGAATACGCTCGGCGATTTCGTCAACAGCCAGTGCCAATTCGTTGTAATGCTCCTCAAACATGAGGTGGAGCTCTCTAAACCGCGGACCGGTCACATTCCAGTGAAAATTGTGTGTTTGTAGATAAAGCGTGTAAGAGTCTGCTACCAGCCGTTTCAGCCCTTCTGCCACCTTCTCCCTATCGTTTGCATCTATTCCAATATCAATGCCACTCATTTCAAACTTCCTCTTTTTGTATACAATTTGCGGATTAGACTATATCAATTTTATTCAGTCTCGGGGACATAAACACGCCGTTGTGACGGAATTTTCTCTCGAAGTCTGCTGTTGAAAATTAGAAAATTCCAAGAAGTATAAGTTATTAACCTGAAACTCGGCTCGCAGCGAGGGTCGGGTAATTCATATTCGGCGTGTACCTGCTCAGAGGGTTTACGATGGAGGCGATTTGTAATCAGAGTCACCCCGACTGACTTTCCTGATGCCGTTCGGAGGCCATTCCGGCGCGGATAGAGTTTCCGCTAGAGTAAGGACCGCAAACTTTTCCGTGCCAATACGTCAGCCTTTCGCGAAAACTTTACTCACTGTCCTCATTATCTTGGACCTTAGTCTGCGACTTAGGATTAAAGCGTTGATGGAAGGCTTCACGATTGCGCTGACATAGAACGTAAAACGCCGGTATCAAAACAATACCTAGCGTACTGGCTGCCAGCATCCCTGAAAAAACGGTATATCCAATCATCTCACGGCTGACTGCGCCAGCGCCATTTGCAAAGATCAGTGGCAGTACGCCCAATATAAATGAAAATGCAGTCATAATTACTGCTCGAAAACGTTGTTTAGCTGCGGTATTCGCTGCATCGATAATCGAAAGCCCAGCTTCACGCTTTTCTTTAGCGAATTCAACGATCAAAATTGCATTCTTTGACACCAGTCCGATCAACATTACCAATCCAATCTGAACATAAATATTGGTCTCTAATGAGGCTAGGGTTAGCCCGACTGCGGCACCAAAAATACCAATCACGACCGACAGCAAAATGACTATCGGTAGAGACCAGCTCTCATATTGCGCAACCAGGAATAACAGTACGAAAACCAGCGACAGAATGAAGATCCATCCCGTTTGACCCTCTGCCTTATTCTGTTCAAAACTTATGCCAGACCAGCCAACAGAGAATCCGGCGGGTAGCTGATCACGGACAATTTTTTCCAAATCGGACATCACATCGCCGGTTGACCCGTCTTTTGCCGCACTGCTGTTAAAGCTAGCACTACCGTACTGATTAAAACGCTCTATTTTGTCCGGCCCCACTGTCTTATTAAGTTTGGCGATTGATCGCAATGGCACCATGGTGCCGGTGCGGCTCATTACGTAAGTATTCAGAACATCGTCACCATCTCGACGATAATCCATGTCAGCCATCATGTAGACCTTATAAGACTTCCCGTACAAATTAAAATCATTTACATACCGTTGGCTGAACTGTGATTGCAGCGTTGCAAATACGACAGAGACGTCGATGCCCAACACTTCGGCTCTCTCCCGATCAATGTCTAAAAACAAGCGAGGGTATTCTGCTGTGTAATTAGAAAACGCATTGCCGATGCTTGCCTCGCTGAGAGCGGAAACAAGCAGGGCACGCATTGCGGAAGATATCTCGCTCGGTGTCTGTCCTGCCATGCCGAGTAATTGACCATTAATGCCACCTGTGCGGCCCATCCCACTTATGGAGGGAGGCATCATCACATTGATATCTGCCTCACGAATGCTATTAAGTGACTGCCGTAGGTTATCAAGAATACTAAACGCCGATTGCGCTTGGTCGGGCCGTTCGTCCCAATGGCGAAGTCGAACAATTCCCATTGCGACATTACTCGCAGGGCCAGACATGTTGCTACCGCTTACTAGAATAAAGTCACTGACTTCAGGTATTTCGGCAATAATATCAGCTACTCGCTGTGCGATTCTTTCAGTGCGAGGCAATGCAGCGGCGTCAGGTAAACTAATATCTACAAACAGGGTGCCTCGATCCTCAACAGGCACAAACCCTTGTGGTCTTTCATCGTAAAGATAGTACGCGGCCGCCGCGAACGGAATCAGCAGCAGCGCGGCAAAAACAGGCCGGTGAGTAAACCAAGCTGCAGCGATCGTGTATTTTCCCCTAACTCTATTTAGTTGCCTGTCGACGGCAAGGACCATAGCCGGTTGCCGGCTGCGCTGCTTAAGCAAGACAACGCACAAGGCTGGGCTTAAGGTAAGCGCTACAAGAGATGAAAAAATAACCGCTGCCGACATGGTGATCGCAAATTGCTTATAGAGTTCACCCGTCATGCCAGGAATAAAGGCAAAGGGTACAAAAACGCTTAGTAACACCAGCGTGGTGGAAATAACAGGACCTTTTACTTGACTCATTGAACGGCGTGCAGCGTCACCGGGTGATAGGCCTTCCTCCACCATAAGACGTTGTACATTCTCGACTACCAGTATTGCATCATCCACCACTAGACCTATCGCAAGGACAAGAGCAAACAGTGTTATGGTGTTGACGGAATAACCTAAGACAGCCAATACAAAAAAACTGCCCAGTAGAGATACGGGTATCGCCAGACTAGGAATTAAGGCCATACGCCAGTCCCCCATGAATGCATAGGTCACTAGCACTACCAGCAATACCGTGATTAGCAGCGTCGTTATAATCTCGGTGATCGTGGCAGAGACGAAGTCTGTGGAATCGTAAACTATCGAATAGGTCATGCCCTGAGGAAAATAGGGTTCTGCCTGCTGTAATTGTTCGCGAACAACGGCCATAACATCGAGCGCATTAGCCGTCGAAATTTGTGAAATGTTTAGCATTGCCATCGGGTGACGGCCACTATATTGGGCCGCAACTTGATAGTCGCTTCTGCTTAACTCAACGCGTGCGACATCACGTAAACGTGTGATCCCGGCCTTCCCGTCAGTCTTTACAATGACATTTTCAAACTGTTCAGCATTGTCAAAGCGGCCCTGACCGCTGACCGTATATTCGAATACTTGGTTTTCTGGAATGGGTGCTGAGCCAATCTTTCCACCAGTAGCTTGTACGTTTTGATTTTCAACCGCCACTGCGATATCACTGGGACTGATATTGCGTTGAAACATCGCTTGCGGATCAGTCCAAATACGCATGCTGTACTGGCCACCTCCAAGAATGTCGGCACTTGAAATACCTTTAATGCGATTGATGGCGGGCAATATATTCAAATCGACATAATTGTTAATGGAAACATCATCAAGAGTGTCATCCGGGGAGTAAAAAGCGATCCGGGCTAGTGATGAGCTCCCCCGTGCTTGAATCGAAATTCCTTGTTCTATCACCTCAACCGGTAATTGAGACTGCACTAACTGGATACTATTCTGCACTCGAATCATCGCCATATCTTCGTTAATGCCTTGCTCGAACACTATTTCGAGTTCATAGCGGCCGCTGTCGCGTGACACCGATGACATGTATTCCATGCCTTCCACGCCATTCACAGAATCCTCAATCAGCGTTGCTAGGATATCGGCAATAGTTTCGGCATTCGCGCCAGGGTATATAGCGGTAACAGACACCTTTGGCGGCGCAACGCTAGGGAACTGGGCTACTGGTAATTGATTTAGAGAAATAAACCCGATAATGCAGATCAATATTGCGATGACCATAGCGAATCGGGGCTTTTCAACAAATAAATAACGTTCAAATTGCGGGACATGCATTAGAAGTCTTCCTGGCCAACGAATTCGGCAGCAACCTGTGATCCTATCTTGGCTTTTGTAATCCCCTGAACGATTACGCGCTCGCCCACAAAGAGGCCACTGCTAACCAGAGCCAAGCCGTCAGTTTTGTCACTGATTGCGATGTTGCGACGGACCACTGTATTGCTTTCGTCGATTAGCAGAACGTAATCACCCTCAATATCACTGATAATGCTAGACAGCGGCACCGCGGGCAAAGGTTCCGGACGGCTGCGCGTAGATAGAACATCCACAAACTGGCCCGGTGTAAGCAAAGAATCAGGATTTGGAAACTGTAGGAAAAGCGAGAGGGTAGCTGTTTCAGGGTTGAGACGGTTGCCGACGAACATCATTTGGCCCGCATAAGAATAGCGGCTGCCGTCTGCAAGACGCAAGGCACGGTCTACGCTAGGCTCGGGCTTGCTCGGGTCGCGCTGTTGCATTTTGCGACGATAATTAATGAATTCAGTTTCAGACACCGAGATCTCGACGCGAATAGGATCAAGTTGTACCAGATTAGAAAGCACCGTATTGGCTTCAAGATATGCGCCCTCGTCCATCGTGAACAAGCCAATCATACCGTCGAAGGGCGCCTCGATCTGTGTGTAGTTGAGATCGATTTCGCGCAATTCAAGAGCGGCCTCTGCAGAAGCAAGGCCGGCTTCTGCGTCTTTTCGCATAGCGATCGCCGTATCCGATTCTGACTGAGATACTACCTGCCTTTTCAACAGCGACATCAGGCGTTGTTGTTCCAACTCGGCAAGCTCAAGCGCGGCTTGAGCTTTTGCCACCTCGGCCTCCGCAACACGGACATTTGCCTGATAGACGTTGGGGTCAATTTCCGCTAGCACCGTGCCCTTCTCAACGCGGTCGCCTTCTCGCACGCGCCATCTATTAAGCGTTCCGCTGACGCGAGTTCTTATATCGGTGTCTCTGATCGCTTCTACACGTCCAAAGTTAGAGTTATTCCTCAGAGCCCCTGATTCTCTGACTAAAGTGTAGCCAACGGCTATAGGTTCAGCGGACAGGGTTGTGCTGAAAAACATGCTTGCAATAACCAATACTGGTAATGGGTTAATCATGTTGGGCTCCGATCGATCGACAGCCACAGAGAACACCGCGCTGACTAGGAAAAAGCTGATAAGATTAGCGCGGTGGAGTATAACTTATTTAGTTGAAAGGTATGCAGTTCTGGGCGATTTTGCAGGTGTCTTGGCCTCCAGGAATTAGATTTTCAGCGTATAGAGAGAGCACGCAACAGTCCGTGCCTCGCGCTTTTCAGTAGCGTCCTTGCTGATTTGGGGTTGTGGATTCGCTTCCGGCGAAAAGAGACATGGTACCCCAGGGCACCCTCTCTTGGTTCCATGCACCAATTCACCTTGTCTCAGGTGATGCTCTGGTCGGTGGTGCCATGTGTGACAAAGCGGGTAGTGTTGTTTTCATCGCTCTCACGATGAGCCAATTGCGATCCGGTAGAAGATGGAACTACCCAGAATCTGCGGCATGGCATCGGTGTCTTCGGCGCGTACCTGCTCGACGCGAACCTGGCCGGCGCGGGACTGGACGGCATGAGCGGTACAGCGTGCTACAACATTACTACAACTCTGCCTCATAGTTTTTCAGCAGTTTTAGCGGGCTGAACGATACCCCCTTTTTGTTGAGGATTGATGTTCCTTTGCAGCTATTAGTAATGGCTCCATATATCTGTCCCGATGATGGCACGCAATTTCTAGACAGAGCCCACGACCACTTAAATTCGCTGGGTTCCAAGCGCTTAGCCGAGCCGGTCGCGAAAGTACTTCAGTATTCAGGCGCTCTCGAATCATGCCAGGCCCCTCACCTGGTGCAGCCTCGGAAATTCCAGCATATTGCTATAACTGTTCAACATGTTAGGCTGCGTCCAAAATCGAGACGCTTAGATAAAGCGAGCGCGAGTTACTGAGATTACGATGTCGATGACGATGACGATGACGATGACGATGACGAGAATGACCGTATGAAAAGTGGCACACCGGAAGAAAATCGACTTTATACCCTGAGATTTTACGACTTGCTTGACACCGCAAACGAAGACGCGTTTGACAAATTGGTGAAATTGGCCGCACTAGTCTGTGATATGCCCATCAGTTTGGTAAGTTTGGTTGATGATCAGCGTCAATGGTTTAAGGCTAGAGTGGGCCTTGAAGCACAGGAAACACCGAGAGAACACGCATTTTGTCAGCACGCGATACTTCAAGATGACGTTATGCTCGTCGCAGATGCTTTGGAAGACGAAAGGTTTGCAACCAACCCCTTGGTAACGGAAAGTCCGAATATTCGGTTTTACGCGGGAGCGCCGCTAAAAGTCGCTAATGGTCAAAACATCGGTACGTTATGTGTCATTGATAACAAGCCTAATACGCTAACTAGCCAGCAGCTTGATGCCCTTGAGACAATTCGAGACACGGTCGTATCATTAATCGAGTTTCGTCAAGCAACCGAAGCGCTCAGTAAACTGGAATCATTATTGCCGATGTGTAGCTGGTGCAAATCCGTTAACGACGAAAGTGGGAGTTGGGAATCGCTGGCGGATTATGTGGCACGCAATACTCCAACTAGTCATGGCATATGCCCATCCTGTTCGTCAGCCTTACTCCGTGAGGGGTCGTAAAACCGAGTTTATAGTCGTCTAGGTATTGCAGATTTGACTGTAGGCGCAACGCTTAACGCGTGTCTTCAATATCGACATTGCCTCTTTTTGCCGGGTAGGCGGCCAGAAATCCACAGCTCAACCAAACAGGGAAGCCACTGAGCAACAGATAGCATGGGCTCCTGCGCACAGCAGAGCGGGAATGACCGGACAGGAATTGCATGCTCACCGCCGCAAGGCGCATCCGCGGCCATCAGGTGGGCGTACGATGAAGGCCATAAACAGCATGGCTAAGTATTGTGTCGCCAACTTTTTCTTCGTTGCTAATGATTCCCTCCAATTTCATATTAAGTCGTTGACAAACCATTCTGCTACGCCTATTTTCTTCTGCGACAGCGATTTGTATCTTAGTCACAGAAAGTTCTTTGAAAGCATATTCAATGAGATGTTGGCAGACCGAGGTAGCTATGCCTTTCCCCTCATATTGAGACCCAATCCAATAGCCAATCTCGACCCGTTGCAATTGCAGGTCAATTTTATTGAACCCGGCCACGCCAACAATAGCCCCCTTGTATTTGATCCCGCAATGCATCGTCTCCCCGGCTTCGAACGCTTTTACCGATTGAGAAATAAACTCATTAAAGTCCGTCGCAGTCTTACAAAACCTTGGCCACTCCAGCCATTTGGCCAAGTGGTCAAAATCGCTTCTCGCTAATTCCACATACTCAGTGACGAATGACGCGTGAACCAAATGTAATTCAATATCTTCATTTACTTTAGATTTGATCATTTATGCGTCCTCCATCTGGAAAAAAATACCTTTTGCAGCGAATTTATTTGCTCAGATACTCAGAAAAATCGCCCGGCGTGTTCTTAAGGCGGGGTGGAATTCTGTGCCTTCATGCTCTCGTTAAACACCAGATAGGCATCGTGCTGTTTCTTAGCCTGATACATAGCCATATCAGCGTATCTACATAGAGCGCTATGGTCTTCGGAATGATCCGGGAAAATCGCCACGCCACAACTCGCCTTTACGACGATATCGACCCCATTGACTTGAATAGGCGCCCTAATTGTCGCTAATACCTTGGGCATGATGATATCGATGTCTATCGGTACATGAATGCCGGGCAGGATTAGCGCAAACTCGTCACCACCCAGTCGAGCGGTAGTGTCAGACAGACGTAATATTTTCTGCAAGCGCGCAGCGACCGCCATCAGTGCCTCATCACCCATGTGATGCCCCAACAGGTCGTTGATGGGCTTAAAGCCGTCCAGATCGATATAGACCACACCGACCTTGTGCTCGCGCTCCCCTGCGTCTTCAATTTCAGACTTCAACCTGCGAAAGAATTCGAACCGATTGGGGATCCCGGTCAGGTGATCATGGCTGGCTTTGTGTTCGAACTTGTTGCGTTCCTCGTTAAGCTGCCACGTCAGCCGGCCGTTGATGGTTTCATAAATCGTCAGGGCCCCCCGATCATCACCAACAGAATAAATTGCAACGATATGTACATCGCATCAATCAACTCCTGACTCTGCAGTAGCTGCACATAGCCCACATTCATGATGGCGCTGAAATAGCAAGCAACACAGCCCGCCACAGTGATAAGTAGCCAGAAAAAACCCGAGCGTAATCCCAGCAAAAGAAAGGCCCACACCGGCAGCTGTGATGTCAGTTGTAGAATCGGCGAACCGAAGTAGCCGCCGGTGATTTGCACCGCATAAAAAATAACGCAGGCGAGTGTAATTATCAAAAAAGTGGCACACAAAAAATAGTTTTGAGTCGTACGCAGAAGAAGAAGCGTAATCAGGTAGCCCGCTAGACACAAGGCATCGAGTGTGACGCCGGTCAGCGTGTTCTCTTCCAGTTCAAGCAAGTAGATTAGACCAAAGAGCACCACCACGCTGAGCGCTATATTGGAGATAATCAATCCGACAATGACGTATCCACGCAACAAGTCCGAAGGGTTGCTGCGCATGCTGGGAGGCAGGAAATAGTCGAGCATGCGAAAGATGTGGGCCATTTTTTCGGGAAACCCCTGATTGTAAGTACAGCCTCATGCCTGACAAAAATCGCTAGGCTTCTGTCTGCCGCATCACGCCCGAGCACTATCTGCCTTGGCTGACACGTGGCAGGTCGCCGGTGCAAATCGACAAGGCCAAGTGGCAGCGCTTCGCTTGCAGACCTGTTCGCTAGGCGCAGCGCCTGCTGGCGAAAGCCTGCCGGTCAGCTCAGATTACCGGTTACGTTGTTCGACATTCCCTGAAGACGACAGTTAGGCAGCACATTTACATTGTGCACCCCAATGGGGCACGCTGGTACAGCAACACTAGGCTTGACCGGGGATTTCATTATCAACCAAACGAATTATGATGTTACTACAAGACGCCGGGGATGAGTATTGAAGTTTGCGGTCGCTGCGGTGGTTTTACCAGAGTCATCGCTTGTATTAAGGCCCAGAACCTCATCGATAGGATTCTGGCTCATCTTGAGAGCAAGGGACAGAACACCCCCGCTTTGCCACGCATGGCACCACCAACCAGAGCATCACCTGAGACAAGGTGAATTGGTGCATAGCACCAGGAGAGTGTGCCCTGGGTACGGTGTCTCTTTTCGCAGGAAGCGAATCCACAACTTCAAATCAGCAAGGGCGCTACTGAAAAACGCGTGGTACGGGCTGTAGCGTGCTCTCGTTCAGGAATGAACGGATATGAGTTGTGCGATAACCGCCGCGAACGAAGTTCCAGGCCAGGAGGCGGGTATTTCGCCAACTTCTCCAGTTCAGTTAGCAGGATCAGTGAGGAAATCTCCTGAACAGCCCGTTTATTTTTCCTATACTTTGACGATTATAATGAAGCGCGATTGTAGTCGCCAAGGATACCCGAGGTACTGACAAGTTAACTTAGTTTCGCGCGAAAAGTGGAGTTTTAGAATTCATTGCGCCCCATAAAAAAAGCTAAAGTGGGAGCTGGCGACTCGGTTGCCAGCTCCAAGGGCCGAATTGTGTCGGCTCAGCCCATGACCTCAAGTTAACTTGTCAGTACCCTCGATATGACGGACTCCACTTAGGGAAACGCCAAATGGTTTGTATATTTCTTGCATCCTCGCTTTACTTCATGGTCATTCTTCGATGTCATCCTCAAAATGAGCGTTAGATATTGAACATAAAGTGATAACATTCGCCTAATCGTGAGTTCCGGTTCGTGACCAGGCTACACTCTGAGCAGGTCACCCGTTAAGTAAAAATGGCCCAACCTTAGCTGACAGGGCACAGTCTGGAATCGAGTAATGAAATCATCAATGCGAGTCTTGACCCTATTACTTGTGATCTGCTCTATCTCAGTTCCGACAGCAGCTGTGTTTACGGGGTACTTTTTCTTTCAAAATCAAAAAATTGAAAATCTAAAGACCAAGCTTCTCTCAGAAAATGAACTGCAAGCTCAACTAGTAAATGCACAGCCACTCGAGAAATCGTTAGTCCCTCATCTGGTCGATGATATTGGTTATGTACTTAATCCCCATATGGAGCGTTCCGCATTCCGAGCGCATGAGGATGACTCATATCCAGTTAATTCTTTGGGCTTACGTGGCCAGGAGATCACGACAAAAAAAGAGGGCGCCATCAGGATATTGATCGTCGGCGACTCTCTTGTCTTCGGTTGGAAACTGCTCGAAAAAGACAGATTGTCTAATGTGTTAAACAAGTATGCGTCTAAGATCAACACCGCAAAGAAAAAAGTAGAATTTTTTACAATAGCATTGCCTGGATGGAATGTTAAAAGTGAGCGGGCATTTCTGGAAAGTCATTTGCGGTTGCTTGACCCTGATTTGGTTATTTGGTGGACAATACCTAACGATGTAGAAGATGTTGCTGGAGCCATTCCGCCGGGAATTCTCGCTCGATGGGCATCCCCTCAGGATAAGGATCAGTCTCCCTTCATAGGTTTGTCGAATTTCCAAAAGAGAAGCGGATCATTCATGCCGCTGATTGCGGACAGGCGAAACGAAAATATAGAGTTAATTAAATCGTTTCAGTTGAAGTATGACATTCCCGTCCTGCTGATTGCGAGCCCTTCACTTTTAGATTATAGCCAAGCTCTTTTTTTCGATGGGAAACAGATTTTTATCCCACAGAAGTATCGGCAGGACCAACGATGGAAATTGTCTGCTTCCGATGGGCATCCATCACCTTGGGCTAATAACATCATCGCCTTAGGCGTGCTCAGTAAACTAATTCGATCGGAACTTATTCCAGCAATCGAGTTTGGCGGAGAAGACCTTGAAATCGTTCAGAATTTTTCAAAACTGGACGCAATAACGAAGCCGAAAAAGATAGGCTCGGATTTTGAATTCTCAAATACACTCGCTCAAATTCCAATTGAGTACAAACATGATGAAATAAATTTGAGAAGAAGTGTTTTATATGGAGTGACTCCCGATGGAATTATGGCCAAGTCGGGGGCCTTATTTTTGCGAGATCCTGTCAACTCATCCCACATAAGCATTAGTATTAGGCCGCCTATTAATATTGATAAATACCCTGGAACTGCGAAGTTTACCGTTCGCAATCGCAACTATGAAGAAACCCATACCAACGTGAATATAGATAAAAAAAATGTTACTGCTGTGCTTGAATTGCCAATAGAACAGTCAAATTCTCCGGTGTATGAGGTTTCATGGAATTTCGATTTCTCGCTCTGCACGAGCCCCAGCTCTTGCTCAGTTGGAACATTGATATACGCCGGGTTTCAACAATGAGCGCATTAGAGCTGCTACTGATTGCCACGTATAAGCCAGAAAAACACCCTTTTCTTGGTTAGCCTGAACATTCGCAGTATTGCGACTGCTCGTCTTTCAATATCGGCTAATGAAGAACGCAGGACAGGCAAGAATGTAAGCGGAAGGTGCCGGTTGTAAGTATTCATGGGCCGATTCTATCAATATCGACCAGTTAAGTTGGCAATACCAATAAAAGGGCTATTGTGAAAAACATAGTCCTTTGAGGTTCAAAGCAAAGTCGGATTTTGATCACTTCTAACGCCCTGCAGGGTGATGGCGGCCACTTTAACTGGTACCTTGACTGTTAGCGAGATAACCGCTGTAGCCTCCGGCCAGTACTCACTGACCGTTCGCAAATACCCTGTTCAGTTGAACTTAATGAGCCCTTCGTCGACGATGTCAGGGCTTTGCCTCTGGTCGACTGGCCCCATCTCACCGCACCAAGGGTCGTCAGGGCCGCGGACCATTGCCCCCTCCGCCGGAATCCCGAAGTGTTCTCGCACCTCGTTTATGGGATATTCCATCAAGGAATCAAGGTCTACGTACTCGTCGAGGTAGTTAACCTTACAAGCATGTCCTCGCTCTATCGCTCGATAGACGATCGCTGGGTTAAATTGATGTTGCCAAGCGCGCACCGAAGGATCAAAGATATAGCCTACCTGAAACTGAGCGACGGCACCAATAAAGGCTCCACCAAAGTTGCTGCGTGAGATTGCGCTGTCAAAAGCCAGAACGCAAACCTCTCCGAGTGGCGTCGTGTCATAACCAGACAGAACATGATGGCGGTCATGTGTAGTCAGCGTATTTGAGAATGCGGCTCCAACACTACCCGGCAAAGGAAAATGATTATCATCGTAATAGGTAGCGAGCGTGTGGCCAAGCGTGTGCGAGTCGAGCTCACGATAGCTTTCATAGCGAGCCAATACGTCTTTGTTTCCGTCCAGTTTCAACACGCCCTTCACTAGACCCCAGGACTGTCCGACGAGTCCGTTCCCCAACTCTGAATGGTTGATCCGAAAAGCATCGAGAAGGATCAACGCCTTATGACCCTTTGCAAAAGAAACGGCACTTCTAATATTCAGATCGGTGGCGCCCCACATTTTGGCCAACCTCGCTAGGGCCGCACTCCGTTGCCTCACGCCATCAGAGTCTAAAAAGGGGAACACTGCGGCCATGTGCGAAATTTCATGCTGCAAATCCGGGTCGGTAAACCAGTGCGCCGAAGCCGAAAACGTCGGATCGAGACCCTCTATCTCCACTGTCGTGCCGAAGATATGGGATCCAATAGCGGCCAGCGTGGCGCGATGAATATCGTTCAGAGGCAATATGCCTTCGTCGGTGCATACGCCTTTAAACAGGCTGATCACCCGGATTGCATCATCTTCCTTTAGATTAAAAATCTTCTTATTCATTGCCTCTCTCTCATTTCTATTCGTGGTCATCAGTGTAAGGGGTTCATCCGCTCGCAATGGTCACTTGACCGCTCAAAGACCAGAATGACGGGATAGTCTTTGACCAGGTCGATGAAACAAGCGCCAATGGGAAACGCAATTTTCCTGATTATAGTACGAAAAAAGGCGGCACCCCGGATTGGAACGTGTCGCCAAGGCTAGTGGATTCTCACTGCATGCCGGCGTGAACTGCAAAGGTCACCAAAAGGACAAGCGGAAACGAATTTTTCGCTACATTGTCAGGCCCCCCGTTGCTTCCCCTCGTCTTTGTCCGAGCTCAACCGGCAAGGTGGTTTACACCTTGAAGACGCCCTACCGATGGAACAACCCAGGCGGCCTTCGACCCAGTGGATTTCATGGCCCGATTGGCGGTCACCCCGAGCCTTTTGGGCACCTCGTCAATCTTATAGCCACGATCAGTGATTTGCTTCACCGCCTCAATTTTGAATTCTTCCGAGTAGCGTTTGCCACTCATAATAACTACCTTCTGGTTGCGTCAATTGTAACGCTATCAGGCATCTACGATACTAGGGGCTTGCCAGGTCCTGCAACTGGAAGGCCTCAATGCGCACAATCTCCCCAACAGGCAGGCACCGCATGCAATCTCAATGGCGCTATACCCGTGATTCTGTTTACCACTACTCCTGTATTTGTCTTATACTTTAACCTTGTTTAAACCAAATGTTATCCCTATCAAAAGAGGTAGAAAAAATGTCTGAATGTCCCTTTGCCAATATCATGGCGCCCACTTACCTTGGCGATGGCTTCGAGGGAGACGACGTAGCGAAAATTCGCGCTGCCGGCCCCGCTATCAAAATTGACGATCCCTCAACAGGTGTTCCTTATTGGGCGATTACGCAGCACGCAGCGATTGACTTCGTGTCCAAGAACAACGACTTGTTTTCGTCGCGTTTACGCACGGCGATACCGATGGAATTTGATCAAGAAATGGTGGATGAGGTTCAAAGCCAGATGTTCATCAACCTTGATCCGCCTGACAATATTGATTATCGAAAGCTTATTCGTGATCACTTTACCCCCGCGGCAGTTGCGACTTATGAGCCCAGGGCGAGAGCGTACGCCAGAGAGGTTGTCGATCGGATGGCCGGAAAAAAATCCTGCGAGTTTGTAACGGAAGTAGCGGCAGAATTGCCGCTGCGGATGATTCTCGACTTCTTTGATATCCCCGGAGAGGATAGACACAAAATTTTCGAATGGACCAATACAATGATGTTCGGAGATGATCCTGATGTATCAGGCGGCCGTGAAGCGGCGGATACTGCCTCCCTTGAACTAATGCTCTACGCCCATGAACTCGCAGGCAAGTATCGCAACTCCGATGTGAAAAACGTTAGCAGCCAACTTTTAAACGGTGTGATTAATGGCGAGCCGGTATCTGACGACACGTTTGCATGGATTTTTCTAATGATTATTGTCGCGGGCAATGAAAGCACGCGCACGACCATAACTCACGCCATTCGCAATTTGATCGAGAACCCGGAGCAATATCGCCATCTGCAGGAAAATCCGGAAAAGATTGAAGACGCTATTTTTGAAATGCTGCGTTACAACCCCCCGTTCATCTGTATGCGCCGCACGGCAACTCAGGATATTACAGTGCCCGAACTAGACAATGCACCTATCAAGAAGGGCGACAAAGTTATTATGTATTATCCAGGCGCTAACCGTGATCCCGCGGTATTTGATGACCCGGAAGCTTTCGATATCCATCGAGCAGACCGCCAGGATCTCACGCGCGATATACGCTCTTTTGGTATAGGTCGTCACAATTGTTTCGGCATGAACCTGGCCAAAATGGAAATGAAGGTCATGTTGGAGGAAATTCTCGGGCGCATGGATAATATGCAGTTCAATGGCCCTGTGGTTTATATGAAGTCGAACTTCGTGCAGGGTATTAAGGAGATGCCGATTACTTTTGAGATGCGAAGATTTGACTGAGTGCACAGCATAGGAGTGGCCTAAAATGGCCCCCTTGGCTGCTGACAATCGCTGAGCGCTGCGAGTATAAGCGGTGTATATTCACAGAGCAGAACTGCTGAAAACAGCGTCAAATATAAGGCCTGACACTGCGTCTGCTCTTTCTCAGTTGTCGCCGAGTTCCGGTTGCTGGCTAAGGATACCCGCCCTGAAAAAGGGCGGAATGGACATGGACTTCCGAGACTCGGGATCTACAAATACCTGTGTTAACCCGCCCTCGGCCAAGAGTACGCCACTGACATTATTGTAAAGCTCAAACACTGCATCGGCGCTGGAGTTCCCCAGACGGGCATAGCCCACACAAACATTGACCTCGCCGTTGCCTGCGATCTCGCTAAAATATTCGCAGCGAATATCGACAGTAAAGATCAGGCAGGGTGCTGTGTGAGGATTCATAGCACCAAGACCCAGTTGTTCCATATACGCGCCGAGTATTTCATCTGCGTATACCATATAGTTAGCAAAATAGAGATGCCCCTGGGCGTCCATGTCCCGAAACCTCACCTTGACGATTTCGCTAAAGGGCAATTGCGTTTTTACTGAGATAGTCACAGCATGGTTATCCTTAAGAAAGATGGCATTTTTACCCCAAGTTCCCGACCCCAAGTATCGATAGGCCCCCTACCCCACTCAAACCTTCTGGCGACATTGACTGGGCGTGATACCCTTCGAACCAGATCAGGCCGGACAAAAACTCCCCGCCTCGCTATACCTCTACAAATAAAAACCTCTGCGGCGGTCAGCACCCCACAGTTGGTCACTGCCATAGGACCATCTCGACTTTGGATCGGCGTCAAATTTATCCATCAACAGGTTGTCCGCAAAGGCTGACCCGGGCAATACTCACGTAATTGCAAAAAGAACCCTGATATGGAGTAACCGCCTAGTATCCTCTCATAACACTCTAGCGTTTATATTGTGTTGGGCAATAGCCTTTGCTGACGTCGTTTAATGCAAGCGACTGATGCCGAGTCCTCGGCTGGTAAAGTTAACTTGTCAGCACTGTGGCATGAGCTAACATTCAAGCGTGGTCAGACGTCCCCTGATGGCTAGTTATGAATGTTTCGATACTCTCGCACCGTGGTTTCCGCCTGGCCGGGGGCATCGTCGGGAACAGTAATAAAGCGCCCCCGAGCCTCCAAAACCAGCGCGCCGCTCTCGGTAATGCCGACCTTGGTGTAGCCAAAGTATCCGTTAGGTGGCAGAAAAAACGCCTGCTCCGGACTGGTGCCACCATTACCGCTGATGATCTGTAGCAGCGTTCCATCCGAGGCGGGGCATTCCAGCGAACGCTGCTGCCAATAATGAGCGTGAGCCGTAAAATAGCCACGGACCTTGGTCCCGCTGTTGTCGCCTTTCGGGTTGCATAGCATTCCAGTGAATGCATCAATCTGTGACGGGGCTATCGTTTCACCGGCACCTTCTTCACCTTTGATAGGTTTATGGCCAAAGACGAACACATGGTCGATAGACGCATCATCCTGCGCCTTGATCAACTGGTCCTGCAACCAGTAAAGTGGCACAAAGCCTATGCCCGCCGGAGTATCATCACCGGTATATGTGTCGGTATTGAGCTGAATAAAAAATCCATTGCCGGACTGAAAACTGAAGGTTAGCTTACTCTCGTCGCGCGCCACCCCATCAAGATTCGGCGCTGCCTGAGTGGGTCCGTTGCTGGCCGGAATAAAGTCCATCATGGCCTGGGTAAACACCTCCCCGGTCGGTGGGTTCTGAGTCTCCTCATCATTGATTTTCTGTAGCATTTCGTGGTTACCCGCGAGAGTAACCAGTTGTACATCACTGCCACTTAACGGCGTAGTCTGAAAAACAGCTTTCCAACCTTCCAACTGACTGGCAAGAGTTGCCGTACCAGGTACATGATTGACAACCAGATCGCCAACCATGATGAGGTGTGAGAGTATCGGCGATTGCAATTCCGGATCAGCGATCTCAGCAAAATCTTGTATCATATTGGGTACATTCGCAGTGCTGGGCAGATTTTGTGACCCCGCCCCATCCGCAACGCGATTACATCCCATGTACGCAAACCACTGAGTAACAGGATCCCCCTCGCTCACCATTGGTGGATCAGTAATGGTCACCGCGCTGGCGAGATTCACCGAGGTGGAGAAGCTTTCAAGCAACTCGTCAGTGACTGTGAAGTAGTCCAACCGCACTGTTACCACTTCATTTGGGATACGTTGGTAGGCCATTTCCTGCCGCAAGGGCGTCCTTTCACTGATGAATAGCTCTCCACCGAATTGATCGAATCCCACCAGCCGCGCTATTAATTGGGACTCCGGCTGTACGTTTGCATTTAGCACAACGACGGTTCCCCCCGGCGGTTGCTCCGGTTCATTCCCTGAGTTGTCGGCGTCGCTGCATCCAAACAGACTTGACAACATGAGAACCAAGCCAAGTCTCCACGCAATTTTTGCTCTCATAGCGTTCTCTCCGGATTATCTTCACAGTATCATTAAATGGATACCCTGAGTGCGTGCCTCACAACAGCCAGTCTATCTCAATTTTCAGCTAATTCCCCCTGAGAACTTGAACATAAAGCTTCGCCTATAAACACCTTTGATCGCTACAACTGTCAACTAGGCAGATATAAATAATCGATATTGACAACCTGCGAGTGGTTTTAGATAGGGTCGGGCCATGGATACCTAGACAGGTTGACAAGATGGAGCAGCAGCAAAGCGGTTCTTCAAGCGTATTTTAAGAAGTCATGGTCGTGAGCGGTTGCTCATCGGGGACTGATCCCCGGAAGATTCCACAGTACCAAACAGTATCAGAATAATCAGGAGGAAGAATCGGATGGGATCACCAGGGTGAGAGAGCAAGGAATGCGAAATTTCACATCAGCCAGTCAGACTCAGCGATTCCCGGGGGCCCATATTGAGGTTCATAAACTATTCAATCTCGGTAGACACCTGGTACCCGCTAAACACTATCGAAACCTTAAAAATCACTGCATTTAGCTAAACGTATAGGGCCGTTACGTAATTCCGACGCCCACGATTTGCACCGCCCTTGAAGGTTAACTTGCCAATACCAATGTGCTACTTTGTTCTCATTGTACTGTTCGGTCGGTTCCCATGAAAGTATTTGCAAAATATGCAGTATTTGCAGTATTAATGTTGCTGGTGTTAGCAGCGATCGCTTACGGAATTGCTCGTAGCGGTCAAAAGGTGTTAAACCAGGATGCTCGAAATACGCTCGGCGGGCTATACCTACACACTGATAATGGCGTTCTGTCTTATACACGACAAGGTGCCGAACTCGACCCAACCATAATCCTGGTACATGGATTTAGCACTCCCAAGTTTGTTTGGAAACAGGTAACACCACACTTGCTCGCGGCGGGCTATCAGGTTATTACCTACGATCACTTCGGCCGCGGCTTTTCTGATAGACCGGCAGGGCCCTATGACGCTGCCCTATATCAAAGCGAGTTATCCTCACTCATACACGGCTTGAATCTCTCCACGCCTCTGACCCTGGTGGGTTACTCCATGGGGGGTGCGAATGTGGTGGACTACGCAGCGTCTCACCCCGATCAGGTAAAACAGCTGGTATTGATCGCGCCAGCAGGATATATGCAAACTTCCGAATTCGCATCGATATTGACCTCCCCTATACTCGGAGAATGGTTTAGCGCGGTACTCGGCAAGCAGTTTGCCTACACCAGTATCAAGGCCGAAGTCGACGCCGGGCGCGCGCCCGCCGATATGATCGATGAGTTCGAAGCGCAAGCGATCTACGATGGCTATACCAACGCATTGCTGTCAACGTTACGGTACTTTCCTATGGCAGATTTGGCACATCGCTATCGCAAGGTGGCTGCTACAGACATTCCTGTCACGGCCATCTGGGGCACCGCGGATAAAATTGTCCCGTATGCAGGTGCGGCGCTGATGTCGCAGGATCTACCACGGCTTGAGTTGATCACCATCGATGGCGCCAATCACAATATGACGTTTGGTCAGGCTGAAGTCGTCGCCCGCGCACTGCTTAGAGCTTTGCATGCGAGCAACTAATTCAACAGTAGCGACTCTGGGCTAGACGGAATCGCTTTTCGATCGCAAAGGGAAAATTCAGTCTGGAACATCACTTCGTAAGGTAAGGGCGCTAACAAATCAAAACGCCCCTGCTGCTATTCAGTTTTGTATTCCCGTATCGATCCAGTTCCCAAGTAACCTGCACTCCTCGAGTGTCGCAACGCGATCATGGGTCGGGCCAAAATCGATATCATCAGGGTATTGTCCATCAGCACGCCCGTCCTGTCTTGACCCCATGCACTTCCAGTAGAGCAGGGAATCCCGGGCGAACTTGGCGACCCATTTACTGGTATAGGGTCTAGACAACTGGAAATCCCCCCGGACACCCAACTTGGCATTCATCCACGGCCAGTCAATCTGTTCGAAATCCTGCGTGAGTCGCGAGTAGAGAAGCCCATCGGCATTGTTCATATCCTGGTGACAGCCTGTACAGCGCTGTTCCAGTATGGGCTGCACATCAGGGAATTTGATGGGCGGCTCTGCTTCTGGTAGTTCCGGTTGAGTGGCATAGGCTTGCGTACCCATGAACCGCTCGAGGGCAGATTCGCTGATCTGTGCGGCGCGCTCCTCGGAATGGCCATCGTGACAGCCGTGACAGGTCCTTGACTCTCCCTCCCGAAGTGAATGCAGCATTTCATCGTGGGCAATCACCATGCCGTTCGCATCTGTCCCGACCATCAGTAGCGGTGTTTCGCAGGGTACACGCATTTTGACTGAGCCATCCTCCTCGAGTGCTTGTGAGCCCAGTACGGAGATCGACTTATGGCCCATATTATTCAGGGTATTCTGGTACTCATCCCTGTTATCGCCGCTGTAAGTCATATCCCACATTTCTGGCAGATAGACTTTCAATGCCGCCATATTCTGAGCATGGAAGTCCGGATTCTCAGTGTTGACCGCGCAGCCCTGGGTACTGCACTGTTCGTACAGTGTTGTCATCCAACTGTATGGCCGAGCAGAAGATAGCTCGGCTTTACGGCCGTCAACGACCTGCAGGTAACACCCACTCTCAGAATCCAATGGAGGCGGCGTCTCAGGCGCAGGTTGACCGTATATTTCCTGGTAGGTGGACATGGACCTTGCATCAAACGCCTGCCACTCATCGCCCCCTGCGATCATTTCCATTTGGCTGGTGTCAAAAGGATCGGTGACCATCGGTACCTTGACCTTGTAAATTGCCTTCTGGCAGGTCGGCTCGCCGCCGGTCCAATACCTATTGGCATCCACCGCTAGGGTGCCCTCGTAGCACGATCCCCTCGCATGGGTAATCAAAAATTCTGATCCCGATAACGGCGCTGGATAGCCTGCCTTGCCCAGTGCGCGGCCCCGTGAGTCTCTGCGAACATCCATGTCCTGATCGTTACCGTAAGGAGTGATCGCTCGCAATGTACTGGGGACGTAGCGACCAGAACCGGGCCGCGTACTGGCATTATCACCGTCGGAATAACACTGTGCCGTCGAGCAACCCTCCACATGCGGGTCGTTGTAGTCCAGACCAAAGATGATACCCATGCTACCCACGTGATTTGAGCGATAGTAATTGGATACTGCCAGCTTACCCTTGAAGATTTCCGCCACCGATCGAATCGCACGCAGCTGTGAGCTTCCCTCGCCCCCGGTGGTGCCGGTCAACCAGCCCCTTGTCTTCAGATAAGACGTCTTATGCGCATTCAGGACGACCGATGAATCCGCGCCATTCCCGTCCATGCGACAAAGCCACCATTTATTTTTCGATGTTGAGGGCCCAATACTGGTGGAGGCATCATGACTCTGATTGCCATGCGCATTCCAGCAGGAATACAGGATATCCCCGTTTGTCATTACGGCAGGTGACAGGGCGTTGTTCTCGTGTGGTGTCAAATTCCTGGCGTCGGTGCCATCAATATTCATCGTCCAAATCTGCATCGACCTTCCGGCAGGCCCGTAGCCGTATTCCTGGGACACACAATAAGGCGCGTTAAAGCACCTCCCCGGCTCCTGATGAACCGGAAACTGGTTTTTATAGGGATAGGTATTACCCGCGTTACTGGCAAACACAATAGTGTCGTTGTCCAGCCAGTCGGGTTGGCGATTAATCACGCCATCAGAATGGTTGGGTATCGGATAACTGTTACTGGAGGCCAGGTCGTAGATCCACAGCCTGGCGTGTGTAAGGCCGGGTATTTCATAGATCCCGAGTTTAACTCCGTCCTTCTGTATCTCGGAGAGTTCGTTGCCATAGCCCACCGAGTAAACAATCTTTGTCCCATCCGGGCTGACTCTCGCTTCCTGTGCAACACAGACCTCATCGGAAGTGGTGCAATTATGAATAACATCAAGGTTGCCGTTCAGATCGTCAATCACCACATCGGATTCAACCATGCCGCCATTCAATCTGCCTACATCGGTGGTGTGCTGCCAATTGGCGGCTTCCAAAATCACGCTGCTGCCAACTTGAGTTCTCGCTCTGGGTTGACGGGTGTAGACGACTCCAGCCGTGCTGGCCTCGTAGGGGGAGACTGTGAGCTGCGTGTAGTCTGTGCTTGATGTCAGGGTGACACCTTCCAAAGTGGCGGACCAATCCGATCCTACGGTGATTGTGCCTGACTGATCACCGAGGCTCCAAGTAAGGGTCGAACCCTTCTCCCGCCCCTTCCCGTAAAGATTGCGAAGTGTGATATTGAAACTGGCCTCCAATGGCTGGTCGGGGAGCGGAGCGATGTTGGTGTAACGGAGGTAGCGAATGGGGACGGAGATGCCCTCAGCCGAGACCTCCATGTCGGCGGAGTTCCAGGATAAACCGAGATTATAGTGGCCGCGCTCGCCCCAATTGTTTGCCGTTGATTGGGTGAATACCGGCAACACCTGGTCGAAGCGCACAACCTGCTCAGGAGAATTATAGAGGGCGCCGAAAGGTAAGTTGATACCCGGTTCAGCGATTTCATGTCCGGCCCGATGCCAGGTGCCAAAACAGGCGATTTTATGCTGGTCGCAAATTCGAAAGAAATCCAGGTCAACAATGCCAAGGCTATCATTTGTCCCACCATTTATACGGTAGTAGATGTGGTCCACCCTGCCTTTGGCGGCTGCCACTGCAAAATCAGCCTTCGAAGTGTCAAAGTCACCCCAGGCCCATTGCACCGCCGGATCCCGGTAATAGTGACCTCTCTCGTCGATCCCATCGTTCGGGTTCGGATCTTTCTTGACAAACATAGTATGAGGTACGTTAGCGTGAACCACTGTAATAAAGCGGCGTGTAATCTCATTGGGCAGCAACATACTCTGAAGGATAGCGCCGGTGCCGCCATAGGAAGTACCTTGTAGTGTAATTCCGTGGCCCCAGTCAATCGAGTGAGTATATTTTTCAAATGCTCTGGCGATGGATTCTGATATACGGAACCCGTTGGAATTAGTGCCCTGGAATATGCCCCACCAACCCATGGGGACATTGCCATCTACCCCATAGTTATTATGATCCGGGTAGTGTGCGGCACAGTTTTTGATAACCAGCGAATTCGCTCGTGCCCCATCATCATTTTCACAGGCCTGTGGTGTCGCTGTGTACCCATGAAGATCCACCACCACGTGAGTTGAGTAATCTTCTGGCATGGAATTTGGGATGATATAGGCTGCGGGAAAGTCCATGTTTTGTCCGGGGGGTACATAGGGCTCTGTCGAAAAGTTACACTGCACACGGCTCCAGGCACCGGTAAACGGTTGAGCATCATCACAATCCATCCCGCCGGGGTGGCTCGACATCGAGCTCGCAGGCGACGAAGTAAGTAGCAGCGCGGTCAGCCCTAACAGGGCAGGAATTTGAAAACACACTCCCCTGGCCCATTCCCTGAATATTACGCTTGCTCTGCTCCAGAAATGTCGCAGCGGTGTGCGGTATTCGAATTCGGCCGTGAGGTCGATGACGCTGCGCTCCAGAATTATCAACGTGGGTTGCCGGTCTCTTATAACTAAATTGAATGTCCTTTCTTTCATACAGCCTCCGTTGCTTATACTGCTCAAGCTTCCTGCCTGTCGTGAAATTCCATTATAGAATAATATATTCATTATGTGATAACCAAATAGGATAATATGTGATTAGTTGGCTAAGGAAATCAGTATTCCTGCTCAAACCATGGGGTCTGGGCGCACTGCAAAGCTGAATCGCTGGTATTGCTAAGAACCAGCCCCTATGGACACCTAACAACACATACGACGGGCTTGAGGTCGAATCTATTCCCTGTTGGGCCTTGAAGTGGAAGATTTGGCGTCGGGTGCGGTGACACCTGGCACATTCTGATGTAACTGACTTCGGCAAAGTTCCGCCGATTCCAGATTCACAAGTAGATGAGCTTCGCTAGCTCAACGCATTAGACTCAAGGTTGTGGGATGCAGGAGCAGAATATCGAAACGGCTCAGACGCTGGTTGATGCCAGGGCCAAGTGCTGTTTTCCAGCACGCATTTACAGCAACTTTGCAAAGAATGGTGGTAGGCGGTTGATGACCGTTATGAAAGCCATGCATTAGGGCAGCCGCAGAGGAGAAAAGCCCCATGGCGGAGGTGTTGCCAACTTCAATCACTATGATCGGCAGAGTCCACGCTACTGAAAAACGCGTGGCACGGACTGTTGCATGCTATCGGTCAGGAATGAACGGATATGGATGGTGCGATCACTCACATCGGCAGCCATCCAGTAAGGCAGACCGACTAGCCTTGATATTTTTAGGCGCGGTAACGCGTATTGGTGAGGCTACCTTTGCACAATAGCCCTTTTATTTGTCCTATACTTCACTTCTAGGCTGTTGATTTCGTATGATATAGTGAAAAAATGCCTTACAGATGCGCGGGCACAATGTGCTTGGTTGCTATGGACGGTAGCCCACTGACTTTAAGTCCGTCGCCATTGACGCCTTCCATCTCTAATAATGAATATTTCAAAAAGCCGAGACATAATGCGACAACCCCTTAAAAATCCAGTTTTCCTCGCCTGCTCATCTATTCTTATCCTCTGCACACTGGCTGGCTGTTCCCTCGAAAAGGAAGCTGTGAAGTCAGACTATAGAGAGCCACGGGAGCCTGCTGTGACTACTTGCGAGGAGAGTCAACGCCAATGCCATCGGGTACTGGATTGTTCCGATCGTGACCAAAACTGTGCATACAGGAGGATTGCGTTCGATGTGGATGCATGTGCAGAGAAACACCCCAGGGTTATGTGTGAGAACTTCCAAAACAGACTCCCAGAGGTCTCTCTTGTTGCGGATGTAGATAATTATATTTCCTCTTCGCTTGCAGAAAAGACGGTTACCGCCGAGGTCATCAAGGCCAGGCTGCGCGAACCCTGGGACCTCGAGTTTCTTCCCGACGGTGCCATGTTGATAACGGAAAAGCGCGGCAAGGTATTTTATATAGATACTGCCGGAAACCAGAAGGAGGCTCTCCGGCTTGAAGTTATCAGCACAGGCGAGGCCGGACTCATGGGCCTGGCTGTTGATCCGAAATTTACTCAGAACCGATTCGTATACATCGCCTACTCATATAAATTGGACGACAGCGATCCCTCATTTCTCAACCCTGAACTTGCAACCATGCGAAGGATCGTAAACAGAATTTCCAGACTGACCTTTAATGAAGGTGTTCTAGAAGACGAGAAGATCCTGATCGATGAAATACCAGGGTCATATATGCATACGGGCCTGCGCCTGGAATTTGGACCGGACGGTAAGCTCTACGCGGGCACCGGTGATGCCCATAATCCGCCGCTTTCACAGGACTCTTCTTTCCTGGGAGGAAAAATACTGCGCCTCAATACTGATGGTTCGATTCCTAAAGACAACCCGGACCCCGCCAGCTACGTTTATTCCAAAGGGCACAGAAATGTCCAGGGTATTGCATGGCACCCGGAAACAGGCGACATGTATAACAGCGAACACGGCGAACATCGATTCGACGAAATCAATCGTGTAGAAGCAGAGCGAAATTATGGTTGGGGTACTTACCAGTGCGAGGAACGAAGGTCCGAAGAAGGCTCGGGAGAGGAAACCACATTTCCTTCGATTTGCTCCAGAAACTGGAACCTATCGCCCAGCGGCATGACTTTCGTGTCTGACCCGAAAAGCCCATGGTACGGCAGTCTATTTGTCGCAGCACTGCGCGGCAAACATCTCCACAGATATGTGTTTGCAGGTGATCGAACGGAAGTCGATGAAATATTTTACATCGTTGACGATTTGTACCCAACAGGTAAAGCGCCGGTTAGCGACTACCGTCGCCACCGTCGCCTCCGCGATGTTGAATATCGAGATGGCGCCCTATATATAATTAGCGACAGCCGCGGACTTCTGAAGCTGACACCGACCGACAGCGAGACCCCGCCATAACGCTAAACCAGCAATGACGCTACTGAAATACACGTGGCACGGACTGTTACATGCTCTCGTTCAGAAATAAACCGATGTGAATTCTGCGATCACTCACATCGGCAGACATTCAGTGAGGCAGACCGACTAGCCTTGATATTTTTAGGCGCGGTAACTCGTATTGATGAGGCTATTTTTTTCACAATAGCCCTTTTATTTGTCCTATACTTTTATGCTAACAGGAGGGTGCCGTGAGCCTGGACTTCTGGAAGACGCACGAAGGCAGTCGAGACATGTGCGAATACCACCAATAGGGCAACGATCCCTCGCATCAAGTCTACATGCGCCATACGGGCTTGGTTGGGTGCGATCGTTCCCTGCATCTACTAGTATCCGCACTAGTATTTAGTTTATGGGAACTTTCAGGCAATTCTACATCAACCGGTTGGCGCTGGGCGAAGGCGATTATCAGTTTTTATCAAAATTGCCGATTGGCACCATGCATTGGGATACCGGTAGAAAATTTTTTCCTTTAGTCTTTGTATTCGCCATATACTTCGGTAGACTTATTCGACTACTGACTTGGGTTCCAATAAAAGACTCCTAATGTTCTAGGCTGTAATTCGTATGCTAGTGACCCAGATTAATCCCCCCACTACATATTGTTCGAGAAACCTTTTTCGTTTCATTCTTCTGGCCCTGACGATATTAATCTGCGTGGCTTGTGAGCCGACGCCGACACAGCCCCGAGGCGATCAACCAAACGTTATCCTGTTGCTGGTAGATGACCTGCGCTGGGATGAGGTGGGCTACGCAGGTTACCCGATACCGACACCAAATATTGACAGCCTTGCCGCCAAGGGTGTGCGTTTCGATCGCGCCTATGTGGTGACATCATTGTGCTCGCCTTCTCGAGCTTCTTTTCTCACGGGCACCTACCCCCACACGCATGGTGTTGTTAGTAACAGGTCTAAATTAGATTTTACAAGAACGCCAACGATAGCCGCGCTGCTACAGGACGAGGGCTACGAGACCGCCATGATCGGTAAGTGGCATATGGGCCAGTCATCAAAGCAAAGGCCTGGCTTTGACTATTGGTATTCTCCTCCCGGGCACGGACGCTACATTGATCCGATTGTTCAAGAAGGCAATCAAAAGCCAGTCGAAGTTAAAGGGTACAACACGGATCTCATCACAGACCGGGCAATAGAGTTTATTGAAGAAAACTCGCGAAAACCTTTTTATCTGCACCTTAGTTATAAAGCAGTACACCAACCGTTCACGCCAGCGCCGCGGCACGATAACGCACTGGATTTAGAAACGTTCAGGATAAAAAGTCCGAATTCGATGGCCACCAAACCGGGAGAGCGGCAGAAGCGGGCAGAATCATTATTAGCAGTCGATGATAGCGTCGGTCGCATAGTCTCTTATCTTAAAGAACATGCCCTGCTGGACAACACGGTACTGGTATTTGCCAGCGACAATGGTTTTTTGCTGGGCGAGCACAACATGGGTGACAAACGTATTTTCTATGAAGAATCCATTCGCATACCCTGGGTGGTGCATTTTCCCCGACTGTCAGCTTCGGGAACGGCGATCGAACAATTCATATTGAATATCGATTTTCTCCCCACTATGCTGGATCTCGTTGGTGTCGAAATTCCACAGCACATCGAAGGCGCATCCTTTGCACCACTGATGAACACAAGTGACCCAGCTGAGGTCGACTGGCGTAGTCATTGGATTTACGAGTATTTTAATGAAGAACAGCACATGACGGTGCCAACGCACCTGGCGGTTATAGATAAGAGATACAAATACGTGCGTTTTCCTGAGGGACCTGCCTTGTTTAAAATATTCAGCGGTGAGGACCTATTATTTGATCTGCAAACTGACCCATACGAAATGACTAATCTGGCAGGCCAGGATGGCACCGTGGAAATCATGCAGAAAATGCGGGCTCAGCTTCAGCAATTCGCCAAAGAAACCAATTTCAGATTTATTCCGTTGGATCAGGACCGGGTTAACGCCCGTATCCAGGAACTGTATAACGCTGAACCTGCCCTCTGGTACAAAGACGCGCTGGATAAAGCGTATCCCAACGGTTATCCCGGCTGGGAAGCACCCGTCCCAGAACCTCTATAGCAGTAGGCTAGAGAGGGCCAGTGCAGTTGGCAACACTATAGGCGTCGTTGACTTTTTCAGGGTGCTCACGCCACCCCCCAAGGCACCACCTGAAACATTACCTCTTTTCGCAGGAAGCGAATCCGCAACCACAACGCTAAACCAGCAACGACCCTACTGAAAAACGCGTAGCACGGACTGTTGCGTGCTATCCTTCAGGAATGAACGGACATGAATTGTGCGATCACTCACATCGGCAGACATTCAGTGAGGCAGACCGACTAGCCTTGATATTTTTAGGCGCGGTAACTCGTATTGATGAGGCTATTTTTTCACGATAGCCCTTCTATTACGCCTATACTTCGCCAGGTTGATCTCTTGCCACCAAACTTTCGGACAAACCAATAGAGCTAGACTTCCCTGACGAAGGATAGCGCGATAGAGGCGGATGGTCGAGATGAGGCCGTAAGCGCACTATATGCAATGCCGGAAACAGGCAAATGGCGAGTGATCCAGCTATTTGGGCGACCGTTATGGCACCGATGTAGCGCTGTAGCTTTCAAGTGTCCGGCGCGGCTATCCGCGCAGCGAGCACTCGTCCTATTGAGCGCACAAGGCCGTGAACACTCCTGAAAACGCGAGCTCGCACCCGCATGGAAGATCGATTACTCTGAGCGTCGGTCACAGAATGTGCGATATAGTTCTTTAAGTTCGTAACAGAGGCTTGATATAGGGTCCTGTTTGGCTTGAAATCGGAAGACTACTGATGAGAAAAATCTATTTGCACATCGGATTTGGAAAAACCGGATCCTCTGCTCTCCAATCTTGGCTTTCGCTAAACACGAGTGTACTGGAAAAGCAGGGAATTGATTATGCAGACCTTGTTCCGGAAGCAAAGTTTGGCCAGGTTTCAGCGGGCAATGGCTACGTGCTATTTCAGGCTTTTCAGCAACAGGATTTTGTTGAAGTAGAAAGATTGATAACTTCATCGTACTTTTTTAGTGCGAACAACAATATCGCGATTATCAGCTGCGAATTACTCAAGGATCTCCCCAAACTCTCCATTCAGAAACTCAAGGATATCTGTGAAAGAAATGCCATTAGCGTATCCCCAATAGCCTATTTTCGGAGTGTATATGAACATTCCTATTCCGCATATCTACAGGGCCTAAAAAGGTCTCAGGCTACACATTATTTCGGTGAGGAAAGCTCAGACTTTAGATTTCCTACAATAGTGAAATACGTCGAAAAATACCTGGAGGTGTTCGGAGACGACTTCACCATCCTGAATTACGATGAGGCGAAGAAGGATATCTATACCTCATTTTCAGATGTGACCGGAATTCATCGCAAAAGTATTAAAAAGCTGAGAAAAAAGGTTAACAGAAGCCTCACCATGGAAGAAGCTGAAACCTTGCGGCGAATAAACACAATACACAAAGGAATATTCTCTAACATAATCTCTGATCATCTTATTCATTCAAAGCCCAACCTCGCCACAACAGTATTTTATGATGCGGTGTTGGTTAACAAGATGAGAGCCGATGCCGGTGAAAAAATCGAATGGATCAACCGGCAATTTAATTTGTCCTGCCCATTAGCAGTAGATTTTTATACCGGACAGGAAAGCGATAATACGGTGGTACTGCAAAGGAAGTCGTTTAAGTTCATTGTCCGCTGGGCGATGAACTTCAATCCAAACGATGCACTTATCGCGGATTTTGCGATTTTTCTCCATGATTTTGCTAACTTTATGGGGGAGTTTTCCCGGCGGGATGCGCAGGCTTTGAGGAAAAGGTTGTCTTCCGTTCAAAAAGATTTAGCTGCAAGGAATCTAGGGCTTCGGGGCGAGAGGCCCCCAGGTGAAACTACGCTGTAGTGGTCAAGAGCGTGTGGCGCTTACGTTTCCTCCGGCCAAATCCAAATCTGGAAAGCCCGGCCAGTCCAGCGGTGTGGACGGTGATTTTTTATTGCATTTGAACCAGTACCTTTTCAGACTCCGAAATATTCACACTACGAAAGCTGCAGCAAGAGAGACTTCCCTGTTCTAAATATTACGTTTTACCTCTCGGGATTGAACATACAGATCTGCTGCTTTTCGAGGATTCGCTAGTATTGCTCTATTGTTTTAGGCGTGCGATTGTGGTCGCTCGGTCAGGAATAAACGACTAGAAAGTGCGCGATCACTGGAATCAGCTGGAATGGCTTGAGATACACGGGCTAGTCGCGAAAGTTTTCTTTCATGTACCTCTTGTTCATGAGACGGCCTGCTCACAACAGCCCTTTTATTTTTCCTATCCTTTGTTACCTGCACAATAAAAAGTCAATTCCTCATCTTCAATCGAGCTAAAACGCGTTTCAAACAGATCAAGAAAATAGTTTTCGTTACGCTTCCACGGTGCTTTTACTCCAACTTTTGGAAATAGATGTGCGGCTCGCTGAACGTATCCAGAGGAAAGAACGGCCAAAAAATCTTCTTCTTCCAAATCCGGGTTATCGTTTTCTGGCACACAATAATCAAATTGTTTTTTATCCATCGTATTGATCAGTCGGCAGGCATACTGGCAGGTTAAATCTACTTTCAGGGTATAGGAACCCGCTTGGGCATAACCAAAACACTGCACCAGATTAGGTAAACCACTAAACATCATGCCTTTGTAACTAAAGGACTCGGCTACCAAAAAAGGTTTACCGTCAACACTAAAATCTATTCCTCCGAGTGAAACTAATTGGAGCCCGGTTGCCGACACAATAATATCTGCATTGAGTGTCTCACCTGATTCAAGTTTAATCCCTGTCTTGGTAAATTCTTCAATGCGGTCGGTCACCACTGACGCATCTCCATCGGCAATCGATTGATAAAAAAGGCCATCGGGATCTGCACAAAGTCGCTGATCCCATGGTTGATAGCTTGGTTTGAAATGTTTATCAATATCGTAGTCATTACCTAGTGTCTTCCGTGCCGCAGACCGCAGCGCCTTTCTTACAAAAGCAGGCTTCCACTTACTGATCTTTAAGACCCATGTCACCAACGTAATGTATTTCCAGCGATTTATGGCATGCAATACCTTTTTGGGAAGAAAAGGCCCGATGTATTTTGCGACAAAGTCGGCATCGGGAGCCGGCAAAATATAGGTAGGTGAACGCTGCAACATAGTGATGTGTTTGGTAGACCCGGCCATCGCGGGCAAAAGCGTCACTGCCGTTGCGCCACTACCGATAACAATGACTTCTTTGTCCTTATAAACCAATCCTTCAGGCCAAAATTGTGGGTGAATAAACTCGCCCTCGAAGTCTTCGCGATTTTTAAACTCTGGCTGGTACGCTTGCTCATAATCATAATAGCCACTGCAGCTAAACATAAAATCGCAACTGTAATAGACCGGCGCTTCTGAATCGGGAGTATCAACTTCAATTGTCCACTTCGATTCAACGCTTGACCAACTCGCGCGCTCAACCTTGCTATTAAATTTAATATTTTCCGTAATTTTATATTTACTAGCAGTTTTTCTTACATAATCACTAATAGCCGGACCATCGGAAAACATTTTTCCTCCGCCCCAGGGCTCAAAGGAATAACCCAAGGTATACATATCGGAATCTGATCGCACGCCAGGATACCGAAAAAAATCCCATGTTCCGCCAATAGCATCTCTACCTTCCAGGATCAGATAAGTTTTTTGCGGGCAATGTTTTTGTAAATGATAAGCGGCTGAAATTCCCGACAGGCCTGCGCCAACTATAATTACATCAACTTTAATGACATTGGCCAGTGACGGCTTACTCTCAACTATTTCACTCATAACGCTTCATCCAAATCCCGTAATCCTCCTTGGAGAGTATCACTTTTCGTATTGGTGTCGGCTATTTTGACCACATGAACACTATTACAGACTTGATTCTTGCGGGCCGCCTGCATCCCGAGCGAGTTATTTCTCATCGCTAGTCGTTTTCTGAAGGTCCTGAAACTTATCGGTTATCTGATGCCAAAGAGGATAGCGCGATGGCGATGGC
>TARA_R110002072_G_scaffold52637_1_pt1 | contig 31832 bp, 26 predicted proteins | sample TARA_R110002072 | Tara Oceans TARA_R110002072 (sample SAMEA4397118) | marine metagenome | biome: Polar Biome; feature: [SRF] surface water layer (ENVO:00010504); material: water (ENVO:00002006), including particulate matter (ENVO:01000060) such as... | depth 5 m
GCGCCGGGAAAACCTTTGCCTGAAGTGGCCGGGCTCACCCAACCTGCCCCGCCCCGGGCGTCCGGCCCCACCCCGAGGACTGTCTGAGCCGAAGCCGCGCAGCGGCGCAGGCGAGTTCCGCAGCGCCGGGAAAACCTTTGCCTGAAGTGGCCGGGCTCACCCAACCTGCCCCGCCCCGGGCGTCCGGCCCCACCCCGAGGACTGTCTGAGCCGAAGCCGCGCAGCGGCGCAGGCGAGTTCCGCAGCGCCGGGAAAACCTTTGCCTGAAGTGGCCGGGCTCACCCAACCTACCCCGCCCCGGGCGTCCTCCCAAAAACTCACGACAAAGGCGTTCTCATCTGCCGATAAAAATCCTCACTATGCTCGCCCTGATTGCCCTCTGTCTGCGTCAGCAACGACACAACGGGGATCACCACCAGCGGTACCAGCGTCGTGAAATATGCCGCCACATCATTTTCCAGGTGCAGAAAGAACGTATTGACCGCCCACGCCAGCACACCCAGCCCATAACCACTGGCAATGCCCCAGAACACGCCCTGTTCGGTGGTTTTTTTCCAGTAGAAAATAAAGCCGATCGCCAGTGCCGGTGGCACCACCATGGCAAAACCCAACAGCAGGAGTTCCAGTACAGAGCTGATTGGCAGTACGCAGGCCAGTGCACCAGCAAACAGGCCGTAGAGTACGCTGGTCAGTCGGTAGGCCTTGAGCTTGCGTTTCGGCTCATAGTGCTTTGACCCGGGTATCCAGTCGTTGACAAACAGGGTGGCGCTGGACAGCAATATCGGTCCGCCGGAGGAGATTAGCGCTGCCAGCACCGCAGCAATTGCCACGCCACCAATGATGGGGCCGGTGTCGGTGGCAATGCGCGTGATGGTTGCGTAGCTGCTGATGCCGCTGTCAGTACCGTATTTGGCTACCGCTTCAATACCGATGATGGACGCCAGCACCGGCATGATCGCTGCCAGTAATCCGGCTATCAGGAACGCCGGCAAAAGCAGATTTTCGGTTTTGGCGGAACTGGAGTAGTTCACGTAGACGGATGCGGCGGGTGTATGGATAACCGCCGAGAAAAACATGGCGATGATCGGGAACCAGCCCAGGCCAATAAAACTCCACCAGCTGGCCGGTTCGATATCCGAGCCTGCCAACGCAATATCGACTTTTTCCTTGATGCCGCTAATGCCACCCAGCTCGGCGCCGGCAATGATGGCAACTGCCAGCAGTCCCAGGGTTACCACCACCACGTGAATCACGTTGGTTGCTGACGCGCCGCGCAGTCCCGAAAACGTGGTAGACATGATGATTATGAGCGCGCCCAGCATAATGGCCAGTTCACGATTGATACCGAATACCGCGCTGATGATGATACCAATCAACAGAGGCTCGAGAATGTTGATAATCAGGTATTCCGTCTGTACGCACAGGCTGGTCAGCCAGCCATTGCGAGAGCTGCCATGGCGTTTTACGAAAAGCTCGCTGATGGTAGTCAAACGCAGACGACGGTAGGGAATGGCAAAAAATACGCCCACCAGCGCCAGTGCCAGAAAGGAGTTGACTCCGTACCACATGTTCCAGACACCGGTATTCATGGTGTCACCGGCCACACCGTAGGTTCCCGCGCCGCCGATGCGTGTGCCGGCAATACCGGCGGCGATCAGCCACAGACCCATGCCGCCGCCGCCAATGGCCCAGTCATCAGAGTTTTTATTGCGATTGGTTAGATAGACACTCACCATTGCGACGAGCGCCAGATAGACGATGATCGTCAAGCCAGCCAGATTCATTGGAATCCCCCCCGGAACTTCCCTGTTTGTTTGAATAACGTGTTGCGGCGCGATCTGCAGAGTGATCAGTCAGATCACGCCGGCGACGGATTGTAGTCGAAGGGGTAGTGGCTTGTTAACCTCTAATTTGCCGAATGCTACCTGCACGGTCAGGGCAGATAACCCAGATTGCGGAGAACGTGACGGGTTACCGATATTCTGGCTGGAATAAAGGAAGCATCAGGTGCTGTGGCCAGTAAGAGAGTGGCAAAAAAGTATACATCCTGGTCCCGCTCTACCCAGCCCACCCACCAGCCAGTGTTTTCCTGGTTCGGGCTGACCGCAAGACCGGTTTTGGCACGCAGGCGATAGTCAGCGGTTTCTTCCAGCAACATGATGTCTTTGACGGTTTGCATTGCCTGGCGGTCAAACGGTAATTGCTCCCGATACAGTCGGGTCATCAGTTCAATTTGCTGGCGCGGGGTGATTCTCAGATCACCTTCCAGCCAGAAAGTGTCAGGGTTGCCGCCGATATTACGATTGCCGTAAGCCGCAGCATCAATCATCTGCTGCATGCTCTGTTCACCGACGTCCAGCACCAGCGACTGAAAATGTGGGACTGCGGAGAGCTGGAAGGCATCGCGCAGCGTCAGATCCTGATTGGTTTCCTGCCGCCCCCGGACGATACCATCCCAGGGAATGATTTCATCTGCCGCTGAAACAACGCCATTTTGCAGCGCAACCAGAGAACTGAAAATCTTGAACGTGGAGGCCGGCAGAACGGGTGTATCAATCAGCTGCGGGTGCGCAGCGATATAGCGATCATCGTTCAGGCTGTATATAAGCATGGTGCCAGTAAAGCCGGTGGCGTCCAGCACAGTCTCGGCCGCAAGCGACCGCTCCGGCGTTACCGGGGATGCACAGGACACCAGCAGGCCCAGGCAAACAAGTAATATTGACACATATGTTGCGCGATTCATGAGCGTGAACTGACCTCGGCTATATATCGATCGACTGCATCTTCCAGAATTGTCAGTGGTACAACACCCAGGCCAAGTACCACGTTATGGTAATCAGTGATGGAGAACCGGTCACCCAGCGCTATGCGCGCTTTCTCGCGCAGCTCCAGAATCCGCAGTTTGCCGATCATGTAGGAGCAGGCCTGGCCGGGCATGACCACATAGCGTTCGATTTCACTGGCTTCGATGCCAAAATCAATTGCCTGCTGGCGCGTCCAGCCCATGGCATGCAATCCGGTATCCACTACCAGTCGGCGTGCCCGGAACAATGCGGCATCCAGCTGGCCGATCAGACCTTCCACATCGCCCTCATACCAGCCGTCTTCCACTGCCAGTTGCTCGGCATAAAGCGCCCAGCCTTCGCTGCTGGCGGAGCTGCCGCCGAACGCCCGGATCTGCATGAAGCGCGGCAGATCAGGATCTTCGCCCGACAAGGCAATCTGATAGTGGTGACCGGGCACAGTCTCGTGATACACCAGTGTCCGCAGCGCGAAGCCGGTCAGACGGTTGGGGCGCAGCGGCATCTGAAAGACGCCGGGGCGTGATCCATCCAGCGGTGGCGCTGTGTATGATGCTGCGGCGTTATCCCAACGGAATTCTGGATATGGCTGGGCAATGACGGGAGAGCGGGGACGGTTGTCAAACAGATCCACCAGGCGACGTTCTGCATCACGCATGTAGGTGTCTATGTCAGCCATGATGGCGGCGCGACCTTCATCGTTTACCGGGTACGCCATGGCTTCTTTCAGTGCTTCCACCCGCTCCCTGACAGTACCTTCGGTGTAACCAATCTGGCGCAGGAGAACGTCCATTTGTGATTCGATGGCCGCAACCTCCCGCAAACCAATCTCGTGTATCTGGTCAGCGGTCAGGTTGGTGGTGGTAAAGCGTTTCAGGTGATAGGCGTAGATTTCTTCACCATTGGGGAAGCGCCATAATCCCGCGTCATCAGTGGCCCGTATCAGCTGCGCCTGCAGCACGCTGATGGCTCGTTGCCAGGCAGGATATACCTCGTTTTCAACAATTTCGGCGGCCTGTTGTGCCAGTTGCTGGCGCCGGGCTGTGCTGAGTCCGGACACATTTTCGGTTTTCTGAAACAGTGTGGTTGTCAGCGGATTTTCCTCAGGGGAGCCGGCGATAAACCTCTCCAGCTGGTTCAGTGTTGCACGCAGGATAAATGCAGGTGGTACTGCGCCCAGTTCGGCTATCCGGCGTGCTTCGGCAACAGCCTCGTTCATGCGGTCATCCATCTGTTGCAAGCGCGCAATGTAGTTCTGTGCATCACTGACCGAGCGTAACGGGTGCACAACCGTCAGCTGATTGACCAGTCCAACGTTGGCACCTGACATCTGCTGCAGCGGGAAATCAAAATCATTGAAGGGTTCGCCCTCCACCAGCATCTGCAGTTGCCAGCGCATGGCTTCAGCCGATATCCGCTGGGTCTGCGTGAGGGAGTCCGGATCAAACGTATCCAGTATTGCCAGCCCTTCACGCGCACGGGAAATGCGTTCAGCCCGGTATTCTGGCGTCAGGGGTGTTAACTGCTGCGACAGTAACTGCTGCTCCTCACCGGTAAAAAAACTGGTACTGATGGCCTGGTTGGGGTTGGCACGTACCCAGTCAGCCGTGAACTGCTCGAAGAAATCCTCAATGTCGGCCGGCTGTGTGTGTGCTGCGGTAGTGAGCAGGATGGAAATGATGGAAAAAACAGGGAGTATCAGTCGCATGGTCGTATTTCCGCAGGTGGTTCGGTAAGGGGTTGTGATTGTAGAGTTGCAGTCATTGTATTCGTCTATCGCGTATTAGTGCAGAGACTTATTTCAGAAAATGAATCAGCGGCTTGTCACGGTTGGCGCGTAATTGCTGCAGCAGCTTTTGCTGTGATCCAAACCGGACCTCATCATAGCGCGGCTGCTCTGCCTGCGAGACGCTCTGACCTGCGGTCAGGCCTTGCGACTGGCTGCCGGTTTGATTCGGCAGGTGTTCGGTGGTCCGGGTCTGGACGCTAAGAGCCCGATGCAGCGCAGCCTGAATCTTTTCCATGTCCGCAACAGAGAGCTCACCCTGCTCAATCTTTCTCACCAGCGTATCGCAGAAGTCCGCAGCAGCGGAGGAGCCGTGTTCCGGAGATTCAGTTTTTTTGGTTAGCAGTTGTTGTTTTGCCAGTCTGTACCAGTGGCGGCTGAATGACGGCAAGGCCTGCATCTCACTCAATCGTGCTTCCAGTGCTTCACTCAGGCGGAAAAAATTTCGACAGGAAGGGTCGCTTTGCGGAAACAGGGTAACTGGGGATTGCATGGTAACCGCCGCCCGCAAACTTTCGTCCTGCAAAATATAGCCGAGGTAGTCCACCTTGACGCCGATATATTTTTCGACGGCGCCGGCAAAGCGTAGGAATACCTCACGTGCCTGTTTGGTGCTGGTGCACATATTGACAATGACGTGATAATTTTTCCGTTTACCGCGCAACCGGAGCACTTTGATCATGGAAAAAGCATCTGTCAACGAGGTTGGTTCACCGGTGATGACGACGATGGTCTGCTGCGCCGACTGGATGAAGTTCAGATTGGTGTCACTGATGCCGGCGGCCGTATCGATCAGTAAATAATCAAAATCCCGCTCGATACGGGCCAGTTCGCGGGTCAGGTGCATTTGCTGGCGTGGCTTAAGATCGGAGCATTCCATAATGCCGCTGGCGCCAGGGATTACTTTTAGGCCATACGGGGCATCAAGCATGACACTTTCTACAGGTTTGTGCGCAAGCAGTACGTGCTCAAGGCTGCTTGCAGGGGTCAATCCAAGCAGTATATTGATGTTGGCCATGCCCGTATCGGCATCCAGCAGGCAGACCTTGCGGCCCAGGCGCGACAAGGCAATACCGAGATTGACGGAAATACTGGATTTGCCTACACCACCCTTGCCACTGGTGATGGCTATAACATGCGAAACCAGGTTGGCTGGTGAGGTATCGGCTGTGCAGTGCGAATGCGCGTTCATGACAGTCTCTGATCCAGGCAGCAACAGATCGCAGGCTGATAGTGCATTTGCGTCACCACAGCCATGTATGCCGAATTATTGATGCGGGGAAGCATAAAGGGATAAATCGGGGATGGCAATTGAATTGGTTCAGTTTTTGCTTTTGATCGCCACTTGAGCAGTGGAAACGTGAATCTCCTTTGAGTATACTCGGCGCAACCCGAAATCACTTCCCCTCGGTTGACTTTATGACGGTGGTAATAAAAAGACGCCCCACCCATGAAACGCTCAGCCAGCTTCCGAGCTTGCCGCAGGTACTGCTGCGACTGCTGAATGCGGTCAGTCACGATACTGCCGACTACCAGCATCTGGCTGATATCATTCGTCAGGATGCTGCTACCGCCGCCCGATTGCTCAGTATTGCCAACTCCAGCCTTTATAATCCCCATCGGCGCTGTGATTCAATTGAACGCGCGTTGATGACGCTGGGTATTGAGACTGTGCGTACACTGGTGGTGACGGCGGCGGTGAAACAATACTTCAACCAGTTCAGTCCCCGGCAATTCCGCTTTATGCAGGTGTTCTGGCAGCGCTCGCTGATGGCAGCGCAAAGCGCACAGGTAATAGCGACACTGACACGCTACCATTCCCCCATGGAAGCCTATGTGGCTGGTCTGCTCATGGATATCGGGCAGCTGTGTCTGCTGGCTGAGAGTCCCGAGGAACTTCTTGCAATTGCTGCGTCTGATGCCCGCCAGACAATGGCTGAAGAAACAAGTGTATTTGGTATCACGCACTGTGATCTGGGCGCCGAACTGATAGCCAGCTGGCAGCTGGACAGTTTTACGGCGGATGCCGTGCGCTACCATCATGCGGGGATTGAAGATATTGCACAGGCACATCACCTGGTCAAGATTATCAATCTTGCCAATGAACTGAGTGCGCCGGAGGGGCTGGCATCAGCTGCGCTCTCCAGGGCTGATCAGTTGTTCGGGCTAAACGAGGAGCTGGTGGCTGAGCTGTATAGCCGCATTCTTGCTGACGTGGATAAGGTCAGTTCAGCGCTGGGTGTCGATCAGTCGCATGATTCGTTGCAGGCTCAGGTTGGCGAAAAGATCAGTGACCTGCACCAACGTCAGTCAATCAGTTTGACGCTGCAGGCATCCAGCCTAAACGATGGCATGGAGCCGGATCTGGCGGATCGTGTGTCAACGGCTCTGATGCTGGGTTTCGGCATTGAAAGATATCTGGTCTTTCTGCACAACCCGCAGACTGGTCGGCTGGAAGCCAAAAGCAGGCCGGCTATAGAGCAGGCTGATTTTGTCATCGCTGATGACGACAAACACTGCCTTGTTGCAAGAGTCCATCAATCCGGGCAGGCGCTTGATACTGACAGTGCCGATCCGGCGTCCCTGAGCGTAGCTGATCAGCAATTGTGCGGATATTGCCGTTCACCCTGGCTGCTGTTGATGCCGTTTAACTGCGACTCCGGTGCCGGCAACCATGTTCGCGGTGTGCTGGTTGCCGCTGCTACCCGCGACATGTTGCTGCAGTATCAGCGAAAAAACGTTCATTGGCAGTCACTGTTGAACATTATTGCCGGTTCATTCGCAGCCCCGCAGGAAACCGCCGACGATACGCGGATTCGCGAGGCCATTCATGAGGTCAGCAATCCGCTCAGTGTTATCAACAATTACCTGGACGTGCTACGTTTAAAGCTTGGCAGTGATAGCGATGCGGACCGGGAAATCACCATACTGAAGGAGGAAATAGACCGTATAGGCCAGATCCTGCTCCGGCTCAGACACCCTGGTACTCCCGCTGGCATGGCGCAGACAGATATCAACGAGGTGGTCACAGATCTGGTGAGTATTTTCAGGCAATCAATGTGTGTGCCGCGCCGGATTGACGTCCAGCTGGATTGTGATGCGCAGATGAGCCCGGTCACGCTGGATCGTTCAGCGTTGAAACAGGTGGTAACGAACCTGATTAAGAATGCAGTAGAAGCAATGCCTGACGGGGGCCGCCTGTCCGTGTCCACGCAGCGACGGGTGCTGGTCAATTCGCGCGCGTATGCAGCTGTCAGTATCGAAGATTCCGGCCCCGGTATATCTGATACCATGATGGGCAAACTGTTTGAGCCCAAGCCAAGCACCAAGGGAAACCTGCATGCCGGCGTAGGTCTGAGTGTAGTGAAAAAACTGATGGATGCCATGAAAGCGCAGATCGTTTGCAGTAGTGACGATGCCGGTACCCGATTCAAATTGCTGTTCCCCGTGGATATCGTTAAACAATGAGTGCTGTTCTGAAACCCGACGCTGATGCCAGTGATGCCAGCAGGATACTGGTCGTTGATGATGATCAGCGTCTGGCGGAAAGCCTGCGTAGTCTGCTGACCATGCATGGCCATGAAGTGGATGTGGCGTTTGGGGGGCGGTCTGCGCTGCATCAATTGGGCCTGGCCCGGTATGATGTTGTGTTGCTGGATCTGGCAATGCCTGATGTATCCGGCCATGATGTACTGCGCTACATGCAGGATATGGATGCAAATACATTGACCATTGTTGTCAGTGGTGAAACGTCAATCGACGATGTCAGCCGGGCGCTGCGAACCGGTGCGTATGACTATATACGCAAGCCGTATGTGGCAGCTGAATTGCTGACAACCATCAATAATGCCACGCGCAAAAAGCGTCTGGAAGACAGCAACCAGGATATGCAGAAAAAACTCGGGCGCTCGGAGAAGCTGCATCGGTTTCTGGTTGAGAGTTCCCCGGATATTATTTTTGTGCTGGATTCTGTGGGCAACTTCAGCTTTGTTAACAAAAAGATTGAGACATTGTTAGGGTACCGGCGGCAGGCGTTGATTGGCCAGCCGTTTCTGGGGATTGTGGACGCAGAGGATCAGGAGAAGGCGCGCTATTTCCTGGATCTGGTTCATGGTCCCGGCGAAGGTGAGCGGACCACCAATATAATGCTCTCCGGGAGTAGCGCTCAGTCCTGTATACGCCACTATGAACTGACCATGTCGACAGTCAATGAGTCCAGCGGGCTGGGTCAGGATACCGGACGTCGTTACGAGATATACGGCACTGCGCGTGATATCACCGAGCAAATTGAGGCGGAAGAATTTATCAATTTTCAGGCCTATCACGATATTCTGACCCGATTACCCAATCGCTCCCTGTTCAAGGATCGTTTGAGCATGGCCGTCACCCAGGCACAGCGAAGTCAGGAAAAGCTTGCAGTCATGTTTATCGATCTTGACCGGTTCAAGGTGATCAACGATTCACTGGGACACACCATGGGAGACCGCCTGTTGCAGGCTGTCGGGCAGCGGTTGCTGTCCTGTGTTCGCAAGGGAGACACTCTGTCGCGGTTTGGAGGAGATGAGTTTACCCTGCTACTGCCCGACATTGCCGATGATGATGCTGCAACTCAGGTAGCACAAAAGATTCTGGAGTCGATCAAGGCACCTTTCATGATTGCAGATCATGAGATCTATATTGGTGCCAGTATTGGTATCGCAGTTTATCCGGAAGCCGGCGACAATCTGGAGGCATTGATTAAAAATGCCGATATTGCCATGTATCGCATTAAAAACAGCGGAAAAAACGGCTCAATACTGTTCAATGCCGAAATGAATGGCAGCATTACCAGGCGCCACGCGTTGGAGCAGGATCTGCGAAAAGCGCTGCAGAACAACGAATTTGATATCTGCTATCAACCGCTGGTCAATACGGAAAATACCGGGCTTTATGGTGTGGAGGCCCTGATTCGCTGGAATCATCCACGGTTTGGCAGATTGTCGCCTGCCGAATTCATTCCGATTGCCGAGGACAGTCGACTGATCATTGATATTGATCGGCAGACGATACGCGATGCCTGTCTGCATGTGAAGGCGTTGCATGAGCATGGCCATCCCGGTCTGATGCTGTCCGTGAATCTGTCGCCGGTGATGGTTGAGCGTGATGACTTTGTCCAGCAGATTCTGGACATGCTGGAAATAACCGCGTTCCCGCCTGACTGTCTGCAGATGGAAATCACCGAAGGCCTGTTGCTGAATGACCGGCGTGATATTGTTGACAAATTGCATCTGTTAACGAAGTCGGGCATCAGTCTGGCGATTGATGATTTTGGTACAGGCTTTTCATCCCTGAGTTACCTGCAGAAATTCCCGATCAGTACTCTAAAAATTGACAGAAGCTTTATTAACAGATTGCACAGCAAATCCGAGGATGCCTGCATTGTCAGTGCTATCATATCCATGGCGCAGGGCCTGAAAATGAACATTGTGGCGGAAGGTGTTGAACATGTTTCACAGTTCAACTACCTCCGCTCACTGGGTTGCCAGACGGTGCAGGGGTTCCTGTTTGGCGCAGCTGGCTCAATAGATGAGCTGACTGCCAGGTACCCGGCTACTCAGCCAGTCCCCGGCGCCGCAACATGTGACTGATGTCCGGCTGGCGCCCAGCAAAATCCTGATACAGTTGCATGGCTTCACGGCTGCCGCCACGTGACAGCAAGGCATCACGGAACTGCTGGCCGTTTTCCCGGCGCATGCCGCCATTCTCCCTGAACCACTCCACGGCGTCGGCATCGAGCACTTCACTCCATATGTAGGAATAGTACCCCGCGGAGTATCCGCCCATGATGTGGGAGAAGTAGGCCGTACGATATCGCGGTGGCACGGGTCCGTAGTCCAGGCCATTTTCTCTCAGTACCCGCTCTTCGAATGCCAGTAATTGCTCAGCCGTGGGGATCTGCTCCAGAGGGAGTTGATGCAGGGCCTGATCCAGAACAGACGAGGCAATGTATTCAGTGGTGCTGTAACCCTGATTAAACTGCTCTGCAGCCAGGACTTTATCGAGTAAGGCCTGGGGAATCTGTTCGCCCGTTTCGTAATGCAGTGCGTAGTTGGCAAGCACTTCGGGCCATGACGCCCACATTTCGTTGACCTGCGACGGAAACTCCACAAAATCACGTGGTACACTGGTGCCGGCAAAGAATGGATATTCCACATCAGTCATGATGCCGTGAAGAACGTGACCAAATTCGTGGAACATGGTGGTGACTTCATCAAACGTCAGCAATGTGGGTTCTCCGGCCGGGGGTTTGGAGATATTCTGATGCATTGCTATTACCGGGTGCCCACCCGTCAGTGCGCTGGGCAGGTCATAGCTGTTCATCCATGCGCCACCGCGTTTGCTGGATCGTGCGTAAAAATCGGTCAGCAGCAGTCCCAGTGGCGAACCATCAGCATCAAATGCTTCCCATACCTGCACATCCGGGTGATAGGAGGGGAGGTCCTCGCGCAGGCGGAAAGTCAGGCCAAACACCTTCTCTGCCGCATAAAATACGCCATTGGTCAGTACACTGTTCAGTTCAAAATACGGGCGCACTTCTGACGAGTCGAATGCGTAACGTTCCTTGCGCACCTGTTCTGCATAGTAGGACCAGTCCCAGCCTTGCAGCTCAAACGGCACGGCTTCTGTTGCATTGATCATCTGCTGAATGGCAGCGCCCTCAGCTTTGGCGTTCTCCACTGCCACCGGTACTATCCCGGCCAGCATTTCATTGACAGCGGTTGCCGAGCCGGCAGTGCGCTCTTCCAGAATAAAATCTGCATGGGTGTCATAACCAAGCAGGTTGGCCCGTTCGGCCCGCAGGCGCAAGGTGTCGGCAACAATGCCGCGCGTATCAAATTCATTGCCACGGGTGCCGCGACTCAGAGAGGCGGTATGAATGCGCTCGCGCAGATTACGATTACTCAGAGATCTGAGGCTGGGCTGATTGCTGTAGTTGAGCAGGCTGATCAGATATTTGCCATCGTGCCCCCGGGCAGTGGCAGCTGCTGCAGCAGCATTGATCTGCGCTGGCGTATAACCTGCCAGTTCGTCTGCGGTCTCCACCAGCACTGCCGAGTCGTTGACTTCAGCCAGCACGTTCTGCGTGAACTGCGTGCCAAGCCCCGCCAGTTCGGAATTGATTTCGCGCAGCCGGGTCTTGTCCGCTTCAGAGAGCAGTGCACCGGAGCGGACAAAATTGTCATGGTACCGCTCCAGCAGACGCAGAGATTCCGGCGGCAGGTTCAATTCCTCACGCTGCTGGTAGACGTGATCCAGCCTGGCGAACAGTGCATCATTCAGGGAAATTGAATCACGGTGGGCTGACAGGCGCGGAGACATCTCGCGCTGTATTGCCTGCAGTTCCGGATTGGTGTCAGCGCCGTTGAGATTGCCAAATACCCGTGATACCCGGCGCAGATCATCCCCGCTGCGTTCAAGTGCCAGTATGGTATTGTCAAAGTTCGGCGAGTCGGGGTTGGCGGTGATCGTGTTAACTTCCTGCAGATTGATGCGCATGGCGCGCTCATACGCCGGAATAAAATGTTCCGGGCGAATCTGGTCAAAAGGCGGCAGCCCATAGGGCAGGCTGCTGGGGGTAAAAAAGGGATTTGCCATTGTTGCAGGATCGCCTGTCAGGGGAGCTGCGACAGTATTGGTGGCAGGTGTGGTTGCCATAGTAGTTGCCGAATCTGGGGCGTCCTGAGAGCAGGCTCCCAGAGTTGCGGACAGGCCGATGGCTGTGGCCAGGAGTCGTTTTTTCACAATAGTTTTCCTGTAAGGTAAGGCTGCCGGGAGAGTTGCGCATCACTCGGCATCGTGCATAAGTTTTCGAATCAGCGGGGATATCAGCAGCATCACCAGTGCAATCCCCATGGCTATGTATCCTACACTGGAATAGACCTCAGCGTAATTCGCTTTGGCGGCCAGTGTGTCAGTCAACTGGCCGCCGATGGTTTCCGCCCCGGTGCCGGCGGCTATCAGACCTGCCAGGTAATTTGACAGGCCGCTGTAGAGGAACCAGGCGCCCATGGTCATGCCTACTGCCCGTGCCGGTGCCAGCTTGGTGACTGCCGACAGTCCAACGGGTGACACCATCAGCTCACCAATGGTGTGTATCCAGTAAATAAGGAAAATAAAGTACACGGCAGTCATGCCGGCTTCGCCGGAGACCTGCATACCCGCTACCAGTGACAGGAAACCCAGCCCGGCCAGAAATACGCCCATGGCAAACTTGACCGGGGCGGACGGGTTCAGACGCCGCTTTGCCAGCGCTATCCAGAGCCAGGCCAGTATGGGAGCGAAGATCACAATAAACGCGGCATTCAGTGACTGGAACACCGGCGCCGGCACGGTCATGCCGAGCATTGTGCGATCGACCAGGCGGTCAGTGAACAGATTTAATGAAGACCCGGCCTGTTCAAACAGTGCCCAGAACGGTATTTGCGCCAGAATAAAATACAGTGCTGCAAACATTTTGCCGCGCTCATGGCCTGCACATCCCCAGATGGCATACCCAATCAGGACGGCCAGTATGATCAGCCCCAGCAGCCCGACATAGCCCTGTTCCACCAGATGGGCATTCATCACCAGCAGCATGGAGATGGCAATAATGACCAGCCCGGTCAGGTAACAGGCCCATTCAATGTTGACGGGACCGATTGCCCTGTCTTTCAGGCGCGCCGGATCGGGTGGTTCGCCACGGCCTTCCAGCCAGCTTTGATAGCGCAGGAATATGGCAAGGCCTGCCAGCATACCGATACCTGCCAGTCCAAAGCCATATTTCCAGCCATACATGATGCCCAGATAACCACAGGCAATTGATGCGAGGAACGATCCCAGGTTAATACCCATGTAAAAAATGGTAAACCCTGAATCTCTGCGGGTATCGCCCAGCCCGTAAAGGTCGCCGACCATGGTTGAAATGTTGGCTTTCAGAAAACCAACGCCGGTTATGATCAACGCCAGGGACAGATAGAGAATATTGACGTACAACGGCTCAGTTTCAATGCGAGTGGTGTAATCGGTGACTGCGATAAGGCCGGGTAATCCGACTGCCGTGGGATCCTGCACCTGCATGAAACGAGCGCCGTCAATGAAGCTTATGCGTGAAGTGCCGATGTCAGAAACCACGATCTGATTGGCATCACCGCCACGACCGTCCAGAGTGAGCCTGTATTCACTGCCATTGAACGACATGATCTGGCGGGATCCGTTGCCTTCAAACGCCATGCCGCTATGCCCCAGCACCAGCAGCAATGCTCCGAATGTTACCGCTTTTCGTGAGCCCAGATACCGGTCAGCCAGCACGCCACCGATAATTGTCATCACAAATACCAGTGCGGTGTAGGCACCGTAAAGTACCGTAGAGCGCTCATCCGAGAAAAGGAAATGCTGGGTCAGATAAAGAATCAGCAGGGCCCGCATGCCGTAATAGGAAAAGCGCTCCCACATCTCGGTCAGGAACAGTATGGCCAGCCCGCGCGGATGGCCAAGAATGGTGTTTTTATCGGTCACTGGGTACCCGGTCCTTTTTATCTGAATAAATTTCCGTTAATTGCCGGATGCTTCATTGATCATCGGGCGCGCTGGATCCATGGCCCATTCGGTGATGCTCTCAGCGTACAGGCGGGTGTTCTCATACCCGCTCAGCTCACTGATTACAAACCAGTTGATAGAACCCAGGTGACCGGTATTGCAGAATGTCACTGTCAATTCGGCATCGTTTTTTGCCGCAGCATTGAGCATTTGTGTCAGGCTGCTGGCCGGTTGCATGCGGCTGCCGTCAAACCAGTCTTCAAAACTCAGGTTTGTGGCGCCGGGCAGAGTACCTGCGCGCGCCGCGCTGGCCTGTGCGCCGGTAAAATAGGCGGCCGGGCGTGCATCAATAATCTGCGCACTCTTGTTTTCCACCAGCTCCGCGATCTGTTCTGTGGTGACCCGGTACTGATCATTCCAGCGGGGTGTGAACCCGGATGCGGCAACCTGTGAGGCTTCGGCAGTGACCGGAAACTGTGCTGCCTGCCAGGCCGCCAGTCCGCCGTTCAGTATCGCCAGGGTTTCTACTCCCAGCGACTTGAGTGTCCAGTACACGCGGGTGGCAGCGCCCATGTCAACCGCGTTGGCGCCGCCATGCACCAGCACCACGGGAGTCTCTGCATCGATTCCCAGTCGCTGCACAATCGCTGTCAGTTCGCCAAGATCAGGCAGGGCGCCGGCATTTTCCTGCGGACCGCGAAACTGGGAGTAGGGGGCGAACACCGAGCCGGGAATATGGGTTTCTGCATAATTCCCGGTCAACTGGACAACCCTGACACCGGGTTCAGTGGACAGGATGTTGATCAACTGTGCAGGCTCCAGCAGCGGAGACCAGCCTTGTGGCGTCGCAAGCGCCTGCAGTGGTAACAGTAACAGGAATAAAAATGCCAAACGTTTCATGAGCGGGTCACTCCATCAATACAGTTCGTTTTTCCAATATGGCCTGAGTATACCCATGTGTATTGCACACAACCACATTTTGCGCATAATGAGCCGGCTCAATACCATAACGGACACAGACTTATGCGGAGATTTCCCGATTTTGAAAAAGCAGTTCAGACAGCGGGAGTGCCTCAATTGCGGCATGCGGCACTTTCATATGCCTGGCAGCATTGCTGATCGTGAACCGGAGCCGGCATGCATCAAGTGTGATGCGCCGCTCTGGAGCCTGTCCGACGGCTCAACTCTGACGGTGGATATAGCCCATCATCGGGAGACCGTTCAGCAGGCTGTGGACAAATTCCGTGCGGCACTGGAAAGCGGATGGCAGCAAAGCCATGCCGCCCGGGTGCGCCTGATTGTAGGGGGCGGTCTGATACACGATGCAATTCTGGCAGAGTTGTACTATTTGCGCAGCAAGGGCACGGTGCTGGCTTTCACGGAAGAAAACCGGGGTGCAGTGGTGGTGGCTATTCGCGACTGACTGGGCCGCGTCTGACCGGGCCACGTCTGAACAGGCGACCAAACATCCGGAATCCCCCGGATACGCCGGCAACCATGGCTTTGGCTGCCAGCAGCATGGTTAATTTTATTTTGTGCGTGGCAGAGAGACCACCAGATGCCCGCCAGGTGTACAGGTGCTCGCGAAACCAGGGCTGCCGGTGCGCCGCGGCGGATACACGGCGCGAAACACGTGTGGCCAGCAACACGGCCAGAAACAGGAACAGCACACCAGGAATAATTGGCAGGATCAGGCCTGCCAGGCCGATCAGCACAAACACCGCAATCAGCACCAGCGTGATCACTTTTACATAAAGCGGCAAGGGGCGAAAATGGGGCGTTGGCAGATGCACGATATTATTCCTCTGATAAGTTGTCGACTGATGAGACCGGTCCGGTTGGGTGATACGTGCAGCCGATAGTAAAAATATTACAGTCTGTGTTCAATTCCTTGTACGCAGAACATGCAGTGATCATGCCAAATTCTAAGACATTGTTTCTGAAAGACTTATTTTGGACGAGAGGTCGCTGGCTGGCGAATTTGACCAACTAGTGCGTGGAAAGGTAGTGTTTACAGCCAATTCAGACAGCAGGAAATCAATGTGACAAAGAACATCTTCGATCTTAGCGGTAAAGTGGCGTTGATCACCGGTGGCAATGCCGGGATCGGTCTGGGGTTTGCCCGGGCATTGGCAACTGCAGGTGCTGACGTCTGTATTTGGGGGCGGCGGGAGCAACAGAATGCTGCTGCAGTCGCCGATCTGCAGTCGGTCAATCCATCTGTAAAGATTCAGGCGCTGGTCTGTGACGTGGCCGATGAGGATCAGGTCGCCGCATGTTTTGCAGAGACATTGCGACTTTTTGGTCGCGTTGACACCTGTATTGCCAATGCCGGTGTTGCCTCGGGCATCAACCGCTTTCATGAAATGAGCAAGGACGACTGGCGTGGTGTGCTGGATGTCAACCTGGATGGGCTGTTTTACACCTTGCGCGCAGCGGCAGCGCATATGGTGCAGCGTGCGCAGGCGGGCGATCCGGGCGGGCGCCTCATTGGTACCTCATCGCTGGGTGCGCTGTGCGGCATGGCTCGTGCGGAGCACTATGCCGGCAGCAAAGGCGCTGTCATATCCATCATGCAGGGGCTGGCCGTGGAATATGCGCGCTACGGCGTCACCGCCAACAGCATACTGCCAGGTCACATTCACACGGATATGACCGACAGGAATTACCAGAATGAGAAGTTTGCGGCTGCCATAATGCCCAGAATACCCGTGCGCCGCTGGGGAACCCCCGATGACTTTGGTGGTATTGCTGTTTATCTTGCCAGTGATGCAAGCAGTTATCACACAGGCGACAAATTTCTGATTGATGGAGGGTTCTTTATTTATTGATTTTATATTTATTGATTTTTTGTCAATAAAATCATGTCAATGCTGGACAAACCGGACAATTAACGTGAGAATACTCCGTGAGTGACTTGTATTGGACCCGGCATGTGCAGTAAAAGTAGCCCGGACTAACCGCGTGCCGGGCACAGACCGTGTAAATAAAAACCGTGTAAACAGTATAAACGGTGGAGCAGACGGAATGAAAAACCTGACAGCAGCTCTGGTGGCAACTACCTTACTGACCTTTGTGCACACGGCACAGGCGCAGAGTTTGAGCGGTTCACGCGCTTCAATGCAGCAGCAGCACTCGCACGCAGTAGCCAATAATTACGGGTTTGCTCACACCTCACGGGATGTGAGCCAACTCAGCAGTGCCGGCGAACTGGTCAAGGTGTCGGCAAATCGAAACTTCGTTATCCATAATGTGTCCTACCCCTATTTGCGCCCTGCGGTGAAAACGCTGCTCGAAAGGCTCAGCGCTCAGTATCGCAATGCCTGTGGGGAAAAGCTGACCGTGACCAGCATGACCCGGCCGATAGCCAGACAGCCGGTCAACGCGGCGGATGATTCAGTTCATCCAACCGGCATGGCGTTTGATCTGCGTATCCCTTCAAATTCCCGGTGCCGCGCCTGGCTGGAGCGAACACTGCTCTCACTGGAAGGAAACAACGTGCTGGATGTGACGCGCGAGCGTCGGCCACCGCATTATCATGTTGCCGTATTCCCCGAACCCTATCAGCAGTACCTGGCTGGCATCATGGGGCAGCAGCGCGAATATACAGTGCGTCGCGGTGATACGCTGGTCGCAATTGCTTCCCGTCTTGACACATCGGTTGCACAGATTCGCTCAGCCAATGCATTGAGCGGCGATCTCATACATATCGGGCAGACACTGATGATTCCTGGTCGAAGCGCTGCACGGGACGCCGGCCCGGTCATGATGCAGGCCAGCGCACCGCGCGAGGTGACACACCGGGTGCAGTCGGGCGAAACCCTGTGGCGCATAGCCAACCGGTATCGCACCAGTGTTGACGACCTGCGCAACCAGAATGGCCTTGCTGACGATCTGCTCAGAGTCGGTCAGGTGTTAAAGGTTGTGCTGGACGAGTCCTGAGGCCATTGATCGGGTACCACAAAAATTCGCGACACCTCCCGCCACTCATCAGCATCCTGCTGCCAGGCAAGCTCTGCAAAAAGCCGGGGTATCTGTTTTTCTCTGACGTCACTGAGCACTACTGACGATTGCGTTGTGTCTGGCGTGTCCGACTGGCGCCAGGGTCCCAGCCAGTGCGGTTTGTGCAGTGCAACCCAGTAGCGGCTCTGCGTGTCATCCACCTGACTGACATGACACCACTTGCCCTGCAAATGATTGGCAGGGACATACGAAGGTGGAACCAGTGGCGGACTTGCCGGATAGAACAGATAACCGGGCATAAAGATCCGTTTGGCGGAGGGTCGCGGCAAATCCTGCTGCTGCAATGCGGCGATGGTTTCGGTTCGGTCAGTCAGGCGCGTCTGATGGTTAAGCAGGTGCGCTGTTTTTAGATCCAGCCTGTCCGCCGGATTGGGTCCATACCAGCGGGTTTGGGCGGTGAGCGGATGCGAATATCCCAGATAGAATTTCACCGCAATTTCATGATGCTCAACGGCGCCTGTCTGAGTGTTGCGCACCAGAAAGTCCAGCTCGCCCAGGGTTCTGCCGGCAGCACGGACGGCAAGGTTTCTGGCCAGCATCTCCCAGCCCAGAAGATCGGTGATCAGGCAGGCGTAGAGTTGTTCAAAATATATCCCCAGACGGTAGTGTGGTGTGTCGGTCAATACAGCCGGACCGGACCGGGGGTTTTGATCCCAGTGATGCAGGATATCCTGAAAATCTGCGGGCAGGTAATCGCCCGGGTTGAATGTCAGTGCTGACTGCAATAATTGTGGCGCGTGGCACAGCCATCTGAGATGGCGCACGGCAGCCGCATGGTCAGGCACTGGATTAACCAATCTGCTCAAACGACAACAATTTATTGTTCTCGTCTATCCTGATGGCAAACGTGCCATGGATGCCCTGATGGCTGACAAAGCGTTGCAACACGGAGGATGCAAAACGGATGCGTCTGCCATCCCTTGCAACACATGTGACGTGTTTGACCTGGCCCCTGTAGTGTCTCAGGTAGTCATCGGCAGATATATGCAAATCAATAATAAGTGACGGCGTCATTATGAGGGATGCACGATCGATGCTCTCCGGCCAGTGGCGGCCTGATCCGGAGAGCGTCTTGTGTAGTGTTACTGGTTTGCAGCTGCTTCAGCCTCTGCCCGGCGTGCGCCGGCCAGGATGCCGGGCATGGCATAGTTGCCTTCGTGGCAGGCGTATTCGTACATCGGGCCTTCGGTGGCATGGTAGCTCAGTTCGGCCGTCCAGGGCTGGCTGTACAGATTGTCGTCCTCAACCGTAAACTGGTATACGATTTCGGTATCCGAGTAGCGCATAAAACGTTCAGTGATTTTGCCGGTCGGCGAAATGGGCACTGAGCTTTCGGCCATCTGCTGAGGATTGATATTGACGGTCTCAACTACCAGCCAGCCATCTTCGTACCAGCCGCGGGAGTCACCAAACCACTGGTTCAGCTCCTCAGGGCGTGTATTGGCCCGTGCCTCAGCCGCGTTGTCATAGACCGGAATGATGCGGGCATCATGGTTCATTTCCACCAGGATGGTCACGTAGTCATCGGTCTGCACAAACTGATAGGTGCTGTTGTACAGTGTACCCATCATGCCGGGCCCTGCAGTATTGCCAAAACCGATAAAGCAGCGCTCTGACAGTGGCAATGCCTCAGGGCCATCGGCGTTGCCCTGACCGGTGACATAGCGGGCACCAAAGCTGCGCGCGACCTGTACCTTCGGTGTTTCCAGGCGTGGTACCCGGCCGTTTGGCGGATCAATGACATAAGAAGAGCGGAACTCTCCCTTGACCAGTGCCAGATTGGAACCCGGATCAATCCAGAAGTCGTTGTAACCGCGCAGTCCGAAGTCAAAGCTGCCGGCGGGCGGCGCAGTACCCGGCGTGACCGTCTCGGGCGCGTCAACTTCATTCAGAGGCAGGCCGGCTACCGACGTATTGGCGACTATCAGCGCAGCTTCCTCAGGCGTAACTACCAGCTTGTCCACGCCCTGTGGACGTTGAAGGTTGGTCAATGATGCATTGGTCCAGAGACCGCTCAGGTCCGGGCGCTCTGAATCCTGCGCAAAACTGAGGGTGGATGCTATTGCAACGGACAAACCCACAACGGCTGATTTCACGCTCAGCAGTGTTGCCTTATTCATGACTGATCTCCTGATTTTGCACTTTTTGTCTAAACCTTACGGTATCCCTGACGGGCACACTTGTAAAGTGTATTTCCGCAGCAAACCCTTAAAAATGAACGAATTCAGAGTCCGTCTCTGTCCCTGAACCCCAGTAGATAAAGAATGCCATCCAGGCCCAGATTGGAAATGGCCTGTTTGGCGGACTGCTTGACCAGCGGTTTGGCACGAAAAGCCACTCCCAGTCCGGCTATCGACAGCATCGGCAGATCATTGGCGCCATCGCCCACGGCAATCGTCTGCTCCAGGCTGATGCCTTCGCGCTGTGCCAGTTGGCGCAGCAGATCCGCCTTGCGTTGCCCATCAACGATGGGTTCCTGGACCTGACCGGTCACGCAGCCGTTTTCTATCGGGAGCGCATTGGCATAGACGTAATCAATCCCCAGTTTTTTCTGCAGGCGTTCCGCAAAATAGGTAAACCCGCCTGACAGAATCGCCGTTTTGTACCCCAGGCGCCGCAATTGACTGATCAGCGCTTCTGCACCCTCGGTCAGACGCAGTGTCTGCGCAATCTGCTCCAGCGTTGACTCCGGCAGGCCTTCAAGCAGTGCCATGCGTTCACGGAAACTGGCCTGAAAGTCCAGTTCACCGCGCATTGCCCGTTCGGTTATCTCCGCTACCTGTTCGCCCACGCCGGCGGCCTTGGCCAGTTCGTCAATGACTTCGGCGTCGATCAGTGTTGAATCCATGTCAAACACGACCAGTCGCCGGTTGCGCCGGAATATGCTGTCCTGCTGAAAAGCAATATCAATATTGAGCTCCTGGGCGATAGCCAGGAACTCTGCGCGCAACTGGTCGGGATCAGCCGGTTCGCCGCGCACGGAGAATTCAATACAGCCCTTGCCCTGATTATCAGGCAATCCCTGGGCCATTCGTCCCGAGAGACGATCTATATGGTCAATATTCAACCCATGCCGTGCCGTAATTGAACTGACACGGGCAATATGTTCGGCAGTTATCCGTCTGGCCAGCAGCGTCACAATATGTCGTGCCTTGCCCTGACCGCTGACCCACTGAGTGTATTCATCCGCACTGACCGGGGTGAATTTTACCTGCTGGTCCAGCTCCGAGGCCTTGAACAGTACATCTTTCAGGACATCGGATTGCCCGCTATCTGTGGCCATCTCCACCAGAATGCCGAATGAGAGGGTGTCGTGAATCACTGCCTGACCGATATCCAGGATGCTCACATCGGAGCGCGACAGAATGCCGGTGATGGCTGCTGTCAGGCCGGGGCGATCCGGGCCGGTGATATTTATCAGAACGATTTCATTCAAATCAGGTTGCTCCCTGTCGCGTTGACCTACATTGCGCCGGGTATTGTACTCGGAACCATGGCAATCGTCAGGAGGCGTTTTTTTTTGCCGAACAAAGTGTAGAATAGCGCAGCGCCAGTCATTCCGTGACAACGTTGACACTACGGCGGAAAAACAACAACCAAAAACTGCAGGATTTTCCGGGGCGTGACATGGGATATCTGGATCTGATCACGTTAGGGATTGTACTGGCTATCGTGTCTGTCATGTCGGTACTGGTGCTGTTCATCTTCTGGCGGATCAACATGGAACTGCCCGGCGTGCTGCACTGGACGCTGGGCGGATTGTGTTTTGCGCTGGCATTCCTGAGCGTCTTTGTTGCTACGCTGTTCAGTTTTCCCGACAATATTGGGCCATTTTTTGCCAACTGGTTAAGCCTGGCCGGGGTGCTGTTTTCGATAGAGGGCTCTCTGCGGTTTCGAGGCTGCAATTCGACTGTCATCTGGCGGTTTCTGCTGGGATCCATACCGGTTATCGGCTTTGTTCTCTGGATTGTGATGGACATGCCACTGGCACGTTATCTGTTCCATGACGGCATGATGGTGGTTGGCATGTCAACGGTGGCGTTGATAATGCTGTGGCGTATTGGTGACAGTAAACAGCAATGGGTCAATTCTCTGGCCGCATTTTCCGCAATCGTTGTGGCGACAGGATTTTTTGCGCGCTGGCAATATGCACTGAACGCCACGGATTTGTCTGAAGGGGTTTTTATACCCATCAACGGCGCCCTGTTTCTTGCAATTCTCGTATTCAACATCGGCTGGACCTATGGTTTGGGTCTGGCCTGTTATTATCGTTCCAATCAACAGGTCATGGCATTGGCGCGAGAGGACTCATTGACCGGCTTGCCCAATCGGCGCTGTCTTGATGAGACGCTGGTCAGCGCGTTGGCAGCCAGTGAACGCAGCGATCAGGCGTTTGCCCTGGCCATAGTTGATATCAATGGGTTCAAGGCGGTAAACGACAACCGGGGCCATACGATTGGTGATGAATTGCTGGTGGGGCTGTCGGAGCGCCTGCGCCAGGCGTTGCGTGGTGCAGACTTTGCCGGGCGTCTGGGCGGTGACGAATTCCTGGTGCTCGCCCATGGTCTTCGTTCAGATGAGGATGAAAAAAAGTTTGTCCACCGTCTTCGGGAAAAGCTGGACGGTCAAATAAATCTGTCTGATGGTGATTATCTGGTATCGGTCAGTATCGGGCTGGCCGTCTGGCCTGTGGACGGTCTGACGGCTCACCAGTTATTGATGGTCGCAGATCAACGGATGTATGAAAACAAGTGTGCGATTGCCGGCTTTGAATTGCATGGTCGTAAACTGGCAGCGCAAGAGTCGACTGCCAATGAGTCGCCCGGGCACGATTCCCCGGACCGTCAATTGGCATGAGCGGCGCTCAGTCGCAAACGCCAAAGCTGGAATACCACCACAATATTCAGAGCTGACAGCACCGTCAGCAATAATGCCAGCGGTTGGGCACCATTGCCGGCCAGCAACCAGGCTACCAGTGCTGGCGCAACAGCCTGGGCAAGCATTGAAGGTCGCGCAAGCCGGCCCATGATACGGGCATATCGCTCGACCCCAAACAGAAACAATGGCAACGCACCTTTGGCAATACTGAAAATCCCGTTGCCGGCCCCATACAGAATCAGCGCCAGCGCCGGCAGGCTGGCACCACTTGCCAGCAATATCAGGCCGGCTGCGGTCAATGCGACGGCTATGGTCAATGTCCACAACGGGTGATGACGTTCCCGGTTGGCCGCCTCCAGCAGGCGACCGGCCACCTGGGCAGGCCCGATCAGCGCGCCCAGCATGACAGCGTCTTCAGTACTCAGGCCCCGGCCGGACAATAACAACAACAGATGTACCGATACCAGCGCTCCAATGGCGCCGGAAATGATCAGCGTGAACATCACCAGCCGCATCTGTCGGTTTTCCAGTTGCGTGAAAACAAAGGGTGCCGGGGCAGGCAGATCGATTTTTGCAATTGGTTGCTGTTTGGCGGGCAACGCCAGGCGCAATAGCGGCAGGCAGATAAACAGCATGATGCCGGCATAAACAAAGCAGGTGGTACGCCATCCCCACTGCTCCAGCAACCAGGCTGTCAGCGGCCAGCAGATGGTGCTGGCAAATCCGCCCCACAAGGTCAGTGCCGTGATTGCCGAGCGCGCTTTCAGGCCGTAGATCTGGCCAAGTGTGGCGAAGGCCGCATCATAGAGGCCGGCACCCATGCCAATGCCAAGGATCAACCAGCCTGCCATGTATACCCAAAGCACCGAGGCGCTGCCGATCAACAGCAGACCGATGGCCAGCAGCACGCAGGAAAGTGAGAGCAGCCGGCGTCCGCCAAAACGATCTATGGCAATGCCGACTCTCGGAGAGACCAGGCCTGCAACGACCAGGCCCATGGACAAGGAGCCGACAATCCACGTCAGCGACCAGCCGGTGTCGGCCGCAATCGGTGCGGCCAGAATTGCCGGCAAATAAAACGTGCTGCCCCAGGCGAATATCTGCATGATGCCCAGTGCTGACACAATCCAGCGTTTTTGGGGCGCACCGGGGTATGGCTCTGCTTGTGACGAGGCGCTCACACTGCGCTGGCCAGGGACATGCGTTGCTGCAGTTGTACGGCGGATTCCTTGCGCTCACTGTACCTGTCAGTCAGGTATGGTGAAACGTCACGTGTCAACAGGGTGAATTTTATCAGCTCCTCCATCACATCCACTACGCGATCATAGTAGGGCGAAGGTTTCATGCGGCCGTCCTCCGAAAATTCCTGATAGGCTTTTGCCACTGATGACTGGTTGGGAATGGTCAGCATGCGCATCCAGCGGCCCAGCACCCGTAACTGGTTAACAGTATTGAAACTCTGGGACCCGCCTGAGACCTGCATCACGGCCAGGGTGCGGCCCTGAGTGGGACGAATGGCGCCCAGTGCCAGGGGAATCCAGTCAATCTGTGATTTCATGACACCCGTCATGGCGCCGTGGCGTTCGGGGCTGGTCCAGACCTGACCTTCAGACCAGAGCATCAGCTCGCGCAGCTCCTGTACCTTGGGATGGTCCGCGTCGGCATCATCGGGCAAAGGCAGACCGTTTGCGTGATAGACCCGGGTGTCGGCGCCCAGGGTCTGCAAAATACGTTCTGCCTCCAGTGTCAGCAGCCGGCTGAAAGAGATTTCGCGCAGCGAACCGTAGAGCAGCAGAATGCGCGGTGCGTGGGCGGAATGATTGCCTGTGAGTTTGTCCAGGCTCGGGATGTCTATCAGTTCATTTTGCATCAGTGTTGTCCTCAATGCCCCGGCAACAGTCATGTTTGAGAAAATCCACCAGAGCTGTGAGTGCCGGGTACACAGCGCTGTAGATGATTGAACGACCCTCGCGACGCGAGACGACCAGTCCTGCGTGCTCAAGGTGTGTCAGATGGAATGAGAGTCGGGAAGCACTGGCATCCAGTCGCTCGGCAAGAACGCCTGCCGGGAGCCCTGGTTCGCCAGCCACCACCAGCATGCGCACGATGCGCAGACGCGTCTCCTGTGAGAGGGCGGCAAACCGTGTCAGTGCCTGAGATTCAGTTGTGTTCATTCTTGTGCTTCATTATTTCAATAATTCAACAAATGTTGAAATAATATATCCGAAGCTGAAATGCCATGCAAGTGCTCAGGTAAAAAAATTACCCGGCACTCGCATCAGACAGTTGGCGGACAGGTTCAGTCGCTTATGGCGCGGTGATTCTCATAGTCCCAGGTGCCTTCTTCCACCCGCGCACCCTGCAGAATATTCACCATGCCGTAGTTACCTTCATGGCAGGCATATTCAAACAGGTCACCATCTGCACGGAACATGGGGATCTCGGCGGTAACAGGGCCTTCAAACGCTTTCGGATCCTGAACAGTGAACTGATAGTCCACCCGGTCTTCGGCTGCGCGCGTGAAACGCTCGATCAGTAACTTGTCGGCACTGACGCCAACACCGGCGAAGGTCTGGGTTTTGCTGTTGAAGTTGCGTGTTTCCACAACCAGCGTTTCGCCATCCCAGTACCCGCGTGAGTCGCCGGTCCACTGGGTGATGGTTGCCGGTACGTGCGGGCGTCCATCCAGGGGTACAATGCGGGCTTCATGGATCATTTCGTTAAAAATGACAACATGATCCTCATTCTGGAACAGCTGCACGTTATTGTTGTACAGGCTGGGTTCGAAGGGAGGGACGGAATTGAAACCGAGCAGGCAGCGCTCGGACAGGCCACGGTCCTCGGGTCCGTTCTTGCCAACCCCGCCCACCGTGAATCGCACCGGACGCTCGCCGACCGAGTCAGGTCCCAGGCCGCCATAAGCACGGGGCGCATCGGGGCGCACCGGCGGCAGACGGCCGTTTGGCGGATCTATGATCAGTGAGGTGCGAAGGTTGAAGTCCAGCGGATTGGTTTCTATCCAGAAGTCATTGTAGCCACCAATGGTGCCGCCAATGACATCATTCAGCTCAAAGCCGGCTGCTTCGCGCTGAAGTCGCGCCTGCTCCTGGGCCATGACCTCCTCGCGGGTATAGTATGCGCGATCACCGAGCGCTTCCGGGCGTTGCATTGGAATGGACGAACTGAAATTCCACACCCCGCGAAGCTCCGGATGGCCCCACTCCGTACGAGGGGCTACATACTGGCTGTCTGCCGCCCACAGGCCTGAGACAGCGGTACAGAACAAGGAACCGGTTATTAGAACGGTTGGCGCAAAAGATCGAACAGTCATTGCATGACTCCTCCGCAGTTGTCCCGTCCCGGGATCAATGTTGTTGTCCTGATGTACAGGTTGATTCCAGCACAGGACGAGCCGGGAGGCAAGTGTCAAAAGATGTGTTTTGCGCTCCCGGCAGGTGACTTCAAGAGTCTGCGCCTGCGGTTATCGTGGTCCGGCCGGTGCGTGTGCGGGCAGCGCCGGCAGGGAGCCGACCATACCGTCCGGGCGCGCTTTGGCAAGCATGGCCTGATAGGCAGGACGCGCCTGTACTTTCTCCATCCAGGCATTGATATTCGGGAATTGATTCTGGTCCACAATATTCAACTGAATGGCAAAGTTCAGCGGAAACAGCATCATGATATCGGCAGCCGAGAAATCTGCGCCGCCAAACCAGGGTTTGTCGTCAAGAAAGTTTTCTGCAAACTGGACGACGGCCTCGGAGTCCACCAGTGGAGATCGTGCCGTCGGTGGCTGAATCTGCCAGACCCGATAATCAGCGATAGCTCTGGCAGCAAGTGAGCCTTCGGAGTAGTGGATCCACATCAGGTGGGTGGCAAAGTCAGGAGAGTCCAGGGGGGGGGCCAGCCTGCCGTTACCGTGACGGGCCAGAATCATTTCAATGATCGCGCCTGACTCCACCAGCACCTGGCCGTCATAAGTTACTGTCGGCGCGACCGGCATATCAGGGTTTATTGCACGGATTGCGGCCATTGAAGCGCCAAGATCGCCGCGGGTGTACTGAAGATTGTAGTCAAGGCCCAGCTCTTCCATCAACCAGACGAGTCGCTCGGACCGGCGACCTTCCAGGTGGTAGATGGTGAACTCCGGCATGGCTGCAGCGTCCTGGGCATTGGCGAGCGTGGAGATACCCACCGGAGAAAGCAACGTTAGCAGAAGAATGACCCGGCCAGCCTGAAAAATGTTCACAATGAATCACCATAATATTAAGAGTGGAATGTGTTTGATAACACATACCGTTGCACAACAACAAGTGCCGTCGACAACCGTTCCTCAATACTCAGAGCGCTTTGGTGCGGAACCAGCCAGTGATAGAGAGTCTTGGCACCTTGGCGTAGGGAGCAACAAATGTGACCGCATGCACGTGGGTAACATCAAACAGGGTCAGGGTGTTATACAGTGGTGTCCAGGCGTCTCTGGGGGTGCCGTCCTGCTGATAGAACTGCAGCAGTCCGCCCCAGTCAGGATGCCAGGTCGGCGTCAGGTTCATCACGTAGGCGACACGCCTTCCTTCGTCAGGATGCAGATCGTTGTGCCGGGTAAGAAAATTGCCCGGCAGATAACGCGTTGCCTGGGCAGACGCCGCCTGTATGTCATGATGGCCGCTGATGTCACGCACGGCGGTCAGGAATTTTTCATCGTTCAGCGCGGCTGCAAAATCCGCCAGCAATTGTGGTCCCGGATCCCTGTGCGGGCCAGTCACATTGTTGCGGCCGTACAGGAAACCTGCACCTTCAGCAGCATGCTGGTAGATTTTCTGCTGCAGGTTCTGCACATCGTCAGCAGACAACTGGCGCATTTCTGCATCCGATAACACCCCATTGGCACCGTCAATGTTGAAAGCACTGGCAAACTCTGTCTCTTTTGTCAGCGCCTGCAACAGGGATGTGGCGTCTTCCTCTTGCAGAAACGCGTGGACTTTTACCCGATTGTCCGTTTGATAATGCTGTCTGACGTTAGCGGTGTCGAATTCTGGATTGATGCGGACTGTCAAGGGATGGCTCCGGTGAGTGAATCAGGAGCCAAGCATAATGAATCAGTGCGCAACTCACAACCGGCTTACTCAAGCAGGCTGATTTGCCGTTCAATCCAGTGTGCCACGGCCGGATGCGGCACCAGACCTTTCTCATCAGCAACATAGTCCAGTCCGTCCAGTACCTGTGCATAGGGACCAAAGCCGTAGACCCGGTACGGGATAACCAGCACCCGACGACCTGCCGCGCTGCCATTAGAGACAAATTCGCGCACGTCAGCCTGAGCCGCTTCACGTTTTTCCGGCCAGTCCTCACGCAGCGTAGCGACTTTGATGGTGTTGAAACCACCTTTCTCGCGCAACAACTCAGCCCGTGCATTGATATTTTTCAGCCACCGCTCATTTTCTGCATCGTCACCCGGTCCGTGGGCAAGGATCAGGACATTTTCATTGGCCGGATCAACACTCAGTTCCTGCGCCCGTTGCAGAAGCACCTCATTCATTTCCGGTGCTTCCGACAGGCCTTCCAGATTTACCGAAAAGCGGGCACGGCTATCAAGTTGCCAGAACTCCATGCGATGGCTGCCGTGCGATTCGTCCGGTGTATGAGAATGTGCCTGCATTGGCCGGTCGGGTGCACCCGGAACCATTCCCAGGATCTGCTGGGTCCGCTGAAGCCAGCTTTCGCCGCTGATAAACAGACGGACCACACCTATATCGGTCACGCCGCGTGCCTCAAGGCGGCCGACGGCCTCCTGAATGGAGTAAGCATCGGCCATACCGAAGGCCAGTTCCAGATCGTAGCGCGTTTTCAGTGGGTCGAGCATATTGTTCACGCCCACATTCCATGACTCGGGGCCGCCATGCGCCATGACCACAACACCGAATCTGTCTGCCACAGATGTTGAATCGGGGGGCGGCGTGGTTGTATGGCCGTGTGTCTGGGCATATGTTGAGGTTGCCTGCAGCAGCATGCACAAGGCAGTGAGTGAAAGTCCGCGAATGATCGTCATGAGTCGTTCTCCAGTAACAAGTTTTCAGAAAGTGAAGTCCAGTGCAACTCTGGCGTTTATGCCTGCTGCCCGGTTATTGGCAAGGGTGGTCGTATCGTCTGTGGTTATGCCGCGAAGTCGGCTCCAGGGCGTGTATTTCTGGTCAAGAAGATTGAATACTCCCACGCGCAGTGTGGCGTTTGGCATCAGTGTGTAGTGACCCACAACGTCCAGTACCTGATAGGCATCGCCCTGCATCTGGTCCGCGCTGGCGACCCGGGTTCTGGCGGCGACCAGCGTGGCGATGCCTTCTATGGCCCATTGCTGCGCCGGCTGATAGCGAATGCCCGTGACAACCGTAAATGGATCTACGGAGTCGAGTTCAGTGGCCGCACTCTGATCACGGCCGCGACTCCAGGATAGTGCGGTGCGCCAGTGCAGCGATTCGCTTACTGACCAGTCCATATTGGCTTCAATACCGTAAATGCGTGCCTTGCCGACATTGGCATCCTGAAACAGCATGATTCCGTTCTGTATGCCTATGAGGCTGCTTTCAATAAAGTCAGTGTATTGATTGTTGAATGCCGCAACGCTGAATGCCAGACGGTTCAGGCGAGTGCGCACGCCAGCTTCTACCGCCTGACTGGTTTCTGCATTCAGTGCGGGATTGGGGATGGTGGCATAACCGTGTCCCAGATTGACGAAGGCCTGGTTGGCTTCATCAAAGTTCGGGGGACGAAACCCTTCAGCGTACTGGGCAAACAGCGAGATGTTGTCATGTAGCGCGTACAACACACCCAGATTCGCGGACACATTGTTTTCTGAAAACTGTTTGACAGAAAAACCACCCCAGTCGCTGATATCCCCTGCATTGCTGAACATGGCATCTGGGCGGGGATCCATGCGGTAGTGGTCATAACGCAGGCCGGGGATGACAACCAGCGCATCATTCAGCAGTGAGAATTCCTGCTGGGCAAACACCCCGACACGGCGGGTGCGGGTATCCGGAAATGTCTTGTTGGGAAACATCTCCGGGGAGGCCATTGGGTAGCTGGCGATTGCCCGACTGATGGCGCCGGTATCTGTCCGGATGTCTCTTCGGTCGCGCGGCCGTTCAGTGTCAGTCTGTTCAAGACTCAGACCATATACCAGTGATGTTGTGCGTGCCAGCAGCAGCGCGCTGGCGGTTTCCTGATTAAATTGCAGGCTGGTGAGGCGGCTGGCTTCGGTGCCACCAAACGTGGCCGGGTTTTGCGGATTGACAAATGAATAGCTGGTTCTTCGCTGGGAGGTCTGCTGGTCGGCATCTGTGCGCTGCCAGTTCAGGTGTGTGGTGATACTGTCAGCCAGTAACATATCGGTTTGCCACTGATGGCGCAGACCGATACGCCTGCGATCGGTCTGGTCACGTCCGTGAGACTCCGCTACGGAGCCGGAAAGCTCATTCAGCAGTTGGGTATCAATGGTTTCCTGATTGCTGTCGACAGACAATGTAAGAGCGTGATGCGCTGATGCATCCCAGCGGGATTTGAAAAACACATTATTGCTGTGACCATTCTGCGGATTGCGGCTGCCCGCCCCTTTGATAGAAGACTCCTCAAAGTCCCGACGTGTCAGTTGCAACACATTGCCGAATGCGCCTGTCTGGCTGGCGAGTGTTACGCCTGTTTTGAGTTGACTGTTGATGCTGGCAGCGGAGGAACGCAACGCAACAAAGACACTGTCCTCCGTTGTCAGATAGTCCGCGGCATCCCGGGTCTGCAGTGCCACCACGCCACCGAGTGCGTCGGCGCCGTAAAGCACAGAAGCCGGCCCCCGGATGATCTCCACAGCCTTCAGATCGTCAATCTCAAAACTGTCTTTGCCGTAGGAGGAGGGGCCTGCTGCATACATGTCTGCACTGCGCACGCCATCTATCACGGTCAGCACACGGTTGCCGCCAATACCGCGGATGCGAAGGCCCTCATTGCCACCACGATTGGCGACATCCATTACAATACCGGGCTGATAGCGAATGGCATCACCCAGATCATCTGCCAGGGAACGGGCAAGCTGTTCGGCAGTGATTACCGAAACCGAGCCGGCAATTTCATCCGGGCTGCGTGCCTGGTGAGTTGCGGTAACAATCACCTCGGTAAGTGGCTGACCACCTGTCGTTTCATCGCCACAGGCCGCGGTGCTGAGTAGCACCGGTAAGGCAGTTATCAATATTCGGGATATCGGTATACGTTGCATAAGCACGTCTCTCCTCTGTTACAAAGAGAGTCGGGCTGGCTGCCTGGCAATGTTGCCGATAGGTGGCTGGCTTGACTCTTGTGGCTCTATTTGGTTAGTAGCAATTTTCCACTAGCAGTGACCCGCAGGGTGTATTGCTCCCCATTGTGATCGATACTCACGGTTTTGCGTCCCTGCAGCAGTGCCTGACTGTCCACAGTTCTGTCGGTTGTGGCGGGTGCCGGGCTGACTGGCCGGTTTGCCTTGTTGTTCATTCAGGCCTCCTGTTCATGGAAGCGACATGATACACAGGATTGGATACAAATGTAAATAGGAATCATTATCGTTTGTGTGAGGCGCCTTGGAGGCGGGCTGAGGGATATCTGGCAGGTGATATTGCCATCTACAATTCCTGTCCATCCGTGTAGCATTTGAATTGGCACCAACATAGCTATAGGAATTCAACCCACCGGCCAACCCAATCGGATTGCTCTGCAGATACCGCCCCAGCACCGGATCATAATCCCGGAAGTAGTTATAGTGCGTGCCGCTT
>TARA_R110002072_G_scaffold41085_5_pt1 | contig 31816 bp, 24 predicted proteins | sample TARA_R110002072 | Tara Oceans TARA_R110002072 (sample SAMEA4397118) | marine metagenome | biome: Polar Biome; feature: [SRF] surface water layer (ENVO:00010504); material: water (ENVO:00002006), including particulate matter (ENVO:01000060) such as... | depth 5 m
CTGATCAGCCTGATTTTGTAAGCGTCCTTTCAACTCAAAACGGAACAAGCCCGGCACCATTTACAGTATTTGCTCCCACAGATACAGCATTTGGTGACTTACTCGTGGAGCTGGGTGTTGGTGGACTGGGTGATATTGATGGACCCACATTAACAGCAGTTTTAAATATGCATGTCATTGCAGAAGCCAATGTTAGAGCTGAAGACCTCGTTGATGGAACTGTAACAACACTGGGCGGTGACATAACGATTGATGCCACTAACGCAACAATCACAGACCCCAATGGTCGCTTAAGTAATATTATTGTTGTGAATGTTCAAGCAGCAAATGGTGTAATTCACGCCATAGATAAGGTAATACTACCATAATTTGGTTTTATTAAATTTTAGTTAATTTGTAAAAGGCTGTCTCAAAAAGACAGCCTTTTTTTAATAAAATTATTCCTAAAATCCATCTTTGATACTCAACAACATATCCTTATCTTTGTACTCCTTAAAATGAAGTAAATACTATGTTTGATAACCTAAGTGAAAAGTTAGATAAAGCCCTTCACGTTCTTAAAGGACACGGAAGCATCACCGAAGTTAACGTTGCTGAAACACTCAAAGAAGTAAGGCGAGCACTACTCGATGCCGACGTAAACTTTAAGATTGCTAAGGAATTCACCAATACCGTAAAAGAAAAAGCACTGGGTCAAAATGTTTTAACAACACTACAGCCCGGGCAACTCATGGTAAAGCTCGTTAAAGACGAACTAACCGAACTGATGGGAGGCGATGCAGAAGGAATCAACCTGAGTGGGAATCCCACAGTTATTTTAATGTCTGGTCTTCAAGGTAGTGGTAAAACAACCTTTTCAGGAAAACTAGCCAACTATCTGAAGTCAAAAAAATCTAAAAAACCACTTTTGGTCGCTTGTGACGTGTATCGTCCGGCGGCAATCAATCAGTTGCACGTTGTAGGTGATCAGATTGGCGTTGAGGTTTTCAGTGATGAAGGAAATAAAAACCCGGTGCAAATAGCAAAAAATGCCATTGCACATGCTAAGCAAAATGGATTTAATGTGGTTATTATTGATACCGCCGGGCGACTCGCTGTTGATGAAGAAATGATGACCGAGATATCAAACGTTCATAAAGCTGTGAATCCTCAGGAAACCCTTTTTGTTGTAGATGCAATGACCGGTCAGGATGCTGTAAATACCGCTAAGGCATTTAATGAAAGATTGAACTTTGATGGTGTAATTCTCACAAAACTGGATGGGGATACCCGAGGAGGTGCAGCCATTTCAATCAAGAGTGTTGTCAATAAACCCATTAAGTTTATTGGTACGGGAGAGAAAATGGATGCCATTGATGTATTCTATCCAAACCGTATGGCCGATAGAATCCTGGGAATGGGTGATGTGGTTTCACTTGTTGAAAGAGCTCAAGAGCAATATGATGAAGAGGAGGCACGAAAAATTCAAAAGAAAATTGCCAAAAATCAATTTGGATTTGATGACTTTTTAAGCCAGATTCAACAAATCAAAAAAATGGGAAGTATGAAAGACCTCGTCGGGATGATTCCCGGTGCCGGTAAAGCTTTAAAAGATGTCGATATTGATGATGATTCTTTTAAAGGTATTGAGGCTATTATTCATTCTATGACTCCTGAAGAAAGATCAACTCCAACTATTATTAATACAAATAGAAAAAAACGAATTGCAAAAGGAAGCGGAACCTCAGTTCAGGAAGTCAATCAATTGATGAAGCAGTTTAACCAAATGAGCAAAATGATGAAAATGATGCAAGGTGGTGGCGGTAAAAAGATGATGCAAATGATGGGCAAAATGCGATAGTTATAAAGATTTTAGTCTTTTAAAAAAAGAAGCCACTAATGCACTAATAATTTTCTATTCGTGTGGCATCTAAATATAGATTATGCCAGATCTTATTCTTAAAAAAGAAAGTTATTCACTTCTAGGTGTTTTATTTGATGTTCATAATCAACTAGGGTCTGGTTTTTCAGAAATTGTTTACAAAGATGCTCTTGAGTACGAATTTAACGCCTTAAACATTCCTTTTGAAAGGGAGAAAGAATATAAAGTAAAATATAAAGATGTAGTTTTAAAACACAAGTTTTATGCTGATTTTGTTGTCTTTGAAAAAATAATCCTTGAAGTAAAATCTTGTGAAACATTTACAGATTCTCATATCGCTCAATGTATAAATTATTTAAAGATTTCAAACAATAAATTAGCTTTATTAGTAAACTTTAAACAGGACAAATTAGATTATAGAAGAATAGTTTTATGAACTTCCTAAACTCCAACTTTTGGAAGTTTTTGAAAGTGAAAAGCTAAAACAAAGAAAATCATTTGTGCATTCGTGGCAAATTCTTAAGTACTTAAATTAAATGATATTGCTAGAGTATCTACAAACAACAATACAATAATATAATTGATAACACTTTTGATAATAATTTATAAAATTTCCTCAAAATGACAATCCTCGACGGCAGAAAAGTATCAAACGACATTAAAAATGAAATCGCATCAGAAGTTGATCAAATGAGAGCTCGAGGCGAAAAAGTGCCTCATCTGGCTGCCGTAATCGTAGGAAATGATGGAGCAAGTTTGACCTATGTTGCCAGCAAGGTAAAAGCTTGTGAGCGTGTGGGTTTTGAATCTACAATGGTGAGGCTTCCTCACACAACCAGTGAACTGGAATTACTTCAAAAAATCAAAGAACTCAACTCAAATGAATCTATAGATGGTTTTATAATTCAATTACCACTTCCTCCACAAATAAATACACAAAAAGTGTTGATGACTGTTGACCCCTCAAAAGACGTAGATGGCTTTCACCCTGAAAATTTTGGGAAAATGGCACTGGATATGAGCACTTTTATACCTGCAACTCCCTTTGGTATTTTGGAGCTTTTGGAACGTTATAAAGTTGAAACCAATGGAAAACATACCGTTGTAATCGGTAGAAGTCATATTGTGGGCAGACCCATGAGTATTCTTATGGGTAGAAAAGGTTGGCCGGGCAACTCAACAGTTACACTTACTCACAGCCATACAAAAAACATTGAAGAAATCACCGTTCAAGCAGATATAATCATTTCTGCACTGGGAGTGCCCAACTTTTTAAAAGCAGAAATGGTTAAAGACGGAGCAGTCATCATTGATGTTGGTATCACAAGAGTTCCAGATGAAAATCATCCCAAAGGCTATGTCATTACTGGAGACGTTGATTTTGAAAACGTAAGTAAAAAAGCATCTTTTATAACACCTGTTCCCGGAGGAGTAGGGCCTATGACAATCGCGATGTTGTTAAAGAATACCTTGATTGCTAGAGAACAAAGAAACAATAAAGATTAAATCAATTATCCTTTTACCTTACGACAAATTCTTCCTTGTAAATTCTTAGCACTACCAAAAACAAACTAATCAATAAAGGACCAAAGATGAGTCCTATAAATCCAAAAAGTGGAACACCAATAATCACCCCAATTAGGGTTATAAGCGGATGAATGTTTGCAAGTTTTTTTTGAACGATCATTCTAAATAAATTATCTGTGCTGCCTACAACTACAATTCCATAAATAAGAATTCCAATGGCTTCAAAATTTTGACCGGTTGAAAATAAAATAATTACAACAGGTATAATGCCAATTGCTGTTCCAATGAAAGGGATCATAGACCCAACGGCTGTGATGACAAACCAAAACCAGGGATTGGGAACTCCAAAAATGAAAAAACCAAGCAATGCCACGAGTCCTTGAATGATAGCAATTAAAGGAATCCCAATTGCATTTGATTTTACAACACTGTTAACTTCTTTACCAATAACACTTATGTTTTCAGGGCGCATTGGGAAATAAGTGTAAATAGACTCGATAAATTCCTTTCTATGAACGAGCATATAATAAAGTAAAAAATACATAATACTTAGCGCAATAAATATATTAAAGGTACTTCCCAATAGATTTTGAATATTATTTGAAATCCAGTCTGCTGTTTCCTGAGAATCAAACGAACTGAGGAATTCAATATTAAATTGATTTTCGATTACTGAAAAATTTTCCTTAACCATTGAAATAAGTGATTCAAGTCTATTCAACGCATTTTTAACTTTATTTGATAACATTAGTACGACCAGACCAACAGGAATCAAAATGCCAACAAATGAAATAAACATAATCAATCCGGCTGCAAGTGACGGGTTCCATTTCTTTTTTACGAGGTTCGCCATAAAATTCTTTGAGAGAATATAGAGTGTTATTGCACCCAGAAGTCCGCTGAGATAGGGAGCTAATTCTAAAAAAATCAACAATCCCAGTATCACTATTAATAAAAGTGTAAACACTTGCCTGATAATATCTTGGTGAATTCGTTGCATAGTTATTTAAGCATTAAATAATGAATACTAACTGTAGCTAACTCAGAATCAGGGTATTTTGTGAAGTTTTTCTTGATGCTTTTCAACCCTATTTCTTTAATAACTTTTAAAAACACATCCAGTTCAACGATGTATTGGTCAGAAAAACCATGTGTGGCATCATAAGCAGTGACAGCCGTTTTTCCAATATTTTTTGCTGCAATTTCAGGAGCTAACGTATGAAGTTCTATAAGGAGTAACCCAAATTTATTGATATAGGGCTCCCATTTCATAAAATGCTCTTTTAAATTGAGTTCAACTTCTTTGTTTGAAAGTTTTTTTCCGCGAAAGGCAAATGCACCTGTTGATGTTGAATTGTTTTTAGAAATTTTTTCTTTGGGTTCAGACCACATTCTGTTATGGTCTAAAAAGGTTCTTACGTTGAGTAAATCATTTAAGTGAATGGCATAATCCTCAAAAATATCTTTCTCTAGTTGTTCCGGTTTTCCAATATCTCCCCAAATCACTTTGGCCCATATATCTGCATTTACAAGGTTTGCTCTAGTTACTTTTAATGCTTCTTTATTATAATCTGCTCCCACCAAAAACAGCGGATAATCTTCCAGCATGGTGCCTCTTAATGTGCGTTGTTCAATCACATCAAAAAGGTGAATTAAAAAGGCGCCGTTTCCACAGCCCATATCGAGAATTCCTTTGGGCTGTTCTTCTATGGGCTTGTTGAAAATTTCAATAACAATATCATCTATTTGCCTGAAGTATGCAGTATGAGCACCCCCGCTTCCCCAAACATTCATCACGCGATCTACGTGAATTTCTGCTTTGTTTTTTGATGTATCCCTCAACGAAGAATAATCACCAAACAATAAGTCTTCTATGTTGTTAAAAGTTGGAATGTATGAAACGGTAACACCATATGCACTGGCTCTTTTGGCAAAAAACAATCCCTTTTCAGTAAACCTGTATGTATTTTCTTTTTTGGTAAACCATTGCAGATGGGTGTAAAAGTCAAGAATTTTACTAAAACTTTCAGGGTCTTCATGATATTCACCAGCTCTGAATGAGGCCTCCATAAAGTATTTATGAAAAAAACCATTCATCGCCAATGCAACTGTCAAAGGGCCACAAATAGCTCCTTCAATATGTTTTTTTATTTGGTTTTGAATCTCCGGGTCTTTTGATTTGATTGATTCAAAATATTTTGGGTTTTGAAAATCTTCAAGTATTTTTTGAATTTTATAAAAATCTGCCGGATTTGATTTTCTGGGATGAAACGTTCTTGAAAGCTCTAAAAAATCTACGGCCATTTTATAATATTCAAACAAACTAAAAGCAACTTCACTTTTTTTATTAATAGAAACAGACACTTCATTTGTAAAATTATCAACCCGATAGTCAATCCATCCCTGAGAGGCTAACAATCGCAGAGCAACATTTAAATAGCCGTTATTGGCTTGATTCGATTTACAGAGGTGCTTGAGAGTTGTTGATTTAATTGATAAGAGTTCTTTGGTGACCTCCTTATTATAAAATTGATATGCAACCGGCGCAACCGCAATGCCGTCTAAATGTCTAAAAAGCTCTTCGCGAAAGGCTGTTTTTTCCTGATTAGTTAACATTTTTATTATAGCTTGTTGTAAATATACAATTAAGTTAGTTGAATCTTACAACTTTTAAAAACCAAAAAATCCTTTCAGAGATTTCTAAAAGGATTTTTTTAAAACAACAGTGAATTTGTTATTCTTTTTCTTCCCAGTCTAACATAAAAAATTTGAATTTAGTTTGATCGGGAATATCAGATTCTTGAATTTTAATTCCAGGTTCAGTGAGGGAAGCCGGCAAATTACTCTTGTCAATCGTGATATAAACATCTGTTTCTGCAAGAGATACAATAACTGAACTCATGGTGTTTAATATCGAACTAATGGTATAATTCTCTTTGACGTCTTTAAAAGTGCTGTTTAAATGAATCCCTTTTTCAGTTTTGTATCGTTCATCAAACAGTTGAATGTGAGTAATTTTAGATTCGGGGTCCTGTCCACTTTTTGGCGTAAGCAGAAGTAGTTTTTCGCCTCCTTTTTCATAAATTTCAATCTGCTCAGATTTTGAAAAAAGATTTGAATCGGCTCCCAATTTTACAATAGAATCCTGCGCAAAAATGGAGTCAAGTTGATTTACTTTAATTTCTTTGGTCAAATGGCCAATGGCATCTGCTGTGATTAAAAATGGGTCTTTATCTTTAGAACAGCTAGCAAAGAATAAACTTATAATACTAAAAGCAATGAATGTGTTTTTCATAAAAAGGGTGATTAATTTTTAATGGTTTTATTTGATCATTTTTCCTAAAATCCCCAAGATACTTCTAATAACCGTGGGGCTTGACAACATTTTTGTGATTGGGTTTTGAGTGGTTCTTCTTCGGGTAGTGGTTTGTCTTCTTTGTGTCCCCGTTTTTCTTGTTGATGTTGATTTTGAAGCAGCCTCTCTTTCTTGTTGTGCTTTTTCCTTTGCCTCTGCAGTTTCAGCTCTCTCAATTTTTTGATTTAAGATTTCATAGGCACTTTCCCTGTCTATGGTTTCGTTGTATTTTTTTACCAGTTTTGATTGTTGAACAAGGCTATCAATTTCTGAGGGTTCAAGAATATCCATTCGGCTCATTGGAGCTCTTAGCATGGTGGCAGCAAGAGGAGTGGGGATTCCTTTTTCATTTAAAGCAGAAATCAATGCTTCGCCAATTCCCAGTTTAGTTAATACCTCATCGGTTTTGTAATATTCAGAAATGGGATAGTTTTCTGCAGAAAGCTTAATCGCTTTCCTGTCTTTTGCCGTAAAGGCACGTAAGGCATGTTGAACCTTTAAACCCAGTTGACTCAATACCGCATCGGGAACATCTGTTGGGTTTTGGGTCACAAAGAAAATACCCACACCTTTTGACCTGATGAGTTTTACAATAGCCTCAATTTGATTGTGAAGCGCTTTTGATGCTTCGTTAAAGATGAGATGCGCTTCTTCAATAAAAATAACAAGTTTGGGCTTGTCACTGTCACCCTGTTCCGGAAAAGTCGCATAAATTTCAGCAAGCAGACAAAGCATAAAGGTTGAAAACATTTTGGGTCTGTCCTGTATGTCTGTCAAACGAATGATGTTGATGTATCCCCTGCCATTTTCATCGGTTCGCAATAAATCTTCCGGTTCAAAGGAGCGTTCCCCAAAAAACAAATCCCCACCTTGGTGTTCAATTTCCACTATTTTTCTCAAAATGGCTCCGGTGGATGAAGAGGAGATTCTTCCATATTCTTGCTCTAATTCTTCCTTACCCTCATTGGTGCTAAACTGAAGTATTTTTTTTAAATCTTTTAAATCCAAAAGAGGCATATGGTGGTCATCACAATACTTAAACAATACCGAGAGGATGCCCGATTGAACGTCGGTTAAGTCCAATATTCTCGAAAGTAGCACAGGTCCAAATTCTGAAACAGTAGCCCTTAAACGAGCTCCTTTTTCTTCAGAAAGCGTCAATAATTCAACAGGAAATTTTTTAGTTTTATAGTCCAAACCAATTTTTTGATGCCGGTCTGTGATAAACGGTTTTTCCTCGCCGGGTTGTGCAATTCCGCTTAAGTCACCTTTTATATCCATTAACAAGACAGGAATGCCTTTGTCAGAAAGGTTTTCTGAAAGCACCTGAAGTGTTTTTGATTTTCCCGTTCCGGTAGCACCGGCTATTAAACCATGCCGGTTTAAAGTCTTTAACGGAATTTTTATATGTGCATTGGTGATGGTTTCTCCCTCAAGCATAGCAGCGCCCATTGTGATAAAATCACCTTTGGTGGTGTAACCCGCCTGGATGTGGTCGAAAAACTGATCTTTTTTTGACATTGCTGGAAATTTACTGTAAAAATAGGAATTGTATTTAATGTGTAGATGATTTTTGAAATAAAAAGACCCAATGGTCAAATTTTAATTAAACTAAATGCAATTGTCCTCTGTTTTTAATTTAATTCAAATATATTGTAGAAATTAAATTGGTATTTTGAACAAAAAATGAAGACCTGTCAGGTTTTTAAAACTTTACAAGTATATGCTAAACTTCATCATTCAATATTGCTAAACTAGATTTAACTTCTTTATGGTAATTTGAAAGATTAAATTTCTGAAATGTAAAAATCAGAAACTAGTCTCCATCTTCATTTGAAAGATTTTCAAGTGTTTCTGCATCTATATAATCATCTTCATTGAGCCCTTTTTCACTAATGGCTTTGTTTTCACAACGGCTGCACAGGCTTGTGATGTTTTTTAATTCTCTGGCTTGAGCCACATTGCCTTCAAAAATTTCAGAAGTTCTGGCAGAAGTGATATAAGAACAATCATCATATAAATGATAAACGCTTCCGGAGGGTGTCCAGTACACAAAATTCATCCCGTCGTTAAGCCACTCAACTCTATTGGCTTCTTCAGTATATTGCTCAACAGAGGGTGGGTTGAAATCAACACCTACTACACCGGCAATGATAAGCGCAGCTCCTACAATTCCACCCAGGATGCCTTTTTGTTTTGCATCTAAATTTTTACTGGTCAATATAAATATAATGAGCGGTAAAAAAGCAATCACAGCCACAACAAGCCCTAACTGACTTTGCATAAAGAACATAAACTTGTTTTTTTCTGAAGCCGGATCCAGTCTGTTTGATTTTTTCCAAAGAATGGAACCAATCACAGCCAAAATAAGGTCAATGACGATCAATACAATAATCCATGTCATATTGATGGGTTCCTTAAACAAAAGTGAGATGGCACCCACTTGTGCTGCAATGGCTAGAATCCAGAGGATTCCGGCAATGACTCTAAGACGGGTCGCTTTGCCTTTGTTTTCGGGAGTGGGGACAAATTTTCCGCTTCTGTTTTCATTCGAGGTTTCTTCACCCTCGATGCGTGTAACCTTTCTGTGATCTTCCATGACTTGGTTTTTAGTTTTTCAGCGTATTTTGTTTCTTAACGAATCTTATGTAACAGGATGTTTTTAAGAATTATCTCAAAAATAATAAAATTCAAACCCTTATTTTAAATAAATGACTTATTTATATCAACAATTTAACAATCAAAATAAAAATTTACTACTTTTAAATATGCTAAAAATTTTCAGGAACATTCGCAGAAAATACCTTGCCGAGGGAAAATCTACTTCTTATTTAAAGTATGCCATTGGCGAAATTTTTCTGGTAGTAGTGGGTATTCTTATTGCCCTTCAAATCAATAACTGGAATGAAACCAGAAAAAAAACAAACAGTGAGCACCAGATTTTAACTACCATAAAAAGATCGCTTATTAATGATACACTTATGTTTCGTGATGCAGCAAACAATGCCCGAAGAAGTAATCAAGCCATTAAGTTCTTACTCACAAAACCTCCCTTTAGTGATACACTTACAACCACATTTGTACTAGCACTGTCTGCTACCACCATCCAATCAAATAAAAGTGCTTTTGAACAACTCAAATCTCTGGGATTGGAAATGGTAAAAAATGATAGCCTGCGTGACCAATTGGTTAAGCATTATGACTTTAACCTGGAAAGAGGAATTTTCAGAAACAAATACAATCTGGGTGACTTTAATGCCAATGTTTTTTACCCTTTTTACAGAAAACACCTGTTTTTTTCAGCCAGTGATACTACTTTTCAAGATTTAAAATACCTCCCCTCAGATTATGCTGCATTGATCAACAATCCAGAATTTACCTCTCTTTTATTGGAAAAGTGGATTTACAATACCCAAACTGCAGATGATATCATTGCAAACTTGAATCGGCACACCACAACTCTCATTAAAGCCATTGACAGCGAACTTAACACCAAATAAAACGCCCTGAATTTCTTCAAGGCGTTTTGTGAGATAGATCGTAAAATTGATTTCTAAAAGGGATACTTATTTTCTGCAATCACCTTATCTGCAATGGTATTACGTAAGGCAACCACATTGGGTAGGTTTGTGTATTTGGTGAAACGCTTTAAACCCATTAGCATCATTTTTTGCTCGTCGCCTTCTGCGAAAGAAGCAATTCCCAGTTTACCGGCTGTCGCAATTTTATCAACTGCGTGGTATAAGTTTAAACGTGCCATTGCGATTTGTTCTTTTTGATTGTCTTCACCAAAACGCTTGGCATTTTTCTCCGCTCTCAAAATTGCAGACTCAGCCATATAGATTTCAATTAAAATATCAGCTGATGCCAATAGTAATTGCTGATGTTCTTCAAGTTCGGCACCATATTTTTTGGCAGCACTTCCTGCGACCATTAAAAATACTTTTTTCAGTTTTCCAATCATTTCTTTTTCTTCTGCAAGAAGCTCTGAGTAATCAGGGATGTCAAAAGACGGGATGCCCATTAATTCCTCACCCACCGCAGTGGCAGGACCCAGTAAGTCCACGTGGCCTTTCATTGCTTTTTTAACGAGCATTCCCACAGCGAGCATACGGTTGATTTCGTTTGTGCCTTCATAGATACGGGCTATACGCGCATCACGCCAGGCAGCTTCCATGGGGGTATCTTTTGAGAAGCCCATTCCACCAAATATCTGAATACCTTCATCAGAACAATTCTGAATATCTTCAGAGACGGCTACTTTTAAGATGGAACATTCAATGGCATATTCTTCCACACCTTTTAATTCAGCTTCCTGGTGATCGTTTCCATCGGCTTCACGTAAAGCAATGCGGTCTTCAATATTTTTTCCGGCACGATAGGAAGCACTTTCACCCACATAAGCAGCAGTTGCCATTTCAGCCAGTTTCTGCTTTATAGCACCAAATTGAGCGATGGGAGTTTTAAACTGAACTCGTTCATTTGCATATTTCACAGCATTTTCAGTGACACGTCGTTGTGCATCCAGACAAGCAGCAGCTAATTTGATGCGCCCCACATTGAGTGAGTTCATCGCTATTTTGAATCCGCCGTTGCGTTCTCCCAAAAGGTTTTCTGCCGGTACTTTCACATTACTAAAAAATACCTGGCGTGTTGATGAACCGTGAATGCCCAGTTTGTGTTCCTCTTCACCAAAAGTAAGGCCTTCAGCGTTTTCTCTTTCGACAATAAAAGCGGTGATATTCTTATCGTCTTCAATGCGTGCAAAAACGATGAAAATATTTGCAAAACCGGCATTGGATATCCACATTTTTTGACCTGTGATGCTATACTGTTTTCCATCATCAGAAAGAACTGCTTTTGTTTTTCCGCTGTTGGCATCGCTTCCGGCACCGGGCTCGGTTAAACAGTAAGCACCAAACCATTCACCACTGGCAAGTTTGGGCACATATTTTTTCTTTTGTTCTTCAGTTCCATAAAGGGTAATAGGCAAGGTTCCAATTCCCGTATGAGCGCCAAATGCCGTACTAAACGAACCAGTAGCTCCTGAAATGTAATCACAAACAAGCATTGTAGTTACAAAACCCATGCCCATACCGCCATAAGCTTCCGGTACAGCGATGCTTAACAAACCGAGTTCGCCGGCTTTGCGCATCACTTCTTCAGTGAAGTCATAATCTTTCTTTTCAAAGCGCTCTTTGTGAGGCCAGATTTCCCTATCGACAAATTCTTTCACCGAGTCACGCATCATTTTTTGCTCCTCACTGAAATCTTCAGGAGTGAATACATCTTCGCAGGCAGTTTCTTTGACGATGAATTGGCCTCCGCGGAGGAGTTGTTTGTTTTCTGTTGTTTCCATAACTTTTTTGACTTAGGACTTCAAGACTTAGGACGTAGGACATTTTACTTTTCCAGACCGTCAATAAATTTTGAAATCATTGCTTGAGTTTTATTAATTTTTGATTCTAAATGTTTAAAAGTATCTTCTGAAATGTACCCGATTTCATAAGAAATGATAAGTTGGGTTTCCCATTCATAGGCCGAACCAAGAGCATTTTCGAGGTATTGTATGAAATGTTTATTTGTGCTTCGAGCTGTGCCTTCTGCTATATTTGAAGGAATCGAAACAGCAGAACGCTGCAATTGACTACTTAAACCATAAACTTCAGATTTTGGAAATGCTTTTGTTGTGGCATAGGTTTCTTTTGCGATTTCTATACCTTCCCTCCAAATAGTTAGTTTTCTGAAGTTATGTGCTGATGCCATTTTAATTTTTATTATAAAATTTTGTCTTACGTCTTACGTCTTACGTCTTGCAGTCTTATGTCTATCAAAGGAACTCATAAACCCCCGCAGCTCCCTGGCCGGTTCCCACACACATGGTTACCACACCATAATTGTTTTTCATATCGCGTTTGCGCATTTCGTCAAAAAGCTGCACAGAAAGTTTTCCTCCTGTACAGCCCAATGGGTGACCTAAAGCGATGGCTCCACCGTTTACATTTATGATATCGGGGTTTAAACCAAGTTCGCGTATAACTGCTAGTGATTGTGAAGCAAAGGCTTCATTCAATTCTATTAATGCAATATCATCTTGTTTTACCCCGGCTTGCGCTAAGGCTTTTGGTATGGCTTTTACGGGACCGATTCCCATAATGCGTGGCTCTACACCAGCTGCTGCAAAACTTACCAATCGAGCGATAGGCTCCAGATTGAGTTCCTTGACCATTTCTTCACTCATTACAACCACAAAGGCTGCACCATCACTCATTTGTGAGGAGTTTCCGGCGGTAACGCTTCCGCCATCAGCGAAAACGGGTCGTAGTTTGGCCAATGCATCAGTGCTTGTTCCGGCTCTTGGGCCTTCATCTTTTTCAACTGTATATGATTTTGTTTCTTTTTTTCCTTTTTCGTTGACAAACGTATGTTCTACATGAATTGGAACAATCTGGTCTTTGAAACGGTTTTCAGCTTGTGCTTTTAAAGCTTTTTGGTGGGAGTTAAAGGCAAACTCATCCTGATCTTCACGGGAAACTTTGTACTTTTCTGCAACGGCTTCTGCGGTGAGGCCCATTCCCCAATAGTAATCTTGATTACCTTCTTTAGCAACTTTATAATCAGGGACGGGTTTGTAGCCACCCATTGGGATGTAGCTCATGCTTTCGGCTCCACCGGCAATGATACAGTCTGCCATTCCGTTTTGGATTTTTGCTGTGGCGATAGCGATGGTTTCCAGACCTGAAGCGCAATAACGATTCACGGTCATTCCCGGTACGTCCACCGTTTTGAGTCCCATCAGGGAGATGAGTCTTCCCATGTTGAGGCCTTGTTCGGCTTCGGGCATGGCATTTCCAACGATGACGTCGTCGATCCTAGACTTGTCCAGTTGTGGCATTTTCTCCATCATATATTGGATGGTTTCTGCTGCGAGTTCGTCAGGTCGCTTAAAGCGAAAGAGTCCGCGTGGTGCTTTGCCCACAGCGGTTCGGTAAGCGGATACTATGTATGCTGTCTTCATATTTTTTGATTTAAGACTTCAAGACTTACGACGTATGACTCATTTTCAGTCACATTGTCTATAAATTTTGAAATCATAGATTGTATTTTATGGCTATTTATAAATTATTCAATTCCTATTTTAATTATTATGCTGTTAGTCGTAAGTCTTACGTCTAATTACGAAGTGGTTTTCCCGTCTTCAACATATGCTGTATTCGTTCCAGAGTTTTTCTTTCAGTACATAGTGACAGGAAGGCTTCGCGTTCCAGCTCTAATAGGTATTGTTCACTTACATAGCTGGCTTCACTTAAGTCTCCACCCGCCATGACATAGCCGAGTTTGTCGGCGATTTTTCGGTCGTGCTCGCTGATGTACTTACCAGCAACCATTTGGTCTGTGCCCACCAAGAACATTCCTAAAGCTTGTTTTCCAAGTACTTTTATATCTGTGCGCTCGATGGGTCTTGTGTAGCCGGCTTCTGCCAAGAGCAGTGCATGCTTTTTTGCTTCAGCGAGTTGGCGGTCTTTATTGACAACCACTAAATCTTTTCCTTTTTGAAGGATACCCAGGTCAAAGGCTTCATAAGCTGAAGTCGCTACTTTTGCCATACCGATGGTCAGGAAGTATTCGCGTAACACATTTAATTCAACATCATCTTTTTTAAAAGTGTCTGCAGCACGTACCGTCATTTCTTTAGAACCAGCACCACCGGGAATGACTCCCACACCAAATTCTACCAAACCAATGTATGTTTCTGCGGCAGCAATCACTTTGTCGGCGTGCATACTCATTTCACAGGCACCACCCAAAGACATTCCATGCGGAGCAACAATCACCGGAATAGAGGAGTAGCGAACCCGCATGACAGTGTCCTGAAAATATTTGATAGCCATATTGAGCTCATCATATTCCTGCTCTGCAGCCATCATAAAGATCATCCCGATGTTGGCACCCACAGAGAAATTGGATGCCTGATTGCCAATCACGAGTCCGTCATATTCTTTTTCAGCCAGGTCTATGGCTTTATTGATTCCGGCGAGCACGCCTTCACCAATCGTATTCATCTTGCTCTGGAATTCCAGATTGATAATACCGTCACCCAGATCCTGAATGATTGCTTCTTTATTGCTCCATACTTTTTTGCTTTCGCGAATGTTGTTCAGGATGATAAAAGCATCTTGTCCGGGCACTTTGGTTTGTGTTTTCTCAGGAATGTCATAATAATAGGTAGCTCCTTCTTTAACGGAATAAAATGACTTATTCCCGGAAGACAACATTTCATTTACCCAGGCTGCAGCCTGAAGTCCTTCAGCCTTGATGAGTTCGAGACCTTTTTCCACCCCGATGGAATCCCATATTTCAAAGGGGCCGTTTTCCCAGCCAAAACCGGCTTTCATCGCGTCGTCTATTTTGTAGAGTTCGTCTGATATTTCAGGGATACGGTTGGAGACGTAGGCAAACATACCTGCAAAGTTCTTGCGGTAGAATTCGCCTGCTTTGTCATCGCCGTCCACCAGTACCGGAAATCGGTCAATGGGTTTGTCAATCGTTTTTGTTTTTTCAAGGGTAGCAAAGTTTGCTTTTTTTGTTGATTGATATTCCAGGGTGTTGAGGTTAAGCTCTTTGATTTCGCTGCTGCCGTCCTCATTTTTTACTTTTTTGTAGAATCCTTGTCCGGTTTTGCTTCCCAGCCATTTGTTTTCTACCATTTTTTCAATGAAATCCGGTAATTTAAATAGGTCGTGGGCTTCGTCTTCTTTACAATTATCATAAATTCCGTTAGCAACGTGCACCAGTGTATCAAGTCCCACAACATCAACGGTTCTGAAAGTGGCTGATTTTGGACGACCAATAACTGGGCCGGTGAGTTTGTCAACTTCGGTGACAGTAAGTCCCATTTCTTTTACTTGGTGGAACAAGCTCTGAATGCCGAAAATACCGATGCGGTTACCAATAAAAGCAGGAGTATCTTTCGCTATAACTGATGTTTTTCCAAGGAACTTTTCACCATACTCATTTAAGAAATCCAAAACTTCCTTAGAAGTATCCGGTCCGGGAATGATTTCAAAGAGTTTCAGGTAGCGCGGCGGATTGAAAAAGTGGGTTCCGCAGAAATGCTTTTTAAAATCGTCACTTCGGCCTTCATTCATAAACTTGATAGGAATTCCAGAAGTATTTGAAGTAATAAGTGTGCCCGGTGTGCGGTGTTTTTCCAAATTGTCAAATACTTGTTTTTTGATGTCTAGTCGCTCAATGACCACTTCGATGATCCAATCGGCATCTTTTACTTTGGCGATGTCGTCTTCAAGATTACCTGTAGTGATGCGATTGGCAAAACTTTTGTGATAGACCGGTGAGGGTTTGGACTTGATAGCTTCTTGAAGCGATTCGTTTACCAAGCGGTCTCTCACAACTTTGTCTTCAAGAGTGAGTCCTTTTTTCTTTTCAATGTCATTCAGTTCTCGTGGAATGATGTCAAGCAGGAGCACTTTTACGCCAATGTTTGCAAAGTGCAGTGCAATACCGCTTCCCATAATTCCGGAGCCAATAACGGCTACTTTGTTAATTCTACGTTTACTCATATTTTTTAAAAACTAATTCGTTTGTATATACTTTTTTATTGGAAATCATTTCGTTGATGGTATCAGTAACTTCAAAGAAGTGTTTCAGTTTTTCTTCTGAAATATTGTTTTTCACAGCTTCATTAAACTGAAGCACCCGGTCTTTGGAATATTCTCTTTTTTCTTTACCGAAATCGGTAAGGTAGATAAGCACTCCTCTGCCGTCATCAGGATTAGGTTTTCTGATAATTAAACCACGCTCTTCCATCGATTTTAAGGTCCTGGAAAGACTGGTAGCTTCCATTCCCATACGGGGGCCTAATGAGGTGGAAGGTGTGCCTTCTTCCGGGTCAATACTTAAAAGGGCAAAGCCGGTAGCCATCGTACTTTCAAATTTGGCAGCTTCCTCATTGTACATTCTTGTGACTGCTTGCCAGGTTGTTCTTAACACGTAATCGATTGTTTTTTCTTTCATTTTCCTTTTATAGAACCACTCTCATTAAAGGAAAGGGTTTTTTTATTTAAATAATGGGATTGTAAATATACAAAAAATTACTATGCACGCATAATAAATGTATAAAAAAATACAAGGAATAAAAAACTCCTCACGGTGGAGGAGTTTGATTGTAAAAAAAATAGTGATTGATCTAACCTAGTTTTCCATTTATTGAGCCAATTATAGCTCCAATAATTGCAGTGGATACTATTGTTACAAGCAGATCTAATGCAGCCATTTCATAAGTTGCTTCAGGCATCATAGCCATGTTAAAAAAGTTAAAAAACAGACCGATAAAAAGTCCGATAACAGCACCGGCACTTGCTCCTGAAGCTGCCGTACTAATTTGTGCCCATTTTGTAAATAAATAGGCAATGAACAAGCCATAAGTTAAACATCCTAAGAGAATGAAGATCATTGTGTTTGAAGTCATTTCGGGCTGGGGAAAGAAATCTTTAAGAAGAATTCCATAAAACAGCCATCCAAGAAGGTAATAAACAATACCTCCTACAATTCCGGAAACTAAAAAATTTTTTGTTTTCATTTTTTTTGGCTTTTATTAGTTAGTTGATACTAAATGTATTAAAAAGTTGTGTAAAAACTATTTTTTAATGCCAAAATATTACGAAATAACGAATATTCTTGAATTTTGAAGAGTTCTTATATTGGGATTTATTTTATTGATTGTAAATTTTTTCATATAAATCCTTATACCGTTCTTTCACCACGCGTCGTTTTAATTTCATAGTGGGAGTGAGGTGACCGGCATCTACTGTCCACAATTCCGGGGTGAGTTCAAAACGTTTTATTTTTTCCCAATTTCCAAAACGTTCATTAAATGTATCCACTTCTTCCTGAATACGGGCAATGACTTTTTCATTGTTACAAAGTTCTTCCAGTGAATTACCGAGGTCTATTTTTTTGCGTTTAGCCCATTCTTTTACGAAATCAAAACTGGGTTGAATAAAAGCTGCCGGCATTTTTTCGCCATCGCCAATTACCATTATTTGCTCAATAAACAGCGATTGTTTCATGGCATTTTCAAGCAACTGCGGAGCAATGTATTTTCCGCCGCTGGTCTTGAACATTTCTTTTTTGCGGTCGGTAATTTTTAAGAAACCATCTGCATCTATTTCTCCAATATCGCCGGTGTGAAAGTAGTCACCGGTCATAACTTCAGCGGTTTTTTCCGGGTCTTTGTAATAGCCCATCATTACATTGGGACCTTTACAAAGGATTTCACCGTCTTCGGCAATTTTAACTTCTACGTTTGAAATCGTTTTTCCAACGGTTCCTACTCTGAATAAACCATTTCGCATGTCATTCACTGAAATTACAGGAGAGGTTTCTGTTAAGCCATAGCCTTCCATAACCGGTATTCCTGCAGCTGCAAAAACTCTTGCCAACCTGGGTTGTAGAGCGGCACTTCCTGAAACCATTACATCAAGGTTTCCACCCAAGGCTTCTTTCCATTTGCTGAAGATAAGTTATCGGGCGAGTTTTAGTTTGGTTTCATACCACCAGCCATTGGCTCCATATGGTTCATATTTTAAGCCCAATTCAACTGCCCAAAAGAAAAGACTCTTTTTAATGCCTGTTAAATCGGTTCCTTTTGCATAAATCTTGTCATATACTTTTTCGAGTAATCGAGGGACAACAGACATCACATTGGGATGTACTTCTTTTAAGTTATCACTAATTTTTTCTATGGATTCAGCAAAATAAATTGAAACAGAGTGATACTGATAGATATAGAGAATAACGCGTTCAAAAATATGGCAGACGGGCAAAAAGCTCATTGCTCTTGATTTGCCTTCAGGAACGGGTATGCGGGGAGCGCTATCTAATACATTAGAGACTATGTTATTGTGTGAGAGCATAACACCTTTGGGTCTTCCTGTGGTTCCTGAAGTGTATATGATGGTTGCCAAATCCATCTCATTGACTTCGTTTTTTCTGGTTTCTACTTCATCTTGATTGGAATCATCACTTCCTTGTTTAACAACTTCTTCCCAGTTTTTACAACCAGGAATAGTATCAAAAGAAAACACTTCTTTTAGTTTGGGTACGTTATTTTTAATGGCCATTACTTTGTCATAGACTTCCTGGTCTGATACAAAACAGTAAATGGATTCTGAGTGATTTAAAATATATTCATAATCTTCTTCACTAATGGTGGGGTAAATGGGAATGGTTTGTGCACCTGTTTGTAGCACCCCAATATCCATAATGCTCCATTCAGTGCGGTTGTTTGTGGAAATGAGCGCTATTTTATCGTTTTTGTTGATTCCCATTCTTAATAAACCACGGGAAACTGCATTTGCCTTGTTAATAAATTCCTGTGTGGAGGTTTTTACCCAATCATCACCATATTTGGTAACTAGGCAATCGGGCAGATTGTTTTTTGAAAGTTGGTAATAGGGGAAATCAAAAAGTCGGGTGATATTATTCATCTGTTTCTTATTTGTAATGCAAAATAAGAAAAAATGATGGAGTTTTAAGAATTATGAAAAAAAAGAAAGTGTTTCTATTGGTTCATATGCATCGCCTCCAGGAATAACTCTTTCTTTCCTCTTGAAATACTTACGATATCATCATTATTCATAACAATATAGCCGCCATCTGCTTTTACATATTTTTTCACTTCCTTGAGATTGATAAGAAAACTGTTGTGAACTCGCATAAAGTGGTTTTCAATTAACAAGCTTTCATATTCTTTTAAATGTTTACTCACTAAAAGTTTTTTATTGGTATTTAATACAAATGTTGTGTAAGAACCTCCTGCTTCACAATATAAAATATCTGAGGTATTAATAAATTCAAAGCCTTCTGAGGTTGCAAGGCAAATTTTAGTAAGGCTGGGTTGTTTGATATTCTGTAAAAGTGTTTTGAGCTGTTTGTTATAATCACCTTTATTTTTGGCTATTTTGACTTTTTCTACAGCCTCTTGAAGTTCTTCTAAATCTATGGGTTTTAATAAATAATCAAGCGAACTAAATTTTACTGCTTTGATGGCATACTGGTCAAAAGCCGTTGTAAAGACAACTTCAAAATTGATTTCGGGAAGCTGGGTGAGGATGTCAAAACCAGTACCTGTTTGAAGCTCAATGTCCAAAAAAACAACATCTGGATTTGAGGCAGGAATTAACTCGAGTGCCTCTTGAATGTTTGCTGCCAAAGCAAGAATTTCAACACCTTTACAAAAGTTTTCCAGAAGGTTTTTAAGTGTTTCCCTACTGTGTTTTTCATCATCAACAATTACGGCTGTTATTCTCATCTTATATTAGGTTTAATCGATTTGTATTTTTATAATCACTTTAGTTCCTGCGGCTTCACCATTTTCATCGACTTTGTCTATGATTGTGATATTGTTTTCATCACCTTCATTTTGTATTTGAAGTCGTTTTTGAGTTACTTCTATTCCTCTTGACTTTTTTTCAGATTTTAAGAATGGTTTTATTTTTTGTGAGGCTTCTCTACCAATTCCGTTGTCATCAATTTCACATACCAAATTGTTTTCTTCTTTTCTGAATAAAACATGAAGTTTTTTGTCATCTTCCTTTTTACTCAATAAACCGTGTAGTAACGCATTTTCAATAAAGGGCTGGACAATAAGAATGGGAACTTCAACCACATCAGGGTTCAAGTTTTTATGAACTTCAATAGAAAATTCAAAGGCATTGTCAAATCGCAAAGATTCCAGTTCGAGATATTTATGAAGCAGGTTAATTTCTTCAGAAAGCAGGATGTTTTTTTCGATAGAGCTTTCCAATAAATTTCTCATAAGCAAACTAAATTTGTTGAGGTATTTTATGGCTGCATCTTTTTTATCTGAAATAATTAAATGCTGAATGGAATTAAGAGAATTAAAAATAAAATGGGGGTTCATTTGAGCTCTCAAGGCACTAATTTTGTTTTCATAGGCTGTATGTTCCAAAAGTATTTTTTCCTGATTGGCCATTTTCAATTTATAATTTAAACCCAAACCAAACAGAAGTACTTCTATCGCTGCTCCGGTAATCATATAATTTTTATCAAGTGTAAACAGCATAATTAGTGAACCGGCCAGAAATGCCAATGAACCAAAAATGATAAAATAAGCAAGTTTGTTTTTTGCATAAAGAAAAAGATAAATAAATGCTCCTATGGCAAAAATTGACATCACAAGGCGATGAATGGTCATTATTATATGATGGAAATCAAACTCAAACGTAAAGACAGTTAATGTTGCAGCAACAATGAATCCCATCAAAACATAACTTATGCTATGAATAGCGGTATTTAGTTTTGGATAATTCATTGAAGTATTCAGATAATGCTTGGCAAAGGCCACATAAAATAAGTTGATAAAAATTTGAAGAACAGAATGTGTCCAAAAAGCAATTAGTGTTATTTCTTTATTGATATACTCTTCAATACCAAAAGCACTTTTTCCCAAATTCAAAAGCAGACTTAAAATAAAAAGCGAATAGAATAAAAAATCAAGCCGATTTGAAGTGAAATAAGTAATTAATGAAAAGATAAAAATAAAAAGGAATGCTCCAACAAACAGATAAACCGGTATGCTTTTATTTATGTCTTTTGTAGTGAAAAAGTTTGTTTTTGTTTGGTAGTGGTTATAGTCAATTAATTTTATTTGAATTTTACTTAACTTTTGTCCAGGTGCTAATTTTTTTATTTTTAAAAAAAGGTATTGACCATCTATCAAGTTATTTTTTGTAATTAAAACACCATTGATGGGCTCTTTGTTTTCCTTAGATTTAATTCTGTTTAAATAGCCAAAATCTTTTTTGGAGATAGAGCCATTATTAATAAAAAATAGCGAAGATTCCATAAACTTTCGGGTGTATAAAAACCACAGGGAGTCTTTATCTAAGGTATTTAAATGCCGGGAAAAGTCAATTTTTAACCAATAAGAATCATGTTTTGATGTTTTTAATTTAGGATTTAATTGATCTTTAAATTTTACTTGTTTGGTTAATAAGGTTTCTATAGATGTGGTATCATTAATTGAATGATAGATCATATAGTCAATATCAATCTGCTTTTCAAATTGTGAATATATAGGCGTATAGTACACAACTATGAGTGTAAATACAAAACTTATAAACAACTTATTTTTATTCATTTTTTAAAGTATAATTGGAAAACCAATCACTATTGTACCACCGTTCTTTTTTTTATTTTTTTCAAAAACCACCTTTTTTTTGATATCATAGTTTTTCAACCTTTTTAGTTTTCTTATTTGGTCCTGCCATTTCAATAATTGATTTCTGTATTCCGGAACATATTTCACTTTTTTCTCGTCAGTTAAATCATAGTTAAAATCAATTTTTACTTTAACTCTTTTCGTTTTAATAGAAACCTTTGTATTGATTGAAAAGTTTTTATATTGATTGAATATAGCGTGTTCAATAATATTTTCAAAAAGGGTTTGTAATACAAATGATGGTATCATTGGATCATTGTTTTTGAAATCCTCATTGATGGAAAAGGAATAAGAAACCTGATCGTTATATCTTAACTTTTGCAAAGTCAGATATCTTTTTAGCATTTCTATTTCATCAGATAAATGTATCGTTTCGCTTTCAATATGTTTTAGGTAAAAACGAATGAGTTTACTAAAAACAGATAAGTAATTTAATGCAAGTTTCTGATTGCCGGAAGTTATAAAAAATTGTATTGCATTTAGCGCATTGAAAATAAAATGAGGGTTCATTTGTGACCTCAAAACCTTGAGTTTAAGATCAACCATTTCTTTTTGGGCACTCAACAGCTTTTCTTGTTCTTGTTTTACTTTATGTTCAAACCTAAGTTGGTTTAATTTTATACCGGTAATAGAGGCTATTGCTTTAAGGATACGTAAATGTTGTTTTGAAAAAAAGTCCTTTTCAGGGGATTCACAATCAATCACCCCAATCACTTTATCATCTGCAAGTATGGGAACGCATATTTCAGAAAATCGCATTTCATCATCTATTAAATATCTTGGGTCTTTAGTTGTGTCATTAATAATTTCTGCTTCACCGGTGATTGCAACATTTCCTGTAATCCCTTCGCCCAGTGATATACTTACGGGTTTATAAATTTCATAATCTTTTGGATTTTTGGGTCCATAGGCAGCGATTTGCTCAAGACATTTATTTTTATAATCCACCAGGTAAATTACACAGTCTATAAATCCAAGTTTAGCAATACAATTTTTAGCAATGTCCCATAAGATTTCAGCTTCTGAATTTTTAGTATGAATCGCAGTGGTGAAGTAAATCAAAATTTCCTCAAATTGCTCAGTATTCAACCTTCCATTATTTGTTGTTTTTAAACTCATCTTTTCAATTTAATATCTAAGAAATCGTTTTAAATGTAATTATTTTATTGAAATTAAAATGCTGTCTTGAAAGAATATCAAAACAGCATTTTATAATTAAACCTTTTCAAACAATGTAATTTTTGATTTATAGTCCAATGGACTTCAACTTGTTTTTGAGGTTTTCCATTTCCTTTTCAAGTCGCTCCATTTTTTTTTGATTGTTTACTGCTATTGCAAGGAACCCAATCAATATAAACAAGGCAAAATATTCCATAGCTTTTATTTTTTCAGGATTTTTGCCGTAGTCTTTTTGTCACCTGAAGTTACTTCAGCCAGATACATTCCTTTTGATAAATTTCTTAAATCTACAGAACCTGAATTGCTGTTTATATTATGATTTAAAACCTGCTGCCCCATAAGATTATAGATTTTAATGGTTGCAATCGATGATTTTGAATTAAAATTCAATTGGTCAATAACCGGGTTGGGGTAGTATAAAAAGTCTATAAAATTATTATCTTCGGTACTCAACAAAATATCACTGTCTATAGTTACATCAGCATATGCATCTGCAGATGCGGCAAAAATGTAATAGGTACTACCAAGAATAGCGTTTACTTCTGCAAAGTTACCCAGGCTACAAGGATTGTTTGGTTGATTAACCCAGGTCAGTTGAACTCCCGAAGTAGCATCAGGGTTTAATGATTCATATATGATAAGGAATGAATCTTGAAATTCACTGCTTATAGCTGCTTGAATTAGCCCTTCCTGTTGTGGAGTGATTTTATACCAAACCCCTTGTAAATCAGACGAGTCACAATTTAATTGGCCTTCATCATCAGTATCTGTTGCCAATAAAAAATGGATGTTTTCATCAGTAAATGGCAAGTTCTCAAGATTAAGATTTATAGCGTTAGAAATTAAATCATTTTCAGGCGCTTGAAAGGCTGGCTCTACATTTATTAAAACATCAGAAGCACTTAGGTTTCTCATATAGACATAATAAGTTGTGCCCGGCGACGTTTCAATTGTTGCAGATGGACCTGTATCACAAGGATTTCCCGGTTGGTCAATCCAAGTTAATTCTTGTCCGTTAGTTGCATTTTCTGGTCCTTCAAAAAATATTACAATTGAAGAGTTTGGATTTACCATTAATGCTGCTACGACACCGGTAGCTGTTGCTCTAAATTTATACCAAATTCCGGCAACGCCAATTCCGCAGGGATTTGGAGTAGAGTCACCTGAGAAAGTGGCATCTTGGAAATTAACACCCAGTTCGCTAAATGGAAATGGGCCTTCACCTAAATCGATAGCATCACTAATGTGATCATTTGCAGGTTGTGCCGTTAGCTCAGCCAACCCAATAGTTAAACTCATAGTTAAAACTAAAAGTAAGCTTGATAGTGTTTTCATTTTTTTAAGTTTATTTTTTAATTGTTTATTTTTTTACAATTTTAAATGTTCTTGATTTACCTTCAGCAGTAATTTCTGCCAGATACATTCCTTTTGATAAATGATTCATATCAATTGAACCGGAAATATTATTGATGTTTTGATTTAAAACTTGCTGCCCTATTAGGTTATAAATTTTAATATTGTCAATACTTGATTTTGAACTAAAATGCAATTGATTAATCACCGGGTTTGGGTAATATTCAAATTCAATCTGTGTGTTTTCAGTTGTACTCAATATACCTGAAAGGTTAATTGAAAAATTAGCATAAGCATCAGCCGAACCCACAAAAACATAATAAGTTGTTCCCGAAATAGCTTGGATGGATGTCAGATTATTAGTGTCACACAAGTTTGTTGGTTGGTCAACCCAAGTTAAATCTGCACCACTTTGTGCATTTTCATCACTGGCAGTAAAAAATATAATAGCGCTGTTTCCTGGACCACTGCTTAAACCACCAACTACTTGTCCATCTGTACCTGCAGTAAATTTATACCAAATTCCAGGAGTGTTTTGAGTATTACAACCTCCTTGCTGTCCTCCGTCATTTGTAGCTGTTGCCAATAAAAAATGAATGTCTTCCTCAAAGTAATCTTCTAATCCATTCAAGTTAATGGCATTTTCAATCAAATCGTTTTCAGGTGCCTGGAATGTTGTAGAGGTGTTTATTCCAACATCGGAAACAATATTGTTTTTCATGTATAAATAATATGTGGTACCTATTGTAGTTTGAATACTTGCCAGAGGATTTGCGGCACAAGGGTTGTTGCCCTGGTTGACATGAGTAAGTTGCATTCCTGAAGTAACTCCTGTTGCAGGGCCTTCAAAGAAGATCACGACAGCCCCATCAGGGTTAATGATGCCTGCATTTACGATTCCCACTTTAGTGGCTGTAAATTTATACCATACCCCGGCTTGAGATACAGCGCAACCCGTACCAGCGGATGTATTATCATTAGTGTTTGTTGCTCCGGGAAAGTTAACCAGTGATTCAGTATAAGGAATGGGCCCGTTTCCTAAATTAATGGCGTTTTCAATAAGGTCATTAGGAGGAAGTAAAATAGCATTTGAGATATTTATTATAACATCAGAAACAACAAGGTTACGCATATATATATAATAAGTAGTGCCCACTGTTGTTTGAATGTTTGCTGTGGCTCCTAAAGCACATGGGTTGCTTGCTTGATTTACATGGGTCAGTTGAGTGCCTGAAGTAACACCGGTGGCAGGCCCTTCAAAAAAGATCACCGTTGCACCGCTAGGGTTAATTATACCTGCACCAACGCTTCCTGTATTTGTTGCCGTAAACTTATACCAAACACCCTCATGAGATACAATACATCCTGAACCGGTGGTAGCGTCATTGGTGTTTGTTGCTGCCGGAAAATTCACACTGGCTTCATTGTAAGGAATGGGCTCATTTACAAGGTTTATAGCATTTGCTATAAGGTCATTTGCAGGCTGAGCCATTAGCTTTGCACTTCCCATTGTCATACTCATACTAAAAATTAATAGTACTAAAATTGTAGTTACTTTTTTCATAATAATTTGTGTTTAAATTTTTTTATTGTTTGTTTATGAAGCAAAACTACAATCCAGAATAGCTTTTAAAATTGGTGAATTGATAATTGGATGATTTCAATTGATAAATGGTAAAAAGCAAAAAAGCTGTTTGAAATTCGATCAAACAGCTTTTATAACTATATGGAATATTACTACTTTTTCTCCAGCCAAATCCTAGCATTGATAAATGCCTCCAGCCAAGGAGAAACTTGATCACTACGGTCTTTTGGGTAATAGCCCCAGTTCCACGGGAAAGTGGAGCGCTCTAAGTGGGGCATCATCACCAGATGTCTTCCGGTTTCGTCTGTCATGATGGCGGTGTTGAAATCTGAGCCATTGGGATTGGCGGGATAGCCTTCATAACCGTAAGTACCCACTATGTTGTATTGTTCTTTTCCATAAGGGAAACTGAACTTCCCTTCACCATGTGCTGACCAGATACCGAGTTTGCTGCCGGCCAGGGTGGATAGCATCACCGAGTTGTTTTCGGCTATCTCAACAGAAGTAAAGGTACATTCAAACTTATGGCTGTCGTTGTGCAGCATTTTGGGTTTGTGTTCGTGGTCAGGGTTGATCAACCCCAATTCAATAAACAACTGGCAACCGTTGCAAACACCTAATGATAAGGTGTCTTTTCTGGCAAAAAAGTCTTTTAAGGCTTTATTTGCTTTTTCATTGTATAGAAATGCACCGGCCCAGCCTTTGGCGCTGCCCAGAACGTCACTGTTTGAGAAACCGCCCACGGCAGCTATAAATTGTATGTCTTCCAAGGTTTCACGCCCTGAAATCAAATCGGTCATATGCACGTCCTTCACGTCAAAACCGGCGAGGTACATCGCGTTTGCCATTTCGCGCTCGCTGTTGCTACCTTTTTCTCGAAGTATAGCAGCTTTGATCTTCCGGTCGCTGAGCGGAGCGTTGTGCTGAGCTTGTCGAAGTATCGAAGCGACTGATGGCAATTTTCCTGTAAAATGTTTGGGAAACTTAAACTCCAGTAGCTGATTTTTATAATTCTCAAATCGTTCATCGGCTTTTTGTTTTCCGCTTTGTTTGCGGTCGAGCAGGTGGGAGGTTTTGTACCACGCATCCCGCATTTCTGAAATGGTGAATTTTTCAGTTGTTGTCCCGTATGTGATGGTTAGTGTGTCATTGTCGGTTACTGTTCCTATTTTGATGGCTTCAATATTTGCTTTTGCGAAAGCATTTTCAACTTCAGTATCTTCGATTGCCTGAATTAAAACGCCACTGTTTTCAGAAAATAAAATTTTAATTAAGTCATCAATCCCAAAAGCCCCTCCTTGGGAGGGGTTGGGGAGGATAATGTTTGCACCTAATTGGTTATCAGCAAAACATAGTTCCAACAGCGCCGTCAACAAACCACCCGAAGAAATATCATGTCCGGCAGCTATTTGGTTCAAACGGATTAAGCTCTGAATGGTATTGAAAGCGGTTTTAAAATAAGCCGCATCCTTCACTGATGGTGCTTCATCACCAATTTCGTTTAATATCTGCGCAAAAGAAGAACCGCCCAGCTTGAAGGAGTCTTTGCTCAGGTTGAGGTAATAGATACTGCCTTTGTTTTTTTGTAAAACCGGTTCAACCACTTGTGTGATGGCATCACAGTTTCCTGCTGCTGAAATAATTACGGTGCCGGGGGAGATGACATCGCCATCAGGGTATTTTTGTTTCATGGAAAGTGAATCCTTGCCCGTGGGTACATTGATGCCCAGCGCAATTGAAAACTCTGAAACGGCTTCTACAGCAGCATACAAGCGGGCATCTTCACCTGGGTTGTTACAAGGCCACATCCAATTGGCTGAAAGCGAAACCGATTGCAAGCCGTCTTTTAATGGTGCCCAAACAATGTTGGTTAAGGCTTCTGCGATGGAGTTTTGTGAGCCTGCCACCGGGTCAATCAAGCCCGAAATGGGGGAGTGCCCAATGCTGGTTGCAACGCCTTCCTTGCCGTTGTAGTCGAGTGCCATCACCCCGCAGTTGTTTAGCGGAATTTGTAAAGGACCGACACATTGCTGCTTGGCCACACGTCCGGTTACACATCGGTCCACTTTGTTGGTCAACCAGTCTTTACAAGCCACGGCTTCCAGTTGCAATACTTGAGTGATATAGTCTTTTATATTATCCTGCGAATAACTGAGTGCCGGGTAGTTTCTCTCGATTGTACGATCAGTCATCACTGTTTTTGGCGAACTTCCAAACATATCGGCCAGTGCCATGTCCATGGGGTTTTTACCGTCTTTTGCTTTGAAAATAAAACGGTGATCGCCGGTCACGGTACCCACTTTATACATCGGTGAACGTTCACGCTCGGCAATGCGGCGTAGGGTTTCAGTATCTTTTTGGCCAATAACGAGTCCCATGCGTTCCTGGGATTCATTGCCGATAATTTCTTTAGCGGAAAGAGTTGGGTCACCAACAGGTAATTTTTCCAAAGCGATTTCGCCCCCGGTTTCCTCCACGAGTTCGCTCAGGCAGTTGAGGTGCCCGCCCGCACCGTGATCGTGTATGGAAACGATTGGGTTGTCGACGCTTTCTACCAAACCGCGAATGGCGTTGGCAGCGCGTTTTTGCATCTCCGGATTGGAACGCTGAATGGCATTGAGTTCAATACCACTTGAAAATGCCCCGGTATCAGCCGAAGATACAGCGGCGCCACCCATTCCAATACGGTAATTATCTCCTCCCAAAATCACGATATCATCGCCCACATTGGGTTTGTCTTTGATGCTTTGGTCTTTTTTACCGTAACCGATACCTCCTGCAAGCATAATAACTTTGTCATACCCCAACATACGGTCGCTGAGCGGAGTCGAAGCGCCCGTTTCTTTATGTTCAAAAGTCAAAACCGAACCTGCAATTAATGGCTGCCCAAATTTGTTTCCGAAATCAGATGCACCGTTGGAGGCTTTGATTAATATATCCAGAGGTGTTTGGTACAACCATTTTCTGGCAGGGATTTTTTGTTCCCACGATCTGCTGTCGAGTCGCGGATAGGACGTCATATAAACCGCAGTTCCTGCCAGCGGCAAGGAGCCTTTTCCCCCTGCTAAGCGGTCTCTGATTTCCCCACCGCTTCCGGTAGCAGCTCCGTTAAAAGGCTCTACCGTAGTGGGGAAGTTATGGGTTTCCGCTTTAAGTGAAATGACGCTTTCATAGTTTTTCTTTTGGTAAAAGTCAGGTTTGTCGGCACTTTTGGGAGCAAATTGCTCCACGGTGGGGCCTTCTATAAACGCCACGTTGTCTTTATAAGCTGAAACAATGGTATTGGGATTTTCAGCAGAAGTTTTCTTGATGAGTTTAAAGAGCGAAGACGGTTTTTCAACACCGTCAATCACGAATGTGCCATTAAAGATTTTATGCCGGCAGTGTTCTGAATTTACTTGTGAAAACCCAAACACTTCCGAGTCTGTAAGAGGTCGCCCAAGGCGATTAGAAAGTTCTTCTAAATAAGTCACTTCTTCATCATTAAGAGCGAGTCCATCTTGTTTGTTGTATGCGGCGATGTCTGTAATGTCTTTGATGGTTTCCGGCTGAATGTTAATTGTAAAAATATCTTGGTTCAACTCGGTATATTTTTGCAGAAGCATGGGGTCAAAATCGGCTTCTTTTTCACTGGAAATTTGAAATTCTTCAATCCGGATGATGCCTTCAATACCCATATTTTGTGTAATCTCCACGGCATTGGTACTCCAGGGAGTGACCATAGCAGCACGTGGCCCGATAAAGCAATGGCTTGCTTCAGCAATGGCAGTCTCACTATTAAGGAGTGTGGCGTTGCCAAAGAGCCAGTTGAGTTTTTGTATGTTTTGGTCGTCAAGTTTTTGAAGCGTCGCTACGGCGTAAACCGTGTTTTGTTTGGAGAAAAAGAGGATCATAAATTGTGATGTTTGTTTGATAAAAACAAAGCACAAAATTACTAATTTTTATTCTAAAAGTGATGGGGTATTTAAGTTTTGAAATGAGGAATGTTTTAATCTTTTAAGTTTTTGTAATTGTTATCACTAAAACGGAATTATTTTTTGTTAAACTAAAGTTGAAATTAATTTTTTTAGAATGAAAAAGGTATCTTGTATCCCTAAAAACCTAAACTATTATGAAAAAAAGAGTACAATTACTTTGCCTATTTTTTGTAGCTTTTGCTTTGAGTTTATCAGCTCAAGAGGGGCCGGAATCTATCTCACAAGGAGTTTTTCTTGGTAAAACGCCTCCTGTAAGTGAAATGCCCGCAGCCGGTATTCCACCAGTAAGAGACAATACGGAAGCAAGAATTATTAAAAACAGGTTGAGAGGCCAAAGAAAATTAGATCCCACAGGACTACCGCTCTATGGTGAGACACAAGCTCAAAGGCAACTGGGAGGTATTGCTTCTTTTGCTCTTGAAGAAAATTTTGACGGCGCAACAGTATCAGAAGGAGGGGCTTTACCACCCGATCCAACAGGAGCTGTTGGACCCAATCATTATGTACACGCTTTTAACCTTGGAGTTAAAATATTTGACAAATCAGGCACTTTGTTGTTTGGTCCCATTTCTTTGGGTGATTTCTTTCAAAATGGTGTAAATTCAGGAGACCCCATCGTTTTGTATGACCAGCTTGCCGACCGATTTTTTGTGAGTCAATTTAGAACGTCAAACAACGCATTACTGATTGCTGTTTCCGAAACTCCCGACCCAACAGGCTCTTATTTTTTATATGAGTTTCCATTAAATTCTTTTCCAGATTATCCGAAATACTCCATTTGGCCTGATGGGTATTACATGACCGCAAACAAGTTTACCGGTAACACCACATATGTTTTGGAAAGGGATGTGATTTTAGCCGGTGGAGCAAGCCCACAAATTGTTGGGTTTAATTTACCGGGCATTGTTAACAACCCAAATACTGTGAGAAGTCCCAATCCGGCACATTTATTGGGAACGAGTTTTACTCCCGGATTACCGGGACAAATAGTTTATTTTCAGGATGATGGCTGGAGTGGGGCGATTACTTTTGACCACCTTAAAATATGGGAAATAACGATGGACTGGAACAACACATCCAATTCTTCTATTTCCTCGGCAATTGAGATTCCTACATTGCCATTTGACTCTGTTTTTGCCCCTTTTGGTTCAGGTGATGTGAATCAACCCGGAACAAGCCAAAAAATTGATATGATAGGCGGCGTGATTTCTTATATGGTTAATTATCGCGAATTTGGAACTCATAATGTGATGACAGTAACTTTCAATGTTGATGTTGATGGCAATGACACCAGTGGTATAAGATGGATTGAACTGCGCAATAATGGAGCTGGAGATCCCTGGACTATTTTTCAGGAGGGCACTTATGCTCCCAATGATGGGTTGAGTCGTTTTATGGGAAGTCTAGCTATGGATGCTGCCGGAAATATGGGGCTTGGTTTTCAAGTTGCCAGCGGTACTGTGCCTGCAGGAATGAGATATACCGGAAGATTTGACGGTGATCCAATAGGTTTAATGACAGTAGCAGAAACTACAATCATTGATGGTGTAGGTGTGCAAACTACTTCCAATCGTTTTGGGGATTATACTCATTTAACTATGGATCCTGATAATTTTACCTTTTGGTTTACGGGAGAGTATTTTCCTAACAATAATTTTTGGACAACAAGAATAGCCTCTTTTAGTTTATCCGGTGGATTTTCGGATGATGTGGG
>TARA_R110002072_G_scaffold98488_4_pt1 | contig 31645 bp, 25 predicted proteins | sample TARA_R110002072 | Tara Oceans TARA_R110002072 (sample SAMEA4397118) | marine metagenome | biome: Polar Biome; feature: [SRF] surface water layer (ENVO:00010504); material: water (ENVO:00002006), including particulate matter (ENVO:01000060) such as... | depth 5 m
TCTGTGCTGTGGGGTGTTCCTCTTCCCAAGCGCCATCATCAGCATAGGCCTTCAGTTTACGGCCCTCAAAAATACGCGCTATTGGAATACGGAGACGATCTTTTAAACTTTTCTCAGGCGTAACATCTGAAATTTTCTCAGACGCGACATCGGTCGGTCGCCGCGTATGACTGTGCAAAATATCATTTTTTTTGTCACTGAGCTGGCTATCGACGAAAACAAATTCGCAGTACCGGCGCAGGTGATCCAGGTCCTCGCGACCTTCAATCAAAAAACCCTGTGTAAAAAAGGGAGTCTCTAGCCACGGACGATCCAGCCCACTGACGTACATGCCAATGTCCAGGTCGGTGGTCCTGACTTTTAATGTTTTGAGCATAGGCGCCCGACATCCTGTTATTTCGCTTCTGCCCCAGTGTCGAACTTAGCCCACATTCAGGTGGAATTCGCGTCCTGGTGCAACTTCACACTACGACCCTAGGTATCAGCCTCACCCTTGTCCACATAAAACTAGGGATTTCTCCACTTAATCACACAATTTTTGAGCCTACGGTGGCCGGCGTGACACGATAGTACCGTCGGGCAATTTGCGTTCCGACCATTGTGCGAATGTCACAATTACCACATTTTACACCTCGGAGATTCAGCCCAGCGAACCGTGGCCAGTATCAATTTTCGGGCTGCCCTGACCCCAATCTTCCGTCATAATACGCCCGCTAAGTCCTGTGCTATAGTCATGCGCCGTTGCTTATGTGGCACCAATACTTTCAGATTCAAAGGGACCTCTGAATGCGCAAATTCTTCTTCTCGCTGGGCGTTGTCATCATCCTGTTAGCCAGCGTACCGGTTCTTTTGATCGCCAGTGGCACCACCAGCAGCTCCACCCTGGTCATGCTGCTCAATGCGCTGCCTGGCGCATCCGGCCCGCAGACAAATAAACAAATGATACGACAACGATACGAGGTACCTGAGGGATTCTCTATTTCGCTTTATGCCACAGACCTGCCTAAAGCGCGATTTTTACGCTTTACTGCTGCAGGAGATCTGTTGGTGAGCAGGCCTCATTCTGGTGACATTATATTGTTGGGTCGCGACGAAGATGGCGACGGCACTCCCGATTCCAGAGAGACATTAGTAGCGGAGCTGAATCGCCCACTGGGAATGGATATAATTGACGGCTGGCTCTACATCGCGCAGTCGAACCAAATCGGCCGTATACCCTTTGACGAAATATCTGGCAGTATCACCGGAGAATGGGAGCCGGTTATAACCGGATTAACCGACAACGGTAACCATTGGAGCAAGACCATTCGTATCGGCCAGGATAACAAGTTGTATCTCGCCCAGGGCTCAACCTGCAACATCTGTGAAGAAGATGATCCCAGACGCGCAACGATGATGCGTTTTAATCTGGACGGAAGTGAGGGCGAAATTCTCGCAACCGGCCTGCGCAATAGTGTTGGCTTCGACTGGGCTCCCTGGAGCGGTGAACTGTTTGCCACTGACAATGGACGCGATTTAATGGGCGACAACTTCCCGCCGTGCGAACTCAACCTCATTGAACCCGGCCGCTTCTATGGCTGGCCCTACTTCAATGGCGACAATATTCCCGACCCCGACATGGGACCTGACCCACTGGCAAAGACACGAAACCCGACCGCACCACTCCATGGATTTCGCGCGCACAACGCCCCGCTGGGTATGACATTTCTCGATGCCGCTAAACTCCCACCAGAGTATGGGCGCAGCGCGCTGGCAGCACTGCACGGTTCATGGAACCGCAGCACACCCGACGGATACAAAGTGGTGTCACTGCATTGGACAGACGAGGGAATCGAGGAACGCGACTTCCTCTCTGGCTTTAATCAGGAGGGCAACATCAGTGGGCGCCCGGTCGATGTCGCTCAGGGGCCAGACGGAGACATTTTTGTTTCTGATGATTATGCCGGCGCTATCTATCGGGTCAGCTACAGCGCCGACGTGGGAGACTCTAACGTCAATGGTGGATCGGCAGAGCTTCTGGTGCCCGCAATGAACAGGCTGGATAGCGAACCGCCCGCATGGCTTGCCGACGCAGACCTGGCGGAAATGGCAGCTGAAGGCCATGAACTGTATCAGCGCTTCCAGTGCGGCAGCTGCCATGAAGAAGGCGAAAATCCAAAACGGCTTGATCAACTCTCTGAACGCATGGGTTATTCGGCGGTCCTGGAGATATTGGAAGCACCGCCCTCCCCCATGCCACTGTTTCCGCTCAGTGACACTCAGAGGCGCGAGTTAGCGGTATTTTTGCTGTGGCAAGCGTCCAACAGCGATTCGCCTGGTCAATAAGCTGCATCAGAATAGGTGTGTCCTCGCGATTAAGTGTTGAACAGTAAGGACTTTTCTAGGTATAGGATATCAACGGACAAACGACACCATGCTGCAATACCTACCCAACAGCCTGACAATCCTTCGCCTACTGCTGACCCTGCCGCTGGGTTTTCTAATTCTGGACGAAAACTACGCTCTGGCGCTCGGGGTTGGTTTCCTTGCCGGATTGACCGATCTCCTGGATGGCTTTTTTGCCAGATGGCTGCAAGCACATTCCAGCTTCGGGGCCGCACTAGATCCCATTGCTGACAAGATCCTGATCACCGTCACCTTCGTGTGTCTGGCCCAGGTCGAGCTCATCCCCTGGTATCTGGCTATTGCAGTGATCACTCGCGATTTGATTATTGTTATCGGCGCGAGCTGCTATTACAAATTTATCGGAGCCTTCGAGTTTTCAGCCACTAATCTGAGCAAGAGCAATATGCTCGTACAAATCTGCTTTTGCGTGCTCGTGTTGTTGCATCAGGTGTTACCGGCAGTTCCGCAAGAATCGATACTTATCGGATCGGTTGCCGTGCTGTTCATTGCTGCAGCCAGTGGCTTTGACTATGTAATGTCCTGGACAATAAAAGCTATCCAGTCGCAAAAAAAATCAAAATAGGTCACTGGGAAATACTCACATTGGTTTAAAGAGAGAACTGTGAAAAAAGATTTACACGTACTGACTTACAACATCCACAAGGGCTACTGCAGTGGTAATCGCCGGTTTGTACTGGAAACCATGCGCGAACGTATTGCCGAGACGGGAGCGGACATAGTCTTCCTGCAAGAAATTCATGGCACCGCTATCAAGAGCGATGCTCAGCGCAAACGGTTTTCATATCCCGACCAACCACACTTCGAATACCTCGCCGACGAAGCCTGGCCGCATTTCGCCTACGGTCGCAACGCCATTTATCGCAAAGGGGATCACGGTAACGCGATTTTGAGCATGTATCCTTTCGTCAGTTGGGAAAATATTGATATTTCCATCTTCCCTGGCTCCAGCCGCAGTATCCTGCATGGGGTCATGGAATTGCCCCACAAGGACACCCGACTGCATACCCTGTGCGTCCATCTGGGATTACTCGAGCAGGAACGTCGCGAACAACTCCAGGCACTCACCGACAGAATTAACAGTCATGTGCCTAAAGATGAGCCCATGATCATAGCCGGAGATTTCAACGACTGGCGTCGTCGCGCCGAACAGCACATGCATCAAGACCTAGGACTAAAGGAACTCTTCGTCAATATGCAGGGCAGCCATGCGCGTACCTTCCCGGTTTGGGCGCCTCTGCTACCGGTGGATCGTATTTATTATCGTGGATTACAACCGGTCGCATGTCGACGCCTCAGTACCGGACCGTGGCGCGACCTGTCAGATCACGCAGCGTTGTTCGGGGTCTTCAACCTATGACCTCCGGAGCAGGTGCTCTTGAGATATTTAGTGACCCTTGTTTTGAAGAAGAGCTGCAACTGGCAGCTCGCGAGGCCGACCGGACACCCCAACAGGCACGCGCATACGCGCGTAAGTGCCTGCAGGAAATTGAAGCTACACCCTCCGAGTCCTGGTTACGGCCAGCATCGAAGCTGGCGCGCTTTGTTTACACTAGAAGCTACGAAGCTAAACTGGATATCAATCTGGAAAAACTGGAAGAGCTTCGAACGCTGTCACAAGATAAGGTTTTGCTATTCCTGTGGTCCCACAAGTCCCATATGGATAGCTTTGTCTTTTTGCTGTCGCTGTATGAAAACAACTTTCGCCCCCTGCCACTTATATTTGCCGGCATTAACATGAACTTCCTCGGTTTTGGCGCTCTGGCACGACGCGTAGGTGCAATTTTTCTGCGCCGCACATTTCAGGAAGATCCAATCTACAAACTGGTATTTCGCCGTTACATTGATTTTTTGATTCGCCATCGGAGCGCCCTGTCCTGGTCCATCGAGGGCACTCGGTCCCGCACCGGAAAATTGTCACCGCCGAAATTAGGCGTGTTGAACTGGGTGGTAGAGTCCTGTCAACGAGAGCAAGTCAAAGACGTGTTGCTCGTACCTGTTTCCATCGCCTTTGATCGAATTGCAGAAATCGATGATTACGTGGCCATTCAAAGTGGGCTACCTAAACGCAAAGAGTCTCTGCGCTGGTTTTTTAACTACATCTTCGGTATGCAAAAAGCCTATGGCAAGGTCTATGTACGCTACGGTGACCCGATCGCACTGGATGAAAATTTGGACATGTCACCGGGCAGGACGACGACAGACCACAGCCGTCAACGCTTTGATATTAACCGTATGGCCTTCGATATATGTACACGAATTGAACAGATCACACCCATCAAATCAGCGGACGTACTGTCCATGGTGCTGTTAGGCGCCAATCGGCGCGCTCTAACTATCGGAGAAATGCATGGCCAATCCGCACAGATTTCTAATCTTATCGAGAAGCGCGCGCTGCCAGCCGCATCCGGTTTCAGCCTTAATAATGAAGCCCATGTTAGCGCCGCTGTGACCGCGCTTGAACAATCTGGCCTGGTCAAAACTTTTGACCAGGCACAGCCCCCGGTCTACTACATCCCCAAGGATCAGCGTCTCGCTGCCGCCTACTATCGCAACACTATTACTCACTATTTTTTACATGCAGCGCTAGGCGAAATAGGACTTGCCATGTGCGCTTCGGACATTGACTTGCCAGGCCTCGCATCGCTGCAAAACCACGTCGCCACACTGCGCGATTTGTACAAATTTGAATTTTTCTACAAACCACGAGATGATTTTTGGCAGGATGTTCTCTACGAAACCGAACAACGCTACCCGGACTGGGCATCTGGGGAACACTCTATTCAAAAACTGCTGCGTGAGAAACCTCCATGCTTTGGACACGCTATTTTGCGCTCCATCACTGAGGCCTATTTAATTATTTCTGTGGCCTTGCTGGAATTAGAAGATCGACCCGTCCATGACCAAAAGATGTTCACTGGTCAACTACTGGCCCAGGGTCGGCAAATGCTACTGCGCAGAACGATCAGCTGTGAATCGTCGGTCTCCCAGGATCTGTTCGCCAACGGCCTGCGCCTGGCCGGACACCAGGGGTTACTGGATGGGCGTGGTTCTGACCTGGTCACGCGTCGCACCACCTTCGCTGAATCGGTAGTGTCCGCTCTGTCTGCCATCAATCTATTGCAACGTATATACGATGAAGCATGGTTCTCCCAATTATCGACGGGAAGGATTTCCAACCTCCTGGGACCATAACGTAAATCCATCACTGGATCGGAATTTCTACTGATCGCGATTGCCGCCGAAGCGCAGACAGGTTATCTTTCCATTTTTACACTCACGAGCAAACTATTCCCATGAGCCTACGAGATATTGCAGCAACACTAGCAGAAGCCCCCACTCTGTTGCAGGTTGCAAAGGAAATTCAACCACGGCCGCTGGATACGTGTGACTCTTTAGCCGCCAGGATGGAGCGCACCACCGAGCGATTCCCCAACCGCACGGCCGTCATCTTCGAAGGCAAAACCCTCACCTGGCGTGAGCTCAATGCACACGCCAATCGCTACGCGGCAGACCTGCGTGCTCGAGGATTGGTTCGAGGCGATGCGGTGAGTCTCATTATGGAAAATCGCATCGAATTCCTGACAAGCCTCCTGGCATTAAACAAATTGGGAATCATTGCCGCGCTAATCAACACCAACCTCACCGGCAGGGCGCTCATACACTGCCTCAAGATCACCGACTCCAAAATGTGTATCTTTGGTGAGGAGTGCCTGGAGTCCGTCGCACAGGTGAAGGACGAGGCAGACCTGGCCGTAATAGAGCGGTGGCTGTATGTAGAGGACGCAATGGAAGAGTCCTGCCCCGATTGGGCCAGTGATCTAGAACAGGCATCCGCCACCCAGGACAGTAATAATCCGCCTGAGACAGGGCACAATACACTTGCTGATATTGCGCTCTATATCTACACCTCTGGCACTACCGGACTACCCAAGGCTTCCGTTATTTCCAATCGCCGTTTTCTCATCTCTGCCGCCTTGTCTTACAAGGGCGGGTTAAAATGTAAGGAACACGACCGTATATACCTATGTCTACCCCTGTATCACGGAACCGGACTGTTCCTGGGCGTTGGGGCTTCCTTTGCCACCGGAGCGAGTATGTTCATCCGCCGGAAGTTTTCTGGCAGCAATTTTCTCAGGGAAGTGCGCGAGCACAAAACCACCTGCTTCATCTACATCGGCGAACTTTGTCGCTACCTATTGACCATCACAGCGCTGCCGGATGACCACAACAATCCCCTAAAGTCGATAATGGGCAACGGCTTGCGTCCTGACGTTTGGCATGAATTTAAATCCCGTTACGGGATAAAGCGTATAGCGGAGTTTTACGGATCGAGCGAGGGCAACGTCGGCTTCGTCAATATGCTGAACAAAGACTGCACAGTGGGCACCACTAGTATTCCCATGGCATTGGTAGAGTACAAAATAGATACCGACGAAATTACTCGCGATGCAAACGGGTATTGTATCGCCGTGGCAGACAAGCAACCGGGGCTACTGTTGGGTCAGATTACAAAGGATACGGCTTTTGAGGGCTATACCAGTGAAGACGAGACCGAAAAGAAAATTATGCGAGGTGTCTTTGAAAAAGGAGATGCATGGTTCAATACCGGTGACCTGATGAAGACAGTCGATGTCGGATTTTCGCTCGGATTTAGTCATTATCAATTCGTTGACCGCGTGGGGGACACCTACCGCTGGAAGTCAGAAAACGTTTCTACCAATGAAGTCGGAGAAATTATCAACGGGCACAAACAAATAGATTTCTGCAATGTCTACGGTGTGGAAATCCCAAAAGCCGAAGGCAAAGCCGGCATGGCTGCGTTAGTTCTAGCCGAGGGAGTCAAGGAACTGGATGTCAGCAGTTTCTCCGCCTATATTAATGAACACTTACCGAGTTATGCGCAGCCTGTTTTCCTGCGCATACAACCGAAGATGGACACCACGGGTACCTTCAAAATGGTGAAGGGTGATTTACGCAAAGAAAACTATGACCTGGAACAGATCAACGAGCCTGTCTACGTCCTAAAACCGAGAAGCAAGACCTACGAGAGACTGGATACAGAATTTGCAGCGATCTTGCATGCGGGAGATGGCGGTTACTAGTTGCGATTCACCACTGCGGATGATGTATATTGGACTGCATACAGGGTGAAGAGGCGCAGTAGGAATCAGCTCTAACCTGCTGAATTTTACAATCGCGTAGTTTTAGGATGCACCCAGGGTTCGAACTAGAACTACTTCCGCGAGCGTCGCCGACGACCGGGACGATTCTGCCTGTCGCCCCCAGGACCGCTAGAATTTGACAGCTTCCCACCAACACGACGACTCGCCCCGCCGGGTCCTTTGGGCCGCTGACCATAGCGCGAATCACGGGGTTTTCGCAAAGCGTCACTGGCGGGCACTTCATGATCCGGCTCGAAGCCATCCACATATTCTCGCTGCAAATGCCGCTGGATGAGCTGTTCAATACCCTGGAGTTGTGTGATTTCATCAGCACACACCAAAGAGTAAGCTTGACCAGACAGGCCTGCCCTCCCCGTACGACCAATCCGGTGTACGTAGTCTTCGGGAACATTGGGTAGATCAAAATTCACAACCTGCGGCAGCTCGACGATGTCCAGTCCTCTGGCTGCTATATCTGTCGCCACTAAAACCCGGACCTTGCCGGCCTTGAATCCAGCCAGCGCTCGAGTACGCGCCCCCTGACTCTTGTTACCGTGAATCGCTACTGCATTGACCCCGAATCTCTCCAGAAAGGTAGCGAGCCTGTTTGCACCGTGTTTCGTGCGACTAAACACCAACACCTGCTGCCAATCATTGCGCACCACTAGGTCCAGCAGGAGTTCGGGCTTACGTTTTTTATCGACTGGGTAAACCCACTGTTCCACGCCTTCCGCTGTAGCATTGGGAGGCGACACCGATAGCTCTATCGGGTTGCTCATGATGGATTTGGTTAAGGCCCTGATCTCGTTAGCGAACGTGGCGGAAAACATGAGATTCTGACGCCGAGCGGGCAGCCATTTTAGAATCCGACGAATATCGTGAATAAAACCCATATCCAGCATACGATCGGCTTCGTCCAACACCAGCACTTCCAGGTCAGAGCAATTTACCTCCCCCTGCTGGTGAAGATCCAATAATCGCCCCGGCGTTGCGATCAGAATATCTATTCCCTTTCGCAGCGCCGCAATCTGCGGATTGCTCTTGACGCCGCCAAAAATCACAGCGGACTTAAATGGCAAGTGAGCGCCGTAAGTGGCCACACTCTCGCCGACCTGTGCTGCCAGTTCACGCGTAGGCGTGAGCACCAATACCCGAACACGATGTGGGTGATATGAACCCGCATTGTGCAACAACTGCAGTATCGGAAGAGTGAAGCCAGCAGTTTTCCCGGTCCCGGTTTGGGCCGCGGCCATGACATCGCGCCCGGTCAGCACAGCCGGAATCGCGGCGGCCTGCACCTCAGATGGCTCGGTATACCCCTTCTCCTGGACAGCACGCAACAGTGGCGCGGCGAGGCCCAGTTCATCGAATGTCATGGGATCTCTAAATTTAAGGCTTGTTCACACTCGGAGGAAACTGAGCAAGAACGGTCTTGGCAGCGGCGTCTCGGTTCTGCGTTGACAACTGTGAGCCCTGGTCATTAAGAATCCGCGAGACCAGCGTAGCTCGCCACTCAGACTGCAACTGTAAAGGGTCGACCATCTCCACTACGAACGTGCCCTTTATGTATTTTGGCTCCTGCGCACTGTCTCCAGCAGCGCAATTTAAACAATTATACTGGCTAATCGAATTCAGATTTTTCGTATCCATAGGCGCTTCCGTTACCAGATGCCAGACTAAAAACATGTCGGCATCGGCATTACTTTGCACTACCTGAAACCCGCGGCTCTGAAGCTCCAAAGTCAGCGCTTCATCAATCCTGCTAATCTGTGCATCCGTTATTTGAATCGTGGAAACCGCCGTTCTACTGATCGGTTGGATAGCAATTTTATGGACGCCAGAAAAATCGTAACTGTGATTAAATCGAGTGCTTACAGTAGGGGTGGAGGGTACGTCGGCGGCATTGGCACAGGCACCGAGCAGCAATACGAGACAAACCCCTGCGAGGATTCCACGGATAGCATGTTGCATTTGGGTCACTCCATATTGACATAAGCTCAAATCAGCACGTGAGTGTACTACAGGCAAGAACACAATATCCCGTCCAAAATCGCTATACAATCCGAAACTTGCGAATGACATCCCGGCAGATTTTATCTACTTGGATAACAGCAGAAATAGACATATATTGTGATATTCGCCACAGGAAAAACAATAGAATGATGATGGAGAACATGCTGGATCCAGGAAAAAAACGGCTGCTTATCTCTAGCCTCTTGCTCTGCCTGTCTGCCTGCGACAATACCAATCTGAGGCCCTGGCATACCGAAATACTAGAGAGCGAGTACAGTAGGGAAAACGCCGCCGAGATTTACAGTTTCGAAGACTATCTTTCGCTGGAAGACACCGTGTTCGACGAAATGGATCTGCGCATCTACGCCGAGTCCGCGACAGGACCCCAACAGATGCTGGAACGCTATAGTACGGGCAGCCTTGCAGATCCAAGGAAACGGCAACCCAACTGGAATCGCAGTTTTGAATTGCAGGGAGATTCAAGTACCGGTGGCGTGCTCCTGTTACACGGAATGTCTGACTCCCCCTACAGCCTGCGCGCACTGGGCGAGACTCTACAGCAACGCGGATTCCATGTTGTCGGGTTACGCATGCCAGGACATGGCACCATACCGTCGGGGCTGCTTAATCTTCAGTGGCAAGACATGGCAACAGTCGTGAATCTGGGCGCGACCCATTTGGCAAAAGAGCTGCCGGGGAAACCCATTCATATCATCGGTTATTCGACCGGGGCTGCACTGGCGCTGGACTACACTTTAAGGTCTGAATTCGATGCAGCTCTTCCCGCTGCTGCGACTCTGGTTCTGATTTCCCCTGCCATCGGCGTCAGTTCAGCTGCGGCACTGGCAAAGTGGAGTCGTCGACTGTCATTACTTCCAGGCTTGAATCAGCTTGCATGGCTTGGGGTAGAGCCAGAGTTCGATCCTTACAAGTACAATTCATTTACCACCAATGCAGCCGAGCAGGTCTTCGAATTGACGCAATCGGTTGCACGCCGCATCGCCGCCCGCAACGACGACGATTCACCTTTGCCACCCATTCTTGCATTGAAGTCCACTGTGGATGCAACAGTGTCCAATGACGCTCTAGTAGACCAATTGCTTTTGAGGCTCACACCCCGGAGGCATGAGCTGGTCGTGTTTGATATCAATCGCTTTGCTGCAAATACACTGTTGCTAAAGAATGATCCTGGGCCTTTCACAAAACGACTGATTGCCGATAAACAACTTCCCTTTGGGGTGACACTGGTCGCAAATTCGCAGGCCAGCAGCCAGTCTGTAACAAGTTATTATAAACCGGCCTTTGCCGCGGGTCCTTCGCAGATAGAACCTCTGGACAACCGGTGGCCCCCCGGCGTTTTTTCGCTGTCACATGTAGCGCTGCCCTTCCCAGCAGATGATCCGCTTTATGGTCAGACGCGACCGAACGTTAGCGGAGAAATATTTCTTGGAATGCAAGCAATGCAGGGTGAGCGTGGCGTGCTGACAATACCCGGAGACTTTTTGTTACGGCTGCGCGCCAACCCATTCTACGATTATTTGCAAATGCGAGTTATTGACTGGTTACAGTAGTTGACTCAGGCGCGGTTGTGGCCGCCTCTACAGAAGGTTCTTTTCTGTGCTGTGATCGCTTTTCACTATCACCAACAGCCACCCCCCGGCGCCTGATGAATACGAGCTACTATTATCTAAATCAGGTAGTGCGAGCCTCGAAAACCGGCCACAGACTCGCACTCTATTAGCAACTCCGATCGTCCCGCCGAAGCTCGGAAGTTTGAATGGGGTCTTGTCTACACTGGCCGATACAAACGGATCGGCTCAGCTTTCCACGAACGCCCGCTCGATCACATAGTGCGCCGCTTCACCGTGACGTGCCTCCCTAAGACCACGGCTTTCCAGCAAAGGACAAATGTCCTTCAACATACTAGGACTGCCACAAATCATAAAGCGATCAGACTCCGCGCTGATCGGCGGCAATCCAACATCAGCCGTCAATTTTCCGATGCGCAACAAATCCGTCAGCCTACCGTTGTTCTCAAATTTCTCCCGCGTCACGGTGGGGTAGTAAATGAGCTTCTCACGCACCACATCACCAAGGTATTCGTGCAGAGGCAAGTGCTCGGTGATTAATTCCCGGTAGGCCAATTCTTCGGTAAAACGGCAGCCATGCGTCAGAATGACTTTATCGTAACGTTCATAGATTTCCGGGTCGCGAATGATACTAAGGAAGGGTGCCAAGCCAGTGCCCGTGGCAATAAGGTAAAGATGCTTACCTGGCAGCAAACTATCTTGTACCAGTGTGCCGGTGGCCTTGCTGTTCACTAACAATTCATCACCAACAACAATCGATTGCAGTTTAGACGTCAACGGCCCATCCGGTACCTTGATGCTGAAAAACTCCAGCTCGTCCTCGTAATTCGCACTCGCCATACTATAAGCACGCATCAAAGGCTTACCCTCCTGCTCCAGGCCAATCATGGTGAAATGCCCATTCTCAAACCGAAAACCGGGATTCCGCGTCGTCTTGAAACTGAACAGGCGATCTGTCCAGTGATGAACGCTGGTCACTTCTTCTCTGAGTATCTGTGCCATGTAACTAACCCTCTGCCATTAATCCTGATGGAGAGACATTAAAGACTGTTGGCATACCTGTAAAACAGCTATAATCAATATTGTATATCGTTTTTATGGATAAAGGGGTTCAACCGTGCGCTACAGCCTGCGTCAGCTGGAGGTTTTCCTCGCGACGGCTCATTACGAAAATGTGACACGGGCGGCAACCGCTCTGAATATGTCGCAGTCAGCCGCCAGCGGATCACTGAAGGAACTGGAGGGACAATTCGACGTACAGCTGTTTGACCGCATCGGTAAACGGCTGCAACTAAGCGAGCTGGGCCTACAAATAAGACCTGATGCGGAAAAGCTGCTTGAGCAGGCAACGGCGTTCGAGCACGCCCTGGCGGGTCAGGACATTATCGGACGCCTGCAAATAGGAGCGACGCTCACTATCGGTAACTATATTGCAGTTAACATGATCGCCGACTACCGCCAACAAAACCCTCAGGCCGACATCGTTTTGAGCGTTGCCAATACCGAAACGATTGCCGAGCAGGTGGCCGGATTTGAACTGGACATGGGCCTCATCGAGGGGGAGTTTCACCACCGTGACCTGGACAGCATTCACTGGCGCCCTGACGAATTAGTGGTCTTCGCCGACCCACATCACCCCCTTGCACAATCCGATGCCCTCACGGACGAGGATCTGTTAGCACTGCCCTGGATTGTTCGCGAATCCGGATCCGGCACACGCCAGACTTTCGATCGCGCCATGCATGGCATTCTTTCAGATTTGCATATCGCCATGGAACTGCAGCACACCGAGGCTATTAAACGTGCGGTAGAAGCAGGCCTCGGGGTGGGTTGCCTGTCCAGGATATGTCTGGAAGAAGCTTTCAGGCGCGGCTCACTGGTACCGCTGACGGTCCCTGAGCGCGACTTTCGTCGGGAATGGTATCTGATTACCCATCGGGAAAAGTTCCACAGTGCGGCGCTCAGACAATGGTTAGCACTCTGTCTGGAGCGGTGGTCCGCATAAGTGTGTGCATCGGACTTTCCGATCCGAATGTTTATCTCTGACCCGCAACTATATAAACTGATGCCCCTCTGATCTGTGAACCCAGTTACAGGAATACACTATGAAAACACGCGCGGCAATTGCATTTGAAGCGGGCAAACCCCTAGAAATTGCGGAGGTCGATCTCGAGGGTCCCAAGGCTGGCGAAGTCCTGGTGGAAATGAAGGCCACTGGTGTTTGCCACACCGACGCCTTCACCTTGTCAGGGGACGATCCCGAAGGAGCATTCCCCGCCATACTCGGACATGAAGGTGCGGGTGTGGTGATGGAGATCGGCCCCGGCGTCACTTCACTCAAGCCCGGCGACCATGTAATTCCGCTCTATACGGCCGAGTGCCGTGTATGCGAGTACTGCCTGAACCCCAAAACCAATTTGTGCCAGGCCGTGCGCTCGACTCAGGGTCAGGGCGTTATGCCTGACGGCACCAGCCGCTTCTCCCTGGACGGCAAACCGATTCTGCACTACATGGGCTGTTCCACTTTCGCCAATCACACCGTACTGCCGGAAATCTCTCTGGCCAAGGTGCGCGAGGATGCGCCGTTCGACAAGATTTGCTATATCGGCTGCGGCGTAACCACCGGCATTGGGGCTGTTGCGTTCACCATGAAAGTAGAGCCGGGTTCAACTGTCGCCGTCTTCGGGCTTGGCGGGATTGGCCTCAATGTTATCCAGGGCGCCAAGATGGTCGGTGCTACGCGGATCATCGGCATAGATCTCAACCCCTCAAAAGTTGCATTGGCGAAAAAATTCGGCATGACCGATTTTGTAAATCCTTCCGAAGTAGACAACCTGGTTGATCATATTGTAGATATGACCGGCGGTGGAGTGGACTACAGCTTTGAATGCATCGGCAATGTCAACGTGATGCGCCAGGCGCTGGAATGCTGCCACAAAGGTTGGGGCCAAAGTTGTATCGTCGGCGTGGCCGGCGCCGGCCAGGAAATCTCGACCCGCCCTTTCCAACTGGTCACCGGACGTTCATGGCGTGGCACGGCCTTCGGTGGCGCGCGCGGGCGGACCGATGTTCCCAGAATCGTCGACTGGTACATGGAAGGAAAAATTCAAATTGATGACCTGATCACTCACACCATGCCACTGCAGGATATCAACAAAGCCTTTGACCTGATGCACAAGGGCGAAAGTATCCGCTCTGTCGTGTTGTACTAGGGCAGGGGCAATCCATGGAACAAATAGCCGAGAACAAGTCCTTCGGCGGACGGCAACTGCGCTTTTCTCACAACTCTGCGGCGCTTGATTGCAGTATGAATTTCTCGGTGTATTTGCCGCCAGCCGCCGAGCAAGGGCCCGTGCCCGTTCTCTACTGGCTTTCCGGTCTAACCTGCACCGATGAGAATTTCGTGCACAAGGCAGGCGCGCAGCAGTATGCAGCCAGTCATGGTATTGCCATTGTCGCCCCGGACACCAGTCCGCGAGGAGAGGGTGTGCCAGACGACGCAGAGGAAGCCTATGACTTTGGTCTTGGTGCCGGGTTTTACGTAAATGCAGTGCAAGCCCCGTGGTCCAGTCACTACCAAATGTACGACTACGTGGTGAACGAACTACCAGAAGTCGTCGGTCAGACGTTACCGCTTGCTAGTGATCGCGCCGGTATATTCGGGCACTCCATGGGTGGTCATGGCGCCCTGACGATTGCACTGAAAAACCCCGACCGCTATCGCTCAGTCTCGGCGTTCTCTCCTATATGCTCACCCACCAACTGCCCGTGGGGTCAGAAGGCACTGGGCAATTATATTGGAAACGACCGCGAAGCATGGAAGCAGTACGACACCGCCGAACTGGTGCGTAGTTGCGAAAAACACCGGCCACTGCTCGTTGACCAGGGCGGTGCTGATGACTTCCTTGCGGAGCAACTGAAGACCGAGCTACTGGAACAGGCCAGCGCTGATGCTAATTATCCGATGAATATTCGAATGCAGGCAGGCTACGATCACAGTTACTTTTTTATCGCCTCGTTTATCGGAGAACACATTGCATTCCATAAGGAGCATCTTTAAAGCAGGTGCTTGCCAGGTCAACAAAGCCTTTTAGAATTCACTCTTGCACAGAAGCCTTATTTCCACCCCCGGTGCCTGACGTGCGCAGGGTCTGGGTCTGGTCCTGCCTCGCTCTGCAGCGTCTGACCACCCCGCCACTCAAACCACTGCGCCCAACAAAGTAGGGGTCGATATGTCACCGCAGAAAAGTGTAAACTTCCCAATTGACATGTACAGCTAAATCTGAGGATGCCCCCATGACCGAGTCAATCAACAGTGCCGTCATGAATATGAACGATTCAAACAGCTTTGCCCCACAAGCACAAAGTGTGGAGGAAATACGCCAGGACCGCAAAAACAAACTGGCGGCATCCCTGCGCCTGTTTGGCAAGTTTGGTTTTGATGAAGGCGTAGCCGGTCATATCACAGTCCGCGACCCCGAACGGCTCGACCACTTCTGGGTCAACCCCATGGGCAGATCATTCAAGCAGATGACGGTATCGGAATTACTGCTGGTCAGCCACACGGGCGAAGTAGTGGAAGGGAACGGCTTGCTCAACGGGGCAGCGTTTACTATTCATTCGAACATTCATATGGCCAATCCCAATGTGAACGCCGCAGCCCATTCGCATTCAGTCTATGGCCGGGCATTCTCTACTCTGGGCAAATTGATGGACCCATTAACACAGGACAGCTGCGCATTTTATGACGATCATGTGGTGTTCGATGATTTCCGTGGCGTGGTGCTGGATAACAGCGAGGGTGAGCGCATCGCTGCGGCACTGGGGGATCGCAAAGCGGCAATTTTGCAAAACCATGGCTTGTTAACTGTGGGGGGCACCATCGAAGCGGCAGCTTGGTGGTTTATCACCATGGAACGCAGTTGTCAGGCGCAGTTAATGGCGGATGCAGCGGGAACGCCGAAACTAATAGATCACGAAATAGCGCTATTGACGCGGGAAACTGTCGGCAATCCGTTGGCTGGCTGGTTCAGTTTTCAGCCGTTATACGATGTGATTATTGCGGAACAACCAGAACTTCTCGATTGAGGTGTTTTGAACAGCACTGTCTTGGGCGCAGCTACTGCATAAAGGTATTAGATCAAGGGTAGTTTGACGGGACTGTCCAAGACTATGGATGGCCGCAGCGAACTACAGGGACTTATTGACAGCACGTCTCGACAACCCAGCCTCGCTCTGACGCCGATTCGATGGCACCAGCGTTTTCTATGGTTCTCTCTTCCAAAATTTCGCCAAGCCTGACACCAAAAAGCGCACTCTGTAAGTATACGAGGAGGTCCAGAAGAGTAAAATCACTCAGGATGCGTTAGCCAAACCTTCTGCCACCAACTGGCTAGAAAGGTATTCCTCGTAAGTGCCCTGAAAATCAACCAACTCACCCCCTCTGACATCCAGGATGCGCGTCGCAAGAGATGAGACGAACTCGCGATCGTGGCTTACAAAAATCAAGGTGCCGTCATAGTGTTCCAACGCCAGGTTCAAGGACTCAATACACTCCATGTCCAGGTGATTGGTCGGCTCATCCAGCAATAACACGTTCGTGTCCATCATCATCAGTTTGCCGAACATAAGACGATTTTTCTCACCGCCGGAACAGACGCGCACCTGCTTTATAAAATCGTCAGACGAAAACAGCAGGCGCCCCAGAGTAGCGCGTACGATCTGATCATCATGCCTGGGTTTGCGCCACTGGCTCATCCAGTCAAACAAATTAAGGTCACTATCAAAATCGCCGGTGGTGTCCTGCGGGCAGTAACCGAGCGTGGCGCTCTCAGCCCATTTGATAACCCCGGAATTTGGCACAATGTCATCAATCAAACAGCGTAGAAGTGTCGTCTTGCCAACGCCGTTGTCGCCAATTACCGCTACACGGGCACCGGCCTCCAAAATCAGGCTGCCCTTTTCGAACAGCGGTCCTTCATCAAAGCCATGCCCTAACTTTTCCAGCACCACCGCTTGGCGGTGTAGTTTCTTTTCCTGCTTAAAGCGTATGTAGGGGCTCACGCGACTCGATGGTTTGATATCTTCCAGCTTGATCTTTTCAATACGTTTGGCACGAGACGTTGCCTGCTTGGCCTTGGATGCATTCGCCGAAAACCGGCTGACGAACTGCTGCAGGTCGGCGATTTCGGCGCTCTTCTTGGCATTCTGGGATTGTTGGCGTTCGCGCGCTGCAGTGGACGCGGTCATGAAGTCATCGTAAGTACCTGGATAAACTCTCAATTCTCCGTAATCAATGTCGGCCATATGCGTGCAGACAGCGTTGAGGAAATGTCGGTCGTGGGAAATGATTATCATCGTACACTTGCGCTCGTTGAGAATTGCTTCTAGCCAGCGAATCGTATCGATGTCGAGGTTGTTAGTGGGTTCGTCCAGCAACAGTATGTCAGGATCAGAGAACAACGCCTGGGCGAGCAGTACGCGCAATTTCCAGCCCGGTGCCACCTGACTCATGAGGCCTTCATGTAAGGCCAGATCGATGCCGGCTCCCATGAGAATTTCACCCGCGCGACTCTCTGCACTGTACCCGTCCATTTCGGCAAACTGTACTTCCAGCTCAGCGACCTTCATGCCATCCTCTTCTGACATTTCTGTCAGACCGTAGATGCGATCGCGTTCCTGTTTAATCGCCCAAAGTTCCTCGTGCCCCATCATCACTGTGTCCACGACCGAATACTGCTCGAAAGCAAACTGGTCCTGGCTCAACTTGCCCACTCTTGCGTTGGGAGCGATAGAGACATTGCCAGCGGTGGGCACCAGGCTGCCATCCAGGATTTTCATAAATGTGGACTTACCACAGCCATTTGCGCCGATCAGGCCATAGCGATTACCCTCGCCGAATTTGACCGAAATGTTTTCAAAAAGGGGTTTGGCGGCAAACTGCATAGTGATATTGGCGGTAGAGATCAACGTTGGATTCCTGAGGTGTTAGTAATTTGATTAGTGCAAAAAGGGGGTTTGGGTTCAGCGGGCGTACTTTAGTGATTTCGGGGCCCCAGGTCGAGTGTGGGCAGCGGTAATAATCCATTTCGAGCATTTAGCACCGGCCGACGCTAGTACATCGGTGCCAAATCAAGCACAACTTGCCGGGGCACGCCCTAAATACGTCTCTGTAGGCTCGCTTCGGGCTTCCATGGTCTCAGAGGGTCCCGGCAAGCGATAGTTGATTTGACACCTATGCGGCGTAATTCCGGTAGCGCTGCCCGATTCTTTTCCAAGACAGTCACTCAAGCAACCGCACCTTGAACTTGCGCCCCTTTATCTTGCCATTGAGCAGCCGTCCAAGGGCTTTATCCGCCTCCTCACGCGTTATCGCTACATAGGCCGAGTAATCCGTCACCGTTATCTTGCCGACCGACGAACCCGCTATGCCAGCTTCTCCAGTGAGCGCGCCCAGAATATCACCGGGCCTAACCTTTTCCTTGCGTCCACCGGAAATACACAGGGTCACGAAAGCAGGCTGATGAGAATATTTCTTCGCCTCTGGGATGGTCTCCACCGCCTCGAACACTAACTCCCGTTGCAGGTATTCGCCAATACCCTGCAGTTTGAAGCGCTGGGAATCAGTAAACAGGCTCATTGCCATACCCTTATTCCCGGCCCGCCCGGTACGACCGATACGGTGCACATACACTTCCGCATTGCGCGGTAACTCGAAATTCACTACCGCGGGCAGTTCCTCAATATCCAGACCTCTGGCAGCGACATCGGTAGCGACGAGAATACTGCAACTCAATTGTCGAAACTGAATGAGAACCTGATCGCGGTCGCGCTGCTCCATGTCGCCATGCAAAGCTGCCGCATGAATACCTTCCCGGTTGAGAAACTGACACACCTCATTCACCAACTGCTTGGTATTACAAAACACGACCGCGGAGGCTGGTCGAAAATGCGCCAGCAGCTTGACCAGCGAATCGAAACGTTTGTCCTTCGGACAAACAAAAAATCGCTCCTCAATCTGCTGCTCGTCGTGGCGTGACTCGACCACAATCTGACGGGGTGTGCGTTGAAATCGACTGCTCAAGCGCCGAATATTCTCTGGAAACGTGGCAGAAAACAGCAAGGTCTGCCGGCTGGCTGGCGTTGTGTCAACGATGGCCTCGATATCGTCAATAAACCCCATATCGAGCATCCGGTCAGCCTCATCCAACACCAACGTCTTCACGCGTGCGAGAGACAAAGTCTCCTTGCGCAGATGATCCTTGATGCGACCGGGCGTTCCCACTACCACATGCGCGCCGTGCTCCAGCGAACCAATCTGGGGGCCTATCGACTGGCCGCCACACAGCGTAACGACCTTGATATTGGGTTGATAACTTGCCAGGCGCCGGATTTCGCTGGCTACCTGAGATGCCAGTTCCCGCGTAGGGCACAAAATGAGTGCCTGCGTGCCAAAATCTCTGGGGTTTAGCCGAGTCAGTAGCGGCAGCGCGAATGCGGCCGTTTTACCGCTCCCCGTTTTTGCCTCACCAATCAAATCCTCGCCCGCCAAAACATGTGGCATAGCTTCCGCCTGTATAGGCGTCATTTCCAGGTAACCCAGGCGCTCCAGGTTGGCGAGCTGGGCAGGCGGCAGATTCACCGTTGCGAAGGATCGATTGCTCACGTTGCAGTCTGCCTGAGGTAGTTCCGAGGGGGCGGCAGTGTACCAGAGTGGTCGGAAAAACGTATCCGCGGGGCCATACTACTGTAATCGGGTAATTTCGCTGTAATCCTCACAATACTATGGCGGAATCCTTCACTGTGTAGACCATGCACTTTGATCTAAACTGTCGCCACAAAATACGTCGCATCTGAGCCAAACCCAGCGTAGATTCGCTTCAATCGCAACTATGAGAGCCTTAACATGCCAAACAAGCAGAAACTCAGCCGCCGCCAGGTTCTTGGGCATATGGCAACACTGAGCATTCTGAGTGCGCTGCCGGCGAGCGTATTGGCGCAAATTATCAGTCGGCAACCGGAACGCAGCCCCTTTGGTCCTAACTCCACCGCCGAAGAAGTAACGGCAGGACTAGATCTCAGTGGTTTGACCATTGCCATCACTGGGGCTAACTCGGGACTTGGCTATGAAACCATGCGCGTACTTGCGCTGCGCGGCGCGCACATTATCGGTATCGCCCGCACACAAGAAAAAGCTGAACAGGCCTGTGCCAGCATTGAAGGGGAGACGACACCCCTGTTCCTGGACCTCGCAGAGTGGGAATCCATTGTCCGCTGCGCCGACGCGATCCGCGCGATGAACATACCCTTGGACGGTCTCATTACCAACGCCGGCATCATGGCCCTCCCGGAACTGGAGATCGTCAATGGGGTAGAAAAGCAGTTCGCGGTAAATCACCTGGGACACTTCATCCTGATCAATCAACTGCGCGAATTGGTTCTGGCTGCTCCCCAGGGGCGATTTACACTTCTCAGTTCCAGAGCCTATCGTAGCGCCAAAAACGGTATCGAGTTCGATAACCTGGACGGTAGCCAGCACTATGACCCCTGGAATGCTTACGGTGTCTCAAAGCTCGCCAACGCACTGTGTGCGCGAGAACTCGCCGCACAGATTTCCCACACCAACGCCACCGCCAACAGCGTCCACCCCGGTGTTATCCAAACCAATCTGATGACTAACCTGCCCCGATGGCAACAGTGGGGTGCCAAGTACCTTGGCTGGGTATTCTTTAAAAACATTGAAGAGGGCGCGGCCACAACCTGCTATGTGGCTACCAGCCCTGAACTTGTTGACGTGCGCGGCTTCTATTTCTCCGATTGCAACGTCGATGACGTCAACATGCGTTATCTGTACGACGACGCGATGGCCGCGAAACTGTGGCAGGCTTCAGAAGAATTGACCAAAGATTATCTTCCGACTTCAACCCCGAGCTGACACGTCAGGAACGGCGTCCAACCCCATTGACCTGAAGTTCTTTAATCTGGTTTTTTAGCCAGGAAGACAACCAGAAGTTCTCACTGGCATCCAGCAAGACTTCATGAGCGGCGCTAGCTGTCTCGACGGCACCCGGCGCGGTGCGGTGTTCGGCCATGACAATATCCAATAAATGCAGAGCCTCTACTGGTTTGTGATCGGCAAGCTTTTGTTGTGCTCTGCGCACTATAGCCTCAGGTCCACCAGCCAGTTCGATTAGATCCTGGTGCACAACGCTTTGTGGCTGCGCGTACAACTCCGTTGTCGAGGCGTGCTTAAACCAACCGGCATAATTTTCCCATATCGCGCGCACACTCCAGGAGACTTTGCCATAACCCTGCCCTACTTCGAGTTCCGCCGGCAACTGGATCTCGGCCATCAGCGTGTGAACATCCAGCCCCGCGTTCATTCCTTTTACAGTCTCATCGTGCACATAGAGAATGGCATCGCGCAGAGCTGTCAATTCTGTTTTGATCAACGCCTTACCCACCACTGGGCCGTGATGGCCGTAGAGGATAGTTTCTGCACCGAGATCCATCACCGTTTGCACGGCGGCCGCCACCGTAAGTGCATCGCGGTAGCGGTCACCGCGAATCGTCACCAGGTTAGGGAAATGCCCGAAGGGGCAGCCGAACAAATTTCCGGTCAAACATATTTTGTGCTGCGGCAGCCAGACCACCACTGAATCATTGGTCTCCGCACCAGGCACTGCAATTAATTGCACATCAAGGCCGCCCAAGGTAAAACTGTGGTTGGTGCCCACCAGTATGTCTGGGACAGGCATATCCTGGGCAGGAAAATCAGTGAGACCTTGCGCACCGTAATGCTCAAAGGCAGCAGCAAACTTTTCAGTAAAAGCAAAGGCAGAGCGGTTGCCCCGAAAGGTGGCCAGACGCCCATCGTAGTCCTGATGCGCCGGGTTGCCCGCCTGGGCAATCACCTGTAAGCCCGGATTTTGCTCTCGGAAATAGGCAACACCACCCACGTGATCCACATGCCCCTGCGTCAGAATTAAGTAGCGCAAAGGCGTGCTGGAAAACTCATCGAAGTTGCGCTTGATCACCGGTGCCTCAATACCCATTCCTGCATTGAGCTGGATATTCCCTTCCGGTGTCTGCAGTAGATAGCTGTTGGAAAAGGCCTCCGACAGCACAATAAAATCATTAATGCGCTCACCGCCGAAGTGCGCTGGATTTGGCTCAACCGGACGGGACTTATAGATAGGTTCTCTCATACAATTCCCCGAGACAGTTATTCCACTTCCACTGCAACAGGGAAGCGGTCGAAATAGAAATCAAAGCGTGCGCGCAGCGCACTGGGCTCGACGCCAAAATCCTCACGCAGGTTGTACACAATACTGCCGTGCTTGCCACGCGGATGCTCGTCGATGAAGGCTTGAAGTTCTGCGCCGGACTGAGCAGTCATTGGTAGATCAGCTTTAGCATATATCCGCGCAACCATCGCCAGGTCGTCCGCCATAAATTCTTGAAAAGGAACATCAATGCTGCGCTCGTCCGGCAATGAGGCGCGGTCTAGAACGCAAGCTTGCAGCAGATGCACAACACGGTCTGTCCAATACTGAATCAAACCTCGAACATCAACGTGCTTACGGCTGATTCGCTGCCCATAGGCGAGCATGGTTGCCGCCGACTGGACCACCGACACCGGATCACGATGGGTAACGGCAAATGTGGCATCCGCAAATACAGACTGCAAAACCGGTAATTGCTCCAGGTGCTGCGGGCATTTCAATACCCAGCGGGTAGAGGCACCGCTGGTATCGCCATCCTGCCAGGTTAGAATCTTCAGCACTGTTTTCATGTATTCATAGTGCGGCGTCTGGTCGGTGGCATAGTAATGATCACGCCAGCGCGGTGAAACACTTAGCCACTCATAGTTGTAGGACGCGAAGTCCGGGCCCATCAACTCCAGCTCTTCGTGAATATGATCCGGGTTCATGGGGTGCATGGCGGCTAACAACGGCGACAGTGACTGCATCATCTGCCAAGTGTCTTCACACCGCTGATAGCGCGGGTCAAAACCAGAGTCCAATGGCGTTTCGCCAGGCAAAGGAACGGGCTCGTAGGACTCCCACAATGGCAGTGCCCGCAACCTTGAGTCGGCGGCCATTAGATTGAGTAGATGCGTCGTACCGGACCGTGGCAGGCCCGCCACGATGATCGGAGCCTTGATTTCTACTGCATGAATTTCAGGATGGCGAGTGAGAACGTCCTGTATCAGCAACCGACTGCGGGCATGCTGCACCAACTTATTGCGCAGGGACAGTCGCCCGAGGTTGACCAGATCGCTGTCACTGCCCCACTCGTCGCAAAGTAGATCCAGTCGCTCGTGAAAGTCCGTGGGGCCGAACTCGTCCAGACCCGTGGCCTCCCGCGCCTCTTGCAGGATACTGTCGCGGCTCAACTCAATACGGAGAGTATCTCCATACGCTAATGCGCCGCGCTGCGTCTCACTCAACTCCGGCTGGGCCAGGTCGTGTATTCGAATCGCATCGCTCAACTGCACTCTCTCCAAATTACTAGTTAACGCGATTGTATTAAATACAATACTGAAGGCATGACCGTTGGCACGCTAGAGGGACTAGACTGCCCCGACGAGAGAGCGCACCCTCTTTCTCACCGCTCACCGTTCAGCCTAGCCAAATCTTTCAAATCGCGCTATTTCGTTGTGATTTTAGCGAGATGCGAATTCAGAATTCCAGCCCATCGTCTGACAACCCGGTCGAAGTCAGCCATGTTAGTCACCGAATCGGCAACCTGCATCATGCCCCCGTTATCTGCGGCTTCAGTATCAATCACTTTTGCAATCAAGGCCCCGGTCTTGCCATCCAGTAATTCCATGAACAGGGTCATGCTGCCAGCACTGGCCACATACGTTTGCTCCATACCGGCTGTCATCAGGTCTGGGGCAGTGACTCGCAAGTTGATGATCGCAGGGCGCAAGATGAGAACACCGGTGCCCCCTTTCGACACCATCTCGCGGCCATCTTTGGTCAGTACTTTGGTCATCTCACGATTAAATTCACTGGCGACCCTCTGCCGAATTTTCTGCATATCCTTATCGCTGACCCGATCTTCAAAGGTGGCTTCCTCGTTGTAGTTGCGCTCCCAGTTTTTGGCAAAAGCGACATAGGTATCCAGCAACGCAATTTTGTCATACTGGCTCAAGTCTGCTCCCGGCTTCATATACACAGTGGCAAGCTTGGTATCTGGCATCAGGCGCAGCCCGTCAGATTCGGCGGGCAAATTAGGTTTACTCGTAGCGCAAGCCGCCACTAAAGCTATCATCCAACAAACAACTATTCTTTTCAGCATGATCCGTTCCTCAATATATTCAAGTTGGCTTTACGCTCTTTAAGCTAGTGTGAATCTTTCTGAAAATCAACTGTATGACCCAAATGGTTCTGAGTTAAATGACCAGACTGAAATCAAAACCAAAACAGCTTGACGGTACACACCGTGGAGGGACGCCCATGCAGAGGGCAAGCTCTCCATCGCCGCAGGCGGTCCCCCAAACTATTTTGGATTTGACGCTTCAGCGCATCTATTTCATCTTCGAAAACACAACGCCTGTCTGTTTTTTTCGAATACTTTATCTCCGCTCTACAGCACCGGACCCAGCATAGCCATTGTATTGTTCCAAAGCCGTTTTCTGAGCGACCAATTGGCAACGGCTTCGTGAGAAACAATGGATGCACTATCAATATACGACTGCTGTCGCTCGCGCACGCTGCGTGTCAATTGCGCATCATACAACAATATGTTGTTCTCAAAATTCAGATCGAAGCTGCGCCGATCCAGGTTGGCTGAACCGATCAGCGTGATTTCGCCATCCAATGTGAGCGTTTTACTGTGCAGCAAGCCACCCACATACTCGCGAATTTCTACCCCCGCTTCTAACAGTCCCCAATAATAGCTGCGGCTCGCAGCGGCAACTTCCCTGGAGTCGTTGTTAGCGGGGAGAATCAAAGTGGTCCGTACACCCCGAAATGCCGCTGCACACAGTGCTGATTGCATGGATTCGTTGGGTACGTAGTACGGCGTGGATATGACTAATTCATTGCGCGCGCTGAAAATTAACGACTCAAACATCTCAGACATAACGGAATGACGCATGGTGGGACCGCTGGCGATCACCTGGGCAACCACCGTGCCATCAGCAGCCGGAGCAGCCCACGCCTCGATATCCAATTTCTCGTCAGTATAGGTCATCCAATCACTGGCAAACAGCATCTGGTTCTGACGCGCTATGGGTCCGTCCAAACGTATATTCGCATCGACCCAGGGTGCAAATTTTGCCTTGACGAGAAACTCCGGATCAGCGCAGTTCTGACTGCCGCAGTAGGTAATATGTGAATCGATCACTAGTATCTTGCGATGGTTGCGTAAATCAACGCGTCCGCGCAAGGGTCGCAACAGGGGATTGCCCAATCTCAGCGCAACGGCGGTTTTCACCCCTGAGTTTTTCATTTCCCGCCACATTTTCGAACTCAACAGCAGACGCGAACCGAGTCCATCTACCATAGCGCGACAGGTGACACCGCGCGCAGTCGCCCGCATGAGCGCGTCGGCGATCTTGTGGCCGTTGGTGTCGGTAAGCCAGATGTAGAACAGTAGATTGACCTGATTCTTTGCCGCATCAATGTCTGCGACCATATTGTCGATAGTAGCGTTGGAATCTGCCATTAGCTCAGCGAGATTGCCGCCCAGTGGTTGAAAGTGGCTAATCGAACTGCCGACCCTGAACAAATGTTCATGCCGGGCGGGGATGGGCACTGCAGACTGAGGAGCAGAATCAGAGTCAATATCAACGTCCGGCAGGAACTGCACTGCATTGTGCATCGCTTTCAGGTTGCGACGTCCGATATTGGTCTCCCCTAAGAGTAAATAACCCAGTACACCAACAACGGGAATCGCAGCTACCACGGCCACCCAGGCTATGCGGGAAGCAGGCTCACGGTGCGGGCGCAGTAGAATGAGCACGATGAAGAATGCCTGCGCTGTAATATGCAGGGCCCAGAATACACTGAAGTCAGTCATCCAAGCAGCTTGCACTATCGCGACAATCCCGGCAATCACTCTGTAATCTTATTAGCCAGGTTGGGTCAATCCAGTAATTCATCTTTCCTCCAGTTGATGCTGGCGGTTCCCTCATCGGGCTGATAGCATGGTCCGCCCACGTCATAAAACGGTGGCGATTAAAATGTTCGATCGAGCTAAAAACAAGCCTGCGGCAACGCCGGCAAAAACACCAGATACGCACCAATCCCACCCTGTTCCCAATACCCCTGCAACCGCGAGGAGTGTCGCAATGATAGGACCCAGCATCATCATTAAAGGCGAAGTATCCGGTGGAGAAGACCTGCACATTCAGGGCCGCGTCGAGGGTACGATCAACTTGACTGGCAATCAGGTATCGGTTGGAGAGTCCGGCCAGGTGTGCGCCGATATCCAGGCCAAGCATGTCAAAATCGACGGTGAGGTCACCGGAGATGTCTCGGCTAGTGAAAATGTGGTGATTTCTAAATCGGGCAATGTCCGCGGCAATATCGTGGCACCCAGGGTGACCCTGGAAGATGGTGCCAACTTCAAGGGCAGCATTGACATGGACCCGAGCGCCGCGGCCTCAGGTGCAGCCCCACTATCAAGTAGACAGCCCGCTAACTCACCCGCCCCTGATATCAAAACACCCGCACTCGATCTTAAAAGCGGCTAACGGAAATAGCGCATTGCCAGCAGCATGCTCCCCTCCGGGGCAGCGACTGGAGCACTATGAATACTGCATTTGGATAAACCCGCGATACAAACGTCCAAGTTACTGCCCTCTCTCTTCGAGCACATCGAGGAGGAGCAGCGCCTGACTGTTTTACACGTCGGGCCGGCGTTATCCGAGACGGTAGATTTCTTTGCGAATTACCGCTGCAGGCTGCACTTTATTGATCTTTTCTCAGAGTTACCCATCCTCGCATCCGAAGATACTCCTTCGCTGCAACAGCAGTTCGAGGAACTCTTGTCGATTCCAGCGGGACTTGAATTCGACATTTGCCTGTTCTGGGATGTGTTCAACTTCCTCACTGGCGAAGCCATCCAGGCATTCCTCGCTGTGTTACGACCTCACCTTAGGCCTAACACCCTGGCTCACGCGTTCTCGGTGCACAACGTCAACGCGCCGCAGTGCAACCATCTCTACGGCATCAGCCAAATGGATTCAATCCGCCCAGGGAATCGGGCGATGGCAGTGCCAGGCTACGCGCCCCACAGTCAGAGGCAGCTAAAAGAGACACTGGACTGCTTTCGCTTTGAACGCAGCGTACTACTGCCTGATAGCCGACTGGAGCTTCTGCTGCAGGCCAGACTCTGAACCACACAATCGAACCGTTCGTGCGTACATAATCTTTGCATCTATCGACAAGGTCCTCAGCTGCACTACCCAGGAGTGTGTTCTGCGCTGCCTCTAGTGATCCGCGAGACCACAGACAGAATGGTTACCGACCCTAAGGCAAAGGAGAAGCACCGGGCAGAAATGGAACTTTGGCCGCCTCAATTCCCCCAACTGGGCCACTACCGGTTTTCCCATAAGTTCGCTCCACGCCTTTCCCTGAAGTACAATGGCGTGACTTTTCTAGAAGCGAACAATTCCAACGGACATGCGTGAATCGCCAAACGAATTCCGAATAGATATCGGAGACATTGAACTGTCCGTCACAGAATGGGCAGGCCCCGGCGACCCCATTTTAATGCTTCACGCCACAGGCTTTCACAGTCGCTGCTGGAACCAGGTGATCAACTGCCTGCCAAACTGCCATATTTACGCGGTTGATCTTCGTTTTCATGGCGCCAGCGGCAACCTCGGAATTGTGGACTGGGACATTCTTACGACCGATATTCGCACACTCATCGGCCGCCTGGACCTGACTAATCTGGTGGGAGTTGGACATTCCATCGGTGGCTACTTGATCGCAAGGGCGGCTGCGCATGAATCAAAACGCTTTAAACATCTTGTTCTCATCGACCCTGTCATCATGTCCGCCGAACGCTACGCCCAGTTTCAGGAATTGCCTGAAGATTTTGGTACCAAGGATCACCCGGTCAGTCGACGCAAGAATAGCTGGCAAGGTGCCAACGAAATGTTCGAGCGATTTGTGGACCGTGAACCGTTTAGTACCTGGCAGCCCGCCGTATTGCGCGATTACTGCGATTACGCACTTCTTCCGGCCGAGGGAGAACAACTTCGCGAACTCGCCTGCGACCCTCTTAACGAGGCGAGTATCTATCTGCAGCAGCGGGGCAATGAAGTGGTGCTGAGCGAGCTTTCCGATATCTCAGCGCCGGTTACATTGTTAAGAGCACCGCCAGGCAACCGGTCGCTGACAAACCTGAGCAGCTCGCCCACGTGGCCGGAGCTGGCGGGTGCTCTACCGAATTGTCAGGAGGTTTATCTGCCGAAAATGAATCACTTTATCCCTATGCAGGACCCTGCACTGGTAGCCAGATACATAGACGCTGCACAAGTACGCAATTAATCCGGTATCCTATGACACATATTACAAGAACACGTTCTGCTCCAACGCGGTTACAGTGATAACATTACGCATAATGGCAACGTCAAGGACTTCCCGGAGAATACGCCGAGCGGGCATGCTGTTGGCTTACTTGAAATGGACATCTACCCGCCTAAAGACAATGGCATCATTACCGACCGCCCATTGCTATTGAAGGAAATGCTGTCGACACCACCAGAAAAACGGCAGGGCGAATGATACTTTTTTAGTTAGAACCGAATAGTACTGAGTTGAGCTATCAGATCAGTGCCATTCAGCTAGACGCGCAAACCACAATAATATTTTAATCAAGAAAACGGAGAACAAAAACAATGAACACAATTATTGCCAGCCTGCTGATTCTATGTATTCTTCCCATCGTCTGTGCGTGGGTTGGCGGCTACTATCGCCAGCAGCAATTAGGTAGCGTCGACAACAAAGAGCCGCGCATTCAATCGCAGCAACTATCGGGCGCGGGCGCGCGTGCTGTAGCTGCACAGGGTAATAGCTGGGAAGCTCTGGCGGTATTTAGTGCCGCAATACTGGCGTTGTTTATTGGTGGGGTGGACCTGCGCAGTATTAGCACACCGGTTATGATCCTGGTTGCCCTGCGCATCGCTTATGTCCCGATCTATATTGCCAACATCGACAAACTGCGTTCGCTGATTTTTCTCGGCAGCTACGGTATCTGCATGTACTTTTTCTATCTGGCTCTCAGCTCCAACTGATCCCGGCTGTAGACTGACTTCCATAGCAGCTCACCGGCCACTATTGTGTTGGTGGCCCTGCAACATCTGAGGTACGTGCCCGGGTCTTGATGAGCGTCGCATCCGCAAGCAATAGGAAGCCGGCTGCGACGGCCTCATCGCTGGCCCTGTCGATTGCGTCGATATACGCCTGCTTGTCAGGGTAAAGTGCCGCCAACTGAGCATCGTCAAAGAGCTCGGTGGTACCTAAAAGACCGCAAAAAGGGTCGGCCGGAGGCTGTCCTCCGCCGCGCAAAACTGCAACCGGAGCCTCAAGAGAGGGTGTACGAACACCACCCCGCGCATTACCAAAACTGTCGAGAACAAACTCGGTTCCATCTTCACTCAATTCCATCCGAGGCGCGAAAGATGCAGCCTCGCCCGTTCTGATCCAGTGATCCAGAGCCGCTATGGCGGCGTTGGCTACATAATGTATCTGTCCATCATTTACCGGAATTGCGCAAAATATAAAAGGCGGACGGGCCTCTTTTTGCTCTTTTATATCGGCAAATGCGGGATCGTCACCCCTATCGTTTGTCCCTGTGAGCGTCGTATATAGATCCGTATGCGAACTTCCCGCCACTTCCCACAATCGATAATTCTCTGAATCGGCCTGGCGCGCACGCAGCGAGTTAGGAACATCGGTCTCAGCCTGAAGTGTGATGATGGGCTCTGACAAATCATCGCGAATGAAAACGGTATCAGGCGTGGGTACTGAAACCTGCGGGTCCTGTGACAAAGAGGCACTGCGACTTCCTCTGCCATGAATAACAAAAGCGTCAAAAAGTTCAACTGTAGGGTGGACGGCGTTGACATAGGTAGCGAGTCGGCTAGCCGACTGCGACTGGCCGACAGCAATCATGCGTTGAACCTGGAGTCCCTCCAAAGGATCCATTCCCATCGGATTACGCACGGCCTGGGCCGCCTGTGAAAAGATATCGTAGGCGAAACTGTCGCCCGGATGGTTGAGGCTGCCATAACGCTGCGGGTCAACCACTTTCAAGGGTAAACTAAATGCACCACCGCCCTCGATGCCTACAGATTGAGCAGAGATACCCACATACACATAACCTCCCCGGGTCAACTCGGTATGCATCTGAAGAAGGTCCGGCCCGGCGTCAAGCCCACCGGTAACATTAAACCACTCCACAACAACTGTACCGTTGAAATCATCTGCATTGATGGGCCGCAATACGACAATGCGTGTTTTGTACTCAGCGGCATCGGCAGGTTCAATACTCCAGATACCATCAGAGCCCAAATCATCGGTTGCAATGTACGATGTTGCCGTACCGGAAATGAAGTACTCTGACTCAACGTACCCCACCTCTGCCATATCGAAGTTCAGAAATGTATAAAAGGGAGTCGCCGGCTCGTAGTCCAAACCGTCTATTCTCAAATCAACGGGAAATCCACTCACGTTGACGACACAGCAATCGTCTCCCCCCCCGCCGGTAATCGGCCCTTCCACCGTGGGATTAACAGCTTGGGGCTTTTGCGCTCGCGGCTGATTATTACTGCTGTTACTGCACGCCGTTAGAACAGCGAGCAGAACCGCTATTCCTATGCGCATCCAGGGACCATGGTTAGCAGTGTTTGCGGTTTCCATGCAGATCTCCTCAAAGGGGTGCGAGGTTATGACAACCCCACATTATTATTGTTCCCGATGCAGTGCACCATATCGATCAATCGCTATCGTGCGGCCATTTATACCAACCAAAACGTCTTCTTGGGAGCAGTCAGCGGTCTGCTTCGCTACTGGGTAGTCAGTGCGGCGGCTGCGAGCTTGCCACGCTCTTCATCGACCGAAAACAGAAGTATCAACCCCAATAGAAAAAACCCCAGAGTTGATAACATTGCCAGAGGGTAATTCCCACCACTGAGCTCACTGATAACACCGTAACTGATCGGACCGAGAATAGCAGCGGCCCGATTGGCCAACCCCCACAAACCAAATATCTCCGCATTGCGCGACTCTGGCGTCAGTTGACCAATGAGCGCGCGGCCTCCGGCCTGAGTAGCACCCATCGCAAAGCCCATCAGGTTACCCGCCAACCAAAGGTCACCCGGAACCTCGGCTAGCAGCGTTACCACGATTGCAGCCACCCATACCAACAGCGCGACAGCGAGACTACGCACAGACCCAAAGTAGTCCTGAGCGTATCCAAAAGAAAACGCGCCTATCGCCGCCGTGA
>TARA_R110002072_G_scaffold297959_1_pt1 | contig 31523 bp, 35 predicted proteins | sample TARA_R110002072 | Tara Oceans TARA_R110002072 (sample SAMEA4397118) | marine metagenome | biome: Polar Biome; feature: [SRF] surface water layer (ENVO:00010504); material: water (ENVO:00002006), including particulate matter (ENVO:01000060) such as... | depth 5 m
GAAAGCTGAGGCCGAGGCTAGAGAACGTGCTGAACTCGAGGCTAAGTTCGCTATTGAAGCAAAAGAAAAATTGGAGGCTGAACTAAAAGCGATTACTACAGCTAAAGAAAAAGCGGAAGCTGAAATGAAAGCAGCTAAAGAAGCAAAAGAAAAATTGGAGAACGAACTAAAAGTAATTTCAGGAAACAACAAACCGGAACAAATCAACAATGAGTCTACAGCCAATAATAATCAAACTGAAAATAAAACAGAAAATGAAGTAGAAACTACTATTCCTGTCAGTACATCAACTCAGGAAACCGAAGAACAAATTAAAAAGTTAATCGATGAAAAACGTATAGTCCAAACTTATCAACCTGTAATGGCAATGTTTGATGATGAAGATTCAAGCATAGAATTGTACAAAACCGGGCTTCAAGCGATTATAGAAGAAGATAACGAACTAAATAAAGTTCTCTCTGATATATCCATCTTCTCTATCCCTCTACAACAAATAATAAATGAATGGATTTTAAGGCAAGTATTTTTACGGATCACCGAAACTGGAAAAGCTGAGTGTAAAAATCATTTTCTAGTCCGTGTTACTGAAGCCTGGTTTTCGGATATATCACTATTTAATTGGCTGCAAAAAATATTATCTCAAACAAAAAAGTATGCTCCTGGGAAATCAATAATTCTTGATATACCGATCGATATTTTTAACAAACATCAAAAACGTGCAAAGCCATTAATTAATACATTGCATAAATCATATAATTTTCGCATAGCCCTCTCAAATATCGTGTCACTTGATATGCTTTCATCTGATTGCCAGTCGACTTCATCTAAAATACTGATTCTAGGCGTTGACACATTGCAACAATTAACTTCAACGCTAGGGCCTGAAGAGCTAACGCAGAAAAATGACAGTGATGAAGAAGACCGTGACAAACAAAATTTACTTCAGTATTTAAAAGCAAATGGAGTTCATATCATTACAACAGATATTGAAGACGCCACTCTACTCACTGATGCGATTACTAATGGAACTGACTATGCTATAGGCAACTTTATAGGTGAAGTTCAAACCAGTCTGATTGACTCTGGCACGGTCGAGTCATTTGATCTTACTTAACATGAAAACCTGCGGTTTACTTGTACTCCTGCTATTTTTATATACACCATTATGCCAGGCAGACTTTAAAGAAGGTGGACAAGCTTATCTCCGCGGTGATTATGAAACAGCGGCAAAAGAGTTTGTCCCCTTGGCCGAACGTGGTGACCATCGTGCAATGTATGCACTCGGTTCTATGTATGCATCAGGACAAGGTGTAGAAAAAAATTTAAAAAAATCATTTGAGCTATTTTCCGAAGCGGCTAAAAATGGTAGAGCTGACGCGATGTATAAGTTGGGTCTGATGTATGAACAAGGTCAAGGTATTTCACAAAATTTAAAAAAAGCCGCGCGTTATTACCAAAAGTCAGCCAAAAAGGGCTATCCATTAGGTCAGTATCGATTCGGTTTACTCTACATGAATGGTGTTGGCGTAAAACAAAACTCGATAAATGCTTATGCATGGCTAGTAATCGCCGGTCATTATTTTATTTATGACACTTTCAGTCCTGATGACAAAAACAATCAGCGCAATAAACAAAGTCAATTATTACTATACCAGCAGCAAGAAAAAGACAGGGTATTTGGTGATATAACAAAACACCTACAACAAATTAAAAGCAATATGGATGCTGTAGATATAGAAAAAATCAGGGAAAAAGTTATTCGCTTGAGTAAATACAGAAAAAAATATCACCCAGATCAAGTTAAAAATATAAAGTTAGAATCAAATATTGAAAGTCTGTTCTTGCCAGATACTTTATATTAGGTGGTAGTTATTCGAAGCTTTAATTTATCTTCGAACTAATAATTGAATTAAAATATCTATTAAAATCAGCACTGTTACCTGTAATTTTTCTAGATCTGCGTTGACTGAACCACTTCCCCGAGTATAATCGAAATCGGCCAAGAAGTGATTTTGTTAATGTTTACCGTGAAGGCGTTCTATATTTTATCTCGTCATGCATTTCGGAAGCAGTAGCTGTCTCTCGGCAAATCCGCCTTTGTATGGCAATTATTAATTTTTTAATAGGTAATAGATATGTCTGATTTAGTAACCGGTAAAGTAAAGTTTTTTAATGACTCAAAAGGATTTGGTTTTATTGAACAAGAACAAGGCCCTGATGTATTTGTACATTTCAGTGCAATTAATGGTTCTGGCTTCAAAACTCTTGCTGAAGGACAACAAGTACAGTTTACTGTTACTGCCGGTCAAAAAGGCCCCCAAGCTGAGAACGTTACACCTGTCTAAAGTACGCAAGAATTAGCTGTGATATCCGCTGATATCGCAGTAGTATTTTAAAGGTTTTTGCTTTAATTTCTCGCATTGTATATGCGAGAAGCATGTTAGTGTTGCAAAAATCAAGTGTAAAAGTCGGCTAAAACGATTATGTGCTACCAGTTTTTTCCATATTTCTGGAAAGACGAATAACCATAGTTGCAATAATAATTACAGCTATTATCAATATTGCCCATAGTGCAATTCTTTGCCATGGCAATCTCTTCTTTATAATTAATGCCGGTTCCCCCTTAAGAATTATTTCCTTGCCAATTTTAGCGAGGCCAACCATTTGACTGCTTAGATTCTGATTGATAATGCTCATTAATTTAGACGAAATATTATTGCGAGTATTGCTATTTGCATTACCAAAAGCCAAAACATAGGGGGCACTACCTCTAGCTAAAAAATATAGATAATTTGGCCGCCATGCATATTTAAATATAGGCTCAATATTGCCTACGCCATCTGTTGATTGGTGCCTAATTTGCCAATAACGGTCGTTAGTTAAATTAACAGTTACCGGGTTGCTAGTAAGTTCTAACTCTTCAAAATATAGTTTGTAAAAAACACCATTATAACGTCTTTTCCAAGGTGAATTCTCACTTACACGCGATTCAATAATGACATCTATCAACGTATTGTCTTTTGGGAATTCAATATTAATCTGTTCAACATTAAAGACACCTCCTGTGTCAAATTCATAAATGGCCTCATCAATGTTTTTATTGATTAGCCTTGATGTCGACCAAAATTGATTCTCTGACAGATACCCATCTTTGAAATTAGCCTTCACTGATGTAATTGCCGACGGAACTACATCATTGAACCAGGTAAAGCGAATATATTTGATGTTTTTATGAGGTAATTTGACGCGTGTATTCTTTAAAGCATACTGCCCATACTTAAGCTCAGTTAAAGTAGCTTGGGGAACAAGTGATAGCCATTGATTCAAATCATTACTGTAATCAAGTCTAAATACCTTTGTGTAACCAGACTCATGACCATTAAGTTTAAAGTCAAGAGAGTCAATTGGCGTATTGATGTGACTTACATCAATTAAATAATGTTTAACGGTCTCTTGATTTAATTCTCTGGTTTTTCCTTCAGCCTGAATACGAACAACCTTCCCTTCATTTGTGACTGTAATATCCAAAGCATTACTCGTCAGATTAATATCCTCTGTAGCTATAGGAAAATAAGGCAGTTCAAGCGATTCAATCTTTTCTCCTGTTTTTCTTTTTGACTGTTGGATTACGTGAGGAACAGGCTCATTATCTTGATTAAAAACCCTGACATCACTTAAGTCTTTTTCAGTTGCCGTTTTGTAGACTGTTTCGGGCAATGCAACCTTGTAGATAGCAATCTGCTGTTCTGTTTTTAGTTCAAAACCTCTTGCATATTCATGCATGGACTCCTGTTCAACAGCAAATACATTTCCTGCACATATGCTGAATACCATTAGCGCATATTTCATATCATACAATTGCCTTCTTTTTTGGTGGTATTGGCGAGAAATAACCTATTGCCAGTACCAGCACTCCTACTGTCAAGAATGAAACAATGCGTGCAATACCACCACTATCTGCCAAATCAATTAAAAACAATTTAATTACCACAATACCCAAGAGGCTAGCTCCAACAAACCAGGTTTCTCTGAATTGTCTCCTTGTTCCTAACCACATAATAATGAAAGCCAATAACGTCCAGACGATAGATATACTTGCCTGAAAAACCTCAGATCTAAACATGGTATATTCATCAAAACGTACTCCTGCGTAAAAATGCACGGTATGAGCAACTACTGAAGTTATATACACAAATGTAACCAGCGCGACCAGGTTGAAGGCAAATGATAGGTTTAAACTATTAATCCTTGGTATTTTTTCCTGTTTTATTAAAAACAACCAATTCAAAGTAATAATTATGCTAAACAGTTGAACTAACTCAAGAGGATTAACTATGGGTAAATATGGTAACGGTTTTGGATCCGCTAGATTATGACAAGAAAATATAACCCATATACCAAGATAAACTACGATCGGTAATAATCCCTTACCAACATAACTCTGTGGATAATCCATTACCGGCCAAGACACACGGTCTCGCAAATACATCATCAGCATGACACCGAAGGCAGGAATCAGTCCCCAAATAATTTCTTCCCATAAACGATGGTCTGGTAATAAATAATTAACAAAATCAGAAATAATCCAGGTACAAATAAATACATAAAGATATATTGAAAAGGAATGCCACAGCGCAAGTATCTTTTTATTCCACACCCATTCACTGCGGTACAAAATGAGCATTTGGATAGTAAACGCTGCTATCCAACTAACATATCCATAATGGCTTAAAGGATTTCTTGAAGGCGCATCAACAAATTGAATAAAGGCAACAAGGTACATTATAGGCAGAAGTAAAACTGGCGGTAATTCTGCGTCTTTCCAATGAACAGTGCGTACCACTAAAGAAAGTGTGAGCATGCTAATTGTGATAAAAAACAATATTGCATTGATCTCATACTGTGACATTACATGATTATCAATTTCATTAACACCTGAACAAAACCACCATAACAAGGACCATATTAACAACATCCAATGAACAAATCGTTCACCTTGTTTTAATTGTTCTCTGTGTTTATAAAACAAGAAGGCACTATATAACCCGCCTAAACTTAACAAAAACGCCCCCATATAAGTGCTATTGACTATGGGCAATGAATCATACTCTGCCGTATTAGACACAAGAAAAATAAACCCGCCACCGAATTGTAATAAGATACCAAAAACTCTAGGTAATAATCGTTTTTGCCGTATACCGACCCAACTAATACCCGCACCTTCAAGTGCCCATGCTGCTGCAGTCCAATTACCATCAAGTGCAAATGGAATAGCTATGCTGCCGAAGATAACACCAAGTGCCAAAAATGATTCCGTTAATAAACGCATACCTTCGATTTGTTTATTCCATAACCACCTTGCCAAGATTATATAGAGTGAACTGATACCTAACGCAGAAAAAGCCTGTCCAAACTCATAATCATGGACTAATAAACTTTGTAAAGTGAAGCCCACCAGAGGCACACCAAAGACTAATGAACCATCGACCAGTCCTTTTAGATGAGGTGGTTGTTTATGTGCAAATAGAATTGCTATAACCACATAAAACAAGAAGAAGATAATCAGGAAAGGTTCCGTTGTATTAAAATATTCTGGATGATATGAATCATGTCCCCATAAAGATGCAATCACAAAGGTAAAGACAAAACCTAGCCAATTTAGAATGCGCCAAGTCTTAAACCAGGCAATTCCAAAAATGCCTGCATTAAGAACGGCATAATATGAAAATAAAGCAATATGACTACCACCACCACTAGTAGTTAATACAGGGGCAAGAAACCCACCAATTGTCGCCAGACAGGCGAGTGAGCGTGAACTTTGTAATACTGCTAATAAACAGGAAAATACAACAAGAGTAAGCATCACAGCAAAAGTTAAACCTAAGGGCAATACGGTATAGAGTTTTGCCGCAGAAAACACTGTTAGATAGAGCACCCCTACTGCACCGCCTTGCAATACTAGAGCATATTGAGCTTTTGTGTTCCGTAACCGCCAACCAAAGATCAACATTCCTATCGCACTAATTGAAATAGCAATAAGTCTAAGTTCAATCGGAAATGCATTTCGTTGTGCAGCATATTTAAGCAAAAATGCAACACCGAAAAATAAAATTATGACGCCTACTTTTACAACAACATTACCAGTAGTGAAAAACTGTCGAATGACAGAAATCATCTTACCAAATGGGTTTTGTGTATCAGAGACAACTGCAGAAGCAGTTTTCCATGAAAGCGTAGAGGTTATTTCTAGTTCTGGTTTTGTTTCTTCTTTATCAATTTTATAAGCTGAATTGATTTGAGTGACTTCTTCCGGATCAACAGCCTCTTCCTCAATTGAGATTTCTTCGATATCGACATTGTCTATCTGAATTCCATCTGAAGTCGTCTCATCAGACATGAGGTTACTGTCGATCAGATTTGACTGGATTACAGATACTTTATCTTCAAGGATGCGAAGAATCTTTTTTAGCTCTATTACATAAGCAAACAATAAGCCTATCGTAGCGCCAAAAATGAACCCTGTAAGCGAATCGATTAGTGCGCCAATATATCCACCGATAATACTGAAAATAAACTTCATAATTAACATTCAATCACAATATTGAATTATTTTAATAATACCGCATGAATGGTAGAAAAGGTTAATTCTCCCGTATAAAAATACGCTGTTTTACAATAAAAATAGTTATAATGCAGACAAATCACAATACAACGTTACCAGGGAGTATTAATCAGTGGAGTTTTTAATAGAATACGGCATGTTTTTAGCCAAATTCCTTACAGTAGTATTAATTTTGCTATTTGCCATTGGTGCAATAATTTTTATTGTTTCACGTGCCAAAGGTGATAATGAACATCTCAATATAAAAAATATTAATGACAAATATGAAACCATGAGTTTCATGCTCAATTCACAGGTGTTAGATAAAAAAGAGTTTAAAAAGTATCTGAAAAAACAGAAACAAAATCTTAAAGAAAAAGATAAAGCCCCAAGTGATGAAAGAAAAAAGATCTTTGTGCTGGATTTCAAAGGAGATATAAAAGCCAGCACTGTCTCATCTCTAAGAGAAGAAATAACGGCTATATTAACGATTGCTGATAAAAAAGATGAGATTGTTGTTGTCCTTGAAAGTGGCGGTGGAACAGTTCATGGCTATGGCTTGGGTGCATCACAACTCAGGCGTGTCCGCGATAAAGGAATCATGCTCACGGTTGCCGTTGATAAAGTTGCTGCCAGCGGGGGTTATATGATGGCATGTGTTGCCGAGAAAATTATTGCTGCACCTTTTGCAATTATTGGCTCAATAGGTGTTCTGGCCCAGATCCCGAATTTTCATAAATTACTAAAAAAGCTGGATATTGATTTTGAACAGATAACTGCCGGTGACTACAAAAGAACCTTGACGATGTTTGGTAAGAACACAGACGAAGACAGAGAGAAGTTTAAAGCAGAATTGGAAGATACCCATCATCTTTTCAAGGAGTTCGTCAAAGACAATAGAGAACAAGTAGATATTCACAAGATTGCAACCGGAGAACATTGGTACGGAAAGAGAGCAATAGAGCTTAACCTAGTCGATGAATTAATAACCAGCGATGATTATTTATCCAGCGCAGCAAACACTGCCGACATATTTGAAATAAAGTATGAACGTAAAAAGCCAGTCACTGAAAAACTAATTTCATTTGGTGCGAATATACTCGACTCAATTGATGGACGGTAAACCATGTCCCATCCTTAAAGAATACTTTTTAGCTCTTCTGCTATTAATTTAATGCCCTGTTCAACTATGCTTTCTTCCATTGAATAAGTGATACGAATACACTGGCGCATATGTTCCCAGTCTTCTTCCAATCCAGGAAAGAAATATGAGCCTGAAATAACGATAACACCTTTTTCTTTTAAACGTTCATATAATACATCAGAGCTTATTGGTAAACTCGGTAACCACAGCCATAGAAAGATTGCCCCTTCTGGTTTATGTATATAATAATCCAGTCCATCAAGTTCCCTATGAATAAGCTCAACAGCATGTGCAACTTTGGCCTGATAATAAGGTTTTATTTGAAGCGCGGATAACCTTAATATTTCGCCACTACTAATAAGATCCTTTGTTATCATTGCGCCGACATTAGCCGTGGCAAGATTGATTACTGCATTCATATTTCGGATTGAATTTATAACTGGCTCATCAGCTATAACTATGCCAGTACGTGTACCAGGCAATCCCACTTTCGATAAGCTCATGCAGTAAATAACATTTTCATTCCATACGGGATTCGTTTTGGTAAAAATTATATTTGGGAAAGGTTCCCCATATGCATTATCAATGATTAGTGGTATATCATGCGTCTCAGCCAGAGACAAAAGCCGGGACACCTCATCGTCTGTCAACACATTCCCAGTTGGATTGGTTGGTCGTGACACACACATTGCTGCAGTATTTTTACGTATAACCATTTCATCGAAATTAACGTGATATTTGAAAAAATGATTGTCCTGTTTTTCAATCAGCGGTCGGTAGGAATAGAACAAATCATCGCTTAAGCCAACATCAGAATAACCAATATATTCTGGCGTTATAGGCAAAAGAATTTGTTTATGAGTTCCATCTTCATCTTCGCCTCCTAACATATTAAATAAAAAGAAAAATGCAGACTGACTACCAACTGTTAAAGCAACATTCTCAGCCTTAATGCCCCATTGATACTGTTTATTCATTAACTCAACTACGGCATTAATAAATTCTTGATTCCCCTGCGGCAATTCGTAATTCCCTACGGCATGTGAAAATAAGACCGGGTTATCAATCAATCTGTGTAGTGAATCTCTAAGGTATTGTTGAACTCCTGGGATATGACTCGGATTACCGCCACCCAACATAAATGCATCAGTATTACCAGACATAGCATTACCCAGATCATCCATAAGCTTAACAATGCCAGAATGACTACTGAAACGTGATGCAAATTTAGAAAATTTCATGGGGAAATTGAGTCCGGATTATCATCATCATCGTACTTTACTTTTTGCTATCTTACTGCCAACTAATATTAAACGAATAGCTCGCTCTGCTGCGTTTGCTATATATAATCTAGAATTATTCATCGCTTCATCTAAAGGCATCTCACGCGCGTATGCACTCTCTAAACCAGCAATACCATATGCAAAGACACCACGGGCATCATTGCTAAGGCCACCGCCGATAGCAATTGTAGGTACCTGATGCTTTCGAGCAGCCTTGGCGACACCGGAAGGTGTCTTGCCAAATGCGGTCTGGGAATCCACACTACCTTCACCAGTAATAACCAGATCAGCATCTTTAATGTATTGCGTAAAATTTGTTGCTTCTAGCACGATATCGATACCGCTTTTCATTTTTGCTCGGGTAAATGCAATGAGGCCTGCACCTAAACCTCCAGCAGCACCAGCGCCTTTTACGTTAATAATGTCTTTTTTCAAATCTGATTTAATAACCTTACTTAGATGTTTTAAGTTGGCATTCAGTATTTTAACCATTGCTGGCGTAGCACCTTTCTGTGGACCAAAAACATTTGATGCACCCTCCTTACCACATAGTGGGTTATTGACATCGCTCGCTACGACAATTTTTATTTTTTTGATTACCGGCTCCAGACCTTTCATATCAATACTGGTAATCTTATCGAGCATACCACCAGCACCAAATTCAGTAATTTCCTTTCCACGTTTATTCATGAATTGAACACCTAAAGCTTGTGCCATACCGACACCGCCATCATTAGTAGCTGAGCCACCGATGCCAATAATTATTTTCGTCGCACCACGTTTGACAGCATCCAGAATAAGTTCACCCGTACCAAATGTCGTTGTCTTAAGCGGGTTCAATTCTTTGCCACTAACAAGCGGCAACCCGGAAGCTGCTGCCATTTCAATGACCGCAGTTTCACCATCAGCTAACATACCATATCGTGCTGAAACAGTATGACCTGTTGGCCCGGTAACACGTTTACGAATAAATGTTCCACCGGTCGCATCAACTAATGATTGCACTGTTCCTTCCCCACCATCGGCCATTGGAACCTTGATACATTTTGCTTTGGGCAAGACTCTTTTCACGCCTTTTTCTAGTGCAGTGGCAACTTGTAACGAAGTTAAGTTCCCTTTAAAGGAATCAGGTGCAAGAATAATTTTCATAAAAGCGTCCCCTGGCAAAGATATAAAAGGAATTTTGTAATTATAGTGCGTGTATACGAGGTATTTTGGCCTGACTTAACGCTTTAAGCGCGATAGTTTAAGGTATTTATATAACATTAAGAATAACTTTTCATCGTTAGTCTCCAGCGAGCATCTCAAGTACGGCTATTAAACCTGTCGTGATTCGAGCCATCGACTCATAATCAAGCCTGTCAGGCATATCGCTGACATTATGATATCCATCATATCGATAGGCAGCCGTATCTGTAATCATAAATGCAGGGTAGTTGTATCGCCAAAATGCAGCCTGGTCGGATCTCCTCACATCAGGGATTAACATCACAGGAGCAGTGAGTCCTTCAGATGGAAATGTCATCGCGTCTCGAAAAACACCTATGCTCTTTTTCAACAAATTACGTGAACTGAAATTACTAACAAAAGCGATGAAATTTGCTTTGTTTGGGTAGAACCAATTTAACGGTGTGGGATAAGATTGACTATCAACCTCGTCTGAAAAATAACCTAGCATCTCTAAAGACAACATAGCAATTATCTCATCCTTTCGCCTATATGACCGCTTGGCGTGAAACAAACCACCCATGTTAGATGTAAGGAAATGAGGGTTTTCTTCATTGGCAAAGGCAACGAATCGTATTGTTCTAGCAAATTGTCTTGTTTTTAATTGCCGTGCTATTTCAAGCATTACAGCAACACCCGAAGCATTGTCATCCGCACCAGGTGAGCCTAAAACAGTATCGTAATGCGCTCCTATTACTATTATTTCCTCGGGCAAACTTACTCCATAATGTTCAGCAATAATATTTCTGTATTGTAACTTATCACCCAACTCTTCTTCATAAGGCACTAACCCTGATTCTTGAAACGCTTCTACTATAAAATCTGCTGCATTATTATACGCTTTAGGAACTCCGTAATTGCGCTCACCGATTTCACCCGCCAGTTTCAGTACATGTTGTTTTAATCGCAATGACAATTCAGTTTGCGACTCTGTCAACGGCCGCAAATTCGATGACATTGATTTTCCAGGCATCTTCACACACATAATCAATACAACTAAACTAAATAAAACGAACAGAAAAACTACTTGTATTGTTCTGGATACTTTTTTCATTATATTACTAGTCTTGCCAATTGTTATTTGATACACAAAATATAAGGGCTGAATGCTCTCCTTGAACCTGATCTTTTTTCAGGAGAACTGAAAACCCTTGTATTTTAGCCATCCAGCAGAACATAGCCATATTGATACAGAGCTATTACACTATGTCTTCATGAACTTCATCTGCATGAAGGTATCACAATACAAAAATACAATATAAATAGTTCAACGGGGATTAACCATAATGAATTACCTTAAGCTAAGCATCTTAAGCATATTACTTATTCCGGCATTGGTATTTGCCCATGGACCAGCAAGACAAAAAGTACTTGTAACAATGGAAGTCCATGCTTCACCAGAAGCAGTATGGGCTATCGTAAGTGATTTCTGCTCTATCACAAAGTGGAATTCAATGGTTACAAGCTGTATCGCAAGTCAGGGTTCAGAAAAAGGCTCAGTTCGAACTATTGAATATGATACAGGTGAAAAAGTAACCGAGAAATTATACAAGAACGATGCAGAAAACATGAAAATGTTATATGCAATGGAACAATTAGAAAAAGGTCGCATAATGAAAGAATTGCCGATTGCGACATTGAGCACCACCATTTCTATCACTCCAGTTGATAATGGGGCAAGTTCTTTAGTCCAGATGAAAGGTGCTTTTTATCGTGCCTTCCCTGGTCCTACCCCACCTGAAGGCCAAACTGATACAGCTGCCATCACTGCGGTGACGACCCTTTATGAGACTGGTTTAGAAGGCATTAAAACTGCTGCTGGAAAGTAATTATATCAATGAGAGACTAAGACCATTCGGGATTAAAGCAGCATGAGTACAATCACAACGATATTGTTAGTACTACTGTTAAGTTGGGTTTGCACCCTGCAAGCCCAACCCTATGCCTACATCACAAATCAAGGAAGTGACTCTGTTTCTGTTATCGACACAGAAATAAATAAGGTTATCAAAACGATTAAAGTTGGTAGCAGTCCTGCCGGCGTTGTTGTTAGCAATGATGGCAAACGAGTCTACATCAGCAACCCTAAGAGTCATGATATCTCTGTTATCAACACAGAATCTCTCTCCGTTATAGAAACAGTTAACGTGGGTGGTGGGCCATTGGCTATTGCAATTAGCCCTGATGACAAATCGGTATATGTTGCAGACTGGTATGAAGATAATGTTTACGTTATTGACACAAATACCTTATCAGTAAAAACAAGAATCAATGCCGGTGACTCCCCTTCAGGACTCACAGCAGACCCTGACGGATTATTTTTATACGTCGCCAACCGCGATGACAATACCATTATGATCATTAATCTGATTGACAATAATATTGTTAACACAATAAAAGTAGGCCGCGCACCCTTTGGTATAACGCTCGACCCGGAAAGAAAAGAACTATATAGCGCTAATGTGCAATCTGGTGATATTAGCGTGGTGGACTTACAACAACAAAAAACAATTCAACATATAAAAGTGGGCGATTTTCCTTACGCCATTGCAATAGATAAAAAAAATAATCGATTATTTGTGACTAATCAACGTTCAAACTCGGTGTCAGTTATTGACAGAAGCATCATGACAAGCACGCATCAGATTGAGGTCGGGGAATATCCGGAAGGTATCGGCCTGCACCCAGACTCAGATAGACTGTATGTTGCTAATTGGTTTGATAACATGATCTCCGTAATCAACATCGATACACTAGAAGTGATTGACGAAATAGCAACTGAAGATGGTTGTCGAGCCTATGGACAATTCATCTCCAAAAATTAACAATTACTTGCTAATATAGATTACTTATATAACAGGATCATTGATAAAATATTTCATTCTATACATCAATATCCGCTCTATGATTGATTATCGAACAAACACTATTTTGGAGAGAAATAATGACACTCGAAGTTTTTTGGGGTAGCGGAAGTCCTTACGCCTGGCGAGTTTTATTAGCACTCGAAGCAAAACAAATTGAGTATGAAAGTAAGCGCTTGAATTTCACAGACGAAGAACTGAAATCAGATGAATACCTGGCCATTAGCCCACGAGGTAAAGTACCTGCTATCCGGGATGGTTCTGTAACAGTGCATGAATCGGTTGCCATAATACGCTACCTGGAAGATTTAAAACCAGAGCCTGCCTTATTCGGCAACGACCCGGTAGAGCGCAGTAAAATTTGGTGCGCCATCATGGAAATCCTGAACTATATAGAACCCAATATCCTAGATTATGCCAGAACCATATTTTTTGGAGAGTTGGCGGATAAAAAGCAAATTGCTATCACAGCAAGAGAAACCATTGAAAAAGAATTAACTAGATTGAATGCCAGTTTAGAAAACAACGATTATCTTACTTCCGATAAACTGTCAGCTGCGGACCTTGTTTTATATCCAGTAATACCCTTTCTATCCAGGGCAGCGACGAAAGACAATACTGAAGAAGTAAGTGGCAATTTAAGATCGATTGATGATAACTATCCTGCCATTGGCGCATGGTGTAAAAAAATTGAATCTATTCCAGGTTACGAAAAAACATATCCGCCGCACTGGAAAGAATAAGTAAGAAACTAATATTTTTTTATTTCATCGATAATCTCATTCTGATCAGGAATAAAATGTCTATCACGCTCGCCTTTGATGTCTATGGGACCTTACTTGATATATATGGCGCAAATGAAGAATTAAAAAAGATTGTTGGTGATAAAAGTCTGGCCTTCTCTCACACATGGCGCGATAAACAACTGGAATATACTTTTCGTAGAGCGTTAATGAATAAGTATGAAGTTTTTTCAGTCTGCGTCAGTGAAGCACTGGACTACACTTGTATGTACTATAAAACGCCCCTTACAAGAGAAGAAAAACAGAAGCTACTTCATGCTTACCGCGCACTACCCCCATTTAATGATGTCATTAGCTCTATAAAACAACTCAATGACTTCGGCTATAGGTTATTTGCATTTTCAAATGGGAGCATAGACATGATAGAGGAATTATTAACCACAGCTGGTATAAAAGAATATTTCCTCGGCATAGTTAGCGTCGATGGCGTTAAGTCATATAAACCTGACCCGGCCGTATACCAACATTTTTTAAACGAGACCGCAGCTGATACTGACAAGGCATGGCTTGTATCAAGTAACCCTTTCGATGTCATGGGTGCTATTTCTGCCGGCATGAAAGCCGCATGGGTCGATCGGTTTGAAAATAAGGTTTTTGACCCATGGGGAATTGAGCCAACGTTAATAGTTAAAAACCTTTATGAATTAAAAGAACAAGTTAATAAGTATCACAGCGATCTACAATAATTCTGTATGCAGCTAAACTACCTCGCAGGATTAAATTCAACCTTGCTCTAATAAATTCCTGAGGTCAATCACAGCAGAGTTAGCGCGTGATATATAAGATGCCATGACCAATGAGTGATTCGCAAGGAAACCAAAACCGGTCCCATTCATGATCATCGGGCTCCAGACCCTATCCTGAGTACCTTCTAGTTCGCGAATTATCTGGCGAAGGCTCACTAATGCATTTTTCTTTTGTAATACATCATGTAAATCATACTCAATAGCATGCATGAAATGAATTAAAGCCCAGCAAGTCCCTCGGGCTTCATAAAAAGTATCATCTATCTCCAACCACGGTGTTTTTACCTCCACCAAATCTGGCTTAATAGTAGATTGCGTAGCTTCAGCATCACCTTCGAGATCGGTGTTTACCCTTGCCTGCCCGACACTGGCACTTAAACGTTGCGACAAACTACCTAGGCGTTTCTCAATAATAGCTAACCAATCCCGTAAATTATCAGCCCGAGCAAAAAACTGCGCGTCTTGCTCGTTTGGGTCCGCTAAGCGGGCCAAATAATTATTCAGCGCATCAATTCCTTTTTTATATTCTCGTTCCGTCGAGGGTAAAACCCATGATTCAGAATCAAAATGGAATTGCGGATCAGCAATCATCAAGTCTTTGTCTTCTACTGACTGTGTCTGTGAACGACTAAAATCATTACGCATTGATCTCGCCAAATCACGTATCTGTGTTAAAACACCAAACTCCCAAGACGGTATATTATCCATGAAGACACTGGGAGGCATGATGTCATTACTAAGGTAACCACCGCGTTTAGAGAACAACGTTTCAGCAACTTCGATCATCGTTGCGGTTGTCACAAAACCTGTTACATAATCTGTACTGCCCTGATTTCGATATTGGCTTTGCTGCTGTACATCGAACACATCTGGCTCAGTGTCCCAATAGAACATCAAAACAAGCATCATCAAGATAATGACGCCGAGGATGCCTAGTGCTGGTTTGCTTTTATCTTTTGATATATGCATGCGATTTATCTAGCTATTTTACAATTACATTGGGATTAACTTCTAATATTCAAGTCCATTCAGTGCATTATTGGGAAGAAGAAACTGTATTTCTCCACTTCGTTGCAAATAGTCTACAATGAAAATTTAAATAATCATTTCAATAATCGTGACAAATTGTAAGCTGCTATTGTTATTGGGCATCGTAATCGGGCCACCCTCTATTGCCTATGACAATACTACTGCCATTGAAGCCTATGAGTCTGGCGATTATCAAACCGCACATGAACAATTCACCTTATTGGCTGGTAAAGATGATGCTGAAGCTCAGTATCATCTCGCATTCATGTATTACGGCGGTGAAGGTGTCAAACAAGATGACACGCAAGCCATCTTTTGGTTTGGACAAGCTGCAAAACTGGGGCACGCATCGTCACAAGATAAACTTGCCTATATGTATTTAAATGGCCGCGGAGTCGACGCTAATCATGTACAAGCCTACGCTTGGTATACTCTGGCAGCAAGAAATGGCGTCTTTCTCGCAAAGAACATCTCAGAAAACCTGATCAAACAAATGGATCCAATCGAACGCACGCACGCAGAACTATTGAGCAGGGAGTACTTAGAACAGTATCAATGATAAATTTTTCGCACGGCCTGCCGCTATAGTCTTAGAACACTACTGAAATGGCAAACAAGCATGTTAAATTTAAAAACTATATCATTGATATCTTTATTGTTATTGAGCATTCAAGCTAATGCATTAAACTTGGCGGGGGCTGAACAACCATTTACAGAGGGGCTCTACGATAATAGGACGTGTAACGACCTATACATGCAAGCCTCTGCTCTCGAACAAAAGACCTTTCATTACAAAACAAATTACTACAGTGACAAACGCGTTGCGAGTTATGCATTGGCAGTAGTCTCTCCTACACTCTATTTCTTTGCCTATGCGCCTTATCAAAATCACCTAAATCAAACTCGTTCTAAAGCAGCTACTAGCGAAATTGAGCTTGTACGTTTGCGCTTGGCAGAAAAGCGTTGTTTTGAACAGCGTTAAATCTGGATAAGTTTTACCTAAAAAATCGACTTCTTTCTGAATAGTGAATATTTAATTGAGTATTCACTATTTACGATCTATTATTCTCTCTCTATGAAAAATACTGCCCTACAGATAGATAAAGTTAATCCTGCCGATATCATTCTTGAAGCCGCAGTAAATCGTTTTAGTGAATATGGTTATAATAAGACAACCATGGCTGAAATCGCTAAAGATGCAGGTATGTCGGCAGCAAATATCTATCGTTATTATAAAAATAAAGAAGAAATAGCTGCCACTTGTGCTAAAGACTGCATGTATGAACGACTTGATATCCTTAAATCTGTCGTACGAGATGCCAGTTTAACTGCTGCACAAAAGCTGGAAAAATATGTTCTCGGAACACTCAATTCTTCGCAAGAAATGCTGCTTGAGAACAAAAAGATAGATGAAGTAGTAATAGAGATAACAAAAAATAGAGCTGACTTGGTTCATAGCAAAATAAACAACGAGAATGCACTCATAGCGGAAATAATTGCATACGGAAACCAAACTGGGGAATTTAACGTCGATGATGTTATAGATACAGCTGCAGCGATCCACTCAATGCTAGTACTATTTGATGTGCCAATGTTTGTACACTTTTTCACAAAGGAAGAGTTTGAGAAAAAGGCCTTATCAGCTGTAAAACTATTAATAACTGGACTTAAAAAACGATAAAAAATCATTCCCTAAAGTGAATATTTCACAAAATATTTATTATTAACGGATTAAAACTGAGGGACAAGTATGAACTGGATTGAAACATCTTACCCGAAATGGGTTTTACAACACCGCTGGTATATCATTTTTTTCAGTCTGGTCTTTGTGACACTTGCTGCCAGCGGCGGGCGCTTAATCAACTTCACAACCAGTTACCGAGTATTCTTCAGTGAGGACAACCCACAATTATTAGCATTTGAAGCGCTCGAAAACACGTATACCAGAAATGACAATGTACTGATCGTGTTCGAGCCTAATGATGGCAATGTCTTTAGTCACGAGGTACTTAAGCTGATTGAAGAAACAACAGAAAAAGCCTGGCAAATACCCTACTCCAATCGTGTCGATTCAATATCAAATTTTCAACACACAGAGGCAGAAGAAGATGACTTGATAGTCCGTGATTTGGTCATAAACGCAGAGGAATTATCAGAGCAAGAACTAGATAAAATTAGAGATATCGCGATAGCAGAACCTTTACTCATCAACAGGCTCATCTCTGATAGCGGTCATGTCACCGCAATCAATGTTACTGTGCAATTACCTCGAATTAATGAAATGGTCGAGACGCCGGAAGTCGTCACCTATGTCAGAAACCTTGCCGATGAGATACGTCTAACACACCCGAATGTGAATGTTTATCTCACCGGCATGATAATGATGAATAATTCATTTTCAGAATCTTCCAAAAATGATATGGCATCATTAGTCCCGATCAGCTTTGGCGTCATGTTATTGTTGCTAGCGTTATTGGTAGGTGGGTTTACCGGCACCTTTGCAACATTGCTAGTCATCATGTTCTCGATCCTCTCAGCTATGGGTCTTGGCGCATATTTTGGGATGCCGTTGTCCCCTCCTTCGGCAAGTGCACCAACGATTATCCTCACTGTCGCTATTGCCAACTGCGTCCATATCCTCGTTACGTTTATCCATAGTATGAAACACGGTTTATTAAAGAATGATGCCTTGCTTGAAAGTCTGCGTTTAAACCTTCAGCCCGTTTTCCTCGCCAGTGTTACAACGGCTTTGGGATTCATCACAATGAATTTTTCTGATGTGCCACCATTTAGACATCTAGGTAACTTCGTTGCACTAGGTGTATTGGTATCATTTGTTTTATCCGTCTCTTTGCTTCCAGCCCTAATCTCGCTGCTCCCGGTAAATATTAAAGAAGAGAAAGCAGACGATAACAGGCTCATGGCAAAGTTTTCTGAGTTTGTTATCGCAAAGAAAAACAGCCTATTCTGGGGCATGATGGGGCTAATTATATTATTAGTCGCCGCATTACCTCGTAATGAGTTGAATGATATCTTCGTTCATTATTTTGATGAGTCTGTATCGTTTAGAACGGACTCAGATTTCACAACAGAGAACCTCACCGGTCTATATAATATTGAATACTCGCTTACCGCGTCTGAAACGGGGGGGATCAGTGAGCCAGAGTTTCTCAATGAGATCGAGGCATTCGCAAACTGGTATCGCGAACAACCAGAAACATTACATGTTAATATCTATACCGATATAGCAAAACGACTTAATAAAAACATGCACGCGGATGATGCTTCATTTTATAAAATCCCGGACGAACGAAATCTAGCCGCGCAATATTTGTTGCTCTATGAGATGTCACTACCCTACGGGCTTGATCTAAACAACCAGATTAATGTCGACAAATCCGCAACGCGTATGACGGCGACACTTAAAACTATATCGTCAAACAACTTACTCGACATTGAAGAACGTGCCCAAAAATGGTTGCACGAAAATACAACACATATCGCTCAAGCAGATGGTAGTGGTACATCAATCATGTTTGCCAATATTGGCAAGAGAAATATTGTCAGCATGCTAATTGGGACAACGATTGCATTAATTTTAATCTCAATTGTTTTAATCTTCGCACTACGCTCAGTCAAAATTGGCTTTGTCAGCTTAATTCCTAACTTAGTCCCTGCGGCGATGGGCTTCGGTCTTTGGGGTTTAACCGTTGGTGAAATCGGCTTATCATTGTCTGTTGTGACCAGCATGAGCCTCGGCATTGTAGTCGACGATACTGTGCATTTCCTGAGCAAATACTTACGTGCCCGACGTGAGAAAGGACTCAACTCTGAAGATGCGGTGCGTTATGCATTTAGAACTGTAGGCCGTGCATTACTTATCACATCGATAATTCTGATTGCCGGTTTTTTAATTCTGTCAACATCCAGCTTCGAACTAAATTCAGGCATGGGCCTCTTAACAGCAATTGTCATTGCCTTTGCAATATTTGCTGACTTCCTGTTTCTGCCAGCCATATTAATGAAAATTGAAGGAAAAACTGATGAAAAAAATATTGATACTACCGATACTGTTAACACTGCTGCTTAATTCAGCCTATGCTGAAACTCCTGAAGAAAAAGGCTTAGCTATCGTACAAGAAGCAGACCAACGTGATAGTGGTTGGACAGATCAAGTAGCCGATATGAGTATGACCCTAAAAAATAAACAAGGTGACTCAAGCAACCGCGTCATGCGCATCACGACGTTTGAAGTGCCTGGTGATGGAGATAAAAGTTTAATCACATTTGATGCACCCAAGGATATAAAAGGTACCGCTTTTCTTAGCCATACACATTCATTAACACCCGATGACCAGTGGTTGTACTTACCCGCATTAAAACGTGTTAAACGGATTTCATCTTCTAATAAATCAGGTCCATTTGTTGGCAGTGAATATGCTTATGAAGATCTATCTTCACAAGAAGTAGAAAAATATAAATATAAATGGTTACGCGATGAAACCCTGAATGGTCGAGAGTGCTTTGTCATTGAACGTTTCCCACAATACGAACACTCCGGCTATACCCGTCAAATTGTCTGGTTGGATAAAGAGATGTATCAACCACTTCAACTCGAATTCTTCGATAGAAAAAATTCACAATTAAAAACATTACAATTTCTCGATTACAAACAATATCTTGATCAATATTGGCGTCCCGATAGTATGCAAATGACTAACCACCAAACCAGTAAGAGTACAACCCTGAGCTGGACTGATTACAAATTCAAAAACGGCTTAAGTGATAGAGACTTTGACAAAAATACACTCAAGCGCGCTAGGTAGGAATAGTACAAACAGGGAGATTGATAAGCAGAAATAGAATGAGAACATTTAAACAATATTTATTTCTATTTTTAATCACGTTTGCAAGTGCTGCATCTTATGCAGGTGAATGGAGTGGTTTTGCCGGGTTAGAACTCAGAGGTTTTAACCAAACAGCACAAGACACACGTCAAGACCACGACACCAATTTTTCATTCGTCTTTGAACCCGAGTACTTCCATGAATGGGATGATGGCGATCAAAGTATCGCCTTTGTGCCTTATGTTCGTATTGATGAACATGATAACGAACGAACACATCTTGATATTCGGGAATTAACTTATTTAAAAGTTTCCGAACGTTGGGAATTACGGCTCGGCATACGCAAAGTATTTTGGGGCGTCACTGAATTTCAACATTTAGTTGATATCATTAATCAAACTGATCTGGTTGAAAATCTCGATACCGAAGATAAATTGGGACAACCAATGATAAACCTCGCACTGATCAATGATTGGGGCACAGTCGATCTATTTGTCATGCCCTATTTCCGTGAGCGTAACTTCCCAGGCACGTCAGCCAGATTAAGATCGATCCCTGAAACGCGACAAGACCGTTCACAGTTTGAATCTGCTGCAAAAGAAAAGCATATCGATCTTGCCGCTCGTTACTCACACTACATTGGTGACTGGGATATTGGCTTGTCACATTTTTATGGAACCAGTCGAGACCCGCGTTTGCTCTTCAGTACTGATAGTGGCGGCAATCCTTTCTTAATTCCTTTCTATGACATCATCAATCAAACATCAGCAGATATCCAAACAACCAAAGGCAATATGCTGTGGAAGTTTGAAGCCTTGCATCGCAGTGGCCAAGGCACGACCTATAATGCACTTGCAGCTGGATTTGAATACACCTTTGTCGGCATTATGGATACCGCTCTCGACCTGGGCGTGCTCAGTGAATATCACTATGATGACCGCGATGGATTATCTACGAGTATATATGAAGACGATATTGCTATCGGCGCCCGTCTCGCGTTCAATGACGTTCAATCCAGTGAAGCGCTTATTGGACTTGTATGGGACAGAGACAACGGCGGTAAATTTTTCAATATCGAGGCTAGTAGGCGACTCGGAGATAGTTGGTTACTCGAACTACAAGGCCGGTTTTTCTTGAATCAGAAACGCAATGATCTGGCATTTTCCGTCAGCCGGGATGACTACACCGAATTATTCCTAAGCTATAACTTCTAGTTTTAGAAGCATAATCCAAGTCGGGTAATATTAGTTTTTTATAGCGATAGTTTTGACTAATAAAACATCACTAATCAAGCAAACAATTCTTTCAGATCAACACTTGAGCGTTTGCAGATCGAACGATAGTTTTTTGTTAGCCATTCATTGCTTGATGTATAACCACGAGAACAAAGGTCTTCTATCAATCTTGAATCTGCCGAGTAACGTGTGGAAGCATCTAGTTTTTCAAAAGAACTATCTTCAATAATATGGACATTCAAGCGACTCATCTTTTTTTCAAGACTCCCAGACATCATCCAGTCCTTTTTAATTTGCTCTTTGGATAATGCTATTGCTCTCATCTCACGTAAGAACGTATTAGTGAACATTAGTTCATGACTGCGCTTTTGTATCTCTTCCGCTGTTTTCGGGATCGATTCGCGTAACAAGGGCTGCAACATAACGACAATGACATCAGGGTATTCACTGTTAAATACCAGAGGGAATAATGGCGGGTTTCCTGAAAAAGCTCCATCCCAATAAGGCTCCCCATCGATCTCAATGGCATGATGAAATGCAGGCAAGCATGCAGATGCCAATAACACATCCGCGGTAATTTCCGCATTGGTAAAAACCCGCATCTTACCGGTTTTGACGGCGGTCGCACCAATATATAACTTGATGGGGCATTTATTTCGGATTAGTTCAAAATCAATCTGCTCATTTAAAATATCTCTTAAAGGGTTAAGGTTAAACGGATTTAATTGATAAGGTGAAAAGGTTTGCGTTAATGAGAGATACGTGTCCATTGAACCAGATGAATCAAATCCAGCGGCCTTCTTCCACATGGCTACAGGGTTAGATTCAAACAAATCAGAATACTTAGCCGATACAGCTTGCCAAAATGACGTCAGGCTACGCTTGGCTTCTTCCACGTCGCCATTGAGCAGCCCCGAAGCAAGGATGCAGGCGTTCATTGCTCCAGAGCTAACACCTGAAACAGCTTCTATGTCCAAACGCGTATCTTCAAGCAAGCTATTCAACACGCCCCAGGTAAAAGCGCCATGAGAACCACCACCCTGCAAGGCTAAATTAACAGACTTTAAACCATATTTACTCATAAAAAACCAGATCTTACAGATATTGTTGCGTTGCAACAATATAAGCCTATCCGGTAACGAAAAGCAATGATTAAATTGTGAGCAAAGTCGCAATTAGAAAAAGAAAAGAAGTGTGTCAGGTCTCCATTTACACATCTGACAGTCTCACAATTCGACTTACAGTCGTGTGGCTTATAGCAAAGCTTTCACCTATCTCAGCTTGGGTATAATGCCCGCTTTTGCAGGCCATAATAATACAATCAACACGTTGTATGTATTTTTGCGCGTAGCAATACAGCGGCCGCTTCACAAAGGATAGCTGCGCCTTTGGGATTCCTCTCCTTGAGAAATCATAGTGCGCCCTCAAATTCTATCCGTAATGGCCTACCCATTGCCGTCCTCCCTGACAGTTTGTTTATCTTACTAATAGCTATACATCTATAATGTGTAAATGGAGTCCTGATAACCTTCTCTCACCCTTCTCTTTATTCCTAAATCACTATAATCTGTGAACATACACCCATTTAGTAAAAGTTTATCCCATTAGCTGACAATATTTAACGAGGTGAAATCATGTTGGTTTTTAATTTAAAAGGTATTTTATTAATAGCTTCACTTATCATTGCAATTCCCACATCAGCTGCGGACTGTTTTAGCGACTCACCTAGTAAGAAAAATGGCACGCTAGGTGAGATAGAAGCTCACATAAGTAAATTATCTGCATCTCAAACTAAAGACATAAATAATTTATTCAATTCGTTTAGAGGAAAATGGAACGGGATTGCAGAATACCTTTCTTGCCAAGGTAATAAAGCATCACCCAAGAAAGGCTACGCTTCTTTTAATCTTAAAGGAAAAGTAGAAGCTAAAAAAAATAATTTGCGAATAAATGCAGAGCTAAAAGCACTTGAATCTAACCGTACAAAACCAATCAATTTAAGAATATCTATTGCTGATCAATTTTTAAGACATAATAGTGAAAGTAAAAAGGGTGACATAGAAATTATATCTATAAAGAAAAATTTAATTCACTATTTAAAAAAATACCGGGGCACAGCCGGATCAGCAGAGACTATTGAAGAACAAGTTGTCATATTACGTAAAGTAAAATCTGAATATGTACTCGAACAACGTCACTATAAAGCAGGAGAAATGTTTGGAAAAGAAGTGTGGGTATTTAGAAAATAAACCACTCGGGATAAGCGAAGATAAGCGTGTCAGGTCTCCATTTGCACATCTGCTAGTCTCGTAATCCAGCTTACAGTCGTGTGGCTTATACTAAAGTATTCGCCTGTCTCAGCTTGGGTATAATGCCCATTCTTGTAGGCCATAATAATGCAGTTATCAGGGAATAATGAAATGTGACAGATTTATTTTTATAACTAAGTATTAATTAAATCTGTCCCCTTTAATTTTATAAAGCGATTGTAATGTAGACCCGTTTCCTCATCATAGTACTGGCTGGGAAGTATTTTGAATTAAAAACAGATATTCACGACCCTATAATAAATATAAATCTTATAAGTTCTTTAAATCTTCAGGTAATAATTGTCGGTAATGCATAATAGCAAGTACATCAATCTGTTTGTCTTTAATACAGTAGATTATCCGGTAAGGCCGTTCCAGTACTTCACGAATGTCATCTTGTTTATACTCAGGGACGTGTCGTCCAGTTAAAGGGTAATCACTGATTTGTTGAGAGCGAATTAATATTCGGCGTATTTCAGTTTTTGCTGCTTTAGGATCATCGTTTGATATGTAATCTTCAATACTTTTTAATCTCAATTTGGCGCGGTCAGTCCAATGTACTTTCATCCATCCACGCCAAATTCTTTCATGACATCTTCAACTGGGGTCGTACGCCCTGCATTACTATCGTTCAATCCTTTTTCAATTTCTTTACGAACGGCCATTTCATACATAATATCATCCCAGTCAGCATTATCAGGAAGTTGATCAATTAGTTGATGTGCGGCTTGTTTAATAGATTGTGGAGTTATACTCATAGGAACCTCTTGTGTTTATTGAGTTATCTATTAAGTGCCATTTTATCATTCTTTTATTAAGAATACCGATAATTAACGTGATTGAAAAAGAAGAAAAAACTGATTTCAGTATAATTTAGGCTTATGTAACATTCTGTTTCTATATGGGTTTATTAAGATAATGCTGCCAAACACCATTACCTCGGAATTCAAAAGACTTCCCGGCCAGTACTATGATGAGGAAACGGGGTTACATTACAATTACTTCAGATATTACGATCCTTCATTAGGTAGGTACATAACAAGTGATCCTGCCGGGTTACAGAGTGGTTTGAACACATATGGGTATGTTCTTGCTAATCCACTGATCTATTTTGACTTTTATGGATTGGTAAATCAAAGTCGTCAAGCGAGAGGTCTGAATGCTCGAGGTCCAGGAGGAAGAGCTGGCGTATTTGGGTGCTTAATCGGATGTGCAAGCTTTACAGAAGGAGACGCTGATGCTCAAGTATCAGTTTCTGCAAGCTTAGGCGGAGGTTTTATGCTCTGTAGTAGTCCTGAAGAAACCAATTCTTGTGAGGTTGAGCCAGTTGATGAAGAAAGAGATTGTGGTTTGTTTGATCCAAACTGTGATAATAATGTACAACCTAGTGCATCTATAACTCGAGGAGGGATTGGTGCTGGCCTTATTAGAAATGATGATGGAAGCTTTTGTATCTTAATTGGGCCGTTTGTAAGCTTTCCAATCATTAGCCCATCAATAGATGTGGGAGATTATTCGGAATGACCTTAGTTAAGTTGTTTGCAATATTGGCGTTAATAAGCTCAGTTATTTATATGATTTTATGCTTATCCGCATATAAATATAGGTCTAAAGATAAAGATGTTGATACAGGTTGGGCTCTTTCTCCGATTTGGGCTTTATTTCCGTCATCATACGATGAGAAAGGAAGAAAAATATGTGTTCAAGGAAAAATATTCTTTTGGATATCTATGTCTTTAGGAATTATATGGTTAGTCCTTGAAAATCTGTAAATAAGCTTAAATTTATAAAATAAAAGCCCCATAAGGATTTAATATTATTGCCTGGGATTTCTGTTGAAACGATCTCAACATGCAGTGAGCACCCCTTCTAGCACCTTCCTAGTCACTCATGGGCGTTAAAAGTACTGTGATCGAAGGCCTTCAATCGCTTAATTTCTTTCAATGAGAGAAGGACAAGATCATCGCGTCCATGATATGTAATTATAATAGGGGCTTTATGTGCCTCAACGCTATATCGGTCAAACTCTTTCAATAATTCTGATGAGCTTATTCTATTCACATTCGCCTCCACTATTCAGCATCGATTGGATGCCTGATGGATAATAATATCGATAAATTGCTTTTCTGAACAGGAGTCCTTCATAGGACTTTTTTTGAATGTTAGGTGGTGATAATCGGAAAGCTTATGTGAACCGCTACCATACCTCTTTCCCGACAGGTGGCCCCCAGTCGGTTTCTTTATGACGGTTTTCCGGGGCGATTTTGGCGAGAAGTTCATCCAACTCATAATGTAGTTTAGGCTTATCGTCTAATTTTTTATTTTCTTTCTTGCTATCTATCATATAGATAAAGTTACATCTTCCACTGATAAAAACAATGGTCTGCCTCCTGTTATTTATGTGTCTGTGTTAAAACTAGCCCTCAAGTTGCATATTCCATTCAAGAGTTCAACGGTTCCGAAAAACCGTTTCAAGCATTCAGCTCATTGCAACTTAATCCACAGTCAAAAATAAAGCTCCGTGAGGGTCTTTTGTTAATTAATTAAATTTTATTGAGATTCAGAACTATTCCTTTCTTTTGATGCCTACAATAAAAGGCCAAATTAAAAATGGAATAGTTAGTAAAATTAAACTAAAAGATTCTGTAAGAAAAAAATTAATTCCACTTAATATGAACACGGCAATAAGCGGTAGCAAATAGAACGCCCATGCTTTTTTATTCATAAATGTAATTACAAATGAAATTCCAGATAAGACTCCTAATATTAATGGGCTGAGCAAGGTAGGAAATATTAATGAAAACCTATTTGTGAAATCACTTTCTATAGCCTCTATAAAACCAGCCATAGAATTAGGTAAATATAATACTTTTATCACCATTATCCATACACCTAAAATAACCACCGTATTTGCTAATAAACATAATTTCGCACTAGAAATGTTTTGTATTTTCATTGAAGAGCTCATTCGCAAGAATCACAATTTGCAGTACCAATCGCGCCTCCGATCTCAGTAGCTGATCCTCTTACCGGGTCGGAAAAAAAGCTTACTAAATTCAAGAATGGCCCAATAGAAGTTAGACATTGAAAGAATTTATTTCGATCTTCAGAAAGAAGAGTTCTATAATCAGGGTATTTCTCCTGACAATTACAAATAATATCATCAACGATATTGAAAGTAAGTATCACACCGCCAACTATAAGTATGAAAGAAACTATAGTTGCCTCTCCATTTGGGTCTATATTACCTACTGGGTTTTGTAATGCATAACCATAGGTATTTACTCCTCCACTCAAACCAAGCGGGTCACTGGTAATATACCTTCCAATACTCGGGTCATAATAACGCATCATATTGTAATGCTGCCCGGTTTCCTCATCATAGTACTGGCCGGGAAGTCTTTTGACATCATCACAGAATCAACTTACATATAATCATCATGATTATTTAATATTATGGCATCTTCTATTAAATAATATGCATAGATTTTAAATTATTTAACTTGCCCTCTATGCATCAAGTTCTATTCATACACAACCCATAGAGGTGTCATTATGAATAGATATAAGCACACAGAGATCTTACAAAAAAGTGGACTCAATCACTATCTGGAAGACTATTTAACAACAATGTTGGTGGTTGGTCGTTCTGAACACACACATCGGCGACATCAATCAGCACTACGCGCTTTTATTGTCTGGTGTGAAACACATAATATTCACCAATTACATGATGTATCCAGGTCGACATTGAAAACCTATCGAAAATACCTGTTCGATTATCAACCATCACATGGTACGCCTTTATCAAAAGGGTCACTTAACTCCAAGCTAACACCAGTAAAGAAGTTCATGCAATGGTGTACTAAAGAGCAATTTATTGCAGAAGATATAGCGCACGATTTTGATATACCTCGAAAGCCAAGAGGTATACCTACAAAAATATTAATGCATCAACTTATCGAGCATATTCTTCAACAACCCAATACAAACACACGAGAAGGAATTCGGGACCGAACTATACTGGAGGTACTTTACTCCACTGCAATCAGACGTTCAGAAATTACCTACTTAAGATGTCAGGACATTGATTTTGATCGTCACACGATAAAGATAAATGAATCTAAAAACGGGCAAGACAGATTTGTTCCTATTTGCAGTCGCGCTATTAAATGGGTGAGTAGATATTTGAAAAATGTACGGCCTCATCTTGTTAAACAACCCAATGATGAAATTGTATTTTTATCAAACGAAGGTGGCGTTTTTCAACCTGGTACCTTGGCAGCACGGGTAAAAAAATATATCAAATCCGCCGGTATTAATACCCGGGGCTCATGTCATCTATTCCGGCATTCAGTCGCAACGCAAATGTTGGAAAATGGAGCCGATATACGGTATATCCAGGCTCTACTGGGACACGTGGATCTGAATACTACTGAGATTTACACTCGGGTAGCGATCAAAAAACTGAAAGAAGTCCATGAAAAGACCCATCCGATGACGAGGTGTTAATGGTATCCTTTCTATAATCCATTTCAGGGCTGTCTTCTGGCAGCCCTTTTTAGGGTAAAATATAATAAATTAACTATACATTTATAATAAATTTGCTATGCTTAAATCAATGAAGCCATTAATTTTCGTTGGCCGTTCACAAGATGATATACGAGAATTTGGCAAAAAAGCTTCCGTCTCCATTGGTACCGAATTACTCGCTGTGCAAATGGGTGCTGAACCGACAGATTGGAAACCGATGAAAACCATTGGTGCTGGTGTGAAAGAAATGAGGACCCATGATGGGAAAGAAATTAGGACAATCTATATTGCTAAATTTAGTGAAGCTGTTTATGTCTTGCATTCATTTGTGAAAAAAACGCAGACAACACCTAAAAAGGATATTCAGATTACAAAAGAGCGACTGAGTTACGTTAATCAGCAACGAAAGAAAAGTAGTAGTAAGAAACCGAAAAGTAAGACATAGGTAAAGACGATGAATATGACAAAATCAAGTGGTAACGTCTTTGAAGACTTGGGCTTTGAGAAAGAAGAAGCGACGAATTTATTAATTCGTGCTGAGTTAATTATTCAAATTGGTGAAATCATTAATAAACGCGGATTGAAACAATCTGATGCGGCAAAATTGCTAGGCGTCAAACAACCTGACATCAGTGCCATTATGAAACGTAAGGTTGAGAAGTTCACAATTGATAGACTTGTAAACTTTTTATCCTGTCTTAATCAGGAAGTAATGGTTAAGACAAAACCTCGACGCGGTAAAAATAAACAAAATACTGTCTCAGCCCACGCATAAACTAATTTATTATGGCAAGGATTGCTTATAAACAAGGGATGCATTAGCGGAATAGGGCCTTAAGTTCTAATTATCGTAAAAGAAAATCACCCCGTAAGCATTGGGGATATAGACTAAATTCAATCAAAAGACTTCCCGGCCAGTACTATGATGAGGAAACGGGACTACATTACAATATGATGCGTTATTATGATCCTTCAGTAGGAAGATATATTACTTCGGATCGTATCGGGATATTAGGAGGGTTAAATACTTACGCATATGTTGGGAACAACCCAACCGTTTACTTTGACCCTGATGGGCAAGCTAGGAGAAGAAAGGATGGAGACCCTGATGTAAGAAATATGTGTAGTTATTACAATAAAGTATGTAGTGCTACAGGTGGAAAATGTAACTATCCTTGTAAGACAGCGCCATTTCTTTGTAATAACCCTGATGTTTTGCCTTTGTTATGGGTTGGAGTTTCAAGTGGACAAATTTCTTGCATAAGAAAATGTTTAATTGAAGAAGATAAAAAGGAACGTAATAAGTCACCAGAGTGTACAGGAGATGATTGCCTTGCCAATGAATCAATAGATGATTACCATCGTACTTGCTATCAAAAATGTGGTGTTGCAACTTGGCGTTACCCAGGGCTAACACCATTTGGTATAGATATTGGCGCAGGCAATTAATAAAATATAGACGGAATTTATATTACTATGATCAGTAGAATAATCACTGGATTTTTAATTGCACCATTAACAGTGCCGATATCTTTTTCCATAGTTGGTTTTCTGGCACGGGGGAACTTTGAATCTCACACTTTTATTGGTTCATTTTTAGCTGTTGGGATATATGCTTACATATTCTCTCTTGTTTTGGGAATACCAACTTTATTGATATTAATGAAGATGAATAAACTACAGTTAATTCATTTCATAATTGCTGGCCTTCTTTTAAGTGTCACACCTTGTTTATTTTTCTACTTTGTTTTTGGATTAGTTAAGATAAACTTTTATATACAATGTGTTATATCAACGCTTTTATCGGTAGTGGTATTTTGGACGATAATATTCAAGTTATTTAAGAATGAGCCTCAGTTGACGAATTAATGGAACTCGGACTTATTGAACGAAGCCCCTCACGGGACTTTTTGCTAAAAGGGCTCTGACCTATTTAATTCTTTAATCCATTTCAAGGCCAATATCTAAGGCATATTGCTAACACCCCGACCAAAAGAGATAAAGGCAAGAGATCACAAAAAAATATTTCTATAGGTCTTAATTGAAATTTATGATTTAAATTAAAGGTTTGAGAAAATTCAGCTATAAACCTATGTCTCATTTTATGTAAGTAAAAACTAAGACCGATTAAAAACATCCAAAATAGATAATCAATCCAAAAATTAAATCCTGCATAGTTTCCTGCCGCAAGGTATTCTTCTGGACTTAGCCCTGATAGTTTGTAATAAAAGATAGAAAATAAAAGCATATCAACTATTACCAACACATAAATAATCCAACGAAAAATGATTTTAAAATTCATATTTATTCACATTGTTTTTCTTCATTATCATTACAATTCGGTGCACCAGGATTCAACTGACAAAACAGTTCTTGTATTTGATTGTCAATAGGATCAGGGCTTCCTAACCCAGGAAGTGGTTCATTATTTCCTGATGGTTCTGCGGGGTTAGGGGAGGCTTCTGCATCACCCACAACTGGAAGTCCACCAGCTGCAGCGCCAGTTAATCCAGCAATTATACGGGCTAATGTAGCCGAAGCTGTTGCTGCAGCACCAGCAGCGCCAAATAAACCTATTGCACAACCTGCAACTACTCCTTCAATTGTTCCGTTACCTGTAGCAACCGCGAAAAGTGGTCCAATTGCACCTGCACCACAAAAACCTGCTGCTACTAAAGGGGGAACTAAACCCTTCGGATCAATATTAACAAGAGGGGTCTGCAAAGCATACCCATAGGTATTGAAACCACCCAATAACCCAATCGGGTCACTAGTTATGTAACGTCCTAACGTGGGATCATAGTATCTAAAATAATTGTAATGTAGTCCCGTTTCCTCATCATAGTACTGGCCGGGAAAACGTAAGTTGTTAGTAATCAACTCCGTCGTCATCGCCGCTTCA
>TARA_R110002072_G_scaffold235697_3_pt1 | contig 31484 bp, 30 predicted proteins | sample TARA_R110002072 | Tara Oceans TARA_R110002072 (sample SAMEA4397118) | marine metagenome | biome: Polar Biome; feature: [SRF] surface water layer (ENVO:00010504); material: water (ENVO:00002006), including particulate matter (ENVO:01000060) such as... | depth 5 m
TTAATAATATTTCAGTATTTCAATTTACTTCCTCAAGTATTCACTGAATTCTCTTGAGCCGGCAAATTTATAATTAGTTTACTTATGTAGCAAACTTTTTTAAAGATTTGTGTTCTCTTGACACAACTCAATCAAAACCCCGTTTGATGATTTGGGGTGTAAAAATGTTACAAGTTTATTGTCGGCTCCCAGTTTTGGTGTTTCATTAAGCACAGCAAAACCTTCATTTTTTAAACGTTCAATCTCCTCAACAATATCATCTACGTAAAAAGCAATGTGATGGATTCCCTCACCCCTTTTTTCAATAAACTTAGCTATAGGGCTCTCAGGGTTTGTTGCTTCTAATAATTCGATTTTACTTTCTCCCACTTTAAAAAAAGATGTCCTAACCCCTTCAGACTCTACTGCTTCTATTTTATAATGCTTTTCACCTAAAAGTGCCGCATAAACAGTGTTGGCTTTTTCAAGATTTTTCACTGCTATGCCTATGTGCTCAATCTTATTCATAAGTTCTCTTTATTTATTTTAAAGGTCCTATGTAATGCCCTAAAGTCATATCTGTTAGTTTAAAACAAAATGTGCATAGGTATTTCATAATAATAGTATCTTTTTGCCTTGTAAAAGTAAGATAATCTTTAAATATAGTACTTTTGTGCCATGGAAAGTAACAGACAAAAAAAAATAGCCGGTGTTTTACAGAATGACCTGGCAGCTATTCTTCAAAAAGCACTTAAAGATGCCGGTCACGCCGGAATTTTAGTTTCAGTATCAAAAGTGCAGGTCACTGTTGATTTGTCAATAGCCAAAGTGTATGTGAGTGTTTTTCCTTCAGAACACGCCCAAAAAGTAGTTGAGGAGATCAATCTGGTCAAAAATAACATCAAGCATCAAATGGCTCAGCTTACTAAAAATCAACTAAGAAGAATGCCGAGTTTGCATTTCTACAATGATGATTCGCTCGATTATATTGAAAAAATAGATAAAGCCGTTAAAGGAAAAGAAAACCCTTTAACCAATTCCGATTTAATCGAAAAAAGAAAAAAATCGTAGGCAGTGAAATTTTCCCTCTATATCGCCAAACGGTATTTGTTTTCAAAAAGCAGTAACAATGCTATTAATATCATTACCGCTATTGCCGGTATTGGAGTGATTGTTGGGGCAATGTCATTATTTATTGTGCTTTCCGGGTTCTCAGGGCTTAAGGATTTTAGCTTACAGTTTAGCTCTGTTTTTGATTCTGATTTAAAAGTTTATCCTGAAACAGGAAAAACACTTAACCTCTCCAAACAACAGGAACAATTGCTTCAGCAAATTAATGAAATTGAGGCTTTTTCAAAAATTGTTGAGGAACGGGTTTTTCTAACTTTTAAAGGAAAAAACAGCATTTCACACATCAAAGGTGTTGATCAAAACTATCAGCGTGTAAATGCTATAGACAGCACTATTTTCGATGGAGGCTGGTTTGAAAGTGATAACACAGCGGTAATAGGTGCTCAAATCTCTAGAAATTTAAATCTTGGAGTATATGATTATTCAGAGTTACTGGAAATTTACGTGCCCACTCCAGGAAGTGGTCAAATTACTGACGTGACTCAAGCTTTTAATAAAGAGCATGTGGTCGTTTCCGGTATCTATCACGTCAATGAAGAACTCAACTCAAAATATGTGTTTACACCCATTGTTCTTGCTAAATCATTGCTTTCTTATGAGGAAGATGTTGTAAGTTCTATTGAGTTCAAGCTTTTAACCGGAGCCAACGAAGTAGATGTTAAAGCAAAAATCTCTGAAATATTAAATCAAAACATTGTTTTTAAAAACAGAATGCAACAAAACGATGCTCTCTACAAAATGTTAAACACAGAGAATTTAGCAGTATATCTCATTTTTACATTGGTTTTGATTATTGCGATTTTTAATGTAATTGCGAGTATTATCATGATTATTTTAGACAAGAAGCACAACATCAAAACTATGAAAAACCTAGGAGCAACGCTTAAGGAAATAAGACAAATATTTTATCTTCAGGGAGTTTTAATGACTGTTCTTGGTGGACTTGTGGGTATAATTCTTGGTGTTATTATCACTCTTTTGCAGCTGCAGTTTGATTTAGTGATGATAACAGCCACCCTTCCATACCCCGTAAAACTGGAATTATTTAATGTTTTTTTGGTGTTTTTTACAATACTTCTTTTAGGCATCATCGCCTCTCGTATTGCTTCAAGTAGAGTGCGCGAAGGTTTAATTGATTAAGCAAATTGAAAATCGTGAAATTGACCTAAGGCTTCTTCAAAAACAGCAAAAACTGAAGCCGCATCATCGCTTGTTACCATTTTAGTGCGGTATTCTTTGAAATTAGGAATTCCTTTAAAGTAGTTGGTATAATGTCTTCGGGTTTCAAAAACGCCTAGTTTCTCGCCCTTCCAATCAATCGCCATTTGAAGGTGCCTTCGGGCAGCATCAACTCGTTCAATCATTGTGGGGGGTGCTAAATGATTTCCGGTGGCAAAAAAATGCTTCACCTCTCTAAAAAACCAGGGATATCCAATGCTTGCTCGCCCAATCATTGCGCCATCCAGCCCAAAAGAATCACGCATTTCCATAGCGCGTTCAGGAGTGTCAACATCTCCGTTGCCAAAAACGGGAATGTGCATTCGTGGATTATTTTTAACCTCAGCTATGGGTGCCCAATTTGCATTTCCTTTATACATTTGTGCGCGGGTTCTTCCGTGTATAGAAATTGCTTTACAGCCCACGTCCTGAAGACGTTCTGCCACCTCAACTATTTTAATTGAGTTTTCATCCCAGCCCAAGCGGGTTTTTACTGTGATGGGAAGCTTGGTGTGCTTCACCATGGCTTCTGTTAATGAGACCATTAAATCAATATCTTTTAAAATACCCGCTCCAGCTCCTTTGGAGACCACTTTTTTAACAGGACAACCAAAATTAATATCAATAATATCGGGTCCTGAAGCTTCCACAATTTCAACAGACTGTAACATTGATTCCAGATTTGCACCAAATATCTGTATGCCTACCGGGCGTTCTTTTTCGTATATATCAAGTTTCATGACGCTTTTGGCCGCATCGCGAATAAGACCCTCACTGGAAATGAATTCTGTGAATACCACATCGGCACCTTGCTCTTTGCAAAGTGCTCTAAAGGGTGGGTCGCTCACGTCCTCCATAGGAGCAAGTAGCAAGGGAAAATCTCCAACATCAATGGTTCCAATTTTTGACATACACCAAATTTGATGGCAAAGTTAGGGATTTTTTGAGTAAATTAAAGAAGGGTTATTGTAGCAAGTTAATCAATTCGATTGCGTTCCTCATTCCTTATGTGCTTGGCATTGTCCTTCAGTCTAAAGTTGCCAAAGTTATAAGTAAAACCAACTTGTAAATACCTCGACTCTGTAATGGCAAAATAGCTATTACGCTGGTTGAGGAAATCTGTTTGTAGTTTTCTGTTAAAAGTGTCAAAGATGTCATTCACTGTCACTGAAAGAGAAGCTCTATTATCCCAGAATGATTTTCTTAGTCCAGCCGATACTAGCGTAAAATCATCCATTATATAAGTGCCGGTTGCAAGGCTCGTAAGATGCATCAGTGTTAGGTCGCCGGTAAAGGTTCCGTCTTTGTTTATTGTAAATCTATTTATAAGCTGTGTGAACATTCCGCTTGAACTTATTGTAACAAATTCATTGTCACTTTCAATGGCAACGAAGGAATTTTTTTCATAAAAAAGCGAATTGTAGTGATAGAAAAACCACCAGTCTTTGATGTAAGTAAAATATTTAAATTCAAGCCCATAGCCCTGTTTGTCTTCGATATTTGTGGAGATGCTTCTTAAAAAGCGGTTTTCATTGTTTTGAAAACTAAGTACATCAACTGCCCCTTTTGTTGTTCTATAATAAAATTCAAAGGTATACTTGTTTTCCGCTACATATTCTAGACTGTAACGGTTTGTGATAGCTGGTTGCAGGTTTGGGTCACCAGTGGTAAAGTTATTTTCGTTGATAAAGTAACTAAATGGGTTGAGCAGGCTATAATTTGGTCGCTCTATACTCCTATTATAAGCTAAAACAAAAGTATGGTTTTGGTGTGGAATAAAATTGATGTTTGCACCTGGAAACCAATCCATATAGTTTTTTTCAGTTTCTTGACCCAATGTGACTGAGTTACCAGATGTTTCGGTATATTCTCCCCTAAGCCCAGCTCTGATTCTCCATTTTTCCCAGTTTTTTGAAATACTGAAATAGCCGGCATATACGTTTTCTTCATATTTAAAATGGTCTGAAAGCTGGGGGTTGAATTGTAGTAATCCATTGATATTGTCAAAAAAGTCGATGCCACTTTCTGTATTGATAGAGGACGCTTTGGTTCCCATATCAAAAGGCATTTTAAAAAGCTGCGTTGAAAAGTCAAGCTGACCCACATAAATATTGATGTCTTGAGCAGCATCAGTCAAAAAAGAATTATTTCTTAAAAAGCTTTGATCTGGTAAAAAATAATTGGTGTTTACATCTTGTAATCTTGTGTTGTCAAAGTTTGTGTAATGGGCATTGAATTTTAGTGTCGTTCCTTTTTCATTAAATTTATGATTCAGGCCAAAATCAATTGCAATATTGTTTTTTTCTAATTCCAAACCACTTGCTGTGGTAAACAAAGAGTCCAACTGCATTTGTGGGTTAAATATTTCAGCAATTTCGCTGTTTGAATACGTTGTCCTTGGGTTTAAGGATACAAGGGAGGATAAACTTAAAGTGGTTTTTTCACTAAGTGAATAGTCAATAAATGAATTAATTGTATGTGTTTCAGACCGGGTAATTCTCACAAAATCAGTTTCCCAAAAAGAATTTATGGTGTTGTCTGGTTCAAAAAAGGTGATTTCTCCTAAATCGTTCTTGTGTTCTTTACGTCTACTATAGTTGTAGTTTACAAATAAATTGAACTTGTCGTTTTTAAAGTAATGGCTAGTTCCTGCGCTGTATTTAGGGAATACCGCCTGTTCATAGTCTGCTGAAAAACTTCCCTTATAGCCTGGCGACAAGGCTTTGCTGGTCACTATATTAATTATAATGCCGCTATCCGCATCATATTGTGCTCCCGGTTTGGTTATCACCTCAACACTCTTAACGTTTGAGCCGTCAAATCCTTCCAAAAGACTTTGAACTTCAGCTGGTGAAATATTAACCTTCCGGTCATTTATATAGAGGGTTGCAGGTTGATTTTGAACAGTGATACTGTTTTGTTGAATTATAACACTAGGTGTTCGCTTTAAGATATCCATCGAGCTACCATTTGAAAGTGACGTATTTTCAACATTAAAAACAAGGCGGTCAACCTCTCTTTGAATGGTGGGTTTTTGAGTATCAATAGTGACTGGTTCTAATCCCTCTGAAGTTTCAAGAAGCGTTAAGCTGCCTAAATCCATATCAGAGGTAACTTCTAAGGGCTTGAAAAAATCATTAAAACCAATAATGCTGGCTTTAAGAATATAAGCTCCCTGCGGCGTGTTGTGAATTTCAAAACGCCCCTCAGGTCCTGTAGCTGTTCCTGCAACAAATGTGGAGTCACTAGCCTTTAACAGTAAAAGAGTTACAAAAGAAAGCGAGTTTTCATCAACATCTACAATCCCACCTGAAACACTATATTGTTGCGCCTGAAGCGATGTTGCCAAAAAAAATAAAAATATAAAAACCCTTACCATCATATCTATTTATGGGGATGAATATTCAAGGCTTATTGTTTTGGGGAAACGAAAGCGGCAACTTTTATATCCTACAAATTTGTTAAAAAAAAGTCAATTATCTACGATTAATTGCATTTTTTTTTGTTTAAGTGTTATTACGCCGTTTATGTGTATTTTTTGTAATGGATGATAGCTAAATCAATTATATTTGCAAATTCAAAAGATTGAGAGGCAGACCTATATGAAAAACATAAGAAACTTTTGCATTATTGCACATATTGATCACGGCAAGAGCACACTGGCTGACAGGCTTTTAGACGCTACTGGTTCAGTTACTTCTCGCGAAAAGCAAGAACAGCTACTTGACAATATGGACCTGGAACGTGAGCGTGGTATCACCATAAAAAGTCATGCCATTCAGATGGAATACACTTACAAGGGTGAAAAATACATCCTCAATCTGATTGATACCCCCGGGCACGTTGACTTTTCTTATGAAGTTTCCAGGTCTATAGCTGCTTGTGAAGGAGCACTTCTTATTGTGGACGCCGCTCAAAGCATCCAAGCACAAACCATTTCAAATTTGTATCTGGCGCTTGAAAATGACCTTGAAATAATTCCTGTTTTAAACAAGGTAGATTTACCAAGTGCAAACCCTGAAGAAGTTACAGATGATATTGTCGAGCTTTTGGGCTGTGCCCACGAAGATGTGATACCGGCAAGTGCTAAAACAGGTATTGGTATCGATGAAATTCTCGCTGCCATTATAGAGCGTATTCCCGCTCCAAAAGGCAATGAAGATGAGCCCCTGCAGGCATTGATTTTTGATTCTGTTTACAACCCATTTCGTGGCGTGGAAACTATTTTTAGAGTAATTAACGGAAGCATTAAAAAAGGACAAAAAATTAAATTTGTCGCTACAGGAAACACTTACAATGCAGATGAAGTAGGCACTTTAAAACTCAAGCAACAACCCAAACAAGAAATCAAAGCCGGCGATGTGGGCTATCTCATTACCGGTATCAAAGATGCTCGCGAAGTCAAGGTGGGTGACACTATTACAGACGCCCTCAATCCATCAAAAAATCCGGTTTCTGGATTTGAAGATGTCAAGCCCATGGTTTTTGCGGGAATTTATCCAGTTGATACTGAAGATTATGAAGAGCTGCGCTCTTCGATGGAAAAACTGCAACTCAATGATGCCTCATTGGTTTTTATACCTGAAAGTTCTGCTGCGTTAGGCTTTGGTTTTCGTTGTGGTTTTTTGGGAATGTTACATCTTGAAATTATTCAGGAACGATTGGAACGCGAATTTGACATGACGGTCATAACAACAGTTCCCAACGTGTCTTACCACGCCTTTTCTACAAAACATCCTAATGACAGTATTATAGTAAACAACCCTTCAGACCTACCGGAACCTTCGAGTTTAGACCGTGTTGAAGAACCTTATATAAAAGCAACTATTATAACAAAAGCTGATTTTGTGGGCAACGTGATGTCTCTTTGTATCGAAAAGAGAGGAATGATTACCAATCAAACTTATTTAACCCCGGAACGGGTCGAACTCACTTTTGATATGCCTCTTGCCGAAATTGTATTTGACTTTTATGACCGTTTAAAAACCGTTTCAAAGGGCTATGCTTCCTTTGATTATTCGCCCATTGGGATGCGTGCCTCAAAACTGGTGCGTGTTGATATTCTTTTAAATGCACAACCGGTTGATGCGCTTTCCTCTTTGATTCACGTTGACAATGCTCATAATATAGGAAAGAAAATGTGTGAAAAGCTTAGGGAGTTGATACCAAGACAGCAATTTGATATCCCTATTCAAGCCGCAATTGGCTCAAAAATTATTGCCAGGGAAACTATCAAAGCGCTTAGAAAAGATGTTACCGCAAAATGTTATGGTGGAGATATTTCGCGTAAGCGAAAACTGCTTGAAAAACAGAAAAAAGGAAAAAAACGTATGCGTCAAGTGGGGAATGTAGAAATCCCACAACAGGCTTTTATGGCGGTCTTAAAGCTGAATGATTAAAAAAATACACCCAAACTTTATGCGTTAAAATAAGTTTGGGTGTAAAATAAAGTTTTAATTTGAAAAGGGCAACACGTGATCCCTCTTTTAATCTCTAATTAACACTCTAAAAGTTCCAGAACAGCTTCTAAAGATTCAGCATCCTCACAATCTTTATTTACATAAGCTTCAATTGCTGATTTAAAAGCATTGCAGTTTGCCACAGATGGGTCTTCCCCATATGCCTCAGCAGCAGCCGAAAGTTCAGTTGTTAATTCTTCACAGCTTTTACCTCCATTATCATCGTCACTTGAACAAGACGTAAATGCAAAAACAGCGACTGTTGCGATAGATAAAATAAGTTTTTTCATGATTTTTGAGTTGTTTTAGTTTATGGCAAGATGAAAATATTATTAATAAAATCAAAAACAAACTCTATTTTAGAATCATTCTCAATTACAACTTACACCTTCACTGACCAGTCCATCTAGATAGATGGAATATCCAACTCCTGTATCCTGGCCGTTCACAGAGGCGTTCCCGTTGCTTTCTTTGCATAGTTCAAAAGAAGTTGTTATTTCAGAGCTACACGTCCTGCAGTCTGCTGTGTCATCATCTTTACAAGAGGTGAAAATAAAAAATGAAATCCCTGCAATGGCCATTAATTTTTTCATAAATGAGTAGTTAATTACTTCAAATATAAAGAACGTTTTTTTAAACCCCTTTCGTGTGTCGCTCATATTGTTAAAAATCACACAAATCCTAATAATAGGTTCAAAGAAATGATTGGCTTTTCTTAATTTGCAGACTTTTAAACTTTCTATATGAAATTGTACCCCATTGAAGCCGGAAATTTCAAACTTGACGGAGGTGCCATGTTTGGCGTAGTACCAAAGTCTCTTTGGAATAGAACCAATCCGGCAGACAGCAACAACATGATTGACATTGCAGCGCGTTGTTTGTTGATTGAAGACGGCAACAAACTTATTCTCATCGACAACGGAATGGGAAACAAACAAAGCGAAAAATTTTTTGGTTATTATTACCCTTGGGGTAAACACAATCTTGATAATTCTCTTAAAAGTGTTGGTTTTCACCGAAATGACATTACCGATGTTTTTTTAACACACCTTCATTTTGACCACTGCGGCGGAAGCATTCAATGGAATAAAGACCGAACTGGCTACGAGCCCGCATTTAAAAATGCAAAATTCTGGACCAATCACAATCACTGGCAATGGGCAACAAACCCCAATGCAAGGGAGAAAGCTTCTTTCCTTAAAGAAAACTTATTGCCTATGCAAGAAAGCGGGCAACTCAACTTTATTCAAAGAGCGGGTGAACCATTTCAAGCTAAATCTGAATTAAACTTTGGAATATTTTTTGCTGATGGTCATACAGAAAAACAAATGGTCCCAATGATTCAATACCAGGAAAAAACCCTCTGTTTCATGGCTGATTTATTGCCCACTGCCGGTCATGTCCCACTCCCGTTTGTGATGGGGTATGACACGAGACCTTTACTAACTTTAGATGAAAAAGCTGCCTTTCTCGATAAAGCTGCTGAAAATAATTATTATTTGTTTCTTGAACACGATGCTCATCAAGAAATAATTACTGTTCAACACACCGAAAAAGGTGTTCGCCTCAATGAACGATATACTTTTAACGAACTTTTCAATTCATAACAATGCAAACATTTAAATCAATTGCTTTTGCCTTACTGGCATTTACTTTAGTTGCTTGTGGTAGCACAGCGGCACTCATTTCAACTCCCATTGAAAATATTGACACCATGCCTCTCAAAGTCAAAGAACTGACAAAAGAAGAGCTTAAAAACTGGTGGCATTTAGATTTAATTTATGACACAGTTCCCGGAATGAGTATTCAAAGAACTTATGATGAAATCATCAAAAAGCGAAAAGGACAAACCATTATTGTAGGAGTAATCGACAGCGGAATTGATATTGAACATGAAGACTTAGAAAGTGTCATTTGGGTTAATCCTAATGAAATTCCAAACAATGGCATTGACGACGATGGTAATGGATATATCGATGATATTAACGGCTGGAATTTTCTGGGTGACATTGTTGGGGAACAAATGGAATATGTGAGAATTATGCTAAGGCTTGCGCCAAAATTTGAAGACAAACCAGAAAGCGCCATTAGCACAGCAGATCGTGAAGAATATGCACTCTATCAAAAAGCCAAAGCAGAATATTTAAAAGAAAAACAAGAGGCCTTAAGCACAAAGGTGCAATATGAATCAATGATTGAAGTCATCAGACCGGCCCACGAAAAAGTAGCTCAAAAATTAGGCAAAGAAGACTATACTCGGGATGAATTAAAAACGCTTGAAGAAGATGCGTCTTTTGGAAGAGAGGTGTTTATGCTGGATCAAATGTTTGAGTTTGACGACAACATCCCCACGATCATCAAAGAAATTGATGAAGGAGTTAAGTATTTTTCAAGTAGATTGGATTATCATTTTAATGTAACTGAAGATTTTAGAGCAACCCTGGGTGATGACCCATATGACATCACTGATGTACCTCACGGCAATAGCCAGGTGACTGGTCCTGACCCTAAAAAAGAAGATGCCAAGCACGGCACACACGTGGCGGGAATCATCGCCGCTCATCGCAACAACGACCTCGGCATGAATGGTGTGGCTCAAAACGTGCAAATAATGGCATTAAGAGCTGTTCCTGACGGTGATGAATATGATAAAGACATTGCACTGGCAATTCGCTATGCAGTAGATAACGGCGCTAAGGTGATCAATACCAGTTTTGGTAAATTTTATTCACCAAACCCTGAGTGGGTCTATGAGGCCATAAAATATGCATCTGAAAACGATGTATTGATTGTCAATGCAGCAGGAAATGACGGTTTTGACCTTGATGACGACGCTATACAAGTCTATCCCAATGATCAAACCACCAACTTTGATGAGATTTCTGATACCTTTTTAACCGTTGGGGCGTTGGCTCCAAAATATGGCTCAGAAATGGTAGCTTCATTTTCAAATTATGGAAAGAATCAAGTGGATGTGTTTGCGCCGGGAGTCGAAATTTGGTCATCCACACCTAATAATGACTATGAATTCCAAATGGGCACCTCCATGGCTGCCCCTGCAGTTGCAGGTGTTGCCGCGATGTTGCGCTCTTACTACCCACAATTAACTGCCGCTCAAGTCAAGCAAATCATTATGGACAGTGGATTGCCTTCAAAACAAGTTGTTATTTTAGGCGGTGAACCTGATAACAAAAAACCTTTTTCTGAAATTTCAAAATCCGGGAAAATGGTGAATATGTATAATGCCTTTATAATGGCGGAAACGCTCTCAAATCAACAACAACAATAAAATGAAAAAATCATTAGTATTAATTTTTACTTTATTTTTTATAACAAATGGGTTTTCCCAACCTTACCACAATTATCTTGATCAAGTAAACCGCCCAAACTACTGGCAACAACACGTCGATTACAAAATGGAAATCGATATGGATGTTGACAACTATCAATACAAGGGAAAACAGGAGCTGGTCTATACAAACAACTCACCAGACACTTTGAAGCGCTTGTTTTATCACTTGCATTTCAACGCCTTTCAACCGGGAAGCGAAATGGATGTGCGTTCAAGAACCATTGCAGACCCAGACAGACGTGTGGGCGACCGCATTTCAAAACTTCAGCCCGATGAAATAGGCTACATAAAAGTCAACAGCTTACACCATAACGGGGAACCGGTGCAATATAAATCCGTGGGAACCATCCTCGAAGTGGATTTAAATACGCCCATCCTTCCAGGAGAAAAAACAACTTTTTCAATGGATTTTGATGCGCAGGTACCGGTGCAAATCCGTCGTAGCGGAAGAAACAGTTCTGAAGGCGTAGCTCTTTCTATGGCTCAATGGTACCCAAAACTAGCCGAATATGATTTTGAAGGATGGCACGCAGATCCTTATATTGGCCGCGAATTTCATGGTGTTTGGGGAAATTTTGACGTAAAAATTACCATCGACAATCAATACACCCTTGGCGGAACCGGTTATTTACAAAACCCTAATGAAATTGGCCACGGATACCAGGACGATCCCGCCAAAGAAGTAAAACACAGAAAAGGACGTAAACTCACCTGGCATTTTATAGCACCGGATGTGCACGACTTTACCTGGGCCGCAGATGATGAATACATTCATGATCGCATTGAAGGTCCCAATGGAATTTCACTACACTTTTTATACAAAAACAACCCGGAGATTCTTGAAAACTGGAAAAACCTGCAACCCAAAACCGTTGCTTTATTTGAGTACTTCAACAAGAAACTTGGCGACTACCCATACAAACAATACTCAGTCATTCAAGGAGGTGACGGCGGTATGGAATATGGCATGTCAACACTCATCACTGGAGAAAGAAATTTTAACAGCTTAGTGGGAGTAACTGCGCACGAAGTAGCTCATAGTTGGTTTCAGTTTGTGCTGGCTTTTAACGAGTCCAAACACGAGTGGATGGATGAAGGATTTACGGTTTACATCAGTTCGCTGGCTATGAACGAGGTGATGAATGAAAACAAACAGTTTCCACACGACCGTTCATACAGTAGCTATCTAAGCCTTGCGCAAAGTGGCGATGAACAACCACAATCCACTCACGCAGATCGTTTTCACAAAAACTGGATTTACAGTGCTTCTTCATACTCAAAAGGAGCGGTTTTTCTTGCGCAGCTTGAGTATGTCATCGGAAAAGAAAATGTCGCTAAAACCCTGAAACGTTTTTATCAGGACTTTAAATTCACGCACCCCACCCCCAATGACTTTATTCGCACAGCCGAAAAAGTTTCCGGGTTTCAATTGAGCTGGTATTTAACTGATTGGACGCAAACAACTAATACCATTGATTATGCAATTGAAAATGTAGAGGAAAAAGAAGGGAAAACTCTTATAACGCTTGCGCGAAAGGGCTTAATGCCCATGCCCATCGATTTGTATGTGGTCTATAAAGACAACACAAGCGAGTCGTTTTATATCCCACTTAGGATGATGAGAGGAATTAAAGAAAACCCGTTCCAAAATCTAAAACGAACTGTGCTGGAAGACTGGCCCTGGGCATACCCGACCTATACCTTTGAAATTGATGCGCCAAAAGAAAGTATCGTTGCAATGATAATTGACGCCACGAGACATATGGCCGATGTGAATTATGAGGATAATTTGTATGAGGCTTCTCCCGGCGCTATTGAAGGAGGGGAGTAAAACATCCCGTTTTTCAGAAGTTTGGGTAACTATCCCTCAAAATCTCTTATGAGAGAGCGGTAGACTTTTTTTTCTACCTTTACCCAATGAAGTTCAGCTATTCAAAAGCAGAAAAACTCAAAAGCAGAAAAACCATCGAGTCTCTTTTTACTGAAGGAAAATCGGTGGGGGTTTTTCCTTTACGACTATTTTACATTGAAGTGCCCGAATCTGAAACATCGCTCACTAAAACTGCCGTTTCTGTTTCTAAAAAGAACTTCAAACTCGCTGTGCACCGCAATCTAATAAAAAGACTTCTCAGAGAAGCGTTTCGGTTAAATAAAAACCTTATTCTAGATAACTCCTCAAAAAAATATGCGCTACTATTTTTATATGTAGGGAAAGATATGCCTGATTTTGACCTCTTGAATAAAAGCATCAAAAAAGTGATGCATAAATTCATAGAACAAACTAAAAATTAGATTGGTACGTTAATTGTATTTAGATCGCTCTAATAAAATATGTTCATTATGAAAACTCTATCTCTTTTTTTATTCAGCATGATTTTAGCGTGTTCAAACACAACGAGTGATTCTCGTGTTGGCAGTTATGAAGAAAGCGAAATTTATAGTGACATGGCGGCGCCCGCTTCTTCATTTGAAATTTCAGAAAAATCAAGTGCCCCACAAGTGCTGCAAGAACAAAAAATTATCAAGACCGGTAATCTACGATTTCAAACCCGGGATCTTGAAAAAACTCACGGTAAAGTAAAGCAACTTGTTTCCCGTTACAACGGAATATTGCAAAGTGACCGTTCAGGCAAAGGATACAATGAAGAATTTCGCAATTTGACCATTCGCATTCCATCGGAAAATTTTCAGGTTTTGATTGACTCCATTTCACAGGGAGTCGCTTATTTTGATCAAAATGACATCACACAACAAGACGTTTCAGAAGAATATGTTGACCTTGAAGCGCGCCTCAAAGCAAAGCGTGAGTTGGAGAATCGTTATCTTGAACTCTTAAAACAGGCTAAAACCGTCAAGGACATGCTCGAGATTGAGCGTGAACTGTCAAGCATAAGAGAAGAAATTGAAGCCCGTCAAGGCCGCCTCAACTACCTTCAAAATCAGGTTTCATACAGCACCATTCACCTTTATTTTTATAAAACCACGACAGATAAAGGAATCACAACTTCATATGGGCAAAAAATGTGGAACGCCATCAAATCAGGCTGGAACGGTATTTCGTTATTTTTCCTTGGCCTACTTCATATTTGGCCGTTTTTTGTTATCTTGTTGCTCGCTGTTTTTGGAGTAAGAAAGTACCTAAAAAGGAAAAAGAAAATTAAAGAATAAAAGCATTTACGCTTTCGCGTAAGCAAAACGTTAAGAATGAAAAAGAAATTAGTAATACCTCTCATTGCTGTTCTTATTGCTTTGGGAACCTGGAGTTTTAAAAGTGATTTTTTTGAAATTGCCAAGCAAATAGAAATCTTCACTACGCTTTATAAGGAGGTCAACATGAATTATGTTGATGAAACCGTGCCCGCTGAGCTTATGGATCATGCCATTAAAGGAATGCTGGAGCAACTCGATCCATACACTGTTTATTACAATGAGCAAGATGTTGTGGAGGCGAGAATCAATCAAACCGGTTCAAACACAGGAATTGGTGCTTCTGTGCGCGCCCAAAAAGAAAAGTTAATCATAATTGAGCCATGGAAAGACGGGCCTGCAGATAAAGCCGGGCTCAAGGCCGGTGACGAAATAGTAAAAATTGGGGACGTGATTGTTGCCAGTTTTGATGACAATGCCAGCGAGTTGCTGCGTGGAGCTCCCGGATCTGAAGTAACTGTTTCATACCTGCGCCAGGGAAAAACCCAAACAACAACCCTAATTAGAGCAGCGCTCACAGAAAAAGCCGTGCCTTTTTATACCCTAATGGAAGACAATGTGGGCTATATAGTGTTAAGTGCTTTTAATCCTAAAACTACAACTGAAACAAGAGCAGCGCTCGTTGAACTTAAAAAGCAAGGTGCTACTAGTATCATTCTTGATTTACGTGGAAATCCCGGCGGTTTGATGAGGGAGTCGATAAACATCGTGAATCTATTTGTGCCTAAAGGCGAAATTATTTCCACCACACAATCAAACATAGAAAAATACAATCAAACATTCAGAACCTCCTTTGAGCCGGTTGATACTGAAATTCCCCTGGCAGTTTTGATCAATGGGCGAAGCGCTTCTGCGAGCGAAATTGTTTCGGGAGCCATTCAAGATTTAGATAGAGGCGTGGTTGTGGGTGCGCGCAGTTTTGGAAAAGGGCTTGTTCAACGTCCAAAAAAACTCACTTACGGTACCCAAATCAAAGTGACTATTTCAAAATATTACACTCCAAGCGGAAGGTGTATTCAGGCAGAAGATTATTTTAACAGAGATGAATTTGGCGACCCCATTCGCGCTACACCCGAAACGTTTAATGAATTTAAAACAAAAGGCGGAAGAACCGTTTATGACGGTGGCGGAATTCTTCCTGATGTGGAACTTCCAACTGCCGTTTTCAGCCCCATTACCACAGCGCTTTTAAAAGCAAATAGCATTTTTGACTTTGCCACAGAGTACTATTATAAAAATCAGCACAGCGACTGGAAAAGCTTTCGCTTTAGCGAAAATGATTACAAAGAGTTTTTAAGCTTCCTGAACCGCACAAACTTCACATTCGAAACGGAAACGGAAAGTCTCTTAAATACAGCCATCAAAAAGGCTGAAGAAGAAAACATAAAACAAGATATTGAGAAAAGTTATAACACTCTTTTGCAAGATATTAGCAGGGCAAAAGATCGTGAATTGCAAGACAAGAAAGCCGAAATTATGTCTTTGCTTTCTGATGAAATTGTAAAACGCTATTTCTACCGAGAAGGACTATATGAATATCAGGTAGTCAACAATCCTGAAATAAAGGAAGCCGTTGCTATTTTAAAAGATACTAGACGATATCAAGGCATTTTGAAGTAATATGACCTCTTTCCTCCAATTTTTTGAAGAAATGCCTATCTGGATGCGATTGATCTGGGTGGTGGGTGTCTTGGCTGTTTTTTGGGTATTGGAAGGCTACTATGCCCTTGTAAAAATCAACTACAAAAAATGGAAACACGCTAAGGTTAATTTAACTTTTTTGGTTTTTACAATGTTAATCAATGTGGGTTTTGGGGCGCTCACCCTTGGAGTTTTTTACTGGATAAAAACCTCTCAATTTGGGTTATTGCATCTTGTGGACTGGCCGATATGGGCCGAGCTGCTTTTGGCGCTTTTGGTGCTCGATTTTATTGCGCAATATGGCGTGCATTTTTTGCTTCACAAAGTGAAATGGATGTGGCGTTTACACATCATTCACCACAGTGATACCAAGGTAGATGTCACCACCGGCACCAGACATCATCCCCTGGATTTTGTAATAAGAGAAACTTTTGCGCTTTTTGCTGTTTTGATAATGGGAATGCCTATCGCATTCTACCTTGTTTACCGAATTTTAAGTGTGTTTTTTACGTATTTCACACACGCTAACATCAATCTAGGAAAAATTGATAAATATATCAGTTATGTATTTGTAACGCCCAATATGCATAAGTTTCACCACCACTGGGAAATGCCTTGGACAGACACTAATTTTGGAAATATGTTCTCATTTTGGGATCGCATTTTTGGGACCTTTGTTTATGACGATACTAAAAAAATAAGATATGGAGTCGATTTAGTAGATGACAGCACTGATGAGGATATTTTGTATCAGTTGAAGATTCCTTTTGATAAAAGGATAAAAACAAAAGGATAATTTACTCCCCTCCTTGTGGGTCCCGATATCTATTGGGAGGGGGAGGACTTTTCCATACCAATATGAGGTATTCCGTCTTCCAGATACCCTTCACCCACTTCTTTATACCCGTGAGCGTTGTAAAATTTAACCAAATATTGCTGCGCTGAAAGATGGATTTTTGTTGAATTAAAATGAGTTTCAACAGCAGTGTTGGCGGCTTTCATTAATTGATGACCATATCCAAATTTTCGTTCGTTTTCTTTTATAATAACCCTCCCAATACTTGCCTCTTTAAAATAATCACCGGGTCCAAAAAGACGTGCATATGCTACAAGAATTTTATTTTTGTAAGCAAAAAGATGTAGTGCTTTTTCATCCTTTCCGTCAATGTCTTGATAGACACAATCTTGTTCTACAACAAAAACCTCGCTGCGCAGCTGGAGTATGTCATACAGTTCAGTAATACTAAGTTCTGAAAAGCTTTTTAGTTTAAAATCGAGCTTCATATATAGAAATAATTGAAAGCTAAAATAGGTATTTTGAACACAAAAAATCTATCTTTATAAACTGAAATCATACTCCCTATGAAAAAATTGATTGTTTTTCCGATTTTACTCCTGCTTCTTTCTACCTCTTGCAAAGACACATCAAAAAATTATTTTACTGAAAGTTCACCGGAAATTGACACGATGCGACAAATGATTAAAGACTATGAAGCCGGTGATTGGGGGTCCTATATAACTCATTATAAAGAAGATGCAAAAATCTACCACAACCGGGTAAATAGCAATCCCAGGTCCATACAGGAAGCGATTGAAGAACACAAAATTTTACTTTCTCAAATGGATTCTTATAACTATTCAACCACCGAAAACCAGACTGTTGAAATGATTATTGACAGTAAAGGAACGACTTGGGTGAGTTTTTGGGGTGTTTGGACGGGTATTTTCGCTGAAAGCGGAAATAAATCTGAAATCATCGTTCATATCACTTCAAAGTTTGAAGATGGAAAAATTGTTCAGGAGCATATGTACTGGGACACTGCACCTTTTGTGTTAGAAAGTATTTGGGTGGACAATAAACTAGAAATGGTAAATGATTAATCTTGTACTATTACTTCTTTGCTTTTTTCCTTTTTTTGGAATTCCGGTTGAATAGTGATGTGATTGATGCCAAAATCGCGAAGTAAAAGCTCTTCCAGCTCTAAAAGTAAACGATCAAATTCAGAAATTTTTACATCTTTATTAAATTCTAAATGTGCTTCAAGATGCACTTCATCCTCATTGAGTTGCCAAATGTGAATGTGGTGGATACTTTTGATTCCGGGCAAGTTATTTACTTTCTTAGTAATTTCTTCAACTTTCACGTCTTGTGGTGTATAGAGCATCAAAACTTTAAAAGATTTATTTAGTAAATCATAACCCACATAAATAAGATAGAAAGCGATAATTAAAGTCAAAACTGCGTCGATCCACCAAATTTCATAAAATTTCATCAACAAACCACCAATTAAAACAGCAACTGACGAACCTAAATCAGACAACATATGTAGGTAGGCTGATTTCATATTCATATTCTTATCAGAATCCTTTTTAAGCAGTAGCATACTAAAACCATCAACAACAATCCCGAGTAATGCCATCCAAATAACAATATCACTACCTATCTCTTGTGGTTCTATAAAACGTTGAATCGCTTCATAAATCAAATAGAAAGCAACAATTACAATGGTTGCTGAATTGATAAAAGCGGCCATAATTTCGGCGCGTTTATAACCAAAAGTGCGTTTATAAGAAGCTTCTTTTCTTATAAGTTTATTAGCAAAATATGTTATTGATAATGAAATAACATCACTAAAGTTGTGAAGGGTGTCTGAAATGAGTGCAAGACTTCCTGAAATAATTCCACCAATTAGCTGAGCAACGGTGAGAATGGAGTTTAAAATAATTGATAATAAAACCTTACTTCCTTGAACTTGAGAAGATTTTTGATGGTAATGTTCGTGTCCCATAACGGGGTATTAGAAATTAATTACAAGGTATTTTATTTACTCGATTTTGATGTCTTCCTCCTTCAAAAGAAGTGTCTAAAAAAGTTTTCACCATTTCAAGTGCCTGGGGCTTTGAAATAAAACGTGCAGGAAGACTTAAAATATTTGCATCATTATGAAGTCGAGCCAGCTCTGTTATTTCTTTTGTCCAACAAAGAGCAGAACGAACATTTTGATGTTTGTTTGCGGTCATTGATGCACCGTTACCGCTACCACAAATAATGATTCCAAAATCAACTTCATTATTTTCGACAGCTTTTGCAACAGGATGAACAAAATCGGGATAATCAACACTGGATTCTTCATCGGTTCCATGATTGATAACTTCAATGCCTTTTTCTTTTAAAAAGTTTAAGATTGCAAATTTATATTCGGTTCCTGCGTGATCATTTCCAATGGCTATTTTCATGATATTTTTAGCGTAAGCAGCTAGCTATTAAGTTAATTATTGATAAGACAAAAGTACAAAACCCTGCTTATTAACAACTAATAAATGGATTGTTAATTTCTATTTACAATAGCTTAATAATAAGGTGATTATTAGTTTATATAATTTGTTTATAATTACAGATTGAAAAAGAAAAAAAGTTCTTGCTTCTTAAAATAGAATTTTCAATATGCTTTTTTTTATTATTTAACCTAAAAAAGAAATCCTATTTTCTTATAAAGTTATACGCATCAATTAGAGAGTTATAAACCACATTTTTAATTATAATTTATTAAAAAATTATAGTTTATAAAGTTTATTGACAACTGTTCATTTTTATTTTAAAATAGCTTATTTTCAATATATTTAAGAAAATTTAAGTTGTTTATAACTGGTTTAAAATTGGTCATAACTAAAAATCAAATCATATTTTTAAAAAGTTATACTACAAATTAACACACTATAATAGTCATCATTTTCTTTTTAAAATTTAAAATAAAAAATAATAGATATATTATAATTGTTGATAATCTTAAACAATATGAAGATCTTTATTGTGTTTTAAATCGTCTATAATTTGATAGACTTCTTCCAAATCATTTTCATGGACCATTAATCGAATTCCTCCAAGGGCATGAGAATGAAAAGGAAGCACACTTAACATAGTTTCATTTTGAAAAAAATGAGAAATTTCTTTTTGTTCAAGAATCAATCTCAAAACAGCAAATTCGTGAGCATAGGTAAATATAGCAGCCACTACAAAATTTTTCATCTCTCAAAATTAATTTTTAAAAAAAGATTGGTTTTTACTAAGATACTAAATCTTTAGTGTGAGAATGAGATACTTTCACAAATATGACGTAATTTTAACATCTAAAAAAAATACAATGCATGTCTGCAAAAAAGAAAAGAAAAAATTCCTCAAATAAGATTCCCAATCTCTCAGAAAGTATCTTAAAAATACTTCTTTTAAATCCCACAAATACCTTTAATTACAAACAAATTGGCGCTAAACTTGGCGTAGATGATGCTAGTAGTAGAAATCAAATTATAAAAAAATTAAAAGATCTTCAGGGAAAAGAACAAATTGAAGAAATTGAACGAGGAAAATACAGAATTAAAAAAGGCAACCAATACCACACAGGAAGACTAGACATGACCGCCAGAGGACAAGGTTATGTGATTGTAGAAGGTCTGGAAGATGATGTATTTATAACCAATAAAAATATAAACAAAGCCTTACACGGAGATGAAGTTGAAGTCTATATTTTTAAACGTAGAAAAAACGCCAAACTCGAGGGAGAAATAACTAGTATCATTAAAAGAAATAAAACAGAATTTGTGGGGGTCATCGACATCCAGAAAAATTTTGCATTTGTTGCGACTTCAGATGGAAAAATGTACACTGATATTTTTATTTCTAAGGAAAAAATTGGAGATGCTCAACAGGGCGATAAAGTATTAGTGAGAATGGATGAATGGCCAGAAAAAGCAGATTCACCGCTTGGAACTGTCATCAAAGTGCTTGGAAAACCGGGAGAACACAATACAGAAATTCATTCCATCCTTGCACAATATGGACTGCCTTATGATTTTCCTCCGGAAGTTGAAGCTTTCGCTAAAAACATTGACACAAAAATAAATACAGATGAAATAAAAAAACGCAGGGATATGCGTGAAGTACTAACTTTCACAATTGATCCCGCAGACGCAAAAGATTTTGATGATGCATTAAGTTTTCGGGTTTTGGAAAATGGAAATTATGAAATTGGGATTCACATTGCAGATGTGTCTCATTATTTACAACCCGATACCATTTTAGACGATGAAGCTTATGAACGTGCCACCTCAGTTTATCTGGTTGATAGAGTGGTGCCAATGCTTCCAGAAGTGTTATCCAATTTTGCTTGTTCGCTAAGACCAAATGAAGAAAAGTTCACTTTTTCTGCGGTTTTTGAAATCAATGAAAAAGCTGAAGTTAGAAAAAATTGGTTTGGAAGAACAGTCACATACAGTGATGCCCGTTTTGCTTATGAGGAAGCACAACAAATCATAGAAACCGGAAAAGGAGAAATACCGGCAGAAATTTCGCTCAGTGGCGAAACCTATCACGTAAAGGAAAACATTGTTGATGCTATAAAAACGCTCAATAAACTTGCTAAAACCATGCGCCGAAAACGTATGCAAAACGGTGCCATCTCCTTTGATAAAGTGGAAGTAAAATTTATCTTAGACAAAGAAAATAACCCCGAAGGTGTTTTTTTTAAAGAAAGTAAAGAAGCCAATCACCTTATAGAAGAATTCATGTTACTTGCTAATAAAAAAGTAGCTGAATTCATAGGAAAACAAAACCCCAAAAAAACTTTTATTTATCGAATACATGATGAGCCTAATGATGAAAAATTAGCTGCCCTTGGTAATATTATTAAGCAGTTTGGGTACAAAATCAATACCCGTGACAGAAAAACTACTAACGCTTCTTTAAATAAACTTTTAGTAGATGTAAAAGGAAAAAAGGAACAAAACCTGATTGATACCCTTGCAATTAGAACGATGAGTAAGGCAGAATATTCCACACACAATATTGGTCATTATGGACTTGCTTTTGATTATTACTCACATTTTACTTCGCCTATTCGGCGTTATCCAGACGTAATGGTGCACCGTCTTCTTCAAATGTATCTTGATGGAAATCCATCACAAAAAGAAGAAGTTTATGAAGAAAAGTGCCGTCATTCCAGTGACATGGAAAGCCTGGCGACCAATGCAGAAAGAGACAGCATCAAGTACATGCAGGTAAAATATATGGTGGATCATAAAGATGAAAAATTTTTAGGAGTCATCTCTGGAGTAACAGAATGGGGTATTTATGTTGAAATCATTGAAAATAAATGTGAAGGTATGGTGAGTTTGCGAGAGCTTAGAGACGATCATTACACCTTTGACAGAGACGAGTATGCAGTGGTGGGAAGTAAAACTAAAAAAGTATATCAGCTTGGTGATGAAGTATATGTAAAAGTAAAACAAGCCGACTTGGTTAAAAAACAACTTGATTTTACATTAATTGGAAGCCGTGACGATGTAGATAACTAGAACTATTTTTAGGTTAAACAAGAAATTTTAATTTTGTTTAACAGAATCTGAAACCATGATTGAAGATTTACTTACAGCAATTCCTTTAGGATTTTTCCTTGCTTTTTTAATTGGGCCTGTTTTTTTTGTGCTTCTTGAGACCAGTGCTGTAAAAGGGGTTAGAGCAGCCATTGCCTTAGACTTAGGGGTTGTTTTTGCAGACATGGTTTTTATTTTAATTGCTTATTTCAGTACCAATCAATTACTTCAAAAAATCAAAGACGACCCGGCGCTTTATATTTTTGGCGGCGCCCTCTTTGTAACCTATGGAATTATTTCGCTCATAAAAAACAAAAAGAGCTACCTCAATCAAGAAGACCCTACAATTTCAGTAATTAAAAAGAATAATTACTTTCAATTATTTATTAAAGGTTTTTTCTTAAACTTTATAAACATAGGTGTGCTAGGGTTCTGGTTAGGTGTATTGATTGTCTTTGGACCTCAACTAGAAATGGAAACTAAACGTATCACTTTTTTCTTTGGTGCCATTCTGGGAACCTATTTATTTATCGATATTTTTAAAATACTTGCCGCAAAAAAACTCAATAAAAAATTAACTCCTTACAGGATTTATATAGTAAAGCGCATTATAAGTATCATCATTATTATTTCTGGAGGGGTGCTTTTGGTTAAGGGCACTTTCCCAAAACAAATAAACGGCACTATTGAAGATCAAATAGAGAGAAGGATACCAACTATTTAAAAACTTTTTAAGATCATCCTACACCTCGAAGTTTAGTGCAAACCTGAGTAAACAAAAAAACCTCCTCATTTTTCAATGAAGAGGTTTTTACTTTTGAGGCATCGTCCGGATTCGAACCGGAGTAAACGGTTTTGCAGACCGGTGCCTAGCCCCTCGGCCACGATGCCCTATACCCGCGAAGACGGGTATCTCATAATCCATAGTTCAGAATTAGAGTTTGCAAATGTAAAAAAATTTAATTTCAATTACTATCTAAATGATTGATTTAGCGTTTCGCTTTCATTGACACAATAACCTCTGCAACATTTCCACCAATCGGTGGATTCACCTTAGAAACTTGAACCTTGATTTCATTCACCAGTAAAAGTTCTTTAAAAATCCTGTCAATAATGCGCTTACCCACATGCTCCAGCAATTTTGACCTTTTAGCCATTTCCTCTTTGACAATCCTGTTTAAATGAACATAATCAACAGTATCTTTCAGGCTGTCAGTGTTAGAGGCTTCGGCCAGGCTCGCTTTTACTTTTAAATCCACAAGATAATCAGATCCAATTTTTTCCTCTTCAACTAAGCAACCGTGATAAGCATAAACCTTTATTTGCTTTAATCTTATACTTCCCAAAACTAAAAAAATTTTATATCTAACAAAGATATAACTTGTCACGAGTAAGCAACAACTTAAAACCATAATTTTAATACCTTTGTGCCTCAAAATACAACTATGTCAACAGAAGAAAAAGCACTCAATTTTATTGAGCACATTATAGAAGATGATTTAAAAGGAGGATTTCCAAACAACAGCTTGCGTTTTCGTTTTCCGCCAGAGCCCAATGGATATCTACACCTGGGGCACGCCACTTCAATTTGTCTCAATTTTGGTTTGGGCTTAAAATACAAGGCGCCTGTTAACCTGCGTTTTGATGATACAAATCCCGCAAAAGAAGAGCAAGAATATGTAGATGCTATTAAAAGAGATGTTGAGTGGTTGGGCTACAAGTGGGATAAAGAGTGCTATGCTTCAGATTATTTTCAGGAATTGTATAACTGGGCCATTCAAATGATTAAAAACGGCAAGGCTTATGTTGACTCCCAGACATCACAAGAAATTGCAGAACAAAAAGGTACTCCCACACAACCCGGCAAGGACAGCCCTTTCAGAAATCGAAGCGTAGAGGAGAATTTATCCCTTTTTGAAAAAATGAAAAATGGCGATGTGAAGGAAGGTGAGCACGTGTTAAGAGCAAAAATAGATATGACGGCTACCAATATGTTGATGCGTGATCCTGTAATGTATCGTGTGCTTCATAAGCACCACCACCGCACTGCAGGCAATTGGAAAATATACCCAATGTATGATTGGGCACATGGTGAAAGCGATTATGTAGAACAAGTTTCTCACTCACTTTGTACCTTAGAGTTTCTCCCACACAGAGAGCTTTATGATTGGTTTTTAGACCAAATTATAGACCCAAATAGGGTTAGACCCAAACAACGAGAATTTGCCCGCAGAAACGTAAGTCACACGGTTGTGAGTAAACGAAAACTCCTCAAACTGGTTGAAGAGGGTGTGGTTTCAGGATGGGATGACCCCAGAATGCCCACCATTTCTGGTCTAAGACGAAGGGGATACACACCTGCATCCATCAGAAATTTTGCAGACAGTATTGGTATTGCAAAAAGAGACAACTTGGTTGATGTTTCTCATTTGGAATTTTGCGTAAGAGAAGACCTTAACAAAGTAGCACCGCGCGTGATGGCTGTTCTTGACCCCGTAAAACTTGTTATTACAAATTATCCCGAAGGAAAAGAAGAGTGGCTTGACGCCGAAAACAACCCTGAGGATGAAAGTGCAGGAAACAGACAAGTGCCTTTTTCGCGTGAGCTATATATCGAAAGGGAAGACTTTAAAGAAGAAGCCAACCGAAAATTCTTTAGGCTAACCCTCGGGAAAGAAGTGCGACTTAAAAATGGGTATATTATTCAGGGGGAAAGCGTCGTTAAAGACACAGATGGGAACATTACAGAAATCCATTGTACTTATGACCCCGATACCCGAAGCGGAAGTGGCACAGAAGCTTCACAACGCAAAGTAAAGGGAACACTTCATTGGGTTTCCATACAACACGCCATTCCGGCAGAAATAAGAGTTTATGATCGTCTTTTCCTTGTTGACTCTCCAGACACTGACAAGGAAAAAGATTTTATGGAATTCATAAACCCAGACTCGCTTCAGATCACAACCGCTTATTTAGAACCTTCTTTAAAATCAGCTAAAACTGAGGAAGTATTTCAGTTTCAACGCATTGGTTATTTTGCAGTTGACAAAGAAAGTCATTCAAACAAACTTGTATTTAATAAAACTGTAGGACTACGTGATTCTTGGGGTTCAAAAGGGAATTAAAAGTGTTAAATTTTTAAGATTAGGCCACTAATTATTAACCGGTTATTAACAAAAAACCAGTAATTTTCTTCGTACCTTGTTGTATAATAAATTTAATAACAATTAAAAATTACAACTATGTCAAACAACACTGGACAAACCCTTTTAGCATTATTAACCGGAGCAGCAATTGGTGCCGGGATAGGGATACTTTATGCACCCGATAAAGGTTCAAAAACAAGGGATAACATTAGCAAGAGTGCTAAAAAAGCCCAAAAAGAGCTCACCAAGAAGTTGGAAGATACCACCAAAGCTTTGGGTAAAAAAGCAAGCGAAGCCAGAATGAGTTTTGAAGAAAAACTGGAAGACACCATTTCAAACGCAAGCTACAAAGCGGATGATGTTTTAAAAGCACTGGAAGATAAACTAGAAGAATTGAGAAAACAAAACTCAAAACTTCAAAAGAAGTAATTTTAAATATCAACTAAAGCTAACCTAAATTATTCAAAGTGTTTGAAAAAGTAACTAATAATGTTGAAGATATTCAAGAGAACCTAGACGCATACCTCAAAAATTCTCTTGAATATTACAAACTTGATTTTTATAAAAAAACAACAAAATCCTTTATGGCGATTCTAAGAGTTTTGCTCTTAGGCAGCATTGCACTTTTGCTTTTATTTTTTGCGTCTCTTGCTGTTGCTTACTTAATTGGTGAGGCTTATGGAAATATCAGTTATGGGTTGTTTTTTGTTGCTGGTTTTTATTTAATCGTATTTATCCTGGTATGGATATTACTAAGAAAACCATTAGAAAGATTTGTTTTAAAACAAACTTCTAAAATTTTTTTTAACGACCTGTAGCAACCTTTTTATGGGATTTTGATATCGTTAAGAGCTTCTGTTCAATTTAAAAATAAACTTATAAATGAAAACCTATTCTTCTTTTGATGAAATAAATCGCGACCTTGAAATCTACAGGCTTCAGTCAGAAATTTGTAAAGAAAAAATGAAACAGAATGTCCTAGAAATCAAAGATGCTGTTTCACCAACAAATATTTTAATAGATTTAGGGTTGAATGTGGTAAGAAAAATCCTTTATGGAAGAGTACTGCACAAATTACTTCCTTTTGGAAGAAAATAAAAAAAGCCCGAATTTTCGGGCTTTTTTGTTTTAACAAAGTTTTTGTCTTATTCCTTTTTAGGTTTTGAACCGCTTTCCTTTTTGCTTTGAATTGTTTGGTCCTTTTTCATTTGTTGTCCAATCATATTAGAAGCCGTGAATGAGGCCACCATATTGTTCAACATATCACTTCCGGCCTGCGGTGAGTTAGGTAATAAAATTAAATTGGAATTTGTTTCTTCACCCAATGACTGTAAAGTATCATAATGTTGAGTAACTACAATCAAAGCTGATGCTTCTTGAGAATTGATACCCACATTATTCAACACATTGACACTTTCTTCCAGGCCGCGTGCAATTTCGCGTCGTTGGTCTGCGATTCCTTGACCTTGGAGACGTTTACTTTCTGCTTCGGCACGCGCTTTTGCAACTATTTTGATGCGCTGTGCTTCTGCTTCAAACTCAGCAGCAGTTTTTTCTCTTTCAGATGCATTAATGCGGTTCATGGCGTTTTTTACTTGCTGATCTGGGTCAATATCAGTAATTAATGTGTTGATAATATCATACCCATAGCGGGTCATTGCCTCATTGAGCTCCTTTTTAACGGCATTTGCGATATCATCTTTTCTTTCAAATACATAATCGAGCCTTAGCTTAGGCACCTCAGCGCGCACCACATCAAAAATATAGGAGGTAATTTGGTCGTGTGGGTATTCTAGTTTGTAAAATGCATTATAGACATTCTCTTCAATGACTTTAAACTGAACAGAAACCTTTAGCTTAACAAACACATCATCTTTTGTTTTTGTTTCTACAATAACGTCAAGTTGTTGAACTCTTAAATTGATTCTTCCGGCGACTCTGTCAACTAAAGGAATTTTAAGCTGTAAGCCAGATTTTCTTACACTTGTAAATCTGCCAAAGCGTTCAACAATCCCTGCAGTTTGCTGTTTTACGATAAAAAAGGTTCCTAGAACCAATAAAAAGAGGATAATGAGTCCTACAATTATTAAAATGTTTCCCATAATTTGATAAATTAATTTTGAACCCTCAATTTACGAAAATTAAGTTTACTTTTGAACGCATTTTAACACATTCCTTTTGAAAATAATTTTAACGCTCGCTCTGGCAATACTATTTGTTAGCATTTCACAAGTTCAAGCTCAAAGAAACTTTAAAGAATTCAATGTGATAGGCGTCTCAGGAGGTCTAACACTTTATGATATTAATACTGATGACTTCATCACTACAAGCCGCGAAAGTTATATGCTGGGCTTTCAAATGAGGGGCAATGTCTATAACAATTTTGATATGATATATGGCATTGCCTTTTATGATACCAAAATAGGAATTTCTGCAAGCAGTCTCCCCGTGGGTGGCAACAAGGAGGTGCTTGACTACAATATGCAATCTGCTCAGATTTCTATATTAGGCGGCTATAAAATAATTAAGGAACACTTAAGCATTGAGGCGGGACCCATTTTAAATGTAAACGGAAAACTGACATTAAAAGACACTCCTTTTGAAAATTATATAGTTGATGGTTATACCACCCTTAGGGCAATTGACCTTGAAGACGTTTCTAAAGTGAATTTTCATTTAGCAGCAGGTCTAACAGCCGGTTTTAGAAACTTTAGAGTTTTTGGGCAATATCAATATGGCGTGACTAATGTGTTGAATAAATTAAACAGTCAAAACCTGGAAAATGACAACTTTAAAGGCAATAGTAGTTTGTTGACGGTGGGGTTAACGGCTTATTTTTAGCAAAAAAAAAAGCTATTAAAACACTTTGTATTTTTTTGTCAATTCGCAATTTGGATTTTCATTCTTAGGCAAAAAGCCTCTTTTGCTAACGATATTTTATCTCATAAGTCTCCTATAGGATATGGATTTAATGTCTATTTAAAATTTTATTTTCAAAGTTCTGCAAACTTTTTTTTATTAAAATCATATATTTACGTTCAACAAAACAACCAAAAGATGAAAAACTTTCTAACCAGCTTATTTTTAATTCCTATTATTTCTTTTGCCCAAACTGAGATTATAGATTTACAGATAAATGATAAAGACATAACTTCCTTAAGTTGGGATAACGATCAGCTAACTATTGTTGCGAAAGAAGGAGTTGGCGCCTATTCTCCAAGAGGAAAAAACACTGAAATCAAAACAATAGATTTATTAAATGAAAAACTCTTAAACAGTTACTATTCAAAAGATGGACTAACTTTATATCGCAATAATAAGGGGCATTATCTTGTTTACGGGTCACAGGGAGCGGTAATTAATATTTTCAATTCTAAAACAACTTATACTTATGTTGGGGATCAAGGCACAGAGTTAAAATCTTTAGAAATAGAAAATAAAGATATTTATACAGATGGGAATGATTTTTTGAAACTAACAAACAACCATATTATTTTAACAGGACCTAAAGATAAAGGATATAAACCCAACCAAAATAATAAAATTGATAAACCCGTCGAGTGGATTTTAGACAAAATAGACTTAAAAACCTTTGAAAGAAAAACAAGTTCTTATAAGCCAAAAGCATTAGTTGGAAATGAGTTAGTGTATGGATATACTTTATTAGAGGTGGCAAACAATAAAATCTTTCTTTTATCAAAAGAATTTAATACAAGTAATCAAGAAAAAAACGCGGATATTCAATTTTTAATTGTTTCTGAGTTTGACTTTGAAGGGAATTTTATTAAAGAAACCAAATTAGAAATTTCAATTGACAATAAAAGCTTTAAATATGCTAGTACAGCACACCCAAACAGCTATTACACTAAAAGCTTTCAAAATGGAACAGTCAGAGTACCTAAATCACCTGCAACCGGGACTGTGTATATTGATTTTAGAAAAGAATGTTATTATGCTGTCTCTGTTTTACAGTCAAAAAATAAATCTTCAGAGCTAAAACTATTAGTTGCTAAATTTGATTTTAATGGGAAAAAGTTATGGCAGACAATGAATGGTTTTGAAGAAAAAAACAACAGTGAAAAAGAACTAAAATATTTGTCCTTAATCCCCACAATTTCAGAAAACAACTTATATTTTGAACAATTTACAGGAGCTAAAAAAAATTCAAGAATTCTTTCTGTAATGTCAGTTGATACCGAATCGGGAGATTTTTTAAACACCGCAACCTATGATGATGTTGATGGTTATTTCAAAAGAGGAGAAACATGGCATCATTTAGTGAAAGGAAATAAGTTGAAAGAAATTCCTTCAAAAAATGTAATTCTTGGTGATGAAAGTATTATTTCTTACTCAATTAATCCGGCTGTTAAAAATTATATTAACGCTCTTAATCCCGAAGATGAAATATTTATTTACACCAATATTCTTTACAACGGGGAAACAGTTATGTTAGAAAATGATTATAAAAATAAAAAATATAAACTTTTAAAATTTTAGACCAATTAGTTGGCATTAAACCTGTTTTTAACCCAACCTTATAATCGCATTTTCTAAACGCTTTATCGTTTCTTCTTTACCCAGTATTTCCATTATTGCAAAAACATCCGGTCCCTTCATTTCGCCCACGAGCGAAAGTCTTAAAGGCTGCATGACCCTTCCAAATCCAATACCGGCGTCTGTAATCCAAGATTTTACTTTATCTGATAAATGTTCTTGAACAAAAGGGGATGTCTCTTTTAAAATCATCAAAACAGCCTGCATTACTTTGTCTGTCTCTTCTTGCCAGCATTTGTTGGCAGCTTTTTCATCATAGGCAACCGGAGCCTTGAAAAAGTAGTGGCTTTGCTCCCATAAATCAGTTATAAAAGTGGCGCGTTCTTTTACCAAACTCACGATGGTTTTTAAATTTAATGAGGTAGTAACCCGCTTAGAGTCCAAAAGATTTTTAAAACCAATCACCAATTGATCATCTGTTTGAAGTTGCAGATAGTGATGCTGAAACCAATTGGTTTTTTCAGGATCAAATTTAGCTCCGGCTTTATGGACGCGCTCAAGCTCAAAGGTCTCAACCAATTCATCAAGACTGAAAATTTCTTGTTCTGTACCCGGGTTCCAACCCAGCAGGGCAAGCATATTCACTACAGCTTCAGGAAGGTATCCATCTTCTCTGTAACCCGAATAACGTTCCCCATCAGCATTTCGCCATAGAAGCGGAAAAACCGGAAATCCCATTTTATCACCATCCCGCTTACTTAATTTTCCTTTTCCGATGGGTTTCATAATCAGAGGTAAATGAGCAAATTGTGGAGCTTCCCAGCCAAATGCGTCATACAATAATTGATGAAGTGCCAAAGAAGGCAACCACTCTTCTCCGCGAATGACATGAGAAATTTCCATTAAGTGGTCGTCCACGATGTTTGCAAGATGATAAGTGGGCATGCCGTCACTTTTAAATAAAACCTTGTCATCGAGTATGTTTGTGTCGATTTCCATCTCACCTCTAATGATGTCATTTAATACAAGCTTTTGGTTTACAGGTGTTTTAAACCGAATAACATAGGGATCACCGGCACTCAACCTCTTTTGAAGTTCAGATTCACTTAATGTTAGTGAGTTGTCAAGTTTTTCCCTGTTATGATGATTATAAATAAAGGTTTTTCCTTTTTCTTCGTGATCCTTTCGGTGGAAGTCCAGACTTTCATTGGTGTCAAAAGCATAATACCCATGACCTGATTGGATAAGTAGATTTGCATATTCATTGTAAAGATGCTTTCTTTCGCTTTGGCGATAGGGGCCAAAACCCTTTTCTTTTCCAGGACCTTCATCAAATGGAATTCCGCACCAGTTTAGAGCTTCAATAATATATTCTTCTGCGCCCTCAACATATCGATTTTGGTCTGTATCCTCTATTCTTAAAATAAAACTTCCCCCATGCTTTTTTGCATAGAGATAGTTAAATAAAGCAGTTCGCACCCCGCCAATATG
>TARA_R110002072_G_scaffold72354_1_pt1 | contig 31446 bp, 31 predicted proteins | sample TARA_R110002072 | Tara Oceans TARA_R110002072 (sample SAMEA4397118) | marine metagenome | biome: Polar Biome; feature: [SRF] surface water layer (ENVO:00010504); material: water (ENVO:00002006), including particulate matter (ENVO:01000060) such as... | depth 5 m
CAAGCCTTTTGCTATATTTGAAGAGGCAGTTGTGCAACAGGCACAATGGCTATACTTAATGCGGGCGAAAGTGCTGAAATGAAAGTAATTACATTAAACAAACTAACTGCTAAACGGAAAGTGAAGTGCCTTGAAATCCCGCACTACGCATAGCCGAGACCGTTGGGCTTAAATTAAGAAGATGCTATTTAGAAAAAAATATAACATAGAAGATATTGGTAGGCTTACTAAATTAAAAAGCCCTGAAAGAAAAAATTATTCCATTGTAATTATTGATGATGATTTGACAATGGCAAAAAAAGAATTGTTGGGCTCACTTGGTTTTGTAGTAACAATTTTAAGAGATATTGATAATATAAATGAAATTCAAAATTTTGACATTATTGTTTGTGATGTTAGGGGTGTAGGAAAAAAATATGACTCAAAATATGGTGGGGCTTTTATAATAAAAGAAATTGCCCATCATTACCCACAAAAATATATAATAGTTTGTAGTGGAAGTACTTTTAAAGTAAATTACGCTCAATACTTTAGATTAGCTGATAGCGAATTAGATAAAGGTTCTGATTCAACTGAATGGGCAAAAGTATTAGATGGAGGAATCAAAAATCTTTCATCGCCTGAATTAGTATGGGAACGCACTCGGAAAAACTTTATTACAAATGAAGTTCCAACTGAAATTATAAATAAAATTGAACAGGCTTTCATTAAATCCATCGTGAAAAAAGATAGCCAAATATTAGACAAATTAGTTACAAAAAACCAAAATTTACTATCAAATGAATATGTTGCGTTTGCGGCAAATTCACTAGTAAGTTATACCTCTTCAATTTTAGGGAGCCTAATAGCGTAGTGATGGATATAGAATACTATAAAAATTTAATTGAATATTTTTTACACGAAACTGTAAATATCAACGATAGTATTAAAACACATACTGAAATAGTTTCAAAAGGGGTTAATGACAAACAAGGAGTGCCTTATCATATTGATGTTATTCACGAAAATTCTTCTTTATTAGCAATTTTAACTACTGTTGTGAAGTACAGTTTAAATAAAAGCTTTAAGGTTGAAGGAGAGAAAGATTTAAGGAATTTACACGGTAAGTTTAAAAAAGCAGGAATTTCATTAAAGCTTAGGCTAAAAAACAAGAACATTAAATTAAACTTAAAGAGTGAAAGGTTTCCGTTAATAAATCTATATCCTATAATTGATACTTTGCCTTATATTCTAATAGATAATGCTATTAAATATTCTCACAAAGATTCTGAAATTAATATAGAAATGATTGATTTAGGTCGTGAAATAACTATTTCCATTGAAAATTTTGGTCCAGAAATTTTTGAAGATGAAAAAGAAAAATTAGTTGAGAGAGGTTACAGAGGCTCTCATGCTGATAGTTCAAATATTCCTGGAAACGGTTTAGGATTATCAATTGCAAAAGATATTTGTGAAAGTCATAACGGTTCGTTAGAAATTAAATATGGTAATGATGAATATAATTTTAATGGAAGGACTTATAAAAAGTTTATTGTTTCAATTATCTTGCCTAAATAATCTAAGCACGACATCACCTATAAGCAAGCAATGGTTTCGTGTTCCGTAGACCAGAAAAGTGTTAAATTTAAAGTTCAGTAGGAAGCTAAGTGGGTAAAATCCCTTTGCGTATAACTGAGAAACGTTATAGTAAAATAAAAAACGACTAAGATGGACATATCTGAGAAATTTTATTTCAACCCAAAAGAGAAACTGACTGTTTCTATTTCAAATGAGGCCTTAAGAAAATACGCCACCAACTTTGATCAATGTTCTAAGCTTGAAGGGGATTTACCAATCATACTTGACACAAATATATTGCTGGGTTATTATGGAATGTCTCAGCGGGAAAAGGATAAACTAATTGAGTTTTTGGATAAGTTTAAAAAGAGAATTATTCTTACTAAACAAGTCGAGTCAGAGTTTTTGAAAAATCGATTGACGGTTATTAAAAAGGACTTCTTTGGTCCATTAAGTAAGATCGCTGATGACTACTTAAAAATGCGAAATGACATTGAAGGAAACCTAAAGAATTTTCGAGAAAACAAGAAGAAAATTCTTTCACAAGATTATCCGGACTTATTCACAAAACTTCAAGCCATTGAAGAAGAAGTAAAAGCTACTATTAACAACGATGACTTCATCGACGAAATAAAAAATCGTGTTGAGGAAACTACATCTGATCATAAAAATATCGCACTATTAGACAATCTACTAGACAAAGTTTCCAACTTTCAGATAACTGAAGAATTGACTTCGGATGAACTTCAGTTTCTTGATAGTAAATTCGCAGAGCATCTTTCAGAGTATAAAAACGAAAAAGAAGTAAGCCGTTGGAAATTAGCAATACCAGGTTGTGGTGAAACAAAAGAAGATGCTGTGGGGGATTATTTAATTTATCATGAGGCGATAAAATATATGGTTAAAAATAAAACATCAATAATCTTTCTGACAAATGATGTGACTAAAGGAGATTGGTTACAATTTGACAAAAATCCACATAACCACTATATAGAGCATACCTACAGACTTACAGACGAAATATTATATATCATTCATGCAGAAAGAACTTTGCCAAAAATATCTTTTGAAAACATCCATATATCACCACAAATAAATCCAGAGATAAATAATCGAGATGAAAAACAGCTTAGTCTGGAAAGTACTATAATTAGTATTGACACAGAAAAAGGATTCGGCTTCATATACACAAAAGATGAAAACCTATTTTTCAGCTACGCAGATTTTGATGGTAATTTTAGAGAATTATGCAAAAATGACATTGTATCCTATGAAGTTTCAACAAACTTTAACAACGAACCAAAAGCCATTAATGTCAAAAAAATAGAATACGAATTTGATTCACCTGACCACGAGATACACCGTAGTCAAATCAGCCATATCAATAAATATAGAGGAATAGGTTTTATATCTCATCAACCTGAAAACTTATATTTCCATCAAGCTTTCCTTGATGATGGAATTGATTTTGACCAATTTGAAATTGGTTCTGAGGTTGAATATTTAATTGGCAAGAATGACGAAGGAGAAAGTATTGCAAGGAAAGTAAGAATGGTCGAAAAAGAACAGGCTTCAAAAACACCTTTGAATAATAGCACCCCGCGGGACGCTGCTACAAATACTTAAACCAGTTATCCGGCAAATTGACCCCGTCCTGAATAAAGACTACAGGTAATCGAGTAGATGGCTCCACCATTAAATAACGCCTAAAAAAGACAAGCTTTCCCAAAATCTGTTTCTATAGTATTACAAAATAAATATCTTTACAAAAACAACATTCACAATGACCGGCACCCTTACCCTCCTCCTTCTCAGCATCCTCTTCCTCGCCATCGGCATCGGCCTGGGGGTTTTTATCAGCAACCTCAAGCAAAAAGCAGGGGTCTCCTCGCTGGAAGAGCGGCTGCGATCCCATGTTGAGAATGAAACCAAACTTCAGGGGCGCATCCACGAACTGGAGCAAGAGCGGGAGGGCATCCGTTCAGAAAAAGACCAACTCGCCCTTGAGCTCACCCGCCGCAATGCTGATTTTGACAACCTCAAGCAACGCAACGACGAGCAAAAAGCCGAAGTGGAGAAACTGCAGGAACGCTTCCAAAAGGAGTTTGAGAACCTCGCCAACAAAATACTGGATGAAAAGTCCACCAAGTTTACCACCCAAAACAAAGAAAACATCGACGCCATCTTAAAACCGCTTCAGGAAAAGATTCAGCATTTTGAAAAACGCGTGGAGGAAACCAATAAGGAAGACATCAACCGCACGGCAGACCTGCGACAGCAGATCATTGGGTTAAAAGAACTCAACGAGCAGATGAGCAAAGAAACCACTAACCTTACCAAAGCCCTTAAAGGCGATACCAAAATGCAGGGCAACTGGGGCGAACTCGTCCTGGAGCGTGTCCTGGAACGCAGCGGACTCAAAAAAGACAGCGAGTATTTTGTGCAGCAAAGCTTCACCACCGAAGAAGGCCGGCGCGTGATGCCTGATGTCATCATCCATTTACCGGGTGATAAAAAACTGGTAGTGGATTCTAAAGTTTCGCTGGTGGCTTATGAGCGCTATATCAACGAGCCTGAAGACACCGAAAAGCCCCAACATTTAAAAAATCACCTGCTTTCCATCAGAAAACGGGTGAGCGAACTGGGCGAAAAGAACTACCACCAGCTCTATGAAATGGAAAGTCCGGATTTTGTATTGTTGTTTATTCCCATTGAGTCTGCTTTTGCAATTGCCTCTATGGAATACCCGGCGTTGTATAGTGATGCCTTTGAAAAGAATATCATTATCGTGACCCCCACTACCCTGCTTGCGGTGTTGAAAACCATCGACAGTATGTGGCAGAATGAAAAGCAAAAAGAAAACGCCATCGAGATCGCCACACAAGCGGGACGTTTGTATGACTCCTTTGTCAACCTCACCGACGAACTCATCAAAGTGGGGAATCAGATAGGTACCGTGCAAAAGTCCTATGAAAACGCCATGGTCAAACTCACCGGAAAAGGCAACCTCATCAAACGCGTGGAAAACCTGAAAAAGCTGGGTGCCAAAGCAAGCAAGCAGCAAAATGAGAAGTTGTTAAAACGGGCTTCGGAGGATGAGGATGAAATGTTGTCTTTAGAATAACCATTAAGGCATTAAGAAACATTAAGTAGAATTGCCTTGCCTTGCCTTAACTTACCTTAACTTCTTAATGGTTTAAGATTAAAAGGCACCTTACCGCACACAACACCGGAACACAGTCCTTAAAACAGTACTTTTATATGAATATATCTGCGGGCAAATAAACTGCTAGAATAACCATTAAGGCATTAAGAAACATTAAGTAGAATTGCCTTGCCTTAACTTGCCTTAACTTGCCTTAACTTCTTAATGGTTTAAGATTAAAACTTACTCCTACTAGATTTATATCCTATTCTCCTTAATCTCCTCAACCACTTCAGGGTTCAGTAAGGTGGAAATATCGCCAAAGTTGGAGAAATCACCTTCTGCAATTTTTCTTAGGATACGCCGCATAATCTTTCCGGAGCGGGTTTTGGGCAAGCCGGAAACGAATTGAATTTTTTCCAGTTTGGCAATGGGACCGATTTGGTCGGTGATTAAGTCATTGATTTCTTTGCACAGGTTGTTTTGGTCCCTTCCTGCCCCGGTTTCTTTTAAGATGACAAAACCGTATAAGGCATTTCCTTTAATATCGTGCGGAAAGCCCACGATGGCGCTTTCGGCAACAGCGGGATGCTCGTTGATGGCATCTTCAATGGGTGCCGTGCCCAGATTGTGCCCCGAAACAATGACCACATCATCCATACGCCCGGTAATGCGATAGTAGCCCACCTCATCGCGCAAGGCGCCGTCACCGGTAAAATACTTCCCGGGATAGGCGGTGAAATAGGTTTCTTTAAATCGTTTGTGATTGCCCCAGATGGTGCGCGCCATCCCCGGCCACGGGAACTTCATACACAAGCTGCCCACTACCTGATTGTCTTCAATTTCGTTGCGCAATTCGTCCATCAAGACCGGTTGTACACCGGGCAAAGGCAAGGAAGCATAGGTGGGTTTTGTAGGCGTTACAAACGGTAAAGGCGAGATAAGGATTCCGCCTGTTTCGGTTTGCCACCAGGTATCCACCAGCGGACAGCGCTTTTTGCCCACGTGGTCGTTGTACCAGTGCCAGGCCTCTTCATTGATGGGCTCACCCACAGAACCGATAATTTTCAGGGAGGACAAATCGTGTTTTTCCACATAGTCCAGATTTTCTTTCGCCAAAGCGCGTATTGCCGTGGGTGCCGTGTAAAATTGGGTGATTTTATGCTTTTCCACAATTTCCCAGAAGCGCCCAAAATCAGGATAACTCGGTACGCCTTCAAACATCACAGTAGTCGCACCGTTTAACAGCGGACCGTACACAATATAAGAATGCCCGGTAATCCAGCCAATATCTGCCGTACACCAATAGACATCGTTTTCTTCATAGCGAAACACGTTTTTAAAGGTGTAAGCCGCATACACCATATAGCCGGCAGTGGTATGCAGCATCCCCTTGGGTTTTCCGGTGGAGCCGGAAGTATAGAGAATAAACAACGGGTCTTCGGCTTTCATGATTTCGGCCACGTGATTGGCTGAGGCTTTATCAAGCAAAGGCTGTAACCAGTGGTCACGACCTTCTTTCATTGTGATTTCGGTGTGGGTGCGTTTAACCACCAGCACGCTTTTTACATCGGGGCAGTTTTTTAAGGCTTCATCCACTATGCCTTTGAGGTCGATGGTTTTACTTCCGCGAAAGCCGCCGTCTGCTGTGATCACGATTCTACAATCGGAATCGTTGATGCGGGTTTCCAAGGCTTTGGCTGAAAAACCTGCAAACACTACGGAATGCACGGCACCTATTCTGGCACACGCCAAAACGGAAACCGCCAACTCGGGAATCATCGGTAAGTAAATACAGACCCTGTCCCCTTTTTGGATACCTTGTTCCTGAAGCACATTGGCCATTTTGGCGACGCGTTCATACAATTGTTTGTAGGTAATATGTTGTGCTTCCTCGCTGGGATCGTTGGGTTCAAAAAGGATGGCGGTTTTATCACCGCGTTTGGTCAGATGGCGATCGATACAGTTTTTAGTTATGTTGAGTTTTGCACCGTCAAACCAGTTGAACTCGGCTTCCTGCATATCATATTCCAGCACGTTGTCCCATTTACGGTACCATGTGAAGTTTTCATCGGCTATTTTGTCCCAGAATCCTTTCGGGTCTTTGACCGATTTTTTATAGGCTTTGAAGTAATGTTCGAGGTTTTTGATGGTGTAGTAACTCATAATTAAAATTTTTCGAACTAAAGTTAGCAAATCTTAAACAACTGTAGTAAAAATCCGGAGAAATTGAAAATACATCACAAAACTTTATTTCTCACAAAGCAAAGTTCTTTACTTACAGTAAACTGACTTTTTCCATTGGACAACATTTTGGTCGATGGAAAAAGTAATATTTTTTATGTAAATTTGGTTTAAATGATATAATTGTTATGAGTACGGTCGAATTAAAAAAAAGGATCACCCACTTTTTAGAACATGCTGATGAACGTGTTTTGAATATCGTCAATAGTGTTTTTGAAAATTATTATCAAGAGGAACAGGTTGCTTATCATCCGGATGGCACTCCCATGTCCCGAAAAGAATATAAAGAAGCCCTTGATATTGCCGAAAATCAAGTCAATGAGGGCGATTACATTCCTGTTGAAGATTTAGAATAATTCAATTCCAGAATGTCTAAGAAAATAGTTTGGACCCGCCAAGCACGGGAATCCCTTACATCTATCTTAGAATACAGATATTCTGAAATTCCATCAGCCTACAAAATCGTGAGAACTGATATCATTCAAGCTTCAAAAAATATTGTTTTTTCAAAACAATTTCAAAAAGACGACGTTTTTCCGCAATACAGACGCATTATAGTGAGAGACTATAAAATATTGTACAAAGAAGAAAACAGCGTGATTTATATATTAAATGTTGTTTGCACAAAGGCAGGCAGTTGACTTTTTTTGCTAAACTTCTCAGCTTGTCATAAATTAATTACTTACTCAAATACATCTTTCTTCTGCTGTACAACTCATAAAAGGCGTCGTCTTTTAAATCTTCAATAAAGAGGATGCTCTCCCCGGTGCTTTTCATTTCGGGTCCCAATTGCTTGTTGACATTGGGGAATTTATTGAAAGAGAAAACCGGTTGTTTGATGGCAAAGCCTTTTAATTGCGGATTGAAATCAAAGTCGGTTACTTTCTTTTCACCCAGCATCACTTTGGTGGCGTAGTTTACATAAGGCTCACCGTATGCTTTGGCTATAAATGGAACCGTTCGCGATGCACGCGGATTGGCTTCTATGATATAAACCATATCGTCTTTTATCGCAAACTGAATGTTAATTAATCCCACCGTGTTGAGTGCTAAAGCAATCTTTTTTGTGTGGTCTTTTATTTGTTGCATTACAAATTCACCGATATTGAACGGTGGCAAGGTAGCATTGGAGTCACCGGAATGAATCCCACAGGGTTCAATATGCTCCATTATACCGATGATATAGACGTTTTCGCCGTCACAGATGGCATCTGCTTCAGCTTCTATGGCTCCGTCGAGGTAGTGGTCTAAAAGGAGTTTGTTGTTAGGTATCTTTCGCAGCAAATCAACTACGTGTTCTTCCAGTTCTTTTTTATTGATGACGATTTTCATTCCCTGTCCTCCCAACACATAAGAAGGTCTTACCAAAATGGGAAAATTCAGTTCATCGGCAATTGCCAGCGCTTCCTCAGCGGTTTCAGCGACGCCAAACTCAGGGTATGGAATGTTGTTTTCTTTTAGTAAAGTAGAAAAGCTTCCGCGGTCTTCAGCTAAATCGAGGGATTTAAAGGTGGTACCTATGATTTTGATACCGTACCTATCTAATTTTTCTGCAAGTTTTAGTGCTGTTTGTCCACCCAATTGCACAATAACACCTTCCGGCTTTTCGTGGCGGATGATGTCATAAATATGTTCCCAGAACACGGGCTCAAAATAAAGCTTGTCTGAAATATCAAAATCGGTGGAGACGGTTTCGGGGTTGCAATTGATCATAATGGTTTCATAACCACATTCGGCTGCAGCCAGTACTCCGTGAACACAGCAGTAATCAAATTCGATTCCTTGCCCGATTCGGTTGGGACCGGAACCTAAAACAATGATTTTTTTCTTATCTGAAACCACACTGTCATTTGCGGAATACCTTTCCCCGCCATCGGCAGGTTCTACTTCATTTTCAAAAGTGGAATAATAGTAAGGAGTCTCCGCTTTAAACTCGGCCGCACAGGTATCCACCAGTTTGTAAACGCGTTTGATGTTCATCTCATCGCGCTTTTTGTAGACTTCGCTTTCCAGACAGTCCAGCATATGTGCTATCTGGCGGTCACCATAGCCTTTTTGTTTGGCTTCCAATACCAATTCGCGCGGCACGGTATCGATCTCATATTTTGAAATCTCTTTTTCGAGATGGTATAGTTCTTCATATTGTTTGAGGAACCACATATCGATTTTAGTAATTTCGTGTATGCGACTCAACGGGATACCCATTTGAATGGCATCGTAAATCACAAAAACACGGTCCCAGCTGGCATTGGTGAGTTTTTCAATGATTTGGTCATAGTCTTTGTACCCTTTCCCGTCTGCTCCCAATCCGTTACGTTTGATCTCAAGGGATTGTGTAGCCTTGTGCAGGGCTTCCTGAAAGGAACGACCAATTCCCATCACCTCTCCCACAGATTTCATCTGAAGCCCCAGAGTTCTGTCGCTTCCTTCAAATTTATCAAAATTCCAGCGTGGTATTTTCACAATCACATAATCCAATGTGGGCTCAAATAGCGCTGAAGTAGTTTTTGTGATTTGGTTTTCCAATTCGTTAAGGTTATACCCGATAGCCAGTTTGGCAGCAATTTTTGCAATGGGATATCCGGTAGCTTTTGAAGCCAAAGCGGAAGAACGCGACACCCTCGGATTGATTTCAACTGCGATGATATCTTCCTTTTCATCAGGGCTTACTGCAAACTGTACATTACAGCCTCCGGCAAAATCACCGATACTGCGCATCATCTTGATGGCCATATCGCGCATTCTTTGATAGGTTTTATCTGAAAGGGTCATTGCCGGAGCAACGGTAATGGAGTCTCCGGTATGGATGCCCATCGGGTCCATATTTTCTATGGAACAGATGATGACCACATTGTCATTTTTATCACGCAACAATTCCAATTCATATTCCTTCCAGCCAATCAAGGCCTTGTCAATCATCACCTCGTGGATGGGCGATATTTCCAGTCCGTGTTCAAGGAGTCTGTCAAAATCTTCAGCTTTATGTACAATAGATGCACCCGCTCCACCCAGGGTATAGGAGGCCCTAATAACGAGAGGAAAACCGAACTCCTGAGCTATTTCTTTTCCTTTTAAGAAGGAAGTTGCAGTTGCCTGTGGAGCCATACCTACACCAATTTTCAACATCAAATTACGGAATTGCTCTCTGTCTTCAGTAATATTAATCGCATTGATGTCAACACCAATTAATTTTATTCCAAAGTCTTGCCAAATTCCTTTTTCATCGGCTTCAATGCACAGGTTTAGGGCTGTTTGACCACCCATAGTGGGGAGCACAGCATCGATTTGAGGATGTTCTTTTAAAATCTGAATGATGGATTTTGTGGTGAGCGGCAAGAGGTAGATATGATCTGCCATTGTTGGGTCAGTCATAATGGTCGCCGGGTTTGAATTGATGAGAATGGTTTCAATTCCGTCTTCACGAAGTGACCGAAGTGCCTGGCTGCCGGAGTAATCAAATTCACAGGCTTGTCCAATAACAATAGGGCCTGAACCAATAATTAAAATGGATTTTAGGTCTTTATTTCTTGGCATTTACAAAAACATTAAAAGTTATTATGTGTTAGGGTATAAAAAAAGGTGTTACTTATAAAAGTAACACCTTGTATTTTTAAATGATATAATCATTATTTTTTGTGTCTCGGTTCAGAAGATACAGATACTTTTTTTCTGCCTTTTGCTCTGCGAGCAGCAAGCACTTTTCTACCGTTTACAGTAGCCATACGCTCTCTAAAACCGTGTTTGTTTCTTCTTTTTCTTTTGGATGGCTGAAATGTTCTTTTACTCATGATTGTATATCTTTATCTTCTGTAATATCTTAAAATCTTTTTGGAATATGAGCTTCTCTCAAAGTCGGGGGCAAATATACAAACCTTTTTGGGTTTGACAAATGGATTTATTAAATAATTTTTATTTGTTTTTAGTACCTTTGAAGCCATAAAATAAAAACCCAATTATGTTTCACAAAAATATAAAATTAGTCTTGGCATTTTTAATCTTTGGAGTTGCTATTTGGCAGTTTACCGAAGGAAATATTGGCAACGGTATTATGTATATCTTCCTTTCTGCGATGTTTATTTTTCTCTATTATAAAAATGAGATTATACTACTTGCTTTTTTACGTTTGCGAAAGCAAGACTTTCCCGGCGCAAAAAAATGGCTTGACAAAATCAAAAACCCTCAAGCATCCCTGGTTAGAAAGCAACAAGGGTATTATAATTATTTAAATGGATTGATGGTATCACAAACCAATATGAATGAGGCAGAAAAATACTTTAAAAAAGCGATACAACTTGGACTCTCTATGAATGCAGATTTGGCAATGGCTAAATTAAATCTTGCCGGTATTGCTATGACCAAACGCAGAAAACGAGAAGCTCAAACACTACTTACCGAAGCAAAAAAGCTCGATAAACACAATATGCTGGGCGAGCAAATTAAAATGATGAAGCAACAAATGAAAAAGATATAACTGTATGTATCTGTAAAAAACTTTCAAAAAACATCTTTACGTCTGATTTTCAGGTAGTTTATCGTAATTATTTGAAATGAATAAACTAATTTAAAACCTCTTTCTTACCTTTATTTAGTATTTTAAATAAAATCTATGGTAAGACTTTTACTCTGTATCTTCTTATCGGTTTCATTTTCACTCAGCAGTCAGGAACTGCCGGAGCAGTATTTTTCTGATGCTATATCAAAAAATATTAGGTCCTATAAAAAGAAAGTGAAAAGTGCTTATCGTGTTCAAGATTTTGAACGTGCTGATTTTTTATTTGATTCACTTGTAAAACATGTAATTAATGGCAGTTATTTTGATGACTTTACTGTCAAAAAGATTAATGGTCGAAAGCTCAGGTTCAGCAAATTCAATAAACCTGTTTTCTTAATGACTTATGCTTCCTGGTGCACACCGGGTTCCGGTGAAATTCCAGCTTTGAATGAGATAGCAAAACAATATAAAGATGAAATAGATTTTGTTGTCTTATTCTGGGATAAAAGAAAGGAAGTCAAAAAAATTGCCAAGGACTATGATCGAAATGTAACTATTCTTTATGTTGACGAGTTAGACAATAAAAATTGCCATATAATTAGAAATTTAAAGCACAGTTTAGGGTTTCCTACTTCCTTCTTTTTAGACCATAACAAAAAAATTGTAGATGTGCGCAGGGGAGTTCTTCATCATTACAATGAAGCCTATTCTGTTTCCTATTCCTTAAATTATGAATCTTTCAGAAATGGCATTTCCTTATTACTCAATCTTGATAATGAGGAAGAAGTACTTGCAAATTCCAGCAAATAGGTTATTTCCAAAAAATCAATCTAAGGGCGACTATAATCAAGACAATTCCAAATATTTTTTTGAGCAGTGCCTGGTCAATTGAGACGGCAAATTTTGACCCAAAATAAGCCCCCACAACAAAGGTTACAGCAATTACCGCTGCATATTTCCAGTTGACATGACCCGCTTCATAATAGTTGTAAGCAGCTATTAAAGTCACCGGAACGGCGAGAACAGCCAAGCTGGTTCCTTGTGCTTCATGCTGTGTAAATCCCAGAGCAAAAACCATCATAGGAATCATAATAACTCCCCCACCAACTCCAAGGAGCCCGCTAAAAATTCCGGCGAGTAATCCAATTATAACCAAGATCAAAATTAAAGACATAGACTTCATATTTTAAAATTTATTCCAAACCGGTGTGGTAGAACCCTTGTTGAGGGATTTCAATTTCATATTTTTTTCGGGAGCGGTTATTGAGTTTAGGCTCTCTTAACCAAGGGTTGTGAATCTTCAAAATTTTATAATTAATCTTGTGCAGTTGTGCAAATTTTGCCAGGTCTGTCACGGCAGTATCTATTTCTACCTTATAAGAGGGTACCATAGTATATAAATCGTTTTCCCTGAAGTTAAACCCATAATTTTTGGGGTTACTCATAATTTCCTTAAGCGCTAAAATGCGAAACATATAGCGTCCTGTTTCTTCTCCCAACAATAAATTGTAGTAGTCTTCTACTTTTTGTCCATCCAATCTTCTATTGATACCGGCATTGCCTGCATTGTAAGCGGCGGCGGCAAGTGTCCAGCTTCCAAAACGCTCTTTCGATGCAAGAAGGTATTTACAGGCTGCCTCTGTCGATTTCTCAAGGTGGTAACGCTCATCAACATTGTCATTCACTTCCAGTCCATATTCTCTTGCTGTAGCCGGCATAATTTGCCATATACCTCTGGCTCCCGCAGGAGAAACAGCGTTTAAAAGTCCGCTTTCAATTACTGCCAAGTATTTAAAATCATCAGGCACACCATTTTTTTTAAGTATGGGTTCGATAATGGGAAAATATTTATTCGCTCTTTTGAACATAAGAAGCCCGTTAGATTGCCAATAGGTATTTACCAGTAACTCCCTGTCCAATCGTTCTCTAACATCCGGGTCATTTATGGGAACCTCTTCGCCGGCAAAATCAATATATTCAGGTATTGGCAAAGCATATACATTGTATTCATTGAGTCGTTTGTTTTCAAAACGCTCTGCCGTAGGCGGATCTTTTTCAGCAAAAATAAAGAGTCCGCTTATGGTTATGATTCCTGCTAAAAGTATGAGTTTAAATGATGTTCTCATGGGTTATAACTGTTTTTGTAAAGTGGGTTTAAGTTAGGAATTATTTTTTAGTTCACTTCTGTATTCTCTAAAATAATTTTAGGCAGGTTTTCATTAAACCATTTGAATTTATTGAGAATCATAATGTGTGTTCCTCCTTTGACAACAATGCAATCTTTAATTTTTTCAATTGGAAAAACCAAGTCTTCATCACCGTGTATGTGAATCACATTTTGGTCTGCTGTTTCTCTATCCCAGCACACCATATTTTCAATTGCCCAATCCAGATAGTGCTCGTTTCTCACAGAGAGGTATTCCTGATACATTTCCAATCTTTTTTTGGTTTTGGGTCCTATGGCAAATTTAGTTAAATCGTCTGCGCTTATTACCAACTTGGTTGGAACAAGTTTATAAGCCAGTGTTTTTCTTGCAAATTGAAGTCTTAGTGGCAACTCATGTTTGGTTTTAACACTCGAAATGATGATGATTTTTTTAAGTTTTAAATAAGCGCTCATCTCCTGAACCATCACTCCTCCAAATGAAACCCCTATGAGTACCGCATTTTCTTCTTTAACTTCTGCCGCCATTCTTTGAGCATATTCCGCAATGGTTTCTTTATTTTCGGGTATTTTCCATTCAATAATATGGACTTTAAATTGGTCGTCAGGAAGTGAAATGTTTTTAAATATTTCTCTGCCGGCGGCTAGACCGGGAACAAAATAAATGGGTATAATTTCTTGATTCATTTTAATTTAACAGCAGATTTTTAATAAAATCAACTTTTATTCGTAAATTTGTACCACAAAATTAAGGATTTATTCTACAGCGATAAAAATCCATTAAAACTATTAATAATTCCCCGGCAGAAAATGATTTTTTCTGTTTATTATTTGTGTTTTAAAACCCAACCTACTTTTTAAAAGCCTTAAACAATACATTGATTTATCATGATTAGCGAAGTAGAAATTAAAGACAACGAGTTCTTAAGACAATTTGAGTTTTACCATCAGGAACAAATGGCGAGAATTGAATACAGCTTGCAGGAGCGTAAAATTTTCCTCACTAAATTTGAAATGCCTGATGAAATGAAAGATGAGGGTCTTCTGGAGCCCTTTATGGAAGCTGTTTTTCAAGAAGTTAAAAATCGAAACATCAGCTTAGTTCCCACCTGTTCTGAGGTTACCTCTTTTGTGAGAAAATACAGAAGAAAATACAAAGACCTACTACCAGTGGGTATCAATATTTAAAGGTAGAAGTGCGAAGTTAAAAGTTAGAAGTGATCTAAATTATTACAAGTTCATTTTCAAATTCAAACCTTACCAGCCCATCCGTATCTATTTCAGTTAGTTTTATTTTGTGTAAAGTGTTTACCAATTCTGGATTCCAAGGGTATTTTACTTTAATATAGTTTTCAGTAAAACCGTTGATGTAGCCTTCTTTGTTTTCGCCTTCAAACAGCACTGTCCTGCTTGTTCCTAATTGTGATTCATAAAAGGCCCTTCTTTTCTTTACGGAAAGTCCGCGGAGCATTTTACTGCGTTTTGCTCTTACTTTTTTTGGAACTACATTTTTCATTTCGGCTGCTTCAGTATTTTCCCTTTCAGAATAGGTAAAAACGTGTAAATAAGAAATATCCAGCTCGTTTAAAAAATGATAGGTTTCCAGAAAATGGTCATCAGTCTCACCGGGAAATCCCACAATTACATCCACACCAATACAAGCTTGCGGCATCACTTCTTTAATTTTTTGAACCCGATCCACATACAATTCACGCAGATAGCGGCGCTTCATTTTTTTTAATATTTCGTTACTGCCAGATTGCAAAGGGATGTGAAAATGAGGCACAAAAGTGTTTGAATTTGAAACAAAATCAATGGTTTCATTTTTCAACAAATTGGGCTCAATAGATGAAATACGCAGGCGTTCAATCCCGTCCACCTCATCCAAGGCTTTCACCAAATCCAGAAACGTATGCTTATGGCGTTTGTTCCCAAATTCGCCCTTTCCATAATCACCAATATTCACACCCGTTAAAACAATCTCTTTGATACCTTGTTCAGAAATTTCTCTGGCATTTTGCAACACATTTTCCAGTGCATCGCTACGCGAAATACCTCTTGCCAGCGGTATGGTACAATACGTACATTTGTAATCACACCCATCTTGCACTTTCAAAAAAGCCCTTGTGCGGTCACCAATTGAGTAAGCACCCACATAAAAATCGGCTTGTTGAATTTCGCAGGAATGCACCTCTCCAAAATCATTTTTGGACAAATCATTGAGGTAATCGGTGATTTTGAATTTTTCTGTAGCACCCAAAACAAGGTCAACACCATGGACATCTGCAAGTTCTTCAGGCTTTAACTGCGCATAGCAACCCACTGCAGCAACAAAGGCTTCGGGATTTATTTTTTGTGTTTTTTTAACGATTGTTTTAAAACGCTTGTCGGCGTTTTCAGTAACAGAACAAGTGTTAATTACATAGATATCAGCTTCTTCCTCAAAGTCAACGCGCTCAAAACCTTCTTCAATAAAGCTTCTTGCAATGGTGGAAGTTTCTGAAAAATTGAGTTTGCAGCCCAAAGTATGAAAGGCGACTTTTTTTCTATGATTCATTCTTGTATTTTTGGAAAATTACAGGGTCGCAAAAATACTAATTTTTTTACAGATAGGATAATCGCACACAGACACTAGATTTATGACAATAGACTTATGAAACTCAACACTATTTTTATAAACAATTTATTTTTCATCGCATTTTGTGTGTCGCTTCTATCTTGTAAAGATTCCCGTAATGAAGAGTGGGACCATTTGGTTTTTAGGTATAACGAACATCAAAATATTGCCTCGCTTGACCCTGCGTTTGCGCGAAATGCCTCGACCATCTGGGCAACCAATCAACTTTTTAACGGTTTAGTGCAACTAGATGACTCTTTAAATATACAGCCTGATATTGCCCATCGCTGGGAAATAAATGACAGCACCCAGACGTATACATTTTTTCTGCGTGATGATGTATATTTTCACAAAAACGGCTTGTTTGGAAAAGACTCAACACGCAAGGTGGTGGCTTCAGACTTTGTTTACAGCCTCAATCGTTTAAAAGACCCTCGAGTGGCATCACCCGGTAGCTGGGTTCTTCAAAATGTGGAGACATTTTATGCCATAAACGATACTGTTTTTGAAATACAACTCAAGCAAGCATTTCCACCATTTATGGGTTTATTAGCGATGCGTTATTGCTCTGTGGTTCCTCAAGAAGTGGTGGGGCATTATGGAAATGAGTTTCGTTCAAATCCTATTGGTACAGGACCCTTCCATTTTAAATTTTGGGAAGAAAATATCAAATTGGTTTTCCGAAAAAACAACAACTATTTTGAAACCGATAAAAATGGAAATCAGTTGCCATATCTCGAAGCAGTTGCTATCACTTTTTTACCAGACAAGCAAAGTGAGTTTTTGCAATTTGCGCAAGGGAAACTGGATTTTATTTCAGGGCTTGATGCTTCCTATAAAGACGAACTTCTCACAGCAACAGGAGCACTCAAGCCAGATTACAAAGACCGCATAACGATGATTAAAGGGCCATACCTCAACACAGAGTTTATTGCGCTTCAAACGCTTTCAGAAAAAAACAGTGCTTTGCAATCACCCTTGTTTAGACAAGCATTGAACTATTCCTTTGATCGAAATTTGGTAATTACTTATCTAAGAAACGGTATAGGCTCTCCCGCTAAAAGCGGTATTATCCCCCGGGGACTTCCTGGTTATGATGGGATTGATGGCTACAGCTACAATCCTAAAAAAGCCAAAATGCTACTTGAGCAATACAAACAAGAAAGCGGTGATACCAAACCGGGTTTAACACTTTCAACAGACAGCAACTATCAGGATATTTTTGAATACTTGCAGCGTGAGTTTGAAAAAATGGGAATCATAACAACAATTGATGTGATGCCTTCATCAGCAATCAGGCAAGCGCGGGCAGATGGTTCTTTGGATGCCTTTCGCTCCAGCTGGATAGCAGACTATCCCGATGCAGAAAGCTATCTCTCCTTATTTTACAGCCCCAACCACACCCCCGCCGGACCTAATTATACTTTTTACCAAAATAAAACGTATGACAGCTTATTTGAATATTCAAAATCGTTAGTTAAAATTGAGGAACGCAAAATCATTTATAAAAAAATGGATTCTCTTATGATTGTAGATGCACCTATTGTACCCTTGTTTTATGATGAAGCCGTGCGCTTTGTTCAAAAAAATGTAACAGGACTAGGTATTAATCCGCAGAATTTTCTTGTTTTGAAATATGTAAAAAAAGGAAAATAATTTTTAAATGTCATTTTTAAGTAACTTCATTCCTTCACTCGTTTCTCTTAAAAACAACAAGAGAAACAGGACTCCTCTTTTTGAAAAAGACATCATTGAAAACAAGGGTGCGTATGGGAAGTTTACCGATAGCAAAAAAATGTCTCCATTGGAATTTAAGAAATTTCAAGAAAAGCTTAAGGAGAATAGAAGAAACAGCCGGCGACGATTTTTGATTTTTTTTACCGTGAGTATAACACTTGTGATTGCCGTTCTGATTTATTTCTTATTCTATTTTAAACTACCCGTCTAAAATACAAATAGTAAATATTTGCCCCAACAATAAATGCATTAGTTATAATGATAGGCCAGGAGGTTTGTAGTAGGAACCCGTAAATGATAAAAGTAATGCCCCCCAACGAATTTATGAGTCGCAGTGTTCTAATATTTTTCATTAAAAATGAAATAATCAAAAGCAAAGAAGCCAAATAACCCACGAGTTCGGTTGAAGAAAATAGTTCAATTTCCATTGATTACATAAAAAAACCTCCAAAGTTAATTACTATGGAGGTTATAAAAATACTGTATTTTTTTAATTGATTACATTTCGCTTTCGATCCACCTCTTTCAGGTAAATTTTACGCAATCTGATTGATTTTGGCGTGACCTCAACATACTCGTCCTTCTGAATATATTCAAGGGCTTCTTCCAAAGAAAACTTAATCGCCGGAACAATCTTTGCTTTATCATCAGCTCCTGAGGAACGCACGTTTGAAAGCTTTTTGGTTTTGGTTACATTCACAGCCATATCATCGCCACGAGAGTTTTCACCAATTACCTGGCCTTCATATATATCTTCATTTGGATCAACAAAAAACTTACCGCGTTCCTGAAGTTTGTCAATAGAATAAGGAATTGCTTTTCCGTTTTCCATAGAAATTAAGGATCCATTTTGACGCTCAGGAATTCCGCCTTTAAACGGTTGGTACTCCAGAAAACGGTGTGTCATAATTGCTTCACCGGCAGTAGCAGTAAGCAGCTGATTACGTAAACCAATAATTCCTCTTGAAGGAATATGGAATTTACATATCATACGTTCGCCTTTGCCTTCCATACTCAACATTTCCCCTTTTCTGATGGTCACCATATCAATGGCCCTTCCGGAAACTTCTTCGGGTAAATCGATGGTTAATTCTTCAACCGGCTCACATTTAACACCGTCAATTTCTTTAATGATTACTTGTGGTTGCCCAATTTGTACTTCATATCCTTCACGACGCATCGTTTCAATCAACACCGAAAGGTGTAATACACCACGTCCAAAAACCATAAACTTATCTGCACTGTCTGTGGGTTGCATCCGCAGCGCCAGGTTTTTTTCCAATTCGCGTTCCAAACGCTCCTTGATATGTCTTGATGTCACAAACTTTCCGTCTTTTCCAAAGAAGGGAGAGTCGTTGATGGTAAACAACATACTCATTGTGGGCTCATCAATAGCAATGGTTTTTAATCCTTCCGGATTTTCAAAATCGGCTACGGTATCTCCAATATCAAAATTTTCAAGGCCCACCAAGGCACAAATATCACCTGCAAAAACTTCGGTTACTTTTTTTCTTCCCAGTCCTTCAAAGGTGTGCAATTCTTTAATTCTGGATTTTACTTTGCTTCCATCTCTTTTTACTAATGAAATGGGCATTCCTTCTTTTAAAGTGCCTCGTTGAAGCCGGCCAATGGCGATTCTTCCGGTAAAAGAAGAGAAATCCAGAGAGGTAATCAACATTTGCACGGTACCTTCTTCAATTTTTGGGGAAGGGATGTGCTCAATCACCATATCGAGTAGAGGTTCAATATTGTTAGTAGGTTTCTTCCAGTCGTCACTCATCCAGTTGTGTTTGGCAGAACCATAAACAGATGGGAAGTCTAACTGCCACTCTTCGGCACCCAATTCAAACATCAAGTCAAAAACGGCTTCGTGTACTTCTTCCGGAGTACAGTTTTCTTTATCTACTTTATTGATAACAACACAAGGCTTTAAGCCAAGGTCAAGGGCTTTTTGCAATACAAAACGCGTTTGTGGCATAGGACCTTCAAAAGCATCTACAAGCAACAACACACCATCTGCCATATTAAGCACGCGTTCCACTTCACCTCCAAAGTCGGCGTGACCGGGGGTGTCAATAATATTAATTTTAGTGTCTTTGTAAACGACAGAGACATTTTTTGAAGTGATGGTAATACCACGTTCACGTTCTAAATCATTATTGTCAAGGATGAGATCACCTGTGTTTTCGTTGCTACGAAAAAGGTTACAGTGGTACATAATTTTGTCAACCAATGTAGTTTTACCGTGGTCAACGTGAGCAATAATGGCGATGTTTTTAACTTTAGTCATAAAAAGGGCTTCTTTTTGAGCGTGCAAAGGTACGGTTTATTTTAATAGATTTTACGTGAGGTCTTAAAATACAGCTTGTTAAATTTTAATTTAAAAGGAAGCCATAAAGGAAGAGTGATCTTTTAAATCCAAATCCAACTTTTTTTAGCTTAAAAAATTTATTTTTAAGTAGTTATAACTTAAAATTGCTTCATTTTTTCAAGTATCCAAAATTTATTTCTATCTTTAACTTTGCCTCAATAAGGTAATGCTTAAATAAATTATCAATCAAATGAAAAATTCATTTACTCTTCTGTTTTTGTTTCAATGCATTCTAGTTGTTGCACAATATGGGCCTCAGCAGATTATTTCCACTACAACTGAAAGACCCTATATATCCATTCCTTATGATATTGACAATGACGGGTTCATTGATGTTTTAACTGCGGGGTCACAAGATTATAAAATGAGTTGGTATAAAAATCTTGACGGTTCTAATTTTGGTTCTGAAAATATTATTAATGAAGTTCCTGTTTTTTATCTTTCTGTTGACTTTGTTGATATAGATAACGATGGAGATCAAGATATTTTATATCTCAGTAACAATAGCAGATACATTGCCTGGTTGGAAAATCTAGATGGTGCGGGAGGCTTTGGTCCGGAGCAAATCATAATGGAACAAGACTTTATCACATCGGTGATTCCTGTTGATTTCGATAATGATGGCGATCAAGATTTGATTGCTTCAATATTTGGCAACTTTACAGGGCGGATAGTTTGGTATGAAAACCTTGACGGGCAAGGCACTTTTAGTGAGGAAAATTTATTGATTCAAAATGCTTCTGAATTTACAAAAAAAGTGCTTGTAGATATTGACAACGATGGTCTTTTAGATATTTTGGCTACAGATTTTGTTTATGCTGAAGGCAATATTTTTTGGTATAAAAATTTAGGGAACTTAACGTTTGGTCCCAAGCAAATTATATATCAATTTGATTGGTTTCAATCAGGAGGAACAAACATCGTTGAATTTCAATATGAAGATATCAATGGTGATGGAAAAAAGGATCTTATTATCACTTCAGTAGATGATGATGGTTTTATAAACACCTTTTGGTTAGAAAACTTAGATAATCAAGGTAACTTTGGCGACCTTCAATTCATAATGGATACTAGTCATCAATATCTTTTTTATGACCTCGATAATGACTTAGACAATGACATTTTAGTTTGGAATAGATTTAGCGACACTCTGGCTTGGATGGAAAACGAAAATGGACTGGGTACTTTTGGTGCCCCTCAAGTAATCAGTACAGAAATAAATTTTATAACAGATGCCAAAGCTGCCGATTTTGATAATGATGGCTTTCTTGATATTGTTTCGGCTTCAATTGCTGACGATAAGTTAGCATGGTACAAAGGCAACACCTTAAGTATTTCAGAAAATGAAAATAACACTTATCTAATTTATCCAAACCCAACATCTGGAATTCTTTATGTTGAATCAAAGCTTCCTATTTTAAATATATCTGCCTATAACATATTAGGACAAGAAATTCGTGCAAAAATAGAAAACAACCAAATTGACCTTTCCGAAATGCAAAAAGGCATCTACCTCATAAAGGTAGAAGACTCTAATGGCAGTTTCAAAATCCATAAAATTTTAAAAGAGTGATTTTTAAAAAAATTGCTTATTTCTTTAAAGTTGAGCAAAAGTTGCTTTTAACTATCTTTGCCAACTAATAAACATACATGATGCAACTCAACTTAATACCCAAAATAAAACACATCCAATCCAACAATTTCTTTTTACTGGCTGGTCCTTGTGCCATTGAAGGGGAAGAAATGGCTTTACGTATCGCTGAGCAGGTAGTAAAAATCACCGACTCACTAGAAATTCCATACATCTTCAAAGGAAGTTTTAAAAAAGCAAACCGAAGCCGTATCGATAGCTTTACGGGCATTGGCGATGAAAAAGCATTAAAGATTCTCAGAAAAGTTTCTGAAACTTTTGATGTACCCACAGTCACAGACATACACGAAGTGAGTGATGCCGCTGTGGCTGCTGAATATGTGGACGTGCTGCAAATTCCTGCATTTTTAGTTCGCCAAACAGATTTGGTAGTCGCTGCAGCCAATACCGGAAAAGTAGTCAACCTCAAAAAAGGACAATTTATGAGTCCTGAAAGCATGAAGCACGCCGTCACCAAAGTAACCGATTGTGGCAATCCACAAGTTATGGTAACTGACAGGGGAACAATGTTTGGCTACCAGGATATGATAGTTGATTTTAGAGGCATTCCCACAATGCGGGAGTTTGCACCCACCGTTCTGGATGTAACACATAGCCTTCAACAGCCCAATCAAAGCAGCGGTGTCACCGGAGGACGACCCGATATGATTTCTACCATAGCCAAAGCAGGAATTGCAGTGGGTGTGGATGGTATTTTTATCGAAACCCATTTTGACCCGGCCAATGCCAAAAGTGACGGGGCTAATATGCTTGACTTACAGTATCTGGAAAAATTAATGCGGGACTTGACGGCAATTAGGAAAACGATAAAAAGTTTATAAACTCTATGAGGTCATTCTTCTTTTTAATTACTGCTTTTCTATTTTCATATACAAGCTATTCGCAACCTGGAATAGTTCATGAATTTGGAAAACCTTCTCAAAATGAAATTGACATGGAGTTTTATGATAAAGATGCAGATGCTTCTGCTATTTATTTATATGAAAAAGGAAATTTATATTTCCAGATTAAAGAAGATAGAGTTTGGATAATTAATGAATATTATGCAAAAATTAAAGTGTTTAATGTTGCAAAGTTTGACGCCAGTATCGAAATTCCCTATTACACTTCAACAACTTTTGGTGAAAGAGTTGAAGATTTAGAGGCCCAAACCATCAATGACAACACAATTTATAAAGTTAATCCTGATGAAATTTTTACACAACATGATTATGGAAGGTGGCACTCTAGGGTTTTTTCCTTTAATAATGTTAAAGATGGAAGTATATTAGAATATCGTTATACCATTGCTTCACCCTACCATTTATCCTTTGACGATTGGCAGTTTCAGGGTAGTTTACCAAAAATTTATAGTGAATTTAGCGCCTCCATTCCCTTCAATTATGTGTATCGAAAATTTTTAATTGGGGAGAAAAAACTTGATAAAGAAGTTTCAGTAATTAAGAAAAGGTGTCTAGTTTCTGATGTATTATTTATAAATGCTGATTGCGAATATTTGGAATTCGCTATGAAGGATATTCCGGCATTTGAGCAAGAAGATTATATGTTAAGTAAGAAAAACTATATTTCAAGAATCGTTTTTAAAATTCAGGAATATACAAATTACTTTGGCAGAAAGATAGTTTATTTTAAACCTTGGGATAAATTGGATGTTGATTATAATAAAAACAATATCATTCAACAGGAATTAGATCATAAAAATTTTTTTAAAAATAAGGTTCCTGAGGAAATTAGAAAAATTGAAAATAATCTTGAAAAAGCAAAACAAGTCTTTGCTTTTTTTCAAAACTATTACACTTGGAACAAAAATTATTTTAGTATCGATGATACTATAGAATTAAAAGATGCCTTTGGTGAAAAATCAGGAAGTGTAAGTGAAATAAACCTTGCTTTATTGAACAGCTTACTTGGCCTGGGCTATGAGTCCTATGTTATCTTGCTTTCAACAAGGAACAATGGTTTGCCAAACCAGATTTATACCAGCTTTCTTGAATTTGACTATCTCATAGTAAAAGTTATTATAGACAATCAAGTTTATTTGCTTGATGCTACAGACAAATTTACTTCCTTTGGCGTATTGCCTCTTCGTTGTTTAAATCATTTCGGAAGATTGATGAATTATAAAGGCAAAAGCAAATGGTTTGATATTTCGACCGCTTCACTAAGTGTTAAACAAATTAATGTAATAGCAACAATTGACTCTATGGGTTTAATGAAGGGTGTAGTAAAAGAGAGAAATTCAATTCATTTTAACAGATTAATTAGGTCAAAACTTGATAATTTTGATGAAGTTGAGTATAAAAAATCAAAAGAAAAAGAATACAAAAACAGCTCAATTAAAGGGCTAAAAACTAACCGTAATACTTCAAATGAGGAGCCCATAATTGAAGAATTTGAATTTGAATTTCCCATAGAAAAGCAAGATAATTTATACTTTCTCAATCCGTTTTTAAAATCTTTCTTTTCTGAAAACCCTTTCAAACTTAAAATTAGAAATTATCCAATTAACTTTGGATATAAACAAAACTTTATTTATCAAATTTCTCTAAAAATAGACCCTTCTTTTAAACTACCCAAATTACCTGAAAATAAAACCTTTAGAATTGGTGACCGCACGGCTGAATTAAAATACTTAATAACTGAAAACAGCAATCAAATTGATTTAAGACTTACTTTTATTATTGATAGAGAAGAATTTGCCAGTGAGCAATACAATGGTATTAAAGATCTTTTCAATGAGTTAGTGTTAATTCAAAACAACTCCCAATTAATTTTGGAAAAGGAATATTAAAAAATTACCTTTTTCAATAAGTCACATAAAATAAAAGTTATAAGTCAAAATATTATAATGACTTTTATCATTTTTAAACTCAAATCTTCTTGCCACATTTGTTTTCTAAATTCTGAAAGCATGACACAACTCACCATCCCTCTTTACAATTATACAAATGGCGCTTTTATAATGATTGTCATTTTTGGACTCGTTATTGTTGGTTTAATCGCCGGGGTCTATTTAATGATGAACAATGATAAAAAGAAAAAATCTGAAGAGTAGTAGGATTAGATAAAATCATTTAGCAAAAAAAGGTTGAAGCTGGCGCTACAACCTTTTTTAATAAAAGCCCGCAGTATTAGCTCCCCAACTAATAAAGCACTGTAAAGATGCGTCAATTGCCTTATACCAGACAAGGGGGTTTTTCCTGTTTTTTAAAGGGGCTTTTTGTTAAATCACAGTTTTTTCATCAACAAACCCTTGTAAATAAGCAAATCGCTGGGTGAGTTTTCCGTCTTTGGTAATTAAGGCTCTCTTTAGTACCCCGTCCTTATCTCCATTAAAAAAAGCGGGAAGCACATTTTTCATAAACATCTCTCCAAAACCTTCACTGGCGTCTTTGGGTAATTCACAGGGTAAATTATCAACGGCCATTACTGTAATCGCACCGGAAGCATCAAAAGCTACTTCTTTTTCAGATTCTGGGTCATATCCATAAAAAGGATTTGCTATGGTTGAAGGTCTTATAGTGCAGGCAATGGGGCCGTCAATGTCACAGGAAATATCAGCCACCAGATTAATTTTAAAGTCGGGCTGTTTAGCATCTTCTCTAGTGAAGAAAAAAGGAGCACCATCACCATAAAAATGACCCGTGATGAGCATGTCGCTTACTTTAGCAAAACGCATAAAGTCACTCTTGTAACCTGAAGGATCCCTGAAAAAAGCTCTTTTATCTCCGGGTTGCCCATCTTTGCGCTTGTTGTAATCCATTACATCAATAAAGCAAAAAACAGCTTGGTTGAATGGTTTAGATAAAAAATCTTCAATGGAAACTTCAGGGATTTGCATATGGTCTAGAATTTCCTTGGCACCATAAGCTACTTTACCCCTTCCGGTAAGTACAATTTTTATGTTGGGTAGTTTTATTTTATCCAATTCAGCTTTTACGGCGTCCAAATCAGCAAGGTGTTCTACTTTGGGCAAATCAAACAATCCATCTCTTTTTCCCAATGCTCTGAAACCATTATAGGCTCCAACCAAACCGGCATAACGTCCAAAACCAATTAAGCGGTGACCACTTTCATCCACTATGGTTTCATGGTCATACAGCTCGATGTTTTTTTCAAGAATTGCTTTAAGTAAGTTTCGGTTATAGGGTTGTTTTTTTATGGTGTGACTGAAGAAAAAATATTTTTTATTCGGAATCAATGCAGAAATGGGTACTTCTTTAACTCCAATCATCACGTCACAGTCACTCACGTCTTCTGCTAATTCAATTCCACTTTCGCGGTAAGCGTTATCAGGAAAAACACGAATGTCTGAAGATTCTACTATAATTTGGGCATCGGGAAACTGCTGTATGACTTCTTGACACTTTTCAGGCGAAAAAACGACACGTCTGTCCGGCGGATTCTTTCGTTCTTTAATAATTGCAAATTTTACAGGCATTTGGAATGTTTTTTGTAATGATACTATAGGTTTGCAAAGATAAACTTTTAAGCTGTATCTTTGCATTTCGCTTAAAGCGAAAACTATTTTAACGGGGTCGACTGGTTTTGACAGCGAGACTAATGGGAAAGTAAGCACGCCGAGCGCTGGGTTACAGCTCGTAAATCTCATAATTCACACTTTTTAAACGGCGAAGATAACTACGCCCTAGCTGCATAATCCGAATTACAGTAGGATAATGCCTCGTCCAACTAGGTTGGAAAGCAGGATGTCTCTCAACGGCCTTGGTTTGCGGCAATTGATATAGAGACATCGTAAAAGTAAACCTAGAAATCACAGGGTCTTGATGTGATTTTGAAACTCAATTGAGACTAAGGACAGCTTTGGATGTTTTTTTCCGGTGTTGTCACAAAAATCAATAAAAAACTAAGCGTGTAGAAAGCTGTTTTATTACTTGTTTGGACGAGGGTTCGAATCCCTCCGACTCCACCAAATAAAACCTTAATTAATTTTAAAACAATTAGTTAGGGTTTTTTTATTTCATTTATTGCACACGATTTGCACACTTAAAATCTGTAAAGGAATTTTTTAAAGCGACTATGAGGGCCGGAACCCTCATAGTCTGTTCAAATTCTACCTCATGGCTAAATGGGAGAATTTATACAAATATAAATATTTCTCAGAAAATTTTTACCATAGGAAACAAAATGAAATAAGTTCATTTCAAACCGTGACGTTTTGTGACATTTATTAATTTTCTACCCTTACCGTAATCTTACCGTAATCTTACCGTTGTTCATCAGGTGAACCGCTTATTTTACTGGTGCTTCATCCTATTTTTGTAATTCCTGTACCCTTGTGGTAATCTTGGGGTAATTAACAATTTCAATGCGAGTAATTGCGAGTATTTTTTAACCTCACACTTTTCGCCCGCGCGAGTGACCCCAACAAAATCGAGAGCACCCTATCATTACTCAATTTTTCACGCGCGCGTAAGTGACCCCAATAAAATTATGAAGCCTTAATTTTAAACACTTTGCCCCTCGTGCATGTTATGACCATCTGAAAACCTTCGGGCCTTGGTATCACTGGGTTTGTAAATGTGCCTAAATTGCCACTCTCTTAATGAAAATAATTCCTATATTGTTGTGTATAAATTAAATACAACCATAATGAAAAAGCTAATAACAATACTTTTTATTGGAGTTCTGACACTTTCCGGATGTAGTTCTGATGACGGTAATAATATACAAGACCCTTTAATTGGAGAATGGAAGCAATACAGTTACATTTTGATTAATACTGATGGCTCAGAAACTGAAACCATACACAGTCCAGAAGATTGTTCGTACCAAAACACATTCATTTTTAAAAGTGACGGTTCTGTAGATTCTTGGTTGTATTTCCTTGACAAGGATCAGGAATGTTCTTTACTTGAAGATCTTTTAACAGAATTCACCTGGTTAAAGACAGATTCTAACAATTATAAATATACCTTCAGGCAGGCTTCTGGTGAACTTAATACAATAGATATAGAAATTGAATTTTTTCAAAATGATGCTGTAAAAATTGAAAGATTTGACGGAACAAATGAAAAAACGAAGTATATAAGACTATGAACTTTATCTTTAGGTATTATGCCAAATTATCAAACTCTCAAAAAAAATTATTCAATTTTCTTTATACGAAAAGAAAATATTTATTTACATTTGCTTCACTATCCGATAGGAAATTTATAAACCTATCTTAATCTTTCGGCCTCAGAGCCAACCCTTCAATCAATTTTAAATGCAGTTTTTCACGTCAGAGGAAGTAGCTAAACTACTTGGTTGTACTGAAAGCAATGTACGCTATTTACGTCGTGACAATAAATTAAAACCGGCTAATCCTCACAAAAAAAGAAACTTCTTGTTTTCTGAAAATGAACTTGAGCGATTCCTTTCCTTAAGGAATAACCCCACTATTTCGCCAACACCCGGCACACAAACATCTGAGCAAGATGGAGAACCCATTTCAAATACTCGAAACAAAAATGCAGAGTATAGAGAAGTCATTAAATGACTTAAGAACTCTGATTGAACAAAACCAGACCCAAACCCCCACACAAAACGATTTAATTTCACCTGAAGAAGCCTGTGAGCTTCTGGGCATATCTCCTGTAACTTTACACCGTTGGGAGAAGCAAAATAAGTTAAAAGTCTATGGGATTGGAGGAAAGAGATATCTGAAGCGATCGGAAATCGAAGAGAGTTTAACATTAAAAGAAAAGGCCAGTTAGTTTTTATGACTACCTGGCCTTTTGTAGTGTGAACCCATATACACTAAAAGCTATGCAAGCCAAATATATAAAAATAAAATCAATAAACAATGCCCTAAAACATTGTTTTCCTATCACTTGTAGGCTCCGGAGAAGGCTATATAATCGAGTTATTAATGGAAGAAAGGAGGTGCGGAATGAGTAAAAAGCCTACACACTTTAATTTTCCAATTCAACTGCTTGAAAATTTCCTTATTGATAGTGATAAAGTTTTAGAGGATATTTTGAGGTATGCGCTATATGAACATTCCGGGGATCTTCAATTTGGAGATGAAACTGAAAAGTTTTTAGCAAGTGCAAAATATTTTGGTGTAACTCTTTATGAACCTGAAATTACGTTAGCGTGTGCTGAAGAGATTTATGAGACTATACCAAAAAAAAGTCCAAGATCAGGTATTGTTATAAAAACTTACTGGCAATACCGTAATGAATATAAAGATGAATTTGAAAAGTTATGCTTATTGGGATTTTTAGCTTTGAAAAGTATTATGGGAGAGAAGCCATACTGCAAAATAACGAATTACTTCTGGTTGGCCCGGATGGATGGGAAAACTCACGCTGTAAAAGATTATTCTGAATTATCAGTTCCCTTGCAAAAATACGCTAAGAGATATCATATTGACAAAATTAAACTTGAGCTTCAATTGGGTTGGGGATTAGTTGTTACTGATTTTAAAACCAGGGGATGGTATGCTTCTTTCAAATTAGACATCAAAAAATTATCTGATGAAGTTTTGTCTAATCAACAAGAAGCAAAAATAAAATTTCTCAAAGCTCAGAAAGCAGCTGCCAAAAAAGAAGCAATTCAAAAAAGGGAAAAGATTGATAAGGATTTACAACAGAAAATAAGTTTTGATACATCATGACAACATCAAGAGAACATCATTACAGCATCTATAATAAGAGATTTACAACTTTACAACAATGACCTGAGCAACATTACAACAATGACCTGAGCAACATTAGAGCATCTATAATAAAATATTATAATAAGCTACTTTAAAAAGGTATTGTAATTAGTTATTATAAAAAGATAATATACAATGTGTGAAAAATGAAAATTTTTCACTGAGAGCTATTAAAGTTTAAAAAAATATGATTGAAAATTTAAAAATAAACTGGCCGGCGGCGCAAAATTTTGAAATTGAATTTGAACCATTTCCGGAAATGCCATGGGTCCCGTTTCCAGTATTTGAAACTGAACCCTTTCCTTTAGAGATAGAAGATAATTTCCCTTACGAACAATATTTTAACAATAATAATTAACAATTCTAAAATTAAAATTATGGAAAACGCAAAATTAAAACCAATTGGAACCCTTCTTTTTGAAGATGTCAAATCCATTGAGAAAGAAGAAAAAAGAATCAAAACCGGAACTGATCGCCTTAACTCATTTGTTGAAGTAGCTCAGGGGCTTCTTGGGCCACTTGACAACGAACAAAGGCACGAACTATGGAAAAGAGGTAGAAAGTTCATTGAAGAACAAATAAAGAGCCAATACCCATTTCCAAACGGTTCAGATAAGTTTAACCTTGAGGCATTGGGAATGGATCCTGAGCCTTTGTATAAGTTCTATCGTGACCACGGTCAGTACTGGCACGGTATCAATTTTAGAATAGATGAAGAAGGCATTTTTATTCCTGAGGAAAAGCAATCTGGTATTGAAACCCATAAATATTTTATTGAAACTGAGAGGCAGCAAAAGATACTCTATTTAGCTGAAAAATTTCAACAGCTTTTTGAACAAGCAGATGAATTGAAGGCGGTTCCATCTAGTGAGTTAGACCGTAGAACCTGTAAGCTTTTACTAGGAGAAATGATGAAGTATGAGAAAGGAACGATAGTTCCGGATGTGGAAAGGATTGCAATGGATAAGCAATTCAAGTAAACCACATTCTTAATTTTTCGCTTTTGGCATCATTAAAAAAAAGATAATGTCAACATTAAAACTAAAACAGGACATAAGAAAAGCAATAGTTACCGAGGTAGGAGTATCAAACCCGGGCAATGATTTCGTTAAAAATTACAACGCCCAATGGGACACAGGCGCGACAAACTGCATTATATCCAAGAGACTGTTAAACGATCTTGGTTTAAGGCAAGTAGGAGAATCAAAATGTGGGTTTTTAACAGAAGGTACTTACAAACTGATCACAATTCCAAACTATTATGTAAACCTGCAGATTGACGATAAAACCATTTTTAAGAATGTAGAGGTCAACGCTCTGGATATGCCTGAAGACATTGATTTTATAATAGGATTGGATATAATTTCAAAAGGTGATTTTTTAATTACTAGCAGATTCGGCAAACCTGAGCTTTCTTTCGTTTCCCGAAAACCTGAATTTTTCACGTTAAAAAGCTAAATAAAATGAGACTTATAATTAACGGCCACGATATGGATTTGAAGGTTGGTGCTGCTATCAAACAGACCAAACAGACAAATGACATTGTCAGTGTTGAAACCCGGCAAACAAATTATACCAATCAATTTGATTTGCCAATGACCGATCACAATGTTGCAGCAATGAAACATCTGTCGTTGGTTGGAAATACTTCAAACATCCCATATCAAAAAAATGAGTGCTATCTCTACAGCAGTACCGGGGAGTGCTTTGTGTATAAAGGTTGGGCAATTATAAAGCAATCAACAAATGTTTATAAGTGCTATGTGTATGATGGCAACCTTGAGCTTTATAAGGCTGTTGAA
>TARA_R110002072_G_scaffold150953_8_pt1 | contig 31409 bp, 31 predicted proteins | sample TARA_R110002072 | Tara Oceans TARA_R110002072 (sample SAMEA4397118) | marine metagenome | biome: Polar Biome; feature: [SRF] surface water layer (ENVO:00010504); material: water (ENVO:00002006), including particulate matter (ENVO:01000060) such as... | depth 5 m
TCGCTTCTACTGCTTCTTGGTTGAGTTCTGGCTCTGGTTCTGGTTCTGGTTTCGCTTGAGCCGGGGGTGCATCAACAAACTGTAAGCTCACGGGCTCATCGCTTGGCGTTGCGCCCTCGATCGCGTCCATAATCTCATCGGTGCTCGCGCCCGGCTCTATGCTCACATCAAAGCCAGTCGCATGCCCGACGCCCAGCACGCGAACGCTCGGCGCGATCAGCCGCAGGCTCTCGACAAACGCTCCGAGCTCTTCGCCCTCGGGCTGGGCCGCCTGGGCGACCAAGACCGCGACGCGCGTGGGTGATTCGTGATCGATCGGATCGGAGAGCTCGCCGATCGCATCGATGGTATCGCGTGCCCGGATCAGCTCGATCGAACCAACACGACGCAGCACCTGATCGAGCCCTGTGCGTCCGACCAAAATCACACGCCACGGCTCGTCGCCGCGGGCTTGGGTGTGCTCGGATGTTCGCAGTGTGGAACTCATGGGTATCTCGTATGCTGATCTGGTGCTCAAACCTATTTACTTGCCGCGTCTGGATTCGCCCACTTCGCCCGCCAGCAACGCATCGAGCTCGTCGGCGTTGAGCACATCGCTCGCCCGCATCGGGGCATTGGGCTGGACGCTCGGGGCTTCTGGCCCGGATGCTTCTTGCACGAGCCGGAGCTTGGTTGGGGTGTTCTCTTCTACTTTAACAACGGGTTGAGCATCTGGTTGAGCAGCTGGTTCCTTCGGACGCGGATCGCCCGCAATAGGCGACGACATTCGTACGACCGGGACCATCGGCGGGTTCGCATCCGCAACATATTCCCAGCAGATCACCCCCGGGCTAAACCGATCCAGCCCGTCGAGCACCCGGTCCACACCCACGAGCGATGCCCGATCATCGAGGACGATCACCACACGCCGAGCGGTCTTGGCGTATCGGCAGGCGGCCGCAAAGACCGCGTGCTTGCTCGATACCGGGGCCACCGCGAACCCACGCTTCTTGAGCACCCGGATGAGCGATTCCGATGGCGTAGCAGCCGGAGACCCGTCGGCTCGATGCCACAGAATGCACACCTGATCGTGATCAGTCGCGTCTGTCTGCGTCGTTTGGTTTGGGTGGAGATCGGAGTTCATGACTCCCCAAGTGTATCGCATATCCGCCCAAAAACACCCCGAATCCGACCCGAGCCGACGATTCAGGCCCCAATTGGGCCCCTTGGTCCGAGAATGTCGTCAATCTGTCGGTTGCACCCTCACCCGATCGCCAGCAGACGCTGCGCGATCCGACGGGCACCGTCGGGGGCGCCAAAATCATCGAAGCCCTCCAGCATCCGCTGGCGTGCATGGTCGCCCTGGAGCAGCTGGGCGAACGCTTCGCCGTGATGCGCGAGGTTCTCGCTCGGCTCGATCTGATCCGTCAATACCAAGGCACTCCCCGCATCGACGAGCACCTGGGCATTGTGCTTCTGGTGCTCGTCCTTGTGATACGGATACGGGAAGAACACCGCGGGCACCCTGGCCCCCCAACACTCGGCCACCGTCCCCGCCCCGCAGCGCCCCATCGCCAGATCCGCAGCCGCCAGCGCCGGGCCCATACCATCGATGTACCGCTCGACCCATGCGTTGATCTTCGCGCTCTGGTAGACCGCTCGGAGCGCGTCAAGATCCGCATCGCTCATCAGCCGACCGACCTGATGGATGACCTGCCACCCGGCGAAGGCTTCCGGGCGTTGTTCAACCATCGTGCGCACAAAGCCGGTGATCGACGCCGCCCCCTGCGAGCCGCCGGTGATCAGCAGCGTCTTGGTCGCTGGATCGAGCCCGAACGCCGCGTGGGCATCACTTGTGCTCAGCGCTTGATCGCCATCATTCATAGATCGCCGAACGATCGGCGGCACCCGCTCCCAAGAATCAAACCCGGCGATCGGCGTGGCGCTGATCTTCACCTGCGCCTTCTTCCCGATCAGCACATTGGCCTTGCCCGGCACCGCGTCGAGATTCACCAGGCACACGGGCACCCGCTCGCAGTGCCCCGCCCGAGCCGCCGGGGCCGCGACAAAGCCGCCCATCGCGACAAGGACGACATCCATGTTCGCTTGCTTGTATGCACGGATCCGCTCGCGCGTCGCCCGGATACTCGGGCCCCAGCTCGTGATGAACTTGATCAGCCCCTTGGGCTTGGTCGAGACGGGCATCGCCGGGATCGGTGTGAACTCGATTGCTTCGTGCTCGAGGACCTGACGATCAATCGCCCGCTTGGAGCACAAGATGTGCACACTACACGAAGGGTCGATCGCCTTGAGCTCCTCGATGATCGCCAGCGAAGGATAGATGTGCCCGCCCGTGCCCCCGCCGGCGAAGACGAACGCCTTGGCTCGCCGAGAATCAGGACCGGCTTGCAAGCCATTCATAGGAACAGGTCTGCCCGTTCGTCTTCTTCGTGTTCCTGGGCTGTGGTCAGTGGCTCAATCGACGCCGAGCCCTCGGCCCACGGACGCCAGCGCAAACGATCCATGATGTGCACCTTGGCAGCCATCGGCTCGTCGCCCGCATGGCCCGCATCCCCGAGCAGCTGTTCCATCTCGTCGGCCTCAATCGGATTCGCGTCATAGGCAGCATATTCCTCGCGCTGTGCGACTGAAACAGTGCTCGATGAGCTGGCCGACGACCCCATCGGCGAAAGCTGAGGCGTCGGACGCACCGCGTGCATCACCGAAGCCCCCCACAGCCCGGCGCGATCCGCCCAGCCGCTCTTGACCTCGACCTCCGACGACCGACGCGCCCGCAGGGCAATCAGTTCCTCGGCTTCGCTCGCGCCTTCATCAACATAGACAACCGCGTGCTCGCGGGTGCGATCGATGGATACAACCAGCCCGAGGGCGAAGGCCGTCATGATCCAGCCCGTCCCCCCCGACGACATCAACGGCAGCGCGATCCCCTTGGTCGGCCCGAGCCCAGTCACCACAACGAGATTAATCAACGCCTGGAGCGACACGGTCGCGATGACCCCCAGCGTGATCAGCCGGAGCATCATCGAACGCTCACGCATCGCGATGCTTGTGCCCGTCCACGCGAGCCCGGCGTACGCGCTGATCACAATCAGCACCCCGACGAGCCCGAGTTCTTCGCTCACGATCGCGAAGAGGAAGTCGGTCGTGTCCTCGGGCAGGTAGCCGAACTTCTGGAGACCGTTGCCCAGGCCGCGTCCGAACACCCCACCGCCGGCGACGGTCGAGATGGACTGGATCAGGTGGTACCCGGTGCCCGATGGATCCGCATACGGGTCCATAAACGCGATAATCCGATCCTTGCGGTACGGAGCCGCCAAGATCGCCAGCACCACACCCGCCAATGCCGGCGGGATGAACATCCCGAAGTGCACCCAGCGAGCACCCGCCGCCAGCAGCACAACACCAGTGGCCGCGATCATGAGCGCCCCGGTGCCCAAGTCTTCGAGCACCACCACGCCCGCGACCAAACCGGCGCACAGACAGACCGGCAGCAGCCCCGAGAAGAACTTGCGTAGCTTATTTTCTTTATACGATCCCAGCCGGGCGGCGTACCACGCCACGAGCACGATGATCGACCATTTGACGATCTCCGAAGGCTGCACACTCTCGAGCCCGGGCACATGCAGGTTGATCCACCGCCCCGAGCCGTTCTTGACCCGCGCGAGCCCGGGCACATACACCAGGCACAAGAGCCCGATGAGCATCAATGACCCGATGGCCAATACACCCAAGTCGCCGCCGGGCTTGAACCACACGACGCGATCGAGCCGATCGCTGAGCCGACGCACAGGCAGGCGCGACGCGACGCCCATAGCGATCACCGCGAGCAGCAAATACAGGCTTGTCCGTGAGGTGAGCAGCGACTCGGCGCTCACGCCCGAGACGGCGGCCGAAGCCGCGGGGGTCATGTCCTCTTGCAACGGACGCACCTGCATCCCGGCGGATTGCACCATCACCACCCCAAGGGTGAGCAGCACCAACGCGCACAACATCACAACATGACCAGATCGGACCATGGACATTTTATCGGCTCCAAACAGATTCGAGATTGAAATTCGGGGGGAGAGTTTTAGTCGGCGCAGGCGGGGGAATCAACCCCTTAATCCCGGCTCAACACCCGCTCAAACGCTCCCCACGCGGCTAGAAAGCACGCATGTTCACGCGATCACTGCACATAGCGATCACTGAACCGATCACGCACGATCAAACAATCTGCAAAGAAACTTTGCGCTCGAGCTCCTCGACCGGACGCGCGATCAGGTCGTAGCCGTCGGCGGCCACGATCGTGCACCGCACCAGCTCGCCCGGTGACAGATCCCCGTTGGAGATCACATGCGTCGACGCATCGATCTGCGGCGCCTGGAAGTAGGTCCGCCCGGTGTAGAGCGTCCCGCCCGCAGACACGCCCGGTGTCGGCTCGACCTGATTGCCGGTAGACTTATCAATCAGCACATCGAACTGAGCCCCGCTCGTCGTCGGGTTGGTGTGATCGAACTGCCCGGCGACAAAGTCGGCCTGCTCGAAGGCGATCTGCTGCTGGAGCGCCATGATCTCGTCGTGGCGTTGCTGCTTGATGTGCGCGGGCACGGCCAAGCTCGAGTCCTCTTCCATCCGCCCGGCGACCGTGCCGGGTTCCTTGGAATACTGGAAACAACCAACCGCGTCGAACTGGACCTCCTCGATGAAGTCGAGCAGCTCTTGGTGGTCTTGGTCGGTCTCGCCCGGGAACCCGGTGATGAAGGTCGTGCGGATCGCCATGCCGGGGATGCGCTCCCGGAGCTTGTGGCACAGCTCGGTCTGATGAGCGCTCGTCACATTGCGGCGCATCAGCTCGAGCACCCGGTCCGACCCGTGCTGGAGCGGGATATCAAGGTACGGCAGCAGGTTCCCGCGATCGGCGACCTCGGCGAAGGCATCAATAATCTCGTCGCTGAAGTAGGTCGGGTACGCGTACATCATCCGCAGCCATCCGCGCCCGATCTCTTCGCTCATCGCGTCGGACAAGCCACGCAGGAGCTTGGGGAGCCCGGCGCGGAACTTGTCCGAGCCATCGACCTGCCCGAGCCCGACACCGATGTCGTCGCCGTAGGAAGTGGTGTCCTGCCCGATCATCAGCATCTCGAACACGCCATCGCGCATCAGCTCGCGGGCCTCTTCGATGATCCGGTCTTCGGGCTTGGAGCGCATCTTGCCACGGATCGACGGGATCGTACAGAACGCGCAGTTCTGGTTGCACCCCTCGGAGATCCGCAGGTACGAATAATGCCGCGGCGTCAGACGCAGGCGAGCATTGTCAGATTCGAAGTACCCGATGCCCTTGCCGTCCTTGCCCGCGACCGTGAGCCCGACGGTGGCGATCCCCTGCGACTCGGCGCTGGTGATCGCGTTGGCGTTGATCCAGTACTTGGGTGATTCTTCGAGGGTTTCTCGCTCGCTCTTGGCCCCGCGCACGGCTTCGATGATGTGCTCGCGATCGAAGACCCCGACCATCGAATCGATCCCCGGCGCCCAGTCGAGCATCTTGGCCCGGTGACGCTGCACCAGGCACCCCGCGACGACCACGCGCTTGATCTTGCCCTGCTCCTTGAGTTTGACGGCTTCCTCGATCACGCCCAATGACTCTTGCTTGGAGGCTTCCAAGAACCCGCAGGTATTGATCACCACCGCGTCGGCTGGCGTCACCCGCCCGCCGGTCGCCGAGCTGTCCTGCTCGCTGCCCGAGAGCGAGAGATCATCATGCTCCTGATCCTCGACGACTTCGGCCGACACCGGCATCAGCCCATCGGCGGCCAGCAGCCCGAGCATCTTCTCGGAGTCCACAAGGTTCTTGGGGCACCCAAGCGACACAAACGAGATGGTCTCGATCGAGTCGGGCGGGGTGATGGTCTGGGTTTGGTCTGAATCGGTGGGCATAGGGCCAATCCTATGCACAAAGGAACCTGAATCACCGCCCAATGGCCCGCGATTCAGCGGACAAAGGCATACAGTTCCTGCTTATGGCCCAGTCTCCACACTCGCCCGATATGCAGTATCCCAATAAGGGCAAAGGGATGCTCTTTGCACTCGGCGCGTTTGGCTGGTGGGCCGTGGTCGTGCCGAGCTACTTTCGGCTCCTGAGCACCCACGAGACCGACCCGATCGAGGCCGTCGCCCAGCGGGTGCTCTTTGGGCTCCCGATCTTGCTGCTAATCCTGTTACTCTCCAAGAAGCTCCGCGAGCTTGTCAAAGCCGCCACGAGCTGGCAGTCGCTCAAGATCCTGATCCCCTCGACCGGGCTGATCTTCGTCAACTGGTACTTCTTTATCTACGCGATCTCCACCGACCGCCTGAGCCATGCGTCGATGGGCTACTACATCAACCCGCTGTTTTCGATCGCCCTCGGGTTCATCTTCTTGGGCGAGCGTCCGCGACCCGTCCAGTGGGGCGCGATCGCCCTGGCGTGCGTAGCCGTGGTGGTGATGGGCTTTGCTGAGCTCGGAGCCGCGGACTCCAAGGGCTTGCCGTGGCTCTCGCTGATGCTCCCGGTGAGCTTCGGGCTCTACGGGCTCCTCCGCAAGCAGGTCAATGTCGGCGCGACTATCGGCTTGAGCTTCGAGATGGCCCTGCTGCTGCCGTTTGCGATCGCGGGCATGGTGTACCTGAACATCCATGATCGCGCTGTGTTCATGGGTGGGTCCACCCCGCTGTGGCTCGACGGCGTGATGCTCCTGGGGGGGATCGTCACGATCGTGCCGTTGATCTGCTTTACTAATGCGGTGCGTTTGCTGCCGCTGAGCACGGTCGGGCTCTTGCAGTACACCGCCCCCACCGGGCAGCTGATCCTCTCCTTCCTCGCCTTCGGCGAGTCCTTCACGCCCCTCAAGTTCGCGGCGTTCGGGATCATCTGGGTCGCGATCGCCATCTACACCTGGGACATGATCCGAGGGCACCGGGCGATGAGGATCGCCAAGATCGAAGTGGTCGGATACAAAACACCAAAAAACCCAGACTTGCCTGTCAGCGACCGCCCCTGATCGCGGTCATACTGACATCATGCAGAACACAAAAACCACCGAGAATCGTCTTTCCGCCCTCGAACGCTCCGCCGGGCGATGGAGGCTGCTTGCGGTGTCCTCCACCACGCTCATCGCCGGGCTGCTGATCGGGGGCATGGGCAGCGGCATGGGCGGGAGCACACAGCCAGAAACAGCGATCAACGCAGAGCAAAAGGTCGTCGGGATCGCCGCGACGCAGGGCAACATCTACCGCGTCCACGATGACGGCTCGATGACCTACATCAAGGTCGATAACCCCCACCGCACCGCACAGGGCATCTACTCGTGGGGCGAGGTGCTCATCGACGAGAAGTACGAGAACCCAGTCAAACGCTGAGCAAATCGCTCAATGTGTCCTCGGCTCAATCGCTTCGACCCGCACACCCAGCGACTGCGCGATCGCACCCGCCTGCGATGGATCGATCACGATTCCCTTGAGCGATTCGATGTCGAACACCAGCCCCTCGATGAGGCTCCCGCGGAGATCGAGTAGGCTGATGCGCGAGCCGATGAGCCGAAGGTTGCGGGCGTCGCAGTCGTGGATCGCCAGCGAGTCGATCTGCGATTCGCTCAGGTCCATCCCAGCGAGCTGGCACCCATCGAAGCGGACGCGGGTGCACGACGATCGCGTGAAGATCGCATCAGGCCCCTTGCACCCGACAAAGCGGACATCGCGCATCTGGGTGCCCCAGCCGTCGAACCCGGTGAGTCGGCACTCGTTGAACACCGTGCGCACAAATCGACCATCCGTCCACGACGCACTCGCTAGATCCGCACGATCGAATCGACAATCCACGCACGCGATCCCCTGAAGCTTCGAGCCCATCAGCCCGGAGCCCGAGAGCACCGAACCCTCGAAGCTGACATTCGATGCGCTGATTGGAGCCAAGCCCTCGCTCTGCACATGCACCTCATCGAACCGCCCGCGATCAACGATCGCATTGACCGACAGCGTGCTTAGCTGTTCGGGCTCGCCCACAGCGGGCGATTCGGGATTGATCGGTGGGACCGGCACAGGCGATCAGATCGTCGCGTGGTGCAGCGGTAATCGCTCGCAGAGCTCTCGCACCTCGGCGCGGACCTGATCAATCGTCGCCTGTTCGCCCTTGGCGACGATCACACGATCGATCCACGCAGCGATCTGCTCCATTTCGGGCTCTTTGAACCCACGCGTGGTCGTCGCGGGCGTGCCCAGACGCAAACCAGAAGTAATCATCGGCGAACGCGGATCATCCGGAATCCCGTTCTTGTTGGTGATGAGCCCCGCCATCTCCAGCCACTTCTCGGCTTCTTTGCCCGTCAGCTCCGCGTCCTTAACCGTCAGATCGACGAGCATCAGGTGGTTCTCGGTGCCGCCCGAAGTAATCCGGAAGCCGTGCTTGGTCATCGCGTTCGCCAGGGCTTGGGCGTTCTTCTTGACCTGCTGCTGGTAGACCTTGAAGCTCGGGTCGAGGGCCTCGCCGAACGCGACAGCCTTCGCAGTAATAATGTGCATCAGCGGCCCGCCCTGCACGCCCGGGAATACATTGCGGTTGATCAGCTTGTTGAGCTCTTCGTCATTGGTCATGATCAGCCCGCCGCGTGGGCCACGCAAGGACTTGTGCGTCGTCGTCGTCACGATATGGGCGTGCGGGAACGGCGACGGGTGCTCGCCCGCCGCGACGAGCCCGGCGATGTGCGCGATGTCGGCCATCAGCGTCGCGCCCACCTCGTCGGCGATCTCACGGAACTTCGCAAAATCGATCTCGCGCGGATAGGCCGAGTATCCACACAGGATCACTTTGGGCTTGTGTTCAAGGGCCGCCGCCCGCACCGAGTCATAATCAATCTGCTCGTGCTTGGGATGGTCCTTGTCGTAGTGGAGCGCGTAGTGGACGGGGTTATAGAAGATACCTGAGAAGTTGAGGAACATGCCGTGTGAGAGATGCCCGCCGTCCTTGAGCACCAAGGACAAGAAAGTATCGCCCGGCTCCATCATCGCCATGAAGGCGGCCGTGTTCGCCTGGGCCCCCGAGTGCGGCTGCACATTGGCGAACTTGCACCCAAAGAGTTCTTTGGCCCGATCGCGGGCGAGCTGCTCGACGGCGTCATGGTGCTCGCACCCGCCGTAGTACCGACGCCCCGGATACCCCTCGGCGTACTTGTTGGTCATGCAGGTGCCCGCCGCCACGGTCACCGCCGGCGACGCATGATTCTCCGACGCGATCAGCTCGATCGTGTACTCCTGACGCTCGGCCTCGCTGCGGACCAGAGCCGCGACCTGCGGGTCGGTCTTGGCGATGGTGTCGATGATGGCGTGGTCGATGGTGTTCGATTGGGTGTTGGTGCTCATGGGGCAATGGTATGCACCCAGCGGGGCAAATTGAGCTCAGAGCCGACCGAGTCTAGTACCGCAGCAGCGGCTGAAAGTAGCCGATCCGTCCGCTCATGATGTACACAAGGAACACGATGGCCGCTCCCAAGAATGACGCGATCACCACCATGAGCATCTCATAGAACTTGGCCTCGATCTTCCAACCTATCAAGGCCGCGCTCACCCAGAACCACTGGATCCAGATACCGACGGCGATCGGGAATAGAACAAAAACAAACCGAAGAAACCCTCTACCGAGCCTGATCCCGATCAGATCATCACTCACATCGTACAGCATATCGATCATCCGTCCGATTTCGAAGAGCAGAACACACATCAGACTGCTCACCACCAGCGCTCGATAGACATGGATCATCCTGAGCTTCGATCGCCTGCGCGTCGGCGAGAACGCGGTGAACATCAGAAACCACACCGCCGAAGTACTGACCATGCCCCATCCAAGAGCAATCATCAGGTTCGAGCCCCATCTGTAGTAAAAAACTCTTCCACTTCCTTGGAAGAGCACCGCATCCATAATCGTCGGAGCCCAAAACTCTCTTACACTGGTGATTCGCAAAGCCTGGCCCATCATCCAAGGCTGAGCCGTGCTCCCTGGAGCATTCGCGGCTACAACTGCTTTGTTGTACCGAACAAGCTGCGCATACTCCCCAGCTGTGAATCCCGCCGTTGTCAGCAAGTGCATCGCCAGAGCCAACAAAATCACCCAGACGGCAAACCGCTTGAGCGATCGTGGCGACTCCATCTCAACACGCCGCCAGTACCGGTGCGGGATCAGCAAGTGCCCAAGCGTCGACAGTGTCCGTCGCATCATCGATCGCAGCGAGAGCGCGTGCTCGACATACCAGAGCAGATTAAACTTGAGCGGAGAGAACACCGCGCTCCATGAGAACTCGTACCCGCACTCAGGACACAACCCGCGCATCGGGCAGTGCTCCTGCCAGGTCGCGATCTCGCCGGATTGGTCGTAGCCGCACTTGGGGCAGGCGGGTGCTTGCTGTTGTGATGTACCCATAAGATGCAACCTACTTCCCAAATGATGCTACAGCCCGATCAGGTGTGCGTTGGCCTCAATGAACTGCCCGAGCTTCGTAAGCACAAACAGTCCACCACCCGCGAAGACAAAGCCAAAGAACGAAGCGATCACGACCAAGACCATCTCCCCAAAATTCACCTTAACCTTCCACCCCACCCAGACCGCGCTGATCCAGAACAACTCCACCCAGATGATGACCGCGAGCAGGATGTAGAGCCCGAAATGCTCAACCAAAGCATCCACATCGATCGATGGGAACCAGAGCGTCCCGGCGAGATCGAGCACATCGAGCCCCCGGCCGATCTCAAGAAACAGCAGCCCCAGCAAGCCGCTGACGATGGTGGCCCGCACCACATGGACCATCCGGAGCTTGGATCGTTTGCGGGTGGTGGTGAATGTACAGAACAGCACCAACCACATAAACGAGAGCGACGCCGTGATGACTCCCAAGCTGGCGACCATCGCGGCATAATCCATGGTGTAGCCAGTCGTGGTCGTCGCGGGGTAGAGCACCGCCCGCCCGACGAGCGGGTACCAGTAGTCCAATCCCTGTGTGTCGTAGATGTATTGCTGGAGCCGAGCCTGCTGAGCCGGCGGGGCCTGGGTGATCATCGCCCGCGTCCCGGCGTTGGCTTGCACCAGACCCACATGATGAATCGTGACCAGCGCAGCGCTCGTCACCAGATGCATCACCAGCATCATCAATGCCACCCACAGCACATACCGCTTCATCGACCGCGGCGTCTCCATCTGCACACGCTTCCAGTACCGATACGGGATCAGCAGATTCCACAGCGTCGGGATCGTCCGCCAACCCATCCCCCAGATCGAGCGGGCGTGCTCGACGAACCAATCGAGGCGGATTTTAGTTGGATCGAGTACATCGCCCCAGTTGAACTCGTACCCGCACTCTGGGCAGAGCCCACGCATGGGGCATTGTTCTTGCCAGGTGGCAACCTCGCCCGACTGGTCGTAGCCGCACTTGGGGCAGATGGGGATGTGAGGTTTGATCGAGTCCATACAAGAAGCATACCAAAGGCATCGAATCTAAGTTGCTTTGATAAATTGCCTATATATGCACGATCTGCTCGACGCACCGCTCGACCGTCGGCTCATCGCTCAGATCCCACGGCAAGTACACCGCCCGCTCATGATCGGTATTGAGCACCAACGCATTGGGGTGCACGACATTGAAGCCGTTGGGCGCGTGCTCGTGGCCGAGGATGAACAGGTTGACGCCCCAGCGTTCGGTGAGGTCTTCAAGCTGGTCGTGGTCGTACCCGCGCCCCCAGACCATCAGGTGGGCCGAGCCCACGCGGGGCTGGTAGTCATCGGGCGTGAGCTCTCGGTCAAGGATCGACGCGTCGAACCGCCCCATCGACGCCGGCCCGGGCAGCGAGTGCGAGCACAAGATATCGCCGTGGGGGGATTTGCAGCGCAGCGCCAAAGGCAGCGACATGACGAGATCTGTAATCGCCTCGTGCACCCGGTGGGATTCATCGCCGAAGACCGATTCAACCCCGGCGTTGAAAGCCGCCACGCAGCGGATGCCGTTCTTCATGATCCCGGAACCGATCGCCTGGGCGAGTTCGTGATTCGCCAGCAGTACATGCACCAGTTCGGGATACTGCGATTTGAGGTACGCGATGCGGGTGAGCCCCATGTAGGACATGTCCAGGGGCAGCTCGCGCGATTCGGGCAGGTCCGGGTGGATGATCTCGTGGAGCGTGAGGTGCTTTTCCTCGGCTCCGAACTCGCCATCGAGTCCGGCCGCACTGAGCACGGCTTTGAAGTTCCCCGGATGGTCGTGGGTGTCGCCCGTGGCGATCAGCTCGCCGGGGGCGTGAATGACCTCTATCGATCCCTGACGACAAGTTGCGCCCCGGCACGCGGCCGCCCCCGCCCGCAGGGCGTCGATCACCTCGTCAATATCAGTCAGATCGAGCGTATACATCGCCCAAGAGTGTAGGGGAAAAGAGCCCAGCGTGTGCGCCAATGCACCCGCGAGGCTCGATCAATCCGGTTGTAGCTTTGTGAATCGTTCGCGTGCTCAGCCCTGCACGGGAGGGGCCCGCAAGATCCCGAGGATCAGATCGAGCTTGTCGGCCACGACATCCATGTCCTCGGTCCGCTGATCCGGATCGACCTGGATGCACTCCATAATCAGATCGTTGAGCCGATCGGGGACGAGCGGGTTGATCTCGTTGACCGGGGTGGCCTGCTCAATCAACGCGTCATCGCGCGAGCCGGTGAGCGAATCGCCACCGACGCCCATGGCTGTTGGAATGTTCTTGCCGGTCAGGACCCAGTACATGGTTGCGCCGAAGTTGTACACATCGGTCTTGGCGGTGATCGCTCGCCGATGCACCTGCTCGGGGGCAATATAATCTGGCGTGCCCTGGATACGCTTCTTGATCGTCCCGATCTTGCAGCTCTGCCCAAGGTCGATCAGCTTGGCGGTGTAGCTGCCGTCGAGCCCCGCGCCCACGATCACATTGTGCGGCTTCATGTCCGCGTGCACAAACCCGCGATCGTGCATCTGCGCCAACGCCGAGGCCGTCTGATGGAAGATATCGACCATCGTCGCCAGGTCATCGGGCTGCTCTTCGTGCAGCGACACGCCGTCGACGAGTTCCATCACCAGATAGAGCTCGTTGGTCTTGAGCAGGGTGCCCTTTTTGATGATGCGTGGGATCTTGCGGATCGACTCATGATCGAGGGCCGAAGCGATCTTGTACTCCGCCTCGGTCTGATCGAGGAACCGCTGCTCCTTGGGGTTGTTCTTGACCACATGCTTGAGCGCCCAGATCTGCTTGGTCTTGGGATCTTGCACGAGATAAATCACCGAAGCGGCCCCGCGTCCGATCTCGGACATCACGCGGTACCCCTCGACCGTATCACCCTTTTTCCATGCAGCCGTCAGTTCAGTCATAGGTCCAGTGCGCTCGCTCTCTGCCAAGAAGACATCCAGAGCTCAACGCTCCGTCCCAGGATATCTTTCGGCAAGTTCTCCCTCGGATTCCAGCGACACTCGCTGCAACCACAGTTATCGGCTGGATCATCGTATCCGTCTGGGGTGCATATGGCCGACTCAGCACACACAGACTTTTTGTTTTCGGGAGTTGGCCATCGGCGGCTGCAGGTCCCGGGGGCGAGGGGGGACGCGGACGCAACGCGTAGACCAAGGACTCTACGCACCAGGTGCGGATCAGATTCGCAGCGAACTCGAAAATTGAGCATCCCAACCCCCACCGCTGCCCTCAAATCAGCACAGACCGCCCCAGTAATCAACGCACCGCGAGTGCACCCAAGAACTTACAGCATCCACGCCAATAAGCTGCGTGAACCGCTGCAATTTGAGGATTCTGAGTTTTTGCGTGCTTAGCCCATGCTCGCGAGCATGGCTTCGAACTGGGCCTGCGGGAAGTACTGGCCCGGGCTGGTGGTGCCCGCGAAGTCCTTGTGCAAGCGGATTTGATCCGATGGGATCTCAAGACGCTTGGAGAGGGCCGACACGACCTGGGCCAAGCGGTGGAGCTGCTCGTCGGTGAATGGTCGGCGATCGCCGTCCCCCACCAGGCAGACCTCGATGACACCCGAAGTCGAGAAATCATCGCCTGAACCAGCAAGCTCTGCACCATCACGCTGATCGATCCATCGGTACCCGACATGGATCTCGCCGTCACCCATCCGGGTGCCGTTGCCGATCACGAAGTGGAACCCGAGCCCGTCGTATCCCAAGGACTGATGCTCGTTGGAAATATCCGCAGCCGAACCCGCGGCTTTGCCCGAGTGCACGATCACGATCGAGTCCCAGCGACCCTCTTCGATCGGGGTCTCGGTCTGGAAGATCGAGTCCATGCCGATCGAGCCGCCGATACCCATCAACGGCGACAAGCTCACGCCGTTGCGGGCGCCCTGCGTCCCAGGATCAAGCACCGAAAGCAACGCCACGCTCAACGACATTCCGACACCCAACACCGACCAAACAACTTTGGTGCGAATGCTCGTGCGTGATTTGGTTGAGACAGAGACAGTGGCCACGGTGATTGCGTCCTTTGCAATGGCGATGTGTAGTTCCCTTACAGTATCAATATCATTCGGGTAAGAGAAGGGTTTTCCTTGCACAATCTCGCGCAATTTATGATCGCGCCGCGCATGATTTGTCTTCGAGATACAATCCTGCTTGCATAACCCAAACAAACGATACGGATTGTGGAAGAGCCGTGTATATTCGGACGCGCTTGTGCATGAACGACTCAGATCTGTGCCCGAACACACTCAACGCATCGCAGCGATCAGCGATCACGATCGAGCAAGCGATCAGCCAGGTTGGGCGTGCGTCGCCCGAACTCGTCTTCCAAGAACGGCTCGGCCCGCTGGCTGCGCGATTGGTCGTATCGATCGAACTGGCTGCGATCATCGTCGGGACGCAGGGCCGTCTTTTGACAGCCGACCATGCCCAGACCCATTGCAAGCACGACACTCAGGGCACTCACACTGCGCATGTGCGCGCGAGATCGGTCAGCGGTTGATGTCAAGGTCTGCATGTTCACGCTCGTGTTGCTGGGCATAGAGACCAACTCCTGGGATAGCTGTCGTGGATTCCCTCAATCATAGCACACCGACAAACCAAGCACAAAAAACAGTAAACCGCCAATCATGACGGCTTACTGTTCTGGAGAGAGAGGAGAAAACAGTTTTCCACATACAGTTTTTCGTTGCCGATGACCAATGTAACCCATAGATCATCGAGCGTGCTTTAACACTTGATATACGCATGATTCGTGCGTGGTGTTCGGATAGCATTCAGATATTTTCAGATATTGCTCCGGGTTCAACAAGCCGGCCGGCGCTGTTGATCTCCGCCTCGCCCGACCCGATCATTTTCCGTACAGCCTCATACACGGTGATCGCCACCGCCGTCGAGAGATTGAGCGAGCGCTCCCCCTCCACCAACGGCACGCACACCCGCTGATCCGGATACGACGCGTGGATCGACTCGGGCAACCCCTTGCTCTCGCGTCCGAACACCAATCGATCGCCCTTGGCGATCGGCGCGTCATAGATCGTCCGCGTGGCCTTCGTGGTCAAGAACCAGGTCCTTGGCGATGACTCTGCGTGCACTGGGTACTTCTGGAAGTACGCCTCGTGCGATTCATGCTCTTCGAGATCGAGCCTCGGCCAGTAATCCAGCCCCGCCCGTCGGCACGCCTTCTCATCGATATCAAAGCCCAATGGCTTGACGAGATGCAGCTTGCACCCCGTCGTCACGCAGGTCCGCCCGATGTTCCCCGTGTTGTTGGGGATCTCGGGCTCGACGAGCACGATGTGCAAACGCGGGCTGGGCTTCGATTCGTTGGGCGGTGTGGGCATCATCCGATTGTTGGCCCACGAGACGCGCCCGACCCAAAACCAGCCTATACCGATAGAAAAACCCGCCATTGGCGGGTTGAAGAGGAGGTCGTTTCGATTGCTCTTGTAGGTTAGCTCTTGGCGTTGACCATCGGGTCGACCTTGATCACTTGGGCGAGGGCCTTCTTGAAGTTCTGGTCGTGCGGGTTGCCGATCCAGCGGACGACGCCGTCGGTGGACATGATGACCACGAGGGGGATGCCCTTGGATTCGAACTTGCTCAGAATACTCTGGTCCGCATCAAACAAGTTGCTGATGGTTTCCTTGTGATCCTTGAGGTAGCTGCGGACGGTTTCTTCGTCTTCGCTCTGGCCGCCGATGGCGAGTACGGCCAAGTCATCCTTGTTGTCCTTCTGGAGCTGATCGAGGATCGGCGTGGCAGCACGACATGGCGGGCACCAAGTCGCCCAGAAATCGAGAACAACAACCTTGCCCTCGGTGTTCACCTTCTCGGAGATCCAGGTCTCGTTGCCCAAGGCGACCGGCAGGGCCTTGCCCTGGTAGTCCTTGGCGTAGAGCGAATCGCCCGAGTTGTGGGTCGGCCATGCGGCGCTGGCGTAGAGAGCACTCGCGGGCTTGGTCACCTCGGTGTAGGTCGCGTTGGTCATCTTGGCACCGGCGTCATCCGCGGCAGCGTCGGCATGAGCGGCGCACATGGCGCACTTCTCGTCGCCGTCCATTTTTTCGCACATCCCGCAGGTGTCTTTGGCGCCTTCTTTGGTGGCGCAGCACGCTTTGGTTTCGCACTCAGCCTCGGCGGTCTTCGCGCCATCCGGGCCGACGAGTCCGAGCGACATACCGGCGGTCGCGATCATCATTGTGATCAGGGTCATATCCGTTACTCCTTGATATGGGTTCAATGCCTAGAAAAAATGTTCAGGCAGGGTTGATGTATCTGTGGATACCAACGGCTGCCGACACGGCAATATTCAGTGAATCCACATCATTTGCCATCGGAATCCGTACACACACCATAGCACGCCCCAGCACCGCATCGCTGAGCCCCGGGCCCTCGGCTCCGAACAACAATGCGGGCTTGTTTACCCCTTGTTTAAGGGATTCGTCGACGGTCACAGATCGGTTATCGGGCGTAAACGCCAATGTCGTAAATCCGAGCTCGCCCAGCCTATCGAGCTGCCCAGGCAGATCCTCCACCACCGCGAACGGCACCGAGAGCACATGCCCCATCGAGACGCGCAACGCCTTGCGGTACAATGGGTCACAGCAACGCTTGCTCAGCAGCACGCCCACGCCATCGCCGCACATGGCGGCGACGGAGCGAAACACCGACCCCACATTGTCATGGTTGCTCAAATCTTCGAGGACGATCAACGCCCGGCTGCGCTTGGCCAGTTCCATCGGGTCCGGGTTAGGCAATCGCTGCCCGCAAGCAAGCAAACCGCGATGCATCGGGAAGCCCACGATCTCGTCGATCACGGGTTGAGCCGCACAATAGATCGGGACGCCGGCGGGCACCTGCTTCAGCAGCGGAGCGATATTGGCCGCTCGGTTCGTGCTCACCAGCAGCGAATGCACCGGGAACCGCGAGCGGATCAACTGCTCGACCACCAGCACGCCCTCGGCGATAAACAGCCCCTGATCCTCGAGATCGAGCGTTCGATCCTGCTCCGGGTTATGAGCGGCTTTGAGCCAGGCGTCTTTTTGGTTGAGAAAGACCTCGATTCTCGGGTCTTTCGCATCATTGATTTCAATCATTGAACCGATCTTCCCTGTGTACCCGCCCGAGCCAGATCCTGAGCCAGAGCCTCTGAAAGAGAGAATAGCCTTCATGCTGATCCAAGACGCCACTGAGCAAGCCATGACCATCGTCCAAGCGATCACGCTGGGCATTGTTGAGGGGATCACGGAGTACCTGCCCGTGTCCTCGACGGGGCACCTGATCATCGTATCGGATCTGCTCGGGCTCGGTGAGAGTGCGGCTCAACGATCAGCCGTCGATACCTTCAACATCGTCGTGCAGGGCGGGGCGATCCTGGCGGTGCTCGGGCTGTACTGGCCTCGCGTCCTCCAAATGATCAAGGGGCTGCTGGGCAAGGACAGCGTCGGGCTCAAGCTCGCGATCAACATCATCATCGCGTTCATCCCGGCCGTCGTGCTCGGACTGATGTTTAACGATGTGATCGAAGAAAAGCTCTTCAACACGCCATCCGTCATCACTGCCTTAGCCCTGGGCGGGATCTTCATGATCGTGCTCGACAAGATGAAGTTCAAGCAGGTCGACACGGACGATGATTCAGAAAACGACATTACTGAACTGAGCTGGAAGCAGTCGCTGTTCATCGGGTTGATGCAGACCATCGCGATGTGGCCGGGCACGAGCCGATCGATGATGACCATCGCCGGCGGCGTGATCGTCGGGCTCAAGCCCAAGCAAGCCGCGGAGTTCAGCTTTTTGCTCGGCTTGCCCACACTCGGGGGCGCATGCGTGTACTCGCTCTATAAGAACCTCACCGAGTCGGCCGAGATGGGCACGCCCAACATGTTCGACACCCTCGGGTGGACGCCGATCATCGTGGGCATGATCGTCGCGACGATCTCCGCGGCTCTGGCGGTCCGCTGGCTCGTCAGCTTCCTCAACAAGCACGGGCTCGCGCCGTTCGGATACTACCGCCTGGTCCTCGCGGCCCTGCTCGCGATCCTGATCGCGACCGGCACCGTCAATATCGTCCCTCATGGGCAGGTCGAAACAGATGCCGCCCCAGATTCAATCCTCGATTCCAACGACTAGAGCCACCCATGCAAGCCGCGACTATGAAAACATCCTTCCCCAAATCACAGATCGAGATCGTGCTCCTCGAGGGTTCACACCAAGCCGGCACCGACCAGCTCATCGGCGACGGCTTCAGCGTCCGCACGCACAAAGGGGCCCTCGAAGGCGATGCCCTCATCAACGAGATCCGCCGCGCCCACATCGTGGGTATCCGATCGAAGACCCAGATCACCAGCGATGTCCTCGCGCAGTGCGAGCGTCTGCTGGCAATCGGGTGCTGCTGCGCGGGCACGAATCAGGTCGATCTCGAAGCCGCGGCTTCCAATGGCATCGCCGTCTTCAACTCCCCCTTCTCCAACACGCGCTCCGTCGCCGAGCTGACCATCAGCGAGATCATCGCCCTCCACCGCAAGCTCACCGCCCGCTCGCACGCACTCCACACGGGCACCTGGGACAAGAGCGCCACGGGCTCGCACGAAGTCCGAGGCAAGACGCTCGGGATCATCGGCTACGGGCACATCGGCTCGCAGATTTCGATCTTGGGCGAGGCCTTGGGCATGCGGGTGCGGTTCTTCGATACCACCTCCAAGCTCCCGCTGGGCAACGCTCAGTCCGTCGGCTCGCTCGACGAGCTCTTGCGTACCAGCGATGTTGTGACGATTCATGTCCCCGACACCAACACCACACGCCAAATGATCGGTGCCTCTGAAATTGCCAAGATGAAGCCCGGCAGCTACCTGCTCAACAACGCCCGCGGGTCGATCGTTGATCTCGACGCGCTCAAAGCCGCTATCGAATCCGGGCACCTCGCCGGGGCGGCCATCGATGTTTTCCCGGAGGAACCGACCAAATCCGGCGAATCCTTCACCAGCCCGCTCCAGGGGCTCGACAATGTCATCCTCACCCCCCATGTGGGCGGCTCGACCATCGAAGCACAGGAAGCCATCAGCCTCGACATCGCCAATAAGCTCGCCCGGTTCCTGAACCAGGGCACCACCACCGGCGCGGTCAATGTGCCCGAGGTTGATCTGCCCGAGCAGCCCAGCTCGCCCGAAAACGCGGCGGCCCACCAATCGCACCGGATCCTCAACTTCCACCGCAATGTGCCCGGCGTGCTCAACAAGATCCATGAGGCGGCCGCCGTTCTGCACATCAATATCTCGGGGCAGTACCTGCAGACCAACGCCCAAATCGGGTACCTCGTGCTCGATGCGGATCCTTCGGACGCCGCCGCCCTCCACGAACGGATCAACGCGATCGAAGAATCCATCCGCACACGCATGTTGTGGTGAGCCCGTGTGGTTATCGCCGTCCGCGCTGCGAACAATCTGGGCATGATCGAGGTCCAACGCCCAGCCCCATCCATCGAACACACCCGCGTGATCGCCAACGATCTGGGTGCGGTCCTGCGTGACGGCGACATCATCCGCCTGATCGGCGAGATGGGCGCGGGCAAGACCACCTTTGTGCGCTTGCTCGCCCAGTCGTTCGGCATCAGCGAGCAAGCCGTGTCGTCGCCGACCTTTGTCATTATGAATATCTATCCGAGGGTCGATGCCGACGGCGATGATCGCCCGCCTCTGGCGCACATGGACTGCTATCGACTCGGCGATGAATCCGAGCTCGACGCGCTGGGCTGGGATCAGATCATCGACTCGGGCGCGATCATCCTGATCGAATGGCCCGATCGGATTGCGGGTGCAATCCCGGACTCGGCCCTGACCATCCGCATCGATCATGTCGACGAGACTTCTCGTGACTTCACCTTCGAGATCCCCGACGCGTGGGCCGACCGGGCCGGGTTCGATGCAATCCGACCGCGCCCATCGACTATTTGCCCGACGACCGGGCGGCCAGTATCGGGTGAGTCGTTGACCTGGCCGTTCGTTTCTGAACAGGCGCGGATGGCGGATCTCAACGCGTGGTTCGACGAGAAGCACACCATCTCACGCCCGATGACGCAGACCGACATCGAACAGGGCGAATAACCCGATCGCGGGACGATAAATCACGCACGGGTGTGATATCGTTGGTGCATGCACACACTCGCCCAAGCCCTTGCACAAGCCACTCCACCAGCAGCCGGACAAGCAGCTGAATCCTCGGCCAACGCGTGGTCGCTCTTTGTCGACTCGTTCGACATTTTCTCGATCGCGCTGATCGTCGGGTCGCTCTTCGCGATGACGCTGATTGTGCGCATCGTCATGGATGCCCGGCGTGAGGTCATCGCGCCCGCATCGATCCACCAGAACCTCCGCGAGCACCTGATGCAAGAGAATCTGGGCGGATTCGAGAAGGGACTCAGCGAGCAGACCAGCATTGTTTCCATCGCGGCCAACGCGGCGTATCGCGTGCGGAGCAAGGGCAAGGACGCGATGCGCGACGCGGCGGAGCTCGCGGCGTCCAACGCGTGCGCCCGCTGGGTGCGTCCGCTCGACACCCTGCGGATCATCGGCGAACTCGGCCCGCTCGTCGGGCTCGCGGGCACGGTCTGGGGCATGATCATCGCCTTTGTCCGTCTCGGTCAAGCCGGCGGGGCGGCCGGGCCGACCGATCTCTCGCTGGGCATCTCCAAGGCGCTCTTCCACACCATGCTCGGCTTGGTGCTCGCGGTGCCGTGTTTACTGGTGTACGGGCTGTACCGATCGATCGTTGAGAAACACTGCAACACCGCGATGGCCCAAGCCGGCGAGCTGGTGGACATGATCCCCGTTGAACACAACCAACCGAAGATGGAGCAAACGAACGCGTGAGATCCCGATCGATAATCTCGACCGAGGGCGCCGGCGCCCGGATCAATGTCACGCCCATGATCGATGTGGTGATGGTCTTGATTGTGTTCTATTTGCTCGTCGGGCAGCTGGCGATCGATCGCAAGGCGGCCATCGCGCTGCCGAGTTCTTCGACGGGGATCACCGAGACCCAAGATCAGGACCCGATCATCATCGGGATCAATATCGAAGGCGCGTTGACGATCAATGGGCAGGCAATCGCAGCCGATCGCTTCGCCGGCGAGATTACCGGCATGCACACCCGATCCCCAAGCACACCCATGCGTGTCCGTGCGCACCGTGACGCGCCCTATAGAGTCGTCCGCCCGATCATGCACCAGCTCCGCGAAGCCGGGGTATCGCAGGTTGAACTCATGACGGAGCAAGGGTCATGAGCACAACAACTCCGCACAACTCAGAGACGGATACCAGTTACAAACGACCTCGCCCGCTCAAGCGGCGCAATGTGCTCGAACGCAGCAGCCGATTCGGGCCCAACATGACGCCGATGGTGGATGTGACGCTGGTGATCCTGATCTTCTTTATGGCCAGCGCCACCATCGCCGGCCCGGAATGGTTCCTGCGTGCCCAGCTGCCGGCCAAAGAGGACCCCAATGCCGCGGTGTCGGATTTCGCCCTCCCCACCCCGATGCTCAGCGCCGAACTGTACCTCCAGGACAACGAGATCATGGTCCGCGGGCTCGGCTCAACTCCTCGGTCGCTTGAGACCGTGGTCGAGCAGATCCGCACGATGGACGAATCAGCCGCGGCTGGGCTGATTTTGGGCATCCGCAGCACGGACGAGGTGCCCTACTGGGCGGTGGTCATGCTCCACGACGCCGGGGCATCGGTCTCGATGCGCGTCGCGATCCGCTGAAACGCGTAGGCCCGGTGCTCAGGGTATCCATATATTGGTGGCCATCGCCGATAACCGATGTATATTTGGGATACCTACATCCTCATGATCAGGAGTCACGCTATGAAACTGATGGTCTTTTCGTCGATCGCCGTGCTTTGTTCGAGCGCTCACGCAGATATGGTGCGCTACGAAAACACGAATGAAAACTTGCAGACCCTCAAAATGTACTCCGACCTTGGGCGGATGGGCCAAACACTCAACATCACCGCGAGTCCGTTCGATCAGCCCATCCCCGGCGATCTTCCCGAAGGCTCGATCCTCATCATGGAAACCCACCACAGCGGCGGCGACTTTATCTGGATGGGCATGGGGCGCGTCACCACGGCGGCCAAATCGACCAACGCGACCCTCGTCCCCGACCCATGGGCGGGTGAATACATCTCTTACTACGGACCGCAAGGCTATGCCAACGGCGATCTCGTCGATGAATCCGCCAACTTCAACGACGGGTGGCGCATGCTCCACGGGGCCAACGAGCTGACCGATGATCAGGGCGTGTTCTCCGTCGCAGAAGTCTTCACTGTTGCGATGGCCTTCGAGCTCAGCGACGGGATGCACTACGGGTACGCCCAGATCGAACGGACGATCGAGATGCACGGCGGCGAGCGCGAGATCGAATGGCATCCGCTGCGTTGGGGCTACGAAACCCAAGCCGGGGTCGCGGTGTCGATCGTGCCCGCACCCGGTGCCCTCGCGTGCATGCTCATGGGCGTGTCCGGATTCGCTACGCGCCGGCGGCGATCAGGCGACGATTCATAGTTTTCAATGTGAAGAATCAGGATCGGGCGTGACGAAGATCTGCAGCTTGTGCCCCTGGGCCTTGAGCCCGCGTGCCTTGCAGATCTGATCGCGCAGCTCGATGAGCCCGGGCATCTCGAGGGTCTCAACCTCGCCCGAATCCACATGGATCAGCAGCGTGTTGCCCTGCTTGCCGAAGGCGAGTTGGTAGTGCGATTGCTCGCGATCGAAGAGGACCTGCTGCACGATCGAGCATTTCTCGAGCAGCTTGAGCGTGCGGTAGACGGTGGCCTTGGAGACCTGATGCCCGTTGGACTTGAGCGCATCGAGGAGCTGGTCGGCCTCGAACAAACCATCGAAGGCGATGATCGTATCGAGGATCCGTGCACGCTCGGGGGTGTACTTGAGCCCCTCTTCCTTGAGCCCACGCCGAAACACCGCGCACAACGGCTCGATGATGTCCATCGTGTCTGCTTGGGCGTCTGGAGCGGAAGAAACTGGCTTGATCGGTTCGAGTCCCATGCCAGATTCTAGGGGGTCTGGGCCCTTGAAATGGGTTGCCGCCTTACAATGCCCGTCATGGATGCACCCGATTCGAAGAAATCGCCCCATGGCTCGCGGGCCCTGCTGCTCTACGCGCTGATCGCGGGCGTGTTCTGCGCCATCATGCTCGCGCTCGGGGACGGATCTCAAATGATTGACCGAGCGATCGGGGCGGTCTTTGTCCTGCTCAACTCCGCGTGGCTCCCAGCAGTGTACCTGCTGGGTTCGCTGGGGCTCGGGCGGGGGTGCTGTTCGATTTGGAACTCAAAGCCCGCCGATCGATTGCCCACCCGCTGGATCATCGAGCTGGGCCTGGGGTTCACGCTCATGCTCTCGTGCTCGCACGCGCTCGGGGTGCTCGGCTGGCTCAACCCGGTCTCGGCATGGGCAGTCACCAGCTTCGGGATCGCCCTGCTGATCCCCGATCTGCTTTCTGGGGGCAAGTCCATCGACCGGGCACTCGGACGCCTCAGGCTCACGATCCCCGGCATCGCGTGCATGCTCGGGTGCACCGTTGCGGTGTTGGCCGCGACGAGCCTGCCGGGCACACTCTGGGATTCCGAGTTCGGCGGCTACGACGCGCTGAGCTACCACCTCGAGCTCCCCCGCGAATGGCTCGAGGACGGACGCATCGCGACCTACCAGCACAATGTGTACTCATTCCTCCCCGGCTACATCGAAGCGTCCTACCTGCACATGGCCCACCTCGCCAACGCGCCCGCCCAGACCGACAGCGGCTTGTCGGGCTTGCTGAGCAACGACGCCCGCGCACTCATGGCCAGCCAGCTGCTCTCGGCCATGCTGCTAGTCGTATCGGTGCTCGCGATCGGGCGGGTCGTCGATCGAGCGGCGGCGCTCTATCTGCATAGAGATGATCAAAGCTTGTCGAGCATCGCCCGCGTGCTCATGGCGTGCACGCCGTGGTTTGTGGTGGTTGGATCGCTGGCGTATAACGAGCTGGGCGTGGTGTTACTGGCGATCGCTGCCTATGGCGTCGTCATCGAGCGCACCTATTCGATCAGCACGCGGAGCATCCTCGCGGGCCTAATCATCGGCGGCGCGTGCTGCTGCAAGCCCACGGCCATCTTCCTCCTCGCCCCGTCCGTCGGCGTGATCCTCCTGGCCACCATCCCCCCGCGAAAGTGGTACAAGCCCATCGCCCTGTGCACGATCTTCGGGCTCCTCACCATCGCCCCTTGGCTGGCCCGCAACCACATCGCGGCCGGGAACATGGTCTTCCCCCAGCTCCACGCCCTGCTCGGCGACGGGCACTGGACGGATGCCCAGCACGCCCTCTACAGCGATGCCCATACCTTCGACGGCTCGCTGCTCGATCGGGCCTTGATGCTTGTGCTCCCCGATTCAACGGGCACGCACCATGTCTCACAGTTCCGTGGGTGGACGAACCTGCAATGGGGCATGGTGCCGATCGTCGGGCTCGTTGGGCTCGGTCTGCTTCTCCTGCGAGTTCGGACTCATCGGCTCGGGTTCGTGCTCGCCATCACATGCCTGCTGCCCATGCTCGGCTGGATTATGCTCACGCACCTGCAGTCTCGGTTCTTGATCCCGATCGCGCCGGTGCTCATCGGCGCGGGCGCACTGAGCATGACACACTTGAAATCGCGCATGACCCGGCGCGGGGTCACCCTTGGGGTCTCGGTGCTCTCGGTGTCGGCGCTGGTGTACATCACCGGCTCGCAGGTCGGCGGGAATCCATTGGTCATGCTCGCCCCCGGGCAAGAACCATGGACGGACGCGATCAACACCATCGCCGAGCCCCGAGAAACCGTGTACCTGCTCGGGGACGCGACACCGCTCTATCGTCGATCGCCGATGGTGTACAACACCGTGTATGACCACTGGCTGATCGAAGACGCGATCGCCCAGAACCCAGATCAGCCCGAACAATGGACCGCCTGGCTGATCGATCAGGGCGTGGATGTGATCGTCGTCAGCTTCTCGGAGATCGATCGATTCGCCCGCTCGGGCTGGCTGCCTGAATCTATTGATCCCGAAAGCTTCCGTGAGTGGATAGATACGCTCGGCGAGCCGATATATGTCTGGGTGCACCCCGAAACCAAGACCGCCAACAGCGCCGCCTTCCGAATCACCCATGACTGACCAACATCAACCACAAATCGAGGCCCCTGAAAGCGTTTCAAAGAAGAAGCGCCATCCGCTGATGGCCATCGCGCAGATCATCGGGTTCCTCGGCTCGATCGGTGCGCTCGGGTGGGCCATGAGCGTGGCGCTCAAGGAAGAGAACCGCGAGCAGCTCACCAAGCTCTCCAACGCCACGCCGACAGAACTCATCATGCTCATGGGGCTCGCGACCGTCTCCGTCGCGTTCAACGGCTTGCTCTTCTGGGCGGTCATCCGCCCGGTGCACACACTCCGCCCGACCGATGTCATCGCAACCAACGCGATCTCGACGCTCTTGGCGTATCTCCCATTCAAGCTCTCGATCGTGTCACGCTTCGTGATTCATAATCGACGCGACAAGATCCCGGTGCTGACGATCGGGGCGTGGATCGTGGCCGTCACGATGTTGATGGCCGCGGTGTTCGGGCCCATCACCCTCGCGAGCCTGTGGCAACGCGAGATCAACCCGACCTGGTGGATCGTCACCTCAATCGGGATCGTGCTGTGCACCATTGGCGGCTCGTTGATCGCCAAGCGGTTCGCCGGCGATGTTGGCGCACAAAGACTCTCCAAGATTCTTGGCTCCCGGTTCACCGGGCACGATGCCTTCGAGAAGATCCACAGCGGGTTCGCGATGGCCGGCGATCTGCGGGCGGCGTGCATCGGCAACCTCTTCCGGGTGCTCGATGTGCTCTCCTTTGCGATGCGTTTCTATGTCGCAGCCATCGTGCTCGACCTGCCGATCTCAGGATCAGACTCCTTACTCTTGGGCGCGACCTACTTCCTGATCGGGATGGCGTCGCCCTTCGGGATGCTGGGCACCCGCGAGGCCGGAACGATCGCCATCGCCTCGGCCGTCGGGATCTCCGCCGATGCGATCGCCAGCGATCCAAACGGAGCCGCCCCCATCGCCATCGCGGTGCTCTTTGTCACCGCGATCGAATCGGTCGTCAACCTCGCCTGCGCCGCCTTCGGCGTCGCGTGGCTCCGATTCCGCCCCGCGCTCGAGCAGCCCGCGCCCTGATCGGGTGCGTATCATCTTCGACTATGAAGATCGCCCTGGCTCAGCTCAACCCAACCGTCGGCGACCTGCCCGCCAACCAACAACGCATCATCGACGCGATCGAATCCGCTCGCAAACAGCACGCCGATGTCGTCGTGTTCTCCGAGCTCGCCATCTGCGGCTACCCCCCCCGCGACCTGCTGCTCGTCGAGGGTTTCGTCGATCAGTGCGCCGCGATGGTCAAATCCATCGGCGAATCACACACCAAAGACATCACCATGATCCTCGGCACCCCCCTGCCCGTCGAAACCGAGGAAGGCATCGCCAACGCGCTGGTGGTATACCGAGACAACGAGTACATCACCTATTACGACAAGCGTCTGCTCCCCACTTACGATGTGTTCGACGAGGACCGGTATTTTTACGCGGGCAACCAGCCCTGCGTGATCGAGATCGCCGGCACCAAGGTCGGGCTCGCAATCTGCGAAGACCTCTGGCAGGGCGGCGACGCGGGCTTCGCGGATCGCTACGCCCAAGGCATCGACCCCGTCGCAGAACTCATCGATGCGGGCGCCCGGCTCATCATCGCGCCCTCCGCCTCTCCCTTCACGCTCGGCAAGCCCAACAAGCACCGCGATATCCTCGCCCACCACGCCAAGAAGCACGGCGTGCCCGTGGTCTCGGTGAACCAAGTCGGCGCGAACGATGACCTGATCTTCTCGGGGCTCTCGGCCGTCGTTGATTCACAAGGACAGATCGCCGCGGAGAGCAAGCGATTCCAAGAGGACCTGATGGTAGTTGATACGGATCAGCTTGATGCTGACTCCCGACCCAACTCCGACACAGTCGACGACGAGCGACTCATCATCGAAGCGCTGACCCTTGGCGTGCACGACTATGTCACCAAGTGCGGGTTCTCGAAAGTCTGCCTCGGGCTCAGCGGCGGGATCGATTCCGCGATCGTCGCCGCCCTGGGCGTGCGTGCGCTGGGCAAGGACAATGTCCTCGGTGCGTCAATGCCCGGGCGATTCTCGAGCGAAGGCTCCAAAACCGACGCGTTCGAGCTCGCCAAGAACATGGGCATGAACTGCATCACCATGCCGATCGAGACTGGTTTTCTCGGTGTTTCCGAGTCGATCAACCCTGCCTTTGAGCAGATCGGGCAGTCGACGCTGGGCGAGTCCTTGCCCGATCTGACACAAGAAAATCTCCAGTCTCGCATCCGCGGCACCATGATGATGGCGCTGTCGAACCGCACGGGGGCACTCGTGCTCACGACGGGGAACAAGTCTGAGATCGCCGTGGGCTACTGCACGCTCTACGGCGACATGAACGGCGGGCTCGCCGTCATCGCCGACATCCCCAAGACCATGGTCTTCCGCGTCTGCCGATACATGAACGAGCACTTTGCATCACTGGGCTACGACGCGCCCCCGATCCCGATCAGCACGATCGAAAAACCACCGAGCGCCGAGCTCGCGCCCGATCAGCTCGATTCGGATTCCCTGCCGGACTACGAAGTGCTCGACGAGATCGTGCACCGACACATTGAGCGCCACCAGAACGCTTCGCAGATTATCGACGAGACCAAACTCGACGCGGACACCGTGCGTCGAATCTGCACGCTCATCGATCGCAATGAGTACAAACGCCAGCAGATGGCCGTCGGGCTCAAAGTCACTACCAAAGCCTTCGGCCCCGGTCGGCGCATGCCCATCGCTCATCGCTGGAAAAGATGATTTTCTGATTGCATGTCGGGCCCATCACTGGTAGGGTGCTCCCTCACCAAACCCCTCCAGTGGAACACCCAATGAACACACAAATCAAAGCTCTTTCCTGCCTCGCGATGGGCATCCTCTGCACCAACAGTCTCGCTGATATCGAGATCGAGGGCACCGCCCTCGCTCTCGCTTCGACCAGCGGTGAAGAAGACCGCAACACCATCGATCTCTCATCCGCCGGCACATCAGCGGGCTCGGTCGGCTCGGTCTTTGGTGAGGCCAGCTCATCGGTGACGGTCGAGCTCGAATCGACAAGTACGCAAACCACCATCAGCGTAGACTACGCGCTCGATACGGGAACCATCCTCGTTGGCAGCGGCTCAACAGACGGGCAGTTCGAGTTCACCGTCCCCGACGACACCGAGTTCTCAATCACCGGCTACCTCGAAACCATCACCACGATTCCGTCCACCGGCGGGGTCGTGCAGATCCGCAACCAGGCCAACGGCGCGATGCGCTACCAAGCAACCCCGAACTTCACGCTCCCCAACCGCCCGACCGACTTTGACGCGATCCCGTCATCGGGTCTGCTGCGTGCGGGGACCTACGAACTCTCTTGGGTTCATATCACAAACTATAACTTTGTGACCGCCCCTTCCATCGGCACGGGCAGCTTTACCCTCACGCTCAGCATCCCGGGCTGCAACCCGGCAGACTTCACAAGCGACGGCGTGCTCGATTTCTTCGATGTATCGGCATTCCTCGACGCGTTCGCAAGCATGGACCCGTCGGCCGACCTCACCGATGACGGCGTGTTCGACTTCTTCGATGTCTCCGACTTCCTCGACGCGTTCTCGACCGGCTGCCCCTAAGCCGGATCGGGGGCTTCATGCCCGACAAACGATTTGTCTTTCTGCCCCCATCGGTCATCGGTGGGGATGAGCTGGCCACACTCTGGGCAGGTATCGGATTCGAGCTCATAGAGCAGATACCCGCACTTGCAGCGGGGTTCTTCGATCTCAACGAGCACCTTGAGTCGGCAAGATCCACAACGGGTCTCGCGGTTGGACTTGGCTTCTATACCAGACTGGCACCGCGGGCAGGTCATCGAAACCACAATCGAGGACTCAAGCAGCCCCGGCTCATCATCGCCGGGCTTGGGCCCAAAGATCACAAGCGCACCCGTCGCAATGGTCGAACCGGCACAGACAATCACGCTGATCCCCAGCAGACGCACGATCAACTCGATGAGATTTGAGCTGCTAAAAATGACATCATCAAACATCAGCAGGCTCACGACACCCGCGCCGGTCGTTATGCCTGTGATGATCGCTGTGCGCTTTGCGATCCGTGTAATCTGATTCGATGCGACGAGCGGACAGATGAGCAACCGATGGAGCAATACGAAAGAAACCACTAATCCACCGAATGAAATGCGGAAAAGCAGATCTTCTGTATCATAACTGATGAATGGTTCGAGCCAGATAGTCAGCAGATACCCGAACATCGATGCGATCATGAATCCAGAACAAACCCGGTATGTCATCCGCATTTTTCGTGCGCTCGCCACGACCACGAGTCCGCCCAATGCGTACAGGCCGATGATGAGTATTGAAAAGAGCACCCGATCATCGATCAGGTTGTTGGGCATGATCACGGCCGCGATGCCGGTGAGCATGGACACGCCCACCATCGCCAGAAGCACCCAGAGCGCCACCTGTTTCTTCGCCATCGCCGCCCCTTCTGAACATGTCCTTGAATCTACGCAATCAAACCGCGGCTATGCTCAGCTGCTGCCCGCACGCATCCGGTCGATCCCCTTTGGATACGGATAGCTCGGGAAGACCCCGACATCGGCGCACTGCCACATCGCTGGCGACGGATAAACATCGCCCCGGAATCCTGAGTTGTGCATCGTTTGGAGCACGGTCTCGAAGCTCGGCTCGCTCAGATCCTGATCGTCCTTGACGAGCTTGTTCGAGATCGCCCCCAAGAACGAGACGCTGCACACCGGTCGGCGGTCGGCCCGCCCCTGGAGCATCTTGTTGATCGTGCGGAAACCACGCGAGAGATCGCCGGTCGTAAAGAACTCACGCCCGTGCGGACGAAGCAACGCCAGCACAAGCACGGAATCGAGATCATACTTGAGGATGTAGGGCTCGCGATCATGAGCCGCATGAATCTGGACGGATTCCTGGAACATCTTCGCGTAGCTCGTCACCGCGCCCGGCGACCACTGCGAGGTGTTCATCAGCGAGACCATCTGGGCGATGACGCCGTGGGAGTTGTCGATGTCGTTCACCCCACAGATGACGGCCCGGTATCGACCGTCGAGCACATCGGCGAGTAGGTCTTGGCCCCACATCACCCGGAGTCGCGAGCCCGCCTGGGGCGCCCCATGATCCGACGGGAGCAGCGACACCCGATCCGGGAAGTTCTCCGGAGAGAGTAGATCATCGGCCCCACCGTTATACAACGATACATTCGTGCTTGTAGACATCGCGTGCTCCTTCTCGAGAGTGTATTCACCTTGAGTATCGGCTGTTTGATTCTACCAGAGTCAAAACCCGAAAGGATCAAAACGAAAAAGAACCCCTCAAGCATTACCTTGAGGGGTTCAAAAGTTGGCGATAACCTACTTTCCCGCTGAGCAGTATCATCGGCATGTTGGGCTTAACTACTGTGTTCGAGATGGGAACAGGTGTGACCCCAACATTATGGTCACCAACAATCACGGACAAACCGATTTCTCGACTTGTCATGACTGACAAAGATTTCGACGAGCGGAAGCCACTGGGTAAACCCAGCAGCTGCGACAAATATACTTGATTACTTAGAATCTCTTACTTTAAAATCTCAACACACGTTGAAATGGTTCCGAGATCATTCGACTTGTTTCGATCAGTTGAGGTTCAGCTGCATAAGCAGCCTACTCAATCAAATCGGCACTTGGTCGGAATGATCAAACCTTCGACCGTTAGTACC
>TARA_R110002072_G_scaffold84388_19_pt1 | contig 31402 bp, 27 predicted proteins | sample TARA_R110002072 | Tara Oceans TARA_R110002072 (sample SAMEA4397118) | marine metagenome | biome: Polar Biome; feature: [SRF] surface water layer (ENVO:00010504); material: water (ENVO:00002006), including particulate matter (ENVO:01000060) such as... | depth 5 m
TCTTTTAGGTTCAATGGCTTAGGGATTGCTATGAGGCGCTATGATAAGGGAAATGCCTGTCGCCGACACCTCTCGTGTGACTATTTCGGGTACCGGGGCGGGACAGTTCAAAACTGCCCTTAAACCCGATTTATGGTCTATGCTATATCGTGGCAGGAGAAAATAATCCGGGCCAAGCCTCATAATAATGAGCCGGAGCTACGGCAATATCATGCAGACGCAGCCCCATGTCGCTGTTCGAAAAATACGTGCAGAAGTAGAGCGGTAATCAAGGGTCGGCCCGTCTATGAGATAGGGAGGAGAGCATTTGAAGACGGTACTCTCAAAGCGGTCCAGTCGCGACATCAGTACCCCTGAATGCGATGTGCAGGGAGTTGATAGCAAACTGCGTTTGATAAAGAGCTTGTCTGAGGCCTCACAAGCGGGCACTGATGCCGAGGTCGCCGCCAGATTGATCCAGCTGCGCCACAATACATGGAAATGCGGACAGTACCCGGAGCCGCCATCGCAGTGGCCGCCGACCGTGTCCGCTGATGTCGGTGGTGCCAGAATCCCTACCATCGGCCCCGCAGACCTCAGCGCCGACGTGCTGTGCGATGCTATCAGTCGGCAGTCATGCCTATTGGTGCGCGGTTTGATGCCGGAGCGGGACGCGGATGCAATGGTCGCCGGGATTGATCATGCCCTTGACGCCTTTGAGCGGCGCCGGGACGGTGACACAGACCCGGCTCTTGACGCGTGGTTTTTACCTTTTGTCCCCGAAACGGGACAGGATTCGTATGCAATGGTCCGGCACATGGCCAATGTGAACGGCACGGTCTTCGCCGCGGACTCCCCGCACAATTTCCAGCGCTTTATCGACATATGCAATTCCATGGGGGTGTTGGATATCCTGACGGAGTATTTTGGTGTGCGCCCAGTGCTGTCGGTGCCAAAAACAACACTAAAGCGGGTGCGGCCCGATACACCTGTCGGTTGGCACCAGGACATCAGGGCCTACGGCGCCAAGACCAGGGCGGTCAATATGTGGGTCGCACTGTCGTCGTGCGGGACGGATGCCCGCGGCCTCGCAGTGGTTCCCGTCAACCCGGGCGGCCCTGTTGAGGATGTGCCGCCGCCTCCTCCATTGGTTCCCATCAGCGATGAGACGATCAATCGGCTGGCGTCCGAAGGAACACCACCACAGGAGCCGGTCTTCGAAAAAGGCGATGTGCTGTTTTTTGACACGCTACTCCCTCACACCACTCAGCAGGGCAGCGGTTTCACCAGGGATCGCTATGCGATGGAGTGCTGGTTTTTTGCCCCGACGACCCTGAGCGAAATATGGCTCCCCCTGCATGTTTGAAGGATAAGGCAGCTGCCGGTCAATGTCTGTCCCCTGGCCCATGACACCGTGAAGGCACTGGCCGTGGGTAATGTGATTCCCGTCACTAAATAGTCCGAAGTTGGAGGTTTTTTGATTATTCCTTGCTAGAATCTGTCAGGTATCCCTGCAGAAAGCAATCGCATATGCACGGACATTACAGGCTTACGGCATGAGTAATATTGCGATCATAAAAATACATCCGGGCTTGAATATGGCCCTCCCCCAGCTTTCGGGTGACCTGAATCGTGCGGGACACAAAACGAAAATGTTCTTCTTCAAGGACTACAAGATAGAAGAACAGTACTTCAAATCAACCTTTTCTCGTGAGCAATCAGTCAGTCTCGAAAAGGGTCGCGAAGTCTACGAGGAGTTTGAGCCCGAGTATTATCTACTCGCAAATGAACTTAAAGAGTTCCAGCCGGACGCTATCGGGCTTTCCGTGATCAGCCTCTCGATTCCAGAGGCGATAAAGACAACACACTTTTTGCGATCGCACTTTCAGATACCGATTATCTGGGGCGGCGTCGGCGCCACCTTGCAGCCCGAAATCGCGATTGAACATGCTGATATGGTGTGTGTTGGCGAGGGTGAAGATGTGTTCATTGAGTTTGCCGATTGCGTGCAAAATAACACGGATTGGACTTCAATCCTGGGCACCTGGGCCCGGAGGCCCGACGGTGACGTTGTGCAGAATCCCAAGCGACCAACGCCGAACCTGGACTCGATCGCGATTCCCAACTGGGATCCACGAAGCTTGCGCTACATTACCGGTGAAAAAGTCGTTAAGCACAAGTTTGCATTCCAGAAACTCACCAATGGTGACTATCAGATAATGACGCAGCGGGGTTGCCCGTTTTCCTGCTCATTCTGCGTCGAGAGCCGCTACCAGGAGATGTTCGGGAAGAAGAACTCACTGCGTCGGCGCAGTGTGGATGTGGTTATTGAGGAACTGGTTGCAGCAAAGGAAAATTTCAATCCAAAGGTGCTGTGGTTCTGGGACGATGTGTTTACAGTCAATCCGCGTTGGTTAAAAGATTTCCTTCCGAAATATAAGGATCAGGTCGGGATTCCTTTCTGGTGTTATACCTACCCGACAACCCACAACCTTCAGCTCTTGAAAGATTTGAAAGAGGCGGGTTGCAACACGATGACAATGGGAATTCAATCGGGCAGCAAGCGTATTCTTGAGGACGTGTACAATCGCCCGACGCCGCTGGATCGGGTGGTTGAGGCGGCTCAGGAGATCATCGATGCCGGCATCATCGGTTACTTCGACCTGATCACCAAATCGACCTTTGAAACAGAGGCGGATTTGCGGGCGACCTTTGAGTTCCTCATCGATCTGCCCCAGGAGATGAACTACGGCGGTTATGCCGAGATGAAGAGTTACCCGACATACTCTTACACGAACAAGGAAGAGGCTGCCAAGGAAAGTACTATAGTGACGTCCATCGCCACGGTCGACGACAAAACGTACGATTATTATCACAACCTGTACTGGGTTGCGCGTAATCCCTATATCGACAAGACTGAGAAGCTACTTATCGGGGAGGACCCTGTGTTCCGGGATCAGCCTGAGTTGCTGCAGCAGTACTACTATGCGTCGCGCAGCATTCACGAGTCAATCGCGCTGATGCGTGAAACCACCGCAAGGGGTATACATCCGAACATATTGTTTCCGCCACCAGAGTATGTCCATACCCCACTGCTGTCGCACCGCAAGACGGTGTGACGCCGCACTGGTCGGATCCGTACGATACAAGACGTCGCCAGAGCCGCCAATTTCTTCGCTCGCCACCCGCAGTATTGCGCGCCCGGCACTGCGCCTGGCGGGTATTGCTTATTAGTCCAAGCCTGGGCAATCCGTGACATTTTTTCTCCTCTTTTGAGCGATCGTATATACTGGCCGGACACTTGGCTGCGGTATTCTTTAGATGGCACTTAAAATAATAGTTTGGGGAACAGGTAATGTGGGTAGACCGGCGATTCGTGCGGTACTTTCCCATAGCGAACTGGAACTTGTGGGCGTGATCGTTGCCAGCAGGGACAAGGTCGGGCGTGATGCCGGCGATATTGCAGGTGTAGGCAGCACCGGGGTGATTGCCACGGATGACTGGCGTAGTGTGCTGGACGCCGGTGCCGACGCCGTTGTGTACACGGCTACTGCCGATATACGGCCGGTCGAGGCCATGGCTGATTTACTGGCGTGTCTGGATGCCGGGATCAATGTGGTTTCCAGCGCCTTCTACACTTTTTTGCATCCCGCGTCGAGTTCTCAGGAAGCCCTGCAGCCGGTCACCGATGCCTGTGCCCGCAGCGGGGCCTCCCTGTTCGTGTCCGGCATAGATCCGGGTTGGGTGATGGATATGCTGCCCGTTGTCCTGAGTGGGGCGGTTTCCGGAATTCGGGAGATTCGTACCCGTGAGATTTTCAACTATGCGCTCTACGATCAACCCCAGGTCGTGCGTGAGGTTATCGGATTTGGCGGGGCTATGGACGCGCTGCCAATGATGTTGCATGATTTCGCTATAGAAATGGTGTGGGCGCCGATGGTGCGCCTGGTTGGTGAGGCACTGGGGGCTCCGGTGGAAAAGGTGGAAGTACGGGTAGAGCGCGTGCCGCTGGAGCGGACAATTGAAGTGGCTGGCATGGGCACATTTGAGGCCGGTACCCAGGGCGCGTTTCGCTTTGAGGTACTGGGCTATCACCGCGGCCAACCGCGCTATGTGCTTGAACACATTACCCGAATAGATGATGAGTGTGCACCACATTGGCCCTATCCCCCTCAGGGGCAGGGGTGTCATCAGGTGCTGATAAGTGGTGATCCCGACCTGCACGTCAGTGTCCACGCGGAGGATCACTTTGAGCCAGGAGTGGCGGGAGGTGGAAATGCATCAGCCGCGAATTGGATCGTCAATGCGCTGCCCGGTGTATGCAGCGCGAAACCCGGTATAGTTACTGTACTTGATCTCCCGCGAATTACCGGCGCGGGACAACTCACATTTGGATAGCAGCATTATGAGCAATGAAGCAACCGAAATTCCTGAGGCCGAACCAGCAGAGCACACGGATGAGAGTCAGGAACCAGCGGGTGTCGTAGCGGATAATCTTCTGGTGGGCCAGCCGTTCCCACTGGAGGAGGACGAGATCCCCGAGTCAGCCACCCAGCCGGAGCAAAGTCGTTTGCGTCTGGCCAAGTTGGCACGAAATCATGGTCTGGTCTTCCTGATCGCGGTTCTGTCTTTCGCCGCCGCGGATACCTGGAGTACCCTCAGCGGCCTGTTTATAGCGGATTTGCTCTGTATTGTCACCGCTGCACTCGCTGGTATCAGTATCACAACGCTGGCGCATGAATGGTTTCACTATTTTGGCGCGCGATTTGCTAAAGCGCAGATCAACATCCCCACGCGCCAGGGTTTGTTTGTTTATCTTTGGGATTTCGGGGGAAATAGCGCGGGGCAGTTCCTTATCATGAGTGTTGCTGGCAGTATCGGCGGGTTTTTAGCGGTGATACTGTTGTGGACTACTGTCCCTGCAGATACTCTCGGCCGCGCTGTGTTGAGTAGTGCCGCCGTTGCCAGTTTTATTTACTCGGCCTTCATTGAGTGGCCTGTGATAAGACGCGTACAGTTTAGTGGTGACCCGCTGGCGGAGTTATCGAAAATCGACAAGCCGGTGTTGTCGCGCGGTTTTCTTGTTGCGACGCTTTCCGGTGTCATACTGACGATTGCATTGATGGCATTTAACTGAGCCGACATCTACCACCTGCAACAGAGAGCGTGTCCAGTGAAAGATACTATGAAAGTGCGTACCGCTATCCTCCTCAATACTCTGCTGGTTTCCCTGTTTTTGGGCAGCTTTGCTCATGCCAATGATGAACCGGTATCACGCATTACGGTTACCGGCGAGGGCCGTGTCGATATCGTGCCCGATATGGCGGTACTGATGTTGAGTGTCAATCGAGAAGCGTCGACTGCGCGTGAGGCATTGACGGCAAATTCCGCAGCCATGAGCAAGGTGCTGGCGGCTATGACCGGGCTCGGTATAGAAAAACGCGATCTGCAGACAGCGAATTTCGATATCCAGCCGCGCTACACCTACCCCAACCGGCAAGGGAACGGCACCGATCAGGCGCCCAAACTGGTTGGCTATATCGTTCGCAATTCGCTTTCGGTACGTGTGCGTGATATCAGCAGGGTAGGAGAGGTGCTCGACACTTCCGTGACGCTTGGCGTTAATGAGGGTGGCAGTATCCAGTTCACCAATGATGATCCCTCTGCGGCCATTACCCAGGCGCGGGTGAAGGCGATGGAGGAGGCGCTGTCCAAGGCCCGCACCCTGGCTGAGGCAGCCGATGTGTCGTTGGGCGATGTACTGGAAATCTCCGAACAGAACTACAGCCCACGCCCCATGCCGATGATGGCGAAGGGGATGATGGCGATGGACAGTGCCGAATCAGTTCCCATCGCCACCGGCGAGAATAGCTATACAGTGACAGTAAATGTGACACTGGCGATAGAGCAATGACCGTATTCGGTAGCAACTGCGCCCCGTGAGTTCACAGCAATCGGCGGATGAACGCAATCCCTATGCATTGCGTAAGAAAGCCTATTACACGCTTGTCATATTAACGATTGTCTACAGCTTCAATTTTATCGACCGGCAACTACTGGCGATTCTGCAGGAATCGATCAAGGCTGACCTCGCGCTTTCCGACGGCCAGTTGGGTCTGCTCACCGGATTTGCTTTCGCTGTATTCTATGTCACCGCCGGTATTCCGATTGCGCGCTGGGCGGATCGTGGCAATAGGCGCAATATCGTCGCCCTCTCGCTTTTTGTCTGGAGTTTCATGACAGCGATCAGCGGCTTTGTGCAGAATTATCTGCATTTGCTGCTGGCGCGTATTGGGGTCGGTGTTGGTGAGGCCGGTGGCAGCCCTCCGTCCCACGCTATTATTTCAGATATTTTTGCTCCCAATGAGCGCGCCAGCGCGATCGGCTTTTACTCAATGGGCGTGAGTATTGGCATACTGTTTGGTTTTCTCGCCGGGGGTTGGCTGAATGAATTCTTCGGTTGGCGGGTGGCCTTTATGGTTGTCGGCGTTCCCGGGATCCTGCTCGCAATCGTGGTACGTCTGTCCGTTGCCGAACCCGAGCGCGGACTGATTGAGCAACGCGAAGACACTGATACCGTCGTGCCCTTGCGCGATGTCCTCGGCCTCCTGTGGAGTCGCCGCTCATTCCGGCATATGGCGCTGGGCGCGGGCCTGAATGCGTTTGCTGGTTACAGTACCAGCAACTGGATAGCCTCCTTTATGATCCGCACTCACGACATGACGACAGGAGAGCTCGGCACCTGGCTGTCGCTCACCATTGGCCTGGGCGGCGCCGTGGGTGTGTTCTGTGGTGGTCTACTTGCCGACCGCATGGCGCAGCGAGATCAGCGCTGGTATCTGTGGTTACCGTCGCTGGCCGGCTTCATTTGTGTACCCTTTATGATCGCGCTTTACCTTGTGCCGAATGCGTATGCATCGCTGTTACTGGGAGTTGTACCGGGCATTCTGTTTAATGTGTATCTTGGCAATCTCATCGCCACCACGCACGGACTGGTGGGCCTGCGTATGCGTGCGCTCTCCTCTGCGATCCTGTTTCTGATCATCAATATCATCGGGCTCGGGCTCGGCCCCTGGAGCACAGGGATGCTGAGTGATTCCCTGCAGGCGTCGCTCGGTGCAGATTCCTTGCGCTATGCCATGCTGTACCTGTTGCCTCCTGTTATGTTCTGGTCGGCGTGCCATTTTTATCTGGCGGCGCGCACTTTGAGAGAGGATCTGGCGGCTGCACCGCCGTAGAAGAGAGTACCAATTATGACTGTTGCAAAAATATCGGGTGAACAATTGTTTGAGAACCAGGTGGTCTGGATAACCGGTGCCTCGTCGGGGATAGGGGAGGCGCTGGCAAAGGCTTTTGCTGGAAGTGGCGCGCGGGTTGTTCTGTCAGCGCGCAATGTCGCCGAGCTGCAACGTGTACAAACTGAGTGCCTTGCCGCGGGCGCAGAGGCCGGTAAGCTGCTGGTGCTGCCGCTGGATGTACTGGACTACGACGCTCTGCCAGCCGCTGTCGCGGCGGTCAATGAGGCCTTTGGTCGCATCGACCTGTTGATCAACAACGCCGGCACTTCGCAGCGCTCATTTTGCCTGGAAACGGAACTGCAGGTGTACCGTACACTGTTCGAACTGAATGTGATCGCCCAGATTGCGCTAACCAAGGCGGTGCTGCCCGTCATGGTAGAGCAGGGCAGTGGCCATATCCTGGTCACCGCCAGCGTTGCGGGTAAGGTTGGAGCGCCATTGCGAACCGGGTATTGCGCTGCCAAACACGCGGTGATGGGTTTTTTTGACTCACTGCGTACCGAGGTCGCTCACCTGGGTATCAAGGTCTCCACTATCGTGCCAGGGTTTATCCGTACCAATATTGGAGCCAATGCACTGACCGGTACAGGGGCTCGTACCGGCGTTGAGGATGCCGATATAGAGGCGGGTATGGATGCCAACGAATGCGCCGCTTTGATTTTGCAGGGCATTGCTGGCGGTATCGAGGAGATCGCTGTGGGTAGCGGTCCTGAAATGGGGTTGCTGGAACTCAAACGCGAGGACCCGACGTCAACTTTTCGTCTGCTGGAGGCCATGGCGGCAGACATCCGCGACAAGCAGCAGAGCCAGTAGCCGTGGGTACCTGATCTGCCTCTGCAAATGTTTTTCCAGCCGTATTGCAACTGTAGCCGGTTGCCATCGGGAGCGGGGGAGCAGCGGTATGGGACGGTTTGATGCGGAGCCAGCGCACAATGACAAAATTTATCCTGTGGGGCCTTACCGCCTCCCCTTATCAGTTAAAAATGCAATCCCTGTTGGACTTTGCGGGGTATGCCTGGGAGCGTTGGCCTGACCAGGCCAGCCGTGGGTCAGCACTGGCCATGGCGCTGCGGCTGAACTGGGCCAGGCAGCGCGGAACAGTGCGTCGGTTTCCGGCTATGGCAAGCGGCCTCGATGAGTATCCTGCTGTCCCGTTCTACACGCAGGACAAGCGGCATTTCTACTATGATTCGAGTTCACTGGCGCACCACCTGGATCAGCTTGCGGCGCGCAACGCAGCACCCCTGATTCCCCCAGACCCGACACTCGCGTTTATCTGTCAGTTGATCGACGAGGCGTTTGACGAATTCGGCCTCTACATGGTGCACCATATGCGCTGGGTGGGTTCTGCCCGCAGTACGCCGATGGGGGCCATGACGGCGCGGGAACTCAGGCAGTTGCTGCCACCGGGATTTACGCCACTTTTGGCGGCCAGGCTTTATCGGCGACAGGCATCGCGCTGTCCCTATCTTTTCAGTGTGGCGCCGGACAATTACGCAGCGCCAGTGAGTCGTGACAGGGCCGCGCCATCGCGCCCGGGGTTTCCGCCGACGCATGCCCTGCTCGAAGAGGCGTGGCGCGGATACCTCGCTGCAATGGAAGAACTGCTTTCACAGCAGCCGTATTTGCTGGGAGGGCGCTTTACCCTGGCCGACGCGAGTGCATACGGACAGCTCGGTATGAACCTCGTCGATCCGGAGGCTGTGGCGCTGCTGGAAGCGTTGGCACCGCGCACGTATCAATGGTTGTGTGCAATCCGCGACCACGACCATTGTGAGCAGGGCGGGTCGCTGGCATTGACCCCCTCGCTGCAGCCGCTATTGCGGATGATCGCCAAGACCTTCGTGCCGCTGATGGTGCAGAATGAAGCCGCTTACGAACGCGAACTCGCCGCTGGCGAGACTGTGTTTAACGAGTCGGCTTTTGATCGTGGTCTCGCACTGTACGACGGGCACTTGCTCGATCATCCTTTTCGGGCGGTGGTAAAAACCTTCCAGGTTCGCGTTTGGCGGGAACTGAAAGCCAGTTGGACAGCCCTCGATGACGATGCGCGAGCTGTACTGGAATGTGACTATCTCCCCGGTGTCGGGCGAGCGCTCGACGCCGGAGCAAGGTCGTCAGCGTAAGTGTGCGACTGCGCTGGCACCTGTCGATAATTCAGGCGCGTTTTTCCAGCCAGTGCCAAATGACCGAATTTAATCGCTTTCAGGGCTTGCAATCCGAAATCAAACAACTGACTATATATACAGTAGTTTTGCAGTACTGCAGTAGCGGTATGAACAGGCTGTCTGAAGCAGGACAAACCGAAGCAAGACGGGAATACACTGGGTACCAGCACAAAGAGAGAGGCTAATATGGACGCGAACAAGACAAAAGCACTCGATGCAGCACTGAGTCAAATCGAGCGGCAGTTCGGCAAAGGCACGGTCATGCGTATGGGGGACAAGGAGAGGGTAGCCATACCCTCTATCTCCACGGGTTCTCTGGGGCTGGATATTGCGCTGGGCATAGGCGGTCTGCCGCGGGGCAGAATTTGCGAGATTTATGGCCCGGAGTCATCCGGTAAAACAACCCTGACACTGCAGGTGATCGCTGAGTGCCAGAAGCTCGGTGGTATTGCCGCTTTCATCGACGCGGAACACGCGCTCGACCCCTCTTATGCTGAAAAACTGGGCGTGCAGGTGGACGATTTGATCATGTCCCAGCCCGATACCGGTGAGCAGGCACTGGAAGTAGCTGAAATGCTGGTGCGCTCTGGCGCTGTTGAAGTGTTGGTCATCGATTCGGTCGCGGCATTGACCCCGAAGGCGGAGATCGAGGGCGAGATGGGCGCGTCTCATATGGGCCTGCAGGCCCGGTTACTCAGTCAGGCCATGCGTAAATTGACTGCAGCAATTAAGCAGACCAACTGCCTGGTGATTTTTATCAACCAGATTCGTATGAAGATTGGCGTTATGTTCGGCAGTCCGGAAACGACCACTGGTGGTAATGCGCTTAAGTTTTACTCATCAGTGCGGCTGGATATTCGCCGTACCGGCTCGGTGATGGACGGTGACGAAGTCATCGGTAACGAAACGCGCGTTAAAGTGGTGAAGAATAAGGTGTCTCCGCCTTTCAAACAGGCGGAGTTCCAGATTATGTACGGCTCGGGTATTTATCAGTTGGCCGAGGTCCTCGACTGGGGTGTCAAACTCAATTTGGTGGATAAAGCGGGGGCCTGGTATTCCTACAAAGGGGATAAAATCGGTCAGGGTAAAGCCAACGCTGCCAAGTTTTTAGGAAGTAACCCGGCAGTGGCCAGTGAGATTGAGACTCAGATCCGCGCGCAAATGCTGAACTTGGGCGGCCCCAGTAAAGACTCCGCGGCTGTCGAGGCGGAGAAAGAACAAGAAGAGGAAACGTTGTCGGAGAAGTAACTATGCTCTGAACCTGGAGTTTCCATGAATACTTTCCACAGGCGCCGGGGCCCTGCTTACCCCATTCACGTACCCGGCGCCTTTTTTTATCATGTCTGACGACGACGCGGAAAAAGCTGCTGCCAATCCTGGCGATATCCGCCTCGCAGCGATGAACCTGTTGGCGAGACGAGAGCATTCGCTGTGGGAATTGCGCAGAAAGTTAAGGCGCCGATTCTCCGATGAGCGTTTGCTGGATGAACAGTTGGCGCGGCTTACGGAGCAAAATCTGCAGAGCGATCTGCGTTTCGCAGAGAGTTATGCCCATCAACGTATTTATCGGGGTTACGGGCCGGTGCGACTGCGCGAGGAGCTTCGCGAGCGCGGCGTCTCCAGGGCAGATATAGTGCAGACAATGGAGGCACTGGACGTCGACTGGTGTCAGCATGCTGCCCAGGTGCTGCAGAACAAGTTTGGTGAGCTCTTGCCGGGCGATCTCAAGGATGCCGCAAGGCGCGCCCGGTTCATGCAACATCGCGGCTTCACTGCCGAACATTATCGGCATCCGCTGCAGGACTAAGCTCGTAGCGCTAGTCCGATACAGGCCTTGCCTGATCCTCGAAATACCAGTATTTTGCCATGCTGAGCTTGGCGGCCGTCGCCAGCTGATAGAAAGGAGTTGAGCACATGGCACGGGAGGAATCAACGGATGAGAGAGTGGTTCATCATGAGCTTTCCTCGAACTTTCACGATCCCCTTATCCGGGTTTGTCATGTAGCAATTCGTATTTGTATCAAGATGCTGGCGGTCTTGATGGTGCTGGTGATTTTTCTCGGTGTGCTCGATGTTGTCTACCATCTCTACGACGCTTTAAAAGAACCTCCAATACTGCATTTGGACGTCAGTGAAATCTTCGAAATCTTCGGTGCTTTCATGGTGGTACTGATAGCGGTCGAGATTTTTATTAATATCCGTTTGTATCTCGGCTCCAATACACTGCCCGTCCAACTGGTGATAGCTACCGCACTGATGGCGATCGCCCGAAAAGTCATTGTGCTCGACCTGACCGAAACGCCATCGGAGTATGTGTTTGCGATAGGTGTTGTGACCCTGGCACTGGGGGTAACCTACTGGTTGGTCAGTGGTCTCAGTAAATCGGGGCAGCCTGCAGAGCGCGTGACGCTGCCCCGGTCGCCAAGCGTGACTGATTGAAGCACTGGCTGCGATATCGTGTGATAGTACGTGGGCTATTTTGTCTGCTCGCTCTGTTGTATGGGTCGCTGGCGATGGCGCAATCGGCGCAGCACTACCTCGTTGGACGTGGCATTACCGATATCACCGGCCCTGCTGTGGGGATGCAGCTATGGGGATTTGGCCGCCCCGACCAAATTGACGAAGGGATTCATCTTCGGCAGCGTTCGCGCGCATTCGTCATCGCCCAAGCAGACGATCCCGCCAGGCGCCTCGTCTATGTCAGCGCAGAACTGGGCAGCATAGATCACCATATCACGCTGGATGTGGTAGAGCGTCTGCAGCGCCGATTTGGCTCAGCCTATAGCCTGGACAACGTCATTATCACAGCCACCCATACGCATTCCGGTCCTGGTGGCTATTGGCAGTCGAGGACAACGACCGGACTGGATGGTGGCCTTTACCCGGAACACTATGAGGCGATTGTGAGCGGTATCACAGCCTCTATTGTGAGAGCACACAACGATCTGCAGCCGGGGAATATCTTCATCGATACCGGCCGGGTTGCCGATGCCGGCGTCAATCGCTCTTTGGTGGCGTATCTGGAAAATCCGGCGCAGGAGCGGGCGCGTTATAGCGACAACACCAACACGGCAATGACGGTGCTGAAGTTTGTCGATGAGTCCGGCCCCATTGGGATGCTGAGTTGGTATGCACTGCACCCCACTGCGATGAATTTTCATAATCACCTGATATCCGGCGACCACAAGGGATATGCCTCGCTCCAGATGGAGCGGCAATACGGCACGACCTATGCGTCAAACGAGGATTTTGTCGCGGCATTTGCCCAGTCTGATCCCGGCGATGTCACGCCAAATACCAATCTCGATAATACCGGCCCTGGAGCAACCGATGTCGAGACCACGCGGATCATGGGAGAGCGACAGTTACAGCAGGCGCTTCAGCTGTTTGCAAGCGCGGATGAGGAACTGTCAGGCCCGATTGATATGCGGCGGGTGTACGTCGATTTTAGCCATTACCCTGTCAAGTCTCGCTACACCGGTGAGGGCGAGCAATATACCTGCCCCTCGGCGTACGGGTACTCTTTTGCGGGCGGGTCGACGGAGGATGGCGGTGGTCATTTCCTGTTCAGAGAGGGTATGACGGAGCAGCGAGTCTGGCTGGATTGGTTGATTCGCATGGTGACAGGCGTTCCCAGGTGGACTGAACCGGTAAAAGCATGCCAGGCGCCCAAACCGATTCTGTTTGAGACGGGTAGCGGCAAACCACCTCTGCAGTCACAGATTCATGCAGTCACCGTAGCGCGTATCGGCCAACTGGTGATCCTAGCCTTGCCGGTGGAAGTCACCACCATGGCCGGCAGGCGCCTGCGCGACACAGTGATGAACGAGCTCGGTGACTGGGCGGGGCATATCGTGCTGGCCGGTTACGCGAACGGTTATGCGGGTTATGTCACCACCCCGCAGGAGTATCAGTTGCAGCAGTATGAGGGCGGTCACACCCTGCACGGCCAGTGGAGTTTGCCGGCGTACCAGCAGGTTGCCAGTGAACTGGCCGCTGCGTTGCAAGCGGGCACACGGGTAGCAAATGCCACTGCTTACGATGACTGGCGCGGCAAATCGCCTGGTCTGCCGCTTCCCGCTGGCACCGCCGCCACGCTCGCGGAAGGCAAGGACTACGGAGAACCGCTGCTGCCATTGAAGAAAACGCAGTACAACAAAGGGGATACCGTCATCGTCGATTTTTGGTCCAGCAACCCCACTGCACATTACACGACCGGAAATACATTTATGCTGGTGGAGCGTCGTACACCGTCCGGCTGGCAGGTTGTTGCTGATGACGGTGACTGGAGCACGCGGGTGCGCTGGCGCCTCCAAGACGATGTATACGTCGCACAACTCAGCTGGGAAATACCGGCCGATACACGCGCTGGCAACTATCGCATCACGCACAAGGGTTTCGACAACACCGGGACTGCGTTCAGCGGCGTGTCAGGCGTTTTCCGCTATGAGATGCCCTGACCCAATTCTGCGCACGATAATAAAGCCACGTGCTACATCGCCTCGGCTCGCGCCAGCGCATCAAAATTGGGCGCAAAACTATCGGCGCTGGCCAGCCGCCAATCCTGAATCCAGGTCTGGGGAATCTTCGCCTCATCTGCGAGTAATACATTTGCTGACAGCGGGGGAAAAACATCGTCAAAATGCTGATTGACGCCATCTGCGCCACGTCGCCAGATCAGGTGCGGGAACAGGTTGTCGGGGTCATCCAGTCCCATGGCACCGATCATTTCAAATGCAGAGTGCAGCGTGCGCTGCTGAAAACTGGCCACGCGCTTATGGCGGGTTTCCACGTCCAATGCTTTTCCTCGCACTGGATCCTGGGTGGCGATGCCAGTGGGGCATTTGTTGGTGTTACATGACTGCGATTGAATGCAGCCGAGAGAGAGCATCATTGTACGCGCAGCATTGACAACGTCGGCCCCGATTGCGAGCTTGGTGACAATGTCGAAGCCGGTCGCAGTTTTACCGGATGAGATGAGGCATATTTTGCTGCGTAAACCCGTTCCTACAAGGCAGTTGTGCACGAAGCTGGTGCCTTCCAGGCACGGCACGCCGAGGCGATTGGTAAACTCGACGGGCGCGGCACCGGTGCCCCCTTCTGCGCCATCGACAGTGATAAAGTCCGGTGTGATACCCGTTTCCAGCATGGCTTTGCAAATGGCCAGGAACTCAAATTTCCTGCCCACGCATAACTTGAATCCCACGGGTTTGCCGCCGCTCAGCTCGCGTAACTTCACCACAAAGTCCAGCAGTCCTTTGGGGGTGCTGAACTCGCGGTGGGCGGGCGGTGAAATCACATCCTGACCCATATCCACCAGTCGGATTCTGGCGATTTCTTCCGACACTTTCGCCGCTGGAAGCACACCGCCGTGAGAGGGTTTGGCGCCCTGCGAAATCTTGATTTCGATCATCTTGACCTGTTCCAGGGTCGCTGCTTTCTGGAACGCATCCGGGTTGAAGCCGCCATCGGATGTGCGGCAGCCGAAGTATCCGGTGCCAATTTGCCAGACGATATCCCCACCCTGGCGGTGGTAGGGGCTGAAGCCGCCTTCACCTGTATTGTGATAGAAGCCACCGAGTTTGGCGCCCTTGTTGATCGCCATAATTGCGTTCGCACTGAGTGCGCCAAAACTCATGGCGGAGCAGTTCAGTCGCGCCGCGCTGTAGGGTTGGCTGCAGTTCTCGCCGCCAATGAGCACGCGTTTAGTTTCTTCGCGCACAACAGTCGGCGCTATCGAGTGGGCCGCTCCCAGCCAGCCGGTTACGGTGATCTCATGCTCGGTGCCAAAAGGCTGGGTGTCATCCAGTCCTTTCGCGCGGCGGTAAACAAGGTCGCGTTGCTCCCGGCTGAACGGTAATTCCTCGGTATCACCAGCAATAAAGTACTGGCGAATTTCCGGACGGATAAATTCCAGTGCATAGCGGATGTAGGCTGCCACGGGATAGAGCCGATTCAAAGTGTGGGGGCTGAACCACAAATCGTAGATGCCCGCGATCACATACAGTCCCAGCAGGACCGAGATCACATGTGCCGGTGCCCCGAGGTTGTTCGCCAGATACACCCATACCGGGAAAACGAGCAGTGCGATGATCCAAAATAGTTTCTGCATGAATGTCACAGTGTTCGCTCCCGGTAAAAATTAAATGTCAGAATCAGGAAAAAAATGCTTTGAATTCATCGCGCCATTCTTTCCAGACGCGGTGATCACCCTTGATGCCAAGTATGCCTTCCTTGACCTTGGATATACCGAAACCGTAAAACTCTTCGCTGCCGATATGAGGGGGCATGGACAGCTCACCGGAGCTGACAATAGCATCAATAATAAAGGGTTTGTCGGAGGCGATAGCCTGTTGAATGGCGGGCACGATATCTGCAGCGTGCTCAACGCGGACACCGTCACCACCGCAGGCCTTGGCATAGGCGGCGAAGTCGGGGTTTGTCAATCCGGTTGCCTCATCGTTCTTGGGCATCCCGGCTACCTGCATTTCCATGGCCACAAAACCGAGTTCGCTGTTGTTGAAAATTAATACCTTGAGTGGCCAGCCATAGCGGACGGCGGTGACAAAGTCGTTCATCGACATGCCGAAACCGCCGTCACCGCACAGAGCCCAGACCTGGCGCGAAGGATCCAGCGCCGAGGCACCCAGAGCGGTGGGAAGACCGGAACCCAGCGAGCCGTGATTGAAGCCGCCGACCATGCGCCGCCCACCCGTCATCGCCATCTGTCGGGCTACCCAGATTGCGCATTCGCCGACATCGACCGCAAAAATGGCATCGTCGGCGGCAGCGTCACTGATGGCCCTTGCGAACAGCTGTGGGTGCAGGGGTTCGTCTGTGCGCGACAGGCTCGCCTGGTCATCCATATGCTTGCACCACTTCTGGCGCACTTTGACAAGGTGATCGCGAAACCTGGCCGACTTGCGGTCGCTGTCGATCAGCGGCAGCAGCGCCCGTACCGTTGCGCCAACATCGCCAACCAAACCCAGTGTCACGGGTGCGCGGCGCCCGATGTGATCGACATTGTTGTCGACCTGGATAATAGGCCGTCCGTCGGGAAGGAATTCCGCGTAGGGGAAATCGGTGCCCAGCATAAGCAACACATCGCAATCGTTTACAGCGTGTAAACCGGCGGGGTTGCCGATATTACCGGTGAGCCCGACCACAGGCCCGTCGTCGTAGTTGAATATATCCAGAGCGCGCAATGTATGGGCGACGGGCGCGCCCAGCTTTTCCGCCAGCGCCAGTACATCCGCTTTTGCGGAGCGGCAGCCGATGCCGCAAAACAGGGTTACTTTACTCCCCTGCTGTAATAGTGCGACCGCTTTCGCCAGTTCCGATGCGGGTGCCGGGACCGCGGGCAGGGCATGAACCAGTGGGTGTGTGTAATGTTCGCTCGCAATATCCTTGACGAAGATATCAGCCGCAACTTCCACGCGTGTGACCACGCGCTCGGTCAGCGATTTCTGTGCGGCAATCTCCACCATGCGCGGCACCTGTGCCGGTGTTTCGATGATGGCCTGATAAGCGCAGACATCGTCGAACACCTTGGTGAGGTCCATCTCCTTGTGAAAGTCGCTGCCGCGCTGGGCAGTCGGCACCTGGCCGGTGATTGCGATAACGGCCGCACCTTCTTTCTGCGCATTGTACAAGCCATTGATCAGGTGTAGTGCTCCCGGGCCAGAGGTGCCAGCGCACACCCCTATGCGGCCGGTCAACTGCGATTGGGCCGCTGCCGCATACCCGGCGTGTTCCTCGTGCCGGACAGTAATCCAGCGAAATCGCGGATCTTTGATGGTCGCCAGTACAAAGGGGTTGATCACATCCCCAACCACGCCGAACACGTCGCGGGCACCGGCTTCGGCCAATACATCCAGTATCGCCTCGGAAATACTGCGAGCCATATTATTCTCCTGACGGTGACATGATTTTTATCGGAATTAGGCCAGGGCAATACTAACGTAACTGTCGCCAGGCTAGCAATTATTCCGCAAGCTGATGCCTTTTCGCTTCACAACCGGAGCGCGCTGACGCGAGTTGCTGGAAAGTTCAGGTATTGCGTGTCAGGCTGTGCGGTGAATTGGTCGCCAACATTGCACCATTGGTGCCGGGAAGTGAGGATGAACTACGATCTGTTTCCACCGTCTGGTGAACATTCACAAGCCTGTTCCCGTATCGAGATGGCAGATGGCGAGGTCTACCTCTTTCCTTCCCTGTTTTCGGAGCGTGAGGCGAAACGCCTGTTTGGCGTGCTGCGGCGGGAGATTCTCTGGCGCCAGGAAAGCATCAAACTGTACGGGAAGGTCAACCAGTTGCCGCGATTGACGGCCTGGTACGGTGACCCAGGCACGACGTACCGGTATTCGGGTATCACCGTAGAGCCCTCGCCCTGGATGCCCGCGCTTCTGGAAATCAGGGCACGTATCGAGCAGGTTTCAAGCGCGCGTTTCAATAGTGTCTTGCTCAATCTCTATCGCGATGGGTCAGATTCGATGGCGTGGCATGCCGACGATGAACCGGAGTTGGGGCGCAACCCTGTGATCGGTTCAGTGAGTTTTGGCCAGTGTCGCACGCTGCAACTCAAACATAAAACGGAGAAGGACAGCAGGCAAAACATCCCGCTGCCCAACGGCAGTTATCTGCTGATGCAGGGGCCGATGCAACACCACTGGCTACACCAGGTTGCGAAATCCAGGCGTCCCCTGGGTGAGAGGATCAATCTCACCTACAGGAAAATACTGTGAGGTGAATGATAGATTGCCAGTGCCAGCAAGAGCGGCCGTTAGCCGCTCCCCGTAATCAGGCCGCTATCGGTCCTGCCTGGGTGCCGCGGATCAGCTTGCCGGGTACTGCTCCAGTATAGTTGCCGTTTTCCATTATCACTTCACCGCTGACGATAGTTGCCAGATAGCCCTGTGCTCCCTGAAACATGCGGCGTCCACCGGCCGGCAGGTCGAAGATAATCTGTGGCGACTCGAGTTGTAGCCGCTCGAAGTCGATGAGATTGAGGTCTGCTTTCATGCCGACTTCCAGCGTACCGCGATCCTGTAGCCCGACGCAGCGCGCTGTGTCGTGTGTCTGCATCTTGACCACGTCCTCAAGCTTCAGCCGGTGTCCACGCTCGCGGTCACGCACATAATAGCTGAGCATTTGTGTGGGAACGCTTGCGTCGCACAGCACGCCACAGTGGGCGCCGGTATCTGCGAGGGAAAGCACTGTACTCTCATCTTCAAGCAGTGCCATCTGGCGGCTGAGGTCATTGGAGCCGTAGCCAAAGCACGGGAAATACACCACTGTTTTGCCGCCGTCCTGCATCATCAGGTCATAGCAATACTCCTGCGGAGGAATGCCGGCCCGGGCAGCCCTGGCTGCGATGCTGTCCTCGGGAGCAGGCTCATAATTCGGCGGGGTTCCCAGCGGATAGAGTTTGTCATAGCCACCGATGATGGTATCCATGAAGGCATCGCCCATCAGCGGCAGATCCTCGGCGAGAATAGCCGCGCGAACCTCCGGCTTCTGAAGCTCGGCGAGCCGTTCCTCATGGCTCATAACTGACAGGGGGCCGTAGTTCGTGTGAAAGCTGAATGGATTGATGGTGCCATCCCAGCTCAGCAGAATGTTGACCGGGCGCGCGCCGATGTGCGGGATAAGTTGCGCGCCTTCTTCCTTGGCCTGGCGGCAGTAGTCCAGTTGCTTGAGGACGCGATCCCAATCCGCTTCCTCACGGAAAAAAAGTACGAAGTTGATCTGGCAGTTGTTGTCGATGGACAGGCGCTTCATCCAGTCCATCTCCTGCTCCCAGTTGTGGAAATCGGATACCAGGCCGAAAATCCCCTTGCCGCCCAACTCACCAATGACCTTGCCGATGCCGAGCAATTCCGCTTCGTCAGCATAGGTACCCGGCATTACCTGGTCGCCGCCGGTGGTGTGCAACTCTGTGCGAGAGGTGGTGAAACCGAGGGCGCCGTGCTCTATACCTTCCTTGACGATGGCGGCCATGGCCGTCACATCCTCGGGTGTGGCAATTTCATTGTTCGCGCCGCGCTCACCCATGACGTAGGTGCGAACCGCACAGTGTGGAACCTGGGCACCGACATCGATGGCGCGAGGGAATTTCTCCACCGCATCGAGATATTCGGGGAAGCTCTCCCAGTCCCATTGCACCCCCTCATGCAGTGCTGCGCCCGGAATGTCCTCCACGTCCTCGACAACCGTAATCAGGCGGGCCTGCGCATCCTCGTTGGGTTTGCAGGGCGCAAATCCGATACCGCAGTTCCCCATGACCAACGTGGTGATGCCGTGATTGGCGGCGGGGCTGCATAACGGGTCCCAGGTCGCCTGGCCGTCCATGTGGGAATGTACGTCCACCCAGCCGGGGGTGAGTAATTTGCCCTGGGCGTCGATTTCCTTTTTGCTGTCGCCGTCGACAGTGCCGACCGCGGCTATCTTGCCCGCGCTGACAGCGAGGTCCCCCGAGAAGGCGGGTTTGCCTGTGCCATCTACGATCGTTGCGTTTCGAATCACCAGGTCATACATATCCATCGCCTCCTACAGAACGTGGAACACAGTGTACTTAACTTTTCGCTTGAGCTGTTAGTGTAGCGGGTTGAATGCCGCCTGCGGTTCAATTTGCGCAACCCCGGAGGCGTAGCACTTCCGTCTAGCTCCCGTATTCAGAAACACCAGCCAAGACAGTGCGCACAGACTGGGCTATGGTTAGCGCTCGTCAAAGCCATACGGAAAGAGGTTTACTATGAGTCTGAATCGCAGAGAGTTCACACTGGCATCACTGACGGCCTTAAGTGCCATGGCACTGCACCCGGCGCGGGCGGCTGCGCCTGCCAGTAATCGCCGGTTTGTGTTGGCTTCGCGGCCTGTGGGCGCCCCGACGGTTGACAATTTCCGTCTCGAAACGGCAGCCGTTCCCGAGCCACTGGAGGGGCAGGTGTTGTTGCAGACCCGTTTTCTGTCACTGGATCCCTATATGCGCGGGCGCATGAATGCGGGCAAGAGCTACGCGGACAGGGTGGAACTGGGTGATGTAATGGTGGGCCGCACAGTCAGTGAGGTGATTGAATCGCGCAATCCGGGTTTTGCCGAGGGTGACCTCGTGACAGCCGATGCCGGCTGGCAGGATTATACGATCTCGGACGGCAGCGACCTGATGCCGGTGGACCCCCGTATTGTGCCGTCTTCCTATGCACTGGGTGTTCTGGGTATGCCGGGTCTGACGGCCTACGTGGGTTTGCTGGATATCGGTCAACCCAGGGCGGGCGAGACCGTGGTGTTGGCGGCGTCGACGGGGGCGGTGGGTTCCGTGGTAGGACAGATTGCGAAGCTCAAGGGGTGTCGCGTGGTCGGTATCGCAGGCGCGAAGGAAAAGTGCGTCTACGCAGTGGAGGAATTGGGCTACGATGCCTGTATCAGTCATTACGACGAGGATCTGGCGGCACAGCTGGCCGCGGCCTGTCCCGAGGGCATTGATGTGTACTTTGAGAATGTTGGCGGCCGTTCCTGGGATGCGGTGATGCCGCTGCTGAACAACTTTGCGCGCGTGCCAGTCTGTGGCCTGATCGCACACTATAACCAGACAGAATTGCCGCCGGGGCCAGATCGCATGAGTATGCTGCAAGCCCTGATCCTGCAGCGCAGCCTGAAGATGCAGGGTTTCATCGTCAGCAATTATCTGGCACGGATCCCGGACTTTGTCGCCGACATGAGCCGCTGGATGGCCGAGGGCAAAATCAAGTACCGCGAAGACGTAGTGGACGGGCTGGAAAATGCGCCCGAGGCCTTTCTCGGGCTGTTTTCAGGCGAGAACTTCGGGAAGCTGGTGGTGAAAGTCAGTTGAGGTGTTCATGACAGCCCTCTGCCTGTGCGTCATCGCGACCTGAAGCGTTGCTGACCCCATCATTGCATGTAGGAACTACTGCCTGGTCCTGGGGTGAACTCGGCCTCGCGGAGACACTGTGTACCCAGGCAGAAACTGCCGAGGCGATGGGGTTTGACTCTTTTTGGTTACCGGAGAATCATTTCGCCACCCACGCGGCTATCCTGTCACCGCTGATGCTGCTGGCGGCCATTTCCGCGCGGACCCAATGTATCCGATTGGGATGTACTTCCTATCTGTTACCGATTCGCCACCCGCTGCTGGCGGCGGAGGAGGTGGCGGTGCTGGATAGGCTGTGCGCGGGACGTTTGACACTCGGCCTCGGGCGAGGGCTGTCAGGTGACATGTTCAAGGTTTTTGGTGTGGAGGCGGGCGAAAAACGCAAACTGTTCCAGGCCAATCTCGATACCATGCGACGGGCATGGCGCGGGGAGGCGCTGGCTGAAAATGCCAGCGGTGCGCCGATCTACCTGGCGCCACTGCCGCTGCAACAACCCTCGCCACCACTTTGGGTCGCCGCTTTCGGGCCGCTGGCGCTGCAGCAGGTGGCGGGCCTCGGCTTGCCGTATCTTGCATCTCCCATTGAATCTCTGGCGCTACTGGAGCAAAACTATCGGCGTTATCACATCGATGTGGCGGCGGCCGGACACAGTGCCGTTGCAACCATTCCGGTAATGCGTACCGTGTTTGTGACGGACGACGACGCACTGGCTGCACAGGTTCGCACATCGCTCGCTGCTGTTGTGCCGAAGGCCATGCGTAAAAAAAGCGGTGCAGTGCAAGACTGGGCCATTGTCGGTGATCGACATTACACCCGCGATAAACTGGCCGAGTACAGGGAACGTTTGCAGTTAAGTCACCTGATTGTGCGGGCGGGAATACCCGGGATCAGTGAGGCCCTGCAGTTGCAAAGCCAGCAACACCTGCTGGGCGTTGTCGCAGATTTGCGATAGTGTGCCCATTGAAACGTCCGGCGATATGGTAAGCCGCGCTGCTATTTGCAGCACAGTGGACTATATTAAACATCCAATAACACAATGCAGAGGAATCTCCCCATGCTCTATGCCATGCCCGGGTCAGAAAAAGCACTGTTCAATTTTCGAAATCGCTATGAGAATTTCATCGGCGGAGAGTGGGTGGCGCCGCTTGAAGGGCAGTATTTCGAGAACGTTACACCGGTGACGGGAGCTGTGATCTGTGAGGTGGCGCGGTCCACTCCCGCCGATCTGCACAAGGCGCTGGATGCCGCTCATGCCGCTGCACCCGCCTGGGGTAAAACAGCGGTCGCCGAGCGCTCCAATACACTGTTGAAAATTGCCGATCGTATCGAACAGAATCTCGAGACGCTGGCCTATGTTGAAACCTGGGACAACGGCAAGGGGATTCGCGAGACCCTGAATGCCGATATCCCGCTGCTGGTGGATCACTTCCGTTATTTTGCCGGTTGCCTGCGGGCCCAGGAGGGCAGCGCCAGCGACATCGATGGCAACACCGTCAGCTACCACTTTCACGAACCGCTGGGCGTGGTCGGGCAGATTATTCCGTGGAATTTTCCACTGTTGATGGCGGGATGGAAACTGGCACCGGCACTGGCTGCGGGCAATTGTGTCGTTCTGAAACCGGCGGAGCAGACGCCGGTTTCCATTCTGGTATTGATGGAGATGATCGCCGACCTGCTGCCGCCAGGAGTGGTGAATATCCTCAACGGCTACGGTGAGGAGATCGGGCAGGCGCTGGCCAGTTCTGATCGCATCGCCAAGATCGCGTTCACCGGCTCTACCGCGGTAGGGCACCTGATCCTCGCCAATGCTGCGAAAACCCTGATTCCGTCAACGGTGGAACTGGGGGGCAAGTCCCCCAACATCTATTTCGAGGATGTGATGGCACAGGAGGATGAGTTTGTCAGTAAATGTATCGAGGGCCTGCTGCTGGGCTTTTTTAACCAGGGCGAGGTCTGCACCTGTCCCTCGAGGGCGTTGGTACAGGAGAGTATCTACGATGACTTTATTGAGCGTGTACTGGTGCGCGCCGGGCAGATCAAACAGGGCAATCCGCTGGACACCGATACCATGGTTGGCGCGCAGGTGTCGCGTGAGCAGTTCGACAGGATCATGGGGTACATGGATGTCGCCCGCCAGGACGGCGCAAAATTTCTGATGGGAGGCGAGAAAGCCGTTGTGGGCAGCGATATTGCCGGTGGTTTTTATGTGCAACCGACGCTGCTGCAAGGCACTAACGATATGCGTGTATTCCAGGAGGAGATATTTGGTCCCACGCTTGGTGTGACCACCTTCAAGGACGAGGCCGAGGCGCTGGCGATTGCCAACGCCACCGAGTACGGCCTCGGCGCCGGTGTGTGGACGCGCGATACCAATCGGGCATTCCGCATGGGTCGCGGCATCAAGGCCGGGCGGGTGTGGATGAACTGCTATCACGTCTATCCCGCCCATGCCGCTTTCGGTGGCTACAAGAAATCAGGTATCGGCCGTGAGACCCACAAGGTGGCGCTGGAGCATTACCAGCAGACCAAGAACCTGCTGGTCAGCTACGATATCAATCCATTGGGGTTTTTCTAAGCGCAGCGTTGGCTAGCCGTTTGCCTCCCTGGCGTCGACGGCTGCGAATGCTTGTTCAAGAAACTGAATGCGCTGTGACAGGGACTGTTTGGCGATGTCACTCTTGGTATTGGCATCGTAGCCGTGGACGGTCTGGCGCGTTTCGTTGACGATCACCTCGATACCCTCTGCGCGCAGCGCCTGGGCGTAGTTCAGGCCTTCATCCCGCAGTGGGTCAAACTCTGCTGTCTCCACATAGCTGAGCGGAAGGTGCTGCAAATCACCGTGTCCCGGTGCGGCGTAGGGTGGTGTCACGCCACTTCGATATCGGCTCAGGTACATATCCCACATACGGCGATTGGAAATGGCATTCCACAGCGGCACATCGACAAATTCTGTCGCTGAGGGTGTAGAACAGCTGTTGTCCAACACCGGGTAGATCAGCAACTGGGCACAGAGATCGACCAGTTGTTCGTCCCTGGCCTTTTGTGCCACACCCGCGGCCAGCGCACCGCCAGCGCTATCGCCACCCACGGCGATTCGGCGGCGATCAATGCCGAGGCTTTCGCATCCCGCGACAGCCCATTGCAGTGCCGCGTAGCAGTCGTCGAAGGCACAGGGGAATGGGTGCCGGGGGGCGAGGCGGTATCCCACCAGCACGACGACACAGCCCGCTTCATTGGCATAGCGCTCGCAACTCTCGAGGTGACTGCTGGCGTATGTCATTGCAAAGGCGCCGCCGTGATAGTACAGCAGCGCCGGGGCCGGTGATTGCAGGCCGTGGGGTGTCATAACGATCACATTGAAGTTGTCGCCGTCAGCACTGACCAGCGTCTGATGTTGGGTGTCCAGTGAAAAGGAGCGCTTGGCGAGCCACCGCGTGGTCCTGACCGCCAGGTTCAGCAGCGCAACAATGATGCTGTTGAAGCGAAAGGAGAACACCGGAAAGCGGGCGAAATCAGGATGGATATTATATTTTGTAGGCATGGCTGTATTGGGTCTCTGCAAATAGAAGGTGGATAGGGTAGCAAATACCCGTGCATCGACAACTGTTTTGTCAGTGCCGGTTGGCACCTAGCGGTTGCCGGCAATTGCGCAGTGCGCTCACAGGATCAGGCCGACAATGCACCCCGTCATGCAGGTGGCCAGCTATCCCGTGAGTACCAGTATCCATGGAAATTGGCGCTGGATAGCCAGGCTGGCAGGATTATCGCTGGTAGGCCTGGCAGGGCCTGGTGCATAGAGTAGTCTCGTGCTCGGTGAATGTTTGACGTTAGAGTAGGGCGACGAAAAAGCCCATCGCCAGTGATACCGCGCGATTGTGGCCCGGCTCCGCGCCGAGCAGGGTTTGATTAAATATACACGTAGGCAGTGATTGCCTTCGCCGCTTGTTGGTGAGTGCATTGTAGGTCATGCTTGCTCCCTTGACTTCCGGAGTGCCACAGCCATGTTATCCAAATTTGACGATTACCCTATTCATCAGACCGCCGAACCGGTGATGCTCACCGCCACCAGTGATCGATTTTTTTACGATCGCTACTGGTACAACGGCCACGCCCAGGACGGTAGCTTTTATTTTGGTATAGGTCTGTGTCGGTATGCCAATCTCGGCATCATGGACTGCAGTTTGAGTCTTGCTATCGATGGTCACCAGTATGCGTTTCACGGATCTCGCCGTGCGCCACAGGAACCCACTGACACCACGGTGGGCCCGTTCGCATTGCAAATCCTGGAGGCCATGGGGCGTCATCGCCTGGTCATCGAGGCCAATGAAACCGGTATTGAATGCGATCTTGTATTCACACCGCGCACCGCGTGTATCGAGGAAGGTCGCCAGACACTGCGCAATGAACGGCATATCGTGATGGATGCCACCCGCCTCGACCAGTTTGGTTTCTGGGCGGGCTGGATTCGCTATGATGGCAAGGTGTTGAAGGTGGATGGCAGTACTACCTATGGCCTGAAAGACCGTTCATGGGGTATTCGCCCGGTCGGCGATGCCTACACTGGGGGAGCGCCGCTGGCTGCGTATCAGGCGGTACATTTCTGCTGGATGCCCATTCACTGGGACACTGAGTGCAGTCTTGCCGGCTGGTTCGAGGATGACGCGGGCCACCAGTGGCACACGGATCAGGCTGTTTTACCCCACTATCCAAGCGTCGATGCCATTCCCGGTACAGTCGATCCCAACGCCCGCGTGTGGCAGGGCAAGGTGGAACACAAGCTGACGATGATTCCCGGCACGCGCAGGGCGAGTTCCGCAATCGTGACGATGCACGACCGCTCCGGAGAGAGTATGGAAGTACGCCTGGAGCCGGTGATGTTGCATCGCATGAAGGGGTTGGGCTATCAGCACCCCACATGGGGTCACGGTAAATGGCAGGGCGAACTCGCTATCGCGGGCGAGAGCTGGAAAGATAGCGAACTCGACCCGCTGGCGCTGGAAAACCTCCATGTCCAGCAGATCGTAAAAGCGACCTGCGGCGACAAGGTGGGTCACGGCGTGCTGGAGCAGATGCACATCGGGCCATCGGCGGCCTATGGCTTCGACGATTGGTTTGATGGTGCGAAATAGCTATTCCCGACACAAGTGTGCAAAATAGGCCGCGTTGGCGGTATGAGTTGCCACGAGAAATGTGCAGGGGAGTAGTGCAATGGCCAAACCGGGAAGCCTGTGGATGAGAATCCTGAGAGTGGTGATGTTCATGGCCGTTATCGGCGTCGCCGTGTCACTGTTCGCGATCTGGAAAATGGGCGCCTGGAACCTGGTCTTTCCGGATAACAGCCACGACACAGTGGCGCCGGTAATCCCGGCAGATCTGGCGTCACCGGCTGTCCTTGTGTTCTCCAAAACCAATGGGTTTCGCCATGTGGAAGGCATTGCCGGTGGCGCGAAAGCGCTGCAGGCCATTACCAGCAAGCACAGGTGGGGGATGTTCCACACCGAAAACGGGGCCGTCTTCAACGAGCAGGATCTGGCCCGATTCGATGTCGTGGTATTCCTCAATGCCTCCGGCGATATGCTCAGCGATGCACAGGAGAGCGCATTCCAGTCCTGGCTAACAGCCGGTGGCGGCTGGCTGGGTATTCACGCGGCGGGTGATTCATCGCACCTCGGGTGGCAGTGGTATCGCGACAACCTTATTGGTGCGACCTTCACCGCGCACATCATGGGCCCGCAATTCCAGACGGCCACGGTGGTGCTGGAAAACCACCAGCATCCGGCCCTGCGCGATTTACCGAATATCTGGCAGCACGAAGAGGAGTGGTACTCCTGGGAAGAAAGCCCGCGAGCAGAAGGCTTTACGGTACTGGCTACCATTGATGAAAGCTCTTATGTGCCCGTGGCTGATTTCATGGGTACGCAAACGGATCTGAGAATGGGCGATCATCCTGTGGTGTGGACGAACTGCATTGGCAACGGCAAAAGCGTTTACGCTGCAATGGGCCACAGGGCGGAAGCTTTTGAACAGCCCCAGTTTCGCCAACTGTTGGAGAGCGCGCTCACCTGGCTTATCGACACCCGGGGAGAGGCGTGCAGGCCACTGCAAGCCAACTGACCGCCTCAGGACAGAGTGATCACCTCGGTTTCCAGTGGTGCGATATCGCCCTCGGTCAGCTGGAAACGCCAGAACATGATGCCGTAGGGACGCCCCTCTGTATCCAGCCAGTTCGGGCGCCCGGGATCGCGGTGCGCTAGTATCATTTCAAAATTACCGTCCTCATCCAGCACCGTTTGTTCGCGGTTCAGAGAAACACTGCGCTCCTCGTAGTCCAACGTCTGCAGGAAACGGTTGAACAGTACCACGTTTGAAAAACGGCACTGTGGGAAGCGACCTCGAATCAGTAGCGCCTGATCCGGCCCCAGCACAAACGGCGCCATACTGTAGACATTGTCACGCGCGGCATACGTTATAGCATCGTGGCTGTCGTCTTTCTTCGGTGGGACAAACTGGTTGGGAACGCGGGAGACCCATGCGGGGCTGTTGTCGTTGTCCATGGTGATGACATTGCCTTTCACGAACGTGGTGACGCGGCGGATGCCGGCGGCGATATCGGTATCGTTGGGGGGCTGCCTCGGTGGCACCCGATCCATATTCTGGATGTCCAGCGGGATATGGTGCAGGCGATCGTTGTTGATGCACTGTTTGCGCTCATAGTAGTGGCGCGAGGTGATACTGGAGGCGCCTTTGCTCATTGGTAACCAGTTACCCTCGACCTTTTCCCCGCTGACGATAATCTCATAATCGCCGTTCTCATCCGCCGTAAATTGTGTGTCGTTCAGGGTCGAGCCAATACCGTCGCCATCCGTACCGGCGCCCAACTCAATGGTGAAGCTGGTATAGGTGGCATCGGCCAGATTACCGCGAATACGATAGCGGTGTTGATCGTCAATAACGGCAGTGTAGTAGCGCGCGTCGGGGTTGTCCCCGAGCAGTTTTTTATGCTGGTTAATAAAGGCTGTGAAGAAAGGACGCGCGGGATCCGCCTCCAGCCAGCTTTGCAGGCCGTGCATCAGCGCGTGTAACATCACGCGCCTGGCTTCGGCGTAATCCTGTGGCGTGCGCAGTTTCCATTCAGGGCTGGCGAACGCAATTTCGAGTTCATCGAGGGCCTGCTGCAGTTCCGCAAGCGCCTGTGCGGCCTCACTGTCGGCCTTGCCGGGCGCGGCGACCGCGATCGCCGGTGCCAGTAGTGTTCCCGCCAGGCTGCTCAGGGCCACGCCCTTTAGTAATTCGCGACGATGCATGATTATCTCTCCCGGTTATTATTGGTTGGATGTGTGATAGTGCTATTGTTGATCCGGTGGCGGGCGTTGTCCCGCACACAGCACATCGGTGACACGCTCGGTATCCATGTACTCTTTCAGCTTGAGTAATTTGCCGTCGCAAAACTCGAACAGAAAATGATAGTCATTGCTGTAGGTCTGGCCTGAAACATGCCGCCCTTCACTTGTCGCTTCCACTGCCACCTTCTCGCCTTCGGCGACCATGGCCAGTGGCGTAAACGTCAAACCCTCGGGAAACACCTCGAAAATTCCACCAGCGCTGGCTGCGATCTGGTCGCGGGAAAAGACCCCGGAGATCAATGTATGTCCCATTGTTTGTACGCAGCCGTCGCTTGCGTAAGCGTTGACTATATAGTCGACGTCTCCCCTGTTCAGGGCGTCGAAGAATGCCTCGACGAGAAGCTTGTTGGATTCACTGGTTTGCATACGAAGGTCCCGCTGCCAATCGGGCAGTGTTATTGTTGTTTATAGCTTAACACGGCCACGCTGGGATTTGAGTTGGCCGTGTTTGGTTTTGCTGTCCATGCGTTTCTTCTGGCTGTTGCGACTTGGTTTGGTGGGCTTGCGTTTTTTGCGCGTCGCGCCGGCCGTGCGCACCAGCTCTGCCAGTCGATTCAGGGCGTCTTCACGGTTCTTGTCCTGACTCCTAAAGCGCTGAGCCTTGATGACGATGACACCGTCATCCGTGATGCGCTGGTCACTGAGTTTTAGCAGTCCTTCCCTGTAGTTATCAGGCAGGGAGGACTCATTGATATTGAAGCGCAGGTGGACTGCGGAGGACACTTTGTTGACATTCTGCCCACCTGATCCCTGCGCACGGATCGCCTGAAACTGAATCTCCGACAGTGGAATGCTCAGTTGGCTTGTGATTTTCAGGCCCATCGCATACCTCTAAGCAAGCGTGTAGTGGCAGTCATTGCTGCGCCGCTATCGATTGCGTCCCAGCTTTTCGTGGGCATCCACCCACTCATTGGTGCGCGTGACCTTGTCAACTTTCGCCGCTGCTCCCAGTGAAATCTCTCCCGCAAGTACCAGTGACGCGGCGATTTCCGCCAGTTTCATGACTTTGCCGGGGCCATAGCAATCCATGATCTGCAGGCATTCTCTCTGGGTCGGTAGTGCTGTACCTCCGCCATACGTGGCGACGATCAAGGCTGGCAGGGTAATCGAGAAATAGTAGTCGCCATCGCGCGTCACTTTGTTATAGGTGGTGCACTGGTTGGACTCGCCGATATTGGCGATGTCCTGCCCCGTCGCCAGATACAAGGCGGCGAGGCCATTGGCGGGATGAGCGGCATTGTTGGATGAGTTGGACAGAAAGGCACTCAGCGTGCTGATGCCCTGCCCATAGTGCATCTGCTCCGGTGAGATGCGCAGATTCTTGAGCATCACCTCGCGAGGGATAGTGATTTCTGCGGTCACGCGTCTACCGCGCCCTTTGAGCATATTGACAGAGGAGGTCTTTTTCTCTGTGTCGAAATTGCCGGACAGCAGGTAGTGTGACAGCCCCTCGAACTCCTTGTTAATCCATTCGCAGGCGAAAAAGGTGGCTTTGCTGGTCATGTTCTGGCCTGCCGCGTCGCCTGTGCTGTAGTCGAAGCGGGTGAAAACCATGTTGTGCGCGTGGTAGTGTTCAATCTCGTTCAGCTTGCCCACAGAGGTGGTGGATTCCGCCACGGCCTTGATCTGCTCAAACTGCTCGTCCAGCCACAGGCTGAAATCCCTCGCCTCCCTGGCGCTGGGAAACACAAACACCGGTGCGCGCTGCATGGCATCTCCGGATACGGTTGTGATAACACCGCCGCTTTCCCGGATCACTCTCATCCCGCGGTTATAGCTGGCCAGCATGGTGCCCTCGACGGTGGCCATCGGCACGTAGAATTCACCCACGGCGTGTTCTCCGTTGATGAGCAGCGGCCCCGCGAGGCCTATGGGTACTTGTGCTACACCGAATAAATTCTCAATGTTGCCGGACATCTCTCCCGGTTCGAATGAAAACTGTTTGGTGTGATCCAGTTTGGCCGGTGTGTTTTCCTCAATGAAGGTCTGGCGTTGCCGGATAATCTCGAGGCTGTAATCATCGTCATTCGAGCGGGGAATTTTTTTACTCATGGCATATCTCGCAGATAATGAGGCGTTAAAATTACGCGCTTCTCACGCGCGGGTCAATGAAAGGGGGGAGATGATGCCTGCTACAGGTAGTCGTTGATAACGCGCAGAAACGCGCTGCCGTATTTGTCCAGCTTGCGCTCGCCCACGCCCGTGATATGGCCGAATTCCAGCGGTGTCCGGGGTAAAATGGCGCACATTTCCTTCAGGCTGCGGTCGTGAAAGATGACATACGGAGGTACACCCTGTTCCTCGGCGAGCAGCCGCCTGCACTCCCGCAGCGCCTCCCACAAACCGACATCGATATCGGCGGGAAGCACGGTTTTTGTGTGCTGTCGTGCGACTTTGCCGCCGGCGTCACGGCGCAGTTCGATACTCTGCTCGCCGCGCAGCAGCGGGCGGCATTTTTCTTCCAGCCGCAGTGCACCAAATTGGGCGAGATCCACGCTCAAATAGCCGCGCGCCACCAACTGCCTGAAGACAGAGCGCCACTGCGTATTGTCGAGTTCTTTACCGACCCCGTAAGTCGGCAGTTGCTGGTGTTCAAACTGATCGATTTTGGCGTTGTCCGCGCCGCGTAGTACATCGATCAGGTGGTTCACACCGAAGCGCTG
>TARA_R110002072_G_scaffold124794_1_pt1 | contig 31365 bp, 28 predicted proteins | sample TARA_R110002072 | Tara Oceans TARA_R110002072 (sample SAMEA4397118) | marine metagenome | biome: Polar Biome; feature: [SRF] surface water layer (ENVO:00010504); material: water (ENVO:00002006), including particulate matter (ENVO:01000060) such as... | depth 5 m
CGGTAGTACATCATCGTACCGCCTACTAACAAGGGCACTCGCCCCTTTGCGATGATTTTTTGCATTTCTTGGTGGGCATCAGCATAGAACTGCGCCACAGAATAGCTTTCGTAAGGTTCAATAATATCAATAAGCCGATGCGGTGCTTTTTTCAAAAAAGCGTTATCTGGTTTGGCTGTGCCGATATCCATGCCTTTATAGATCAGTGCAGAGTCAACACTAATAATATCGCAAGGTAAGCTTTGGGTTAGCGCCAATGCCAGATCTGTTTTGCCCGCGGCAGTTGGCCCCATCAGACAAATCGCGAGAGGTAATCCTTCCATTGAGGATTGCCTCGCCTTATCTTCGTTCAACAGAGGCAGGTCATCATTTTCTAACACGTCAGTTTTCACACTAACGCCCTCGCAGAAACAGCTTATCTAAGTCATGCATAGATAAAGCTGTCCAAGTAGGTCGTCCGTGATTACATTGGCCGCTGCGTTCGGTTGCTTCCATATCTCTTAATAAAGCATTCATTTCGGGCACGGTCAGGGCTCTATTCGCTCTAACAGAACCATGACAGGCCATGCTGCTCATCAATTCATTGGCTGCTTTTTCGAGTTGATCAGAATAGCCATATTCAATCATGTCACTTAACAAATCTCTGACCAACAAAGCTACGTCAACATTCTGCAAAATAACAGGCACTTGCCGAACAATAATACTTTCGGGCCCTGAACGCTCAAGGCGTAAACCAAATTTAAGCAAGCCTTCAGCGCTGGTTTCTGCGATATCCGCTTCTTTTTGACTTACGGCAATATTCATTGGCACCAGCAAAGGCTGTGACACGATACCTTTCTGATAAAAATCTGTTTTCATTCTTTCGTAAGTAATTCTCTCATGCGCTGCATGCATATCGACAACAATGAGACCGTTTATATTTTGAGCCAGAATATAAACACCATGTAATTGAGCAACCGCAAAACCAAGCGGATATTCCTGGCTATTTTGCTCCGCCTGAGAAGAAGCCTGTAACGAATCGAAGCTATCTTGATCAGGATGAAGAGACTTATAATGCGACATGACTTCTGCAATAGAACCTGACTGCTGCTGAGGAGATAGATGATCGCCAAAACCCGCCCCGACTGTGGCGCCATTATTTTGATGGCCAGAGTTTGGGCTATCAGGAGAGCCGGATAAACTCATCGCACTTTGAGGACCATAACTTGGTGCAAAGTTTGGCGCACTATGTTGGTTATTTTGCAAAGAAGCGGAGGGGTTTAGAAACTCTGGTGAATTTATAGCACCCTGATCTGTTTGCGGGCCACCATCTTGATTTGGTGGTAATTCTGGCCTGATATCCGCTAATGCCTTGTGCAAACCTCGAAATATAAAGTCATGCACCATGCGCCCATCGCGGAAACGAACCTCATGTTTGGTTGGATGCACATTGACATCGACGAGGGCTGGGTCAAGTTCCAAATACAATACAAATGCTGGGTGACGCCCATGATAAAGGACATCGCGATATGCCTGTTTAACTGCATGCGTCACCAAACGATCACGAATCACACGACCATTCACAAAAAAGTATTGTAAATCCGCCTGACTTCTGGAAAAAGTCGGTTTGGCGACCCAACCCCATAACTTAAAGCCTGTTGCTTCAAGCTCGATACGAATTGCATTTTCCATAAATGGCTTGCCGCATAAAGCAGCCACACGCTGTTCTTTTTCATTTAGCCGAGAGGCTGGGCGAAGGTTATGCACGCTCTTTTGATTATGCGTCAGCTCAAAAGCGACTTCGAACCGACTTAATGCTTGGCGCTTCAATACCTCTTCTAAATGATTAAATTCTGTCTTTTCTGTTCTCAGGAACTTTCGACGCGCCGGTGTATTAAAAAATAAATCTCTCACCTCAACAGATGTGCCTCGATTGTGCGCAACAGGGCTCAACCTAGCCTCCATATCGCGGCCTTCCGTAACAACCTGCCAACCTTGATCGGAGCTCTCTGTTTTAGAGCTAAGCTCTAGCCGTGAAACCGAACTAATACTGGCCAGCGCTTCACCTCTAAAACCTAACGTCGCCACAGCCTCTAGATCATCTAAAGATTCTATTTTACTGGTCGCATGACGACTCAGGGATAAAGGTAAGTCATCCTTATCCATCCCTACGCCATCATCACGCACCAAAATTCGTTTTACACCACCCGCTTCAACCTGAACTTGAACTCGTCGTCCGCCAGCATCCAAGGCATTTTCGAGCAATTCTTTAACAACCGACGCTGGCCGTTCAACCACTTCACCGGCTGCAATCTGGTTTGCCAAGCGAGCTGACAGCTTATGAATCTTACTCATGAATACATCATTCTTAAGGTTTAATATTTATTGAAGTGCTAGCATGCTAGAGCATAAAAAATAAAGCAAGCATTCAACCTGCAGGTAGCTTAAGCCCTTGGCCTACTCTAAGCTGGTCGGACGAAAGCCCATTCAAGCGTTTAATTTCTTTGAGAGATAAACGGTTTTGAAAGGCGATCAGAGAAAGTGTATCGCCTCTTTTGACAATATATTTCTTATACCTGCTTGTGATATTTTTTTGAGATCCTGGCACTGAGCGATTATATGCCTGCTGACTCTTAGACTGCTTTAACCATGCCACCAAGGTACCAGGCGGAGGTGTCTTTTCAAAGTATCTGACAATCCCCTTGTGAATCGAATTGGCTAACTGCTTTTGATACGCACTCGACTTTAAACGCTTGGCCTCATAAGGATTAGAAATAAACCCCGTTTCCACCAAAATTGAAGGGATATCCGGCGATTTAAGGACAACAAACCCAGCTTGCTGAACACTCTTCTTATGTAAATGAGCCATGTCTCCCATCGAGCTAAGCACGTGACTCCCGACACCAAGGCTTGCCGTTAAGCTTGCGGTTGATGACAAATCTAACAATACACCCGCCAGAACATCATCTTTATCCTCAAGGCTTAATCCATCTATACCCCCGATCAGATCAGCACTGTTTTCTTTTTTAGCCAACCATCGTGCCATTTCACTGGTAGCACCTCGCGTTGACACGGCATAAACCGAAGCGCCCTTAGCTTGTGGTTTCGTGAACGCATCAGCGTGCACAGAAACTAGCAAATCTGCATTAAACTTTCTAGCTAAGATGGTGCGGTCACGAAGTCCGATATAATAGTCACTCTCTCTGGTTAATATCGCCTTATAACCTTGTTTCGCATTTATTTTGTCTTTAAGCGCTTTAGATACAGCCAGAACAACCTTTTTTTCACGCACGCCATTAGGTCCGATTGCGCCCGGATCCTCACCGCCATGCCCAGGATCAATAACCACAACAATGTCGCGTTTTCCTGAATGAACACGCACTGAGTCTAGTTTGTTATTAATCTTCGTTTTGGATTGTTTCTTCTTAGCGCTAGAGATCAGATCAAATACCAAACGTTCGTTATACTGCTCATTGGCTTTAAGTAAAAAAGACTTGGTTTCAACTTTTTCAGTTAAATCTAACACGATGCGTAAGTCATTTTTATTGCGTCGTGCCGTTCGTATACCTTTGAGCGGGGAATCTGATAGATCCAGCTTGTTGAATATCTGTGGGCGCTTAGCTGTATCATTGATGTCGATCACCAAACGATCTGGATTCGGCAGGGTCATGACGCGATAATCTACCGATTTAGACAACTCTAAAACCAAACGAGTCGACTCGGGAGATTCCCATAAACGCGCATTCATTAGCTCTACTGAAGAGCCAGCCCAACCAAGAGATGAAAAACATGTACTAAAGAACAAAACCAGCTGCATAAATCTTCGATTCACTCGCTGTTCTCCCTTATTAAAAGGCACGATATACTTATTAAAAAATACTATAGATTTATTAAAAAACACTATAGAAGACCGACAAATATTTTTTCTATTTGTTTTCATTATTACAAGTAACTCATCAATTAGTTTCACTCTCTTTACCTGCTACTTCTTACCCTCTAACAATAGAAGATGGCTCAATAAGTGTAATATCCTTAGCGTCTAAATCCCTTAGCAAGTCATTAAAAACGTTAACCTGTTCGAACTGGGCCGATGAAAAAAAAGTCAGTTTGGCAATACGCCCTTCCTGGCTGTAGCCAAGATTAATATCCAAGCTGGATTGTGGCAAAACGCCTTCACCCTTTTCTGGCCATTCGATCAAGCAGACTAACATTTCATCAATATCGTCAGTCTTTACAAAGTAGTCTCGAATCCCCATGAACTCTAATTCTTCCGGATCTCCGAGACGGTACAAGTCAAAGTGATATATTCGCAGAGAACCTATTTCATAAGGCTCTACTAGGGTATATGTTGGGCTTTTTACGCACCCTTGATGCCCGGCCGCATTCAAAAAACCTCGGCTAAACGTGGTTTTACCCATACCAAGATCACCCTGAAGGTAGATCACAACAGGATCGAGATTTACCTGCTTATCATGACTACGTTTTGCTTGAGACCACCGAAAAATGCTTTCGCCAAGTTTCAGCGTGTCCGCTTCATTTTTTAAAGCAAAACTAAAAACCGATATATTTTGATTCGACTTTTGTACAGCCATTCACTTCAGCCCTTAACACCAGCTTAGTCACACTTTCTCTTGCTAAATCAGTAAGTAAACTTTACAAGCCTGTTTGAGTATGTTGATATCTTTTAAACTATTTAGACTTTTAATCAATAAATAAAATTTTGCACGTTTAATTTCATATCATCCAGATGTTAGAAACACCTCAGGTGTTTACTTAAAAAAACCGCCTATTTATCTGTTAAGCATAGCAAAACATTCCAAAAGATTCACGAAAATGAAAACATCCAGCCATCAACTCAATGAAACACAATCCAGCGAACTTGCCTCTCGCATCAAAGACTACGCAAAAACTCTCGGCTTTCAGGATATGGGCGTCACTGACACCGACCTTTCTGACCATATTGAGGTGTATCAAAACTGGCTGGATAATAATTTCCATGCTGACCTTGATTATATGCAAAAGCATGGTAAAAAACGCTGGACAGCTGAAGACCTAATTCCCGGCACGCTAAGAGTGCTTTCTCTTAGAATGGATTATATGAGCGACCTGGAGTCGCCAATAAACTTATTAAACGAACCTCAAAAGGCATATATTTCTCGTTATAGTTTAGGCCGTGACTATCACAAACTGATTCGCTCGCGCCTCAAAAAGCTTATTCAATATATACGAGAGTGTGCATCAGATTACCAATTTCGTGCCTTTGTAGACAGCGCCCCCGTACTTGAGAGGGCATTTGCGCAAAAATCTGGCTTAGGCTGGTTTGGCAAAAACACCATGATCATCAATAAGAAAGCGGGCTCATGGTTTTTCCTAGGCGAAATATTTACCGACCTGCCCTTGTCTTTAGATAAACCTCATGAAAAAGAACACTGTGGCAGCTGCCGTGCTTGTTTGGATATTTGCCCGACACAGGCGTTTATCGGGCCACACATTTTAGATAGCCGACGCTGCATTTCTTATCTAACGATAGAACTCAAAGGCAGCATTCCCGAAGAATTAAGAAGTAAAATGGGTAACCGTATATTTGGCTGCGATGACTGCCAGTTAATTTGCCCGTGGAATAAATTTAGTAAAGCCACCCAAGAACAAGACTTCAGCCCAAGACACCAATTAAATGATGCCAATCTTATTGATTTATTTAACTGGGATGAACAAACATTCCTATCAAAAACAGAAGGCTCAGCCATACGCCGAGCCGGTTACGAGTCCTGGCTTCGTAATATAGCGATTGCCTTAGGCAATGCAGACACTCACCCATCAGTCATTGCCGCACTTGAAGACAAACTCAACTACCCGTCTAACATCGTTAATGAACACGTGCGCTGGGCACTCCAACAACATGCCTGACCGCTTGAACCAGAAAATACCCCTTGTAAATCACCTACATCCTTGTAAATCGCTTATAATAGTTGTGTGCAAGCTACAAACATTCAGCTATATTTTAAGGTACTTTTGCATACATTAATTTGATACTCAGGAAAGATTTATGGCTGACAATACCGTCATGATAGTTGACGACGTTGAATCAAACAGACTGCTTCTCAAAATGATCCTTGAAGATGACTACAACATTATTGAAAGCGCGTCGGGCCCAGACTGTTTACAACAGTTGCAACAAAATATGCCGAATATTGTACTCTTGGATGTCAACATGCCGGGTATGACGGGCTACGAAGTCTGTACTGAAATTAGAAAACATAAAGCCAGCGCAACACTGCCCGTTGTATTCATTTCGGCAATGGACAACGTCGAAGAAAGGCTTGCAGGCTTCGAAGCAGGCGGCAACGATTACATTACAAAGCCTATTGACCCTGAACATGTAATGGATCGAATCAAATACTTCATTGATCATCAGACCGAGACTAACCAAGCCAAAGCAGATGCAAATACGGCGATGCAGGTTGCCATGGAAGCCATGACATCAAGTAGTGAGCTTGGCCAAATTATAGAGTTTGTAAAAAGCTCGCAAAGTATCAGTACACTCGAAGGTATCGGTGAAAAGCTCTGTGAAATTGCACAAAATTTTGGTTTAAAGGCATCCGCTTTAATCCATACCACTCCTCCAATCTACATTAACTGCGAACCTGAGTCGATGGAATGCCGAGTCCTCAATAAATTTAAAAACTCCAATGAGCGCATTGTAAGCATTGGCGTTAGAACCATGATCAACAGTGATGATATGGGTATTTTAATTAATAATATGCCCGTTGAAGATGAAAGCCGATATGGCCGGTTAAAAGATCACCTTGCTGTTTTATCCAGTATTTGTGAAGGTCGTTTGCAGACGATTAAATCTGAGCTTTCCGTTAAGCATCAGCGGAAAGATATTTTAACGCGCGTTATCAAGATGACAGAAGAACAAGTCCGAAGCTTTTCTGAAAAATTACAAGTTCATGATAAAAGTTCGCGCCAGATCATGCTAGACATGATAATAGACTTGGAAGCGAAACTATTCACGCTTGGCCTGGATGAAGACCAAGAACAGCAACTTATGTCACTGGCCTACGATGCAAGCGAGAAATTAGACGGCATGAAGAATAACACCAAAGAACTTGAAGGCGAATTAAGTATTATTTTAGAAGCACTCTATGATGTAATGGCTAAAGATAGTTAAATACAAATACTCATCAGATAAGAAAAACCCGTAAAAATTAAGGCCATATCAATGCGCCACATATTTATAACCACCTCAATTTTAAGCCTAATAATCATTGGCGCGACGTCTTTAATATGGCTCCCTGCGCTTTGGATTTTGTTGATTGTTATCCCTTTAGTCATGATAGGGCTATACGACATGCTCCAACACAAGCACTCATTAAAGAGAACATTTCCACTCTTAGGTCGTGGGCGCTGGGTCATGGAATTTTTTAGACCGTTTATCAGGCAATATTTTATTGAATCAGAAACCGATGGTGTCCCGATCAATAGAATGTTTCGCGCGGTTATCTATCAACGAGCAAAAGGAGACCTAGACACCGTACCGTATGGCACCAAGGTAGATACTTATCGCGTTGGTTATGAATGGATAGCTCATTCCATGGCAGCATTGCATGTTAGTGATGACGAAGCACAACCTAGAATCCGAATTGGCGGCCCTGATTGCTCTCAGCCCTATCTGTCCAGTATCTTAAATGTATCTGCAATGAGTTTTGGTGCATTGAGTCATAACGCTATTCGCGCGTTGAATTCAGGCGCCAAAAAAGGTGGATTCTCACATAACACAGGTGAAGGCGGTGCCAGCCCCTATCACTTTGAAAATGGCGGGGATTTAGTCTGGCAAATAGGCACAGGCTACTTTGGGTGCCGGACAAAATCGGGTGATTTTTGTAGCGAAACCTTCAAAGAAGTAGCTTCAAACCCTGTCATTAAAATGATCGAAATCAAACTATCCCAAGGTGCAAAACCTGGCCATGGTGGCATTTTACCTGCAGAGAAAAACACTCCTGAAATTGCCAAAATACGTGACGTTGAACCTTACACCCGCGTTGACTCACCCCCCACACATAGCGCCTTTTCTACGCCTATTGAATTAACGCAGTTTATTGGCCAGTTAAGAGTGTTATCTAAAGGAAAACCAATAGGGTTTAAACTCTCTATTGGCCGAATGAGTGAGTTTATGGGGGTCTGTAAAGCCATGGTGGCGACGGGCATAAAACCCGATTTCATTACCGTAGATGGCGGGGAAGGTGGAACAGGCGCAGCCCCCTTAGAATTTAATAATTCTGTTGGCATGCCACTCAGAGATGCGCTTGCCTTTGTCAGCGATTGTTTAATCGGTTTTGGTCTGCGCGATGATATTAAGATTATTGCCAGCGGCAAGATTTTTACAGGCTTCCATATAGTGAAAAATTTAGCCTTGGGCGCCGATATTTGCAACAGTGCCAGAGGTATGATGTTAGCATTAGGCTGCATCCAATCACTTGAATGCAACACTAACAAATGCCCGGTAGGCGTTACGACACAAAATCCTGCTTTATCAAAAGGTATCGTCGTGACAGAGAAGTCCGAACGGGTGCTTCACTTTCAGAAAGAAACAGTTAGAGCGGCAATGGAATTAATCGCATCTGCTGGTATGAATTATCCTTCCCAATTAAACAGAACACATATTTTAAGACGTGTCAGCCAATCCGAAATCAAACGTTATGACCAAGTGTTTCCGTACCCTACAGCAAACTGTTTCTTAAGTGCCCAATACCCGAAACAATATGCGCCAGCCTTAATGGAATCCTCTGCTGACTCCTTCTCTCCATTAACATGTTATGCCCACTATGAAACAGGGCTAATTGAGTTAATCACGGTAAACAAATAAATAATCAACCAAGTATCTGTAACAGGTAATTACCCATGAAAGCATCCGATTTATTTGTGAAGGCCTTAGAAGAAGAAGGCGTCGAATATATTTTTGGTATTCCGGGAGAAGAAAATCTCGACCTTCTTAATTCACTCATCAACTCAAACATTCAACTTGTGCTTACCCGGCATGAACAAGCCGCGGGATTTATGGCCGCCACCTATGGTCGATTGACTGGCAAAGCAGGTGTGTGCATGTCAACCTTAGGGCCCGGAGCAACAAACTTAGTGACAGCCGCAGCATACGCACAACTGGGCGCCATGCCCATGCTGATGATTACGGGGCAGAAACCCATAAAGAGAAGCAAACAAGGGCAATTCCAGATTATTGATGTCGTTGACTTGATGCGACCATTAACCAAGTTCACCCATCAATTAATGGGTGCAGGCACAATCCCGTCGAAAATCCGAGAAGCTTTCCGCTTAGCCCAAGACGAAAGACCTGGCGCAACACATATAGAGTTACCTGAAGATATTGCCACTGAAGAGACCTCGGCCCCCATCATCAAAAAAAGCCACTATCGTCGTGCTGTTGCCAATGAAGAGTCGCTAGCATTAGCCGTTGAGATGATTCAAAAAGCAACACACCCGCTCATTATGGTTGGTGCCGGCGCCAACCGAAAAAAAACCTGCAAGTCTTTATGTCAGCTAATCGCCAGCTCAGGCATTCCATTTTTCAGTACCCAAATGGGGAAAGGAGTGATCGACGAACGACATCCATTATTTTTGGGTAATGCGACCATCTCCGAAAATGACTTTATCCATAGAGCCATAGATTCTTCTGACCTGATTATTAATATTGGTCATGATGTGGTTGAAAAACCCCCCTTTTTTATGGGTCGAGACTCTCTTAAAGTCATCCATATCAACTATATTACCGCATCAATCGATTCCGTTTATTACCCCCAACTCGGGGTAATTGGAGATATTGCCGACAGTGTTAAAAAAATTGCAAACTCAATTAAACAGCAAACACATTGGGATTTCTCATACTTTTTAAACGTAAAAAAACATGTAGATGAGCACATATCAGAAGGGGCTGACGACTCACGCTTTCCACTTTACCCGCAACGAATCGTCGCCGATGTCAGAAAAGCGATGCCCTCTAACGGTATTATTTGTCTCGATAATGGCGTTTATAAAATATGGTTTGCACGTAATTACCTTGCTCATCAATCTAACACCGTATTACTCGATAATGCTTTAGCCAGCATGGGAGCGGGCCTTCCTTCTGCGATGGCTGCAAGCCTGATTTACCCGAATAAAAAAGTGATGGCTATTTGTGGAGACGGCGGCTTTATGATGAATTCTCAGGAGCTAGAAACAGCCGTCAGACTGAAGCTAAATCTTGTCGTCCTTATTTTAAGAGATAACGCCTACGGAATGATAAAGTGGAAACAAGCCAACATGGGGTTCAATAATTTTGGCCTCGATTACGGCAACCCAGACTTTGTTAAATATGCAGAAAGTTATGGCGCTATCGGGCACAGAGTAGAAAGCAGTCATCACTTATCAGAATTACTTAATCACTGCTTGAACGCACCCGGTGTTCACCTCATTGATGCGCCGGTAGATTATTCAGAAAACGACAGGATTTTAAACCACGAAATAAAAGAGCGCAGCAAAGAATTAGCATAAGGTGTTTGAAAGATAAAGCCATGCTAAAAATACGACAAAGGAGAAAAAATGAGTATTGGGGTCGGCACAAATGATAATGTTAATAATTCTCACTTTTCACCGACCCTATTATTTTCTTTTTTAGACCCTATTATTCCCTCTATTATTCCTAAAATCCGCGCCATAATTCAATTCCTCTAAGCCCCCCTTACCCAGCACAACAGGACAGTTCTTTAATGTCCTTGCTAAACGTTTGCGCACACAACTTTATACCTTCTACCATCGTCAAATAAGGGAATAGCTGATCAGCTAAATCAGTGACGGTCATCTGGTTACGAATAGCCAAGGCTGCACTTTGAATCAGTTCGCCGCCTTCGTGAGCCAGAATCTGCGCACCAATTAAGCGGCCACTGTTTTTTTCTACGACAAGTTTGATAAAGCCATCGGTTTCAAAGTTGGCAAGCGCTCGTGGCACGTTTTCCATATCTAAAGTGCGGCTATTGGTGTCAATGCCTTGCTCTCTGGCCTGCGCTTCAGTCAATCCGACGGTCGCCACCTGAGGGTCCGTAAAGATAACGGCTGGCATGGACGACAAATCTAGCCTAGCATCGCCTCCGGTCATATTAATTCCAGCACGGCTACCCGCTGCAGCGGCAACATAAACAAATTGCGGCATATTTGAACAATCGCCTGCGGCATAAATATTAGAAACGGAAGTTTCCATTTTATCATTTACAATAATGGCACCGGTGCGATCCGTTTTAACATCAATTGACTCAAGATTAAGTCTCGCTGTATTAGCCTGACGACCGGTGCAAATTAGCAGCTTGTCACTTTGAATCGAACCTTCATTTGTCGTTAAAGTAAATTTCTGACCGTCATGGGATACTTCATTTGCTTGGGTGTTGGTTAGTACACGAAGCCCTTCTTTCTCGAAACATTGCTGCAATTTTTCTCCCAATAGCGGATCTTCTGAATACAACAAGCTGTGCCGTGCCAGCACCGAAACCTCTGAGCCTAATCGACGATAGGCTTGCGCTATTTCCAAAGCGATAACAGAAGAGCCTATCACCACAAGATGTTTGGGCAATTCCTTGGAAAATAGTGCTTCCGTTGATGTCCAATAAGGCGTGTCTACGAGACCTTTAATCGGTGGAATCATCGGCACTGAACCTGTGGCTATCAAGAATTTGTCAGCTTGAATTTTAAATTCAGTGCCATCAGACTGACGCAAAATTAAGGTGCTCGCATCTTTAAATCGGGCATACCCTTTAACCAAACTCAGTGCAGGGTTCGTATCAAGAATATTCTGATATTTAGCTGCGCGTAATTCTTCAACGCGTGCGGTTTGCTGTTCAGCCAACAATGATCGACTTAGCTTAGGTTCATGGTTCTCAATGCCAAAAAAGGGATTTTGTCTTTGTTGCTGTGCTAATTGAGCGGCCCGGATTAGAATTTTTGAGGGAACGCATCCAACATTAACACAGCAGCCACCAATGACGTCTGCTCCTTCGATCATTGTAACTTTGGCACCGCCTTCTGCTGCCTTGATAGCACAGGCAAATGCACCGGAACCGGTACCAATTACAATTACATGCTGTTTATCGTTGGGATTAGCCGAGCTATTAATATCTATCACAAGCGCACCAATAGCCGCAATGATGCCGCCAATAACAGGTGAATTTGATATTTCCTCTGACATAAAATGTTCCTCTATCATTAGTTGATAAAGAAAGCATGAATTACGTACTAAAGTACGGAGTCAAGAAACTTTATTTAACTAGGATTGCAGTGAATCAATAATGGGGCACTGGTTGTCATCATCATTGATGCGACATTGTATTAACAGTTCATTAAGTGCTTTTTCAAGGCGATGTAAGTCTGCCATTTTTTTCTTAACAGCAGCTAATTTTTGTTCAGCCAACCCTAATACCTGACCGCAAGGACGGTCATTTAAACTCAGAAGGTTATCTATTTCATTCAGAGTAAAACCCAGATCCTGAGCGCGTTTTATAAAGCGTATTCGGCTTACTGTATCGACGGGGTATTGCCGATAACCAATTTCAGGCTTAGGGGGTTGGGAAATTAAGCCTCGACGCTCATAGAAACGCACAGTTTCAACATTGATACCAAGTGTTTTAGCCACTTTACTAATTGTGAGCGCCATATGTTATGCCTGTGGCTATTTTTTAATACTCGACGGATAACCTGCATTGGTCGTTGCTTCAATCAAACGAGCTGCAGACACTTTTTCATCATCAAATGTGACAACTGCAGATTTTGTATCAAGACTTGCATCAGCGTCAATCACCCCGTCTACATTTTTCAAAGCCCGTTTGACAGTGAAAGGACAGGCGGAACAATTCATTGTCGGTACATCTAACGTGATAGTTTGTGACTCCGCAAAAGCGGTTAGGCTTGTAAGCATTATTAAGAACAAAAAAGTAATTTTTTTCATCATTTTCTCCTTTTATCAAGTTTTTAAGCGAACAATATAATCCAATAGTTACTGGTTACTAAGGCAAGCGCTATGAGGGCGGTTATCCAGTAAATAATTTGACGTTTCTTGCGTGCTTTAGGAATTGCACACACGGTACCCGGTTCACACGCATCAATCGGGCGATATACTTTCCAGCCAGCCCAAACGAATAAGACGACAACAGCAATAATAAAAAAGGGCCGATATGGTTCAAAAAGTGTTAGATTCCCAATCCAAGAACCACTCACACCTAATAACAATAGAACGAATGGGCCAGCACAACAAAGCCCTGCCCCTACAGCTGCGATTAAGCCTCCAATGATAGGAAAATTATGTTCTTTATCTGACAAAATGTATTCCTCGTAGTTAAGCTAACGTCATACTAATACGACTATAGATATATTTATAAAATTGCAAATAATGCCTCACTCACATACCTCTACCGTTTTTGGGAAATTCACCAGGCAACACCGCCCCGATGGGTTTCTTATATCGCACGCACAATTTTTTGCTTTAGTTTGAGCACTTACAAATTCTTTACTGGCGCTACTGCCTGTGGTCGTTAATTCGTCAATAACCTGTTTCGCTGTTACATCAAAGCAATAGCATATTGTTCTCATTGAGTTCGTTGTTTTCTGCCCAACAGACTCCCTGACTTGCTTTTGTGTAAAAACAAGATCATTACTCGAAAAGTAAATGACGGGGCATTCAGAACTCTCGCAGAAATAGAATGCTTGATCTTTAAGGTTTTGGTTGTCCGGGTGAACAACATGATGAAGAACAGTCTGATATGACACTAGACGCTGACTCTTCCCACACTGAGGACAGTTTGCCTTTTTTGCGACTTCAGACTTGGATTTTGAACTACAACAAGAACTCATCATTAACCACCTATTAACCTAGCTATTTTATTCATGCATCTATCAATATTTTATTCATGCATCTATCAATGTAGATATGAATCATAAAGTACGTACCATGGTACGCAGTCAAGCAAATAACAACATATCCTTCATAGCTATATACCCGATCACTGAAAAAAATGGACTAACAGGGTTGGTAACAGATGAGAATCTTTAACGCATTGAACAAAAAATTCACTCTCCACCTTATTCTGATTGCTCGAAAACAAAAAAAGGAAGGAAGGCAGCCTGCAACTATATCGATTAATTTTGATATAGAATTGCTATATCAAAATTAATTGATATACTTCCGATATGTCAACTATATCGATTATCAAACAAGCTCCTCATGATGAGCCTCTTAACTCGGATGAGATTAATCACTTCAGTCAAGTTTTGAAGGCTTGCGCTGACCCTTTGCGTGTTCAAATTTTAAAAGTACTCAATAACGATACCTTTGGCGTACTTGAACTCACTCAGATATTTGAAACAAAACAGTCAGGCATGAGTCATCACCTTAAAGTGCTGAGCCAATCGGGTCTGGTAGAAGCCCAAAGGGAAGGCAATGCCATTTTTTACCGAAGACCTTTAAATCTAAGTGAAGATCAGGACTCGGAAGCGATTATTCAAATATTAGCGCTAATTGATCGATTCGAGCTAAATACTGACATCCTACAAAAAATGTCCGACATTCACACGCAACGCGCTGGCCAGTCTGAATTATTTTTCACCCGAAATGCGGATAGATTCAAAGCCCAGCAGGAACTTATCTCGGAACACTCACAATACGCAGAGGCCAGTTTTGAGCTTTTGTGCCAGTCCTTTGACGGTGAGTCCACAAAAAATAAACGCGTTATGGAAGTTGGCCCCGGTGAAGGCTTATTTTTACCCTTGCTCAGTAACAAGTTTGCATCCGTCGTTGCCCTGGATAACTCGGAAGGCATGCTCAAAAAAGCCCAAAAAGAAGTCATTCGGCAGGCTTTAGATAATGTCGACTTCATCTTGGGCGATAGCCAGTTCTTCAGAACATTACAAGAGAATGGTCAGGCTCAAAAAGTAGATGCCGTGGTCATGAATATGGTTTTACACCACATCCCAACACCCGCCAAAGTATTCAATGATATTAGCCATTTTTTAAATAATGAAGGCGTGCTGGTTATTTGCGAACTGTCACATCATCATCAGGAATGGACCAAAGAAAACTGCGGCGATATATGGCTGGGTTTTGAAACTGAAGAATTAACCAAGTGGGCCAACCAGGCCGGTTTTAAAGCAGATAAAACAGTATTTATTGGGCTACGTAACGGCTTTCAAATTCAAGTACGCAGGTTTATTAAAACTATCAATTAACATGGACATAAACTATGAGCGAATATTCTTTATTTACCTCTGAATCGGTCTCTGAAGGCCATCCAGATAAAATGGCTGATCAAATCTCTGATGCCATCGTCGATGCGATCATCAAAGATGACCCTAATGCACGTATTGCTGTTGAAACCATGGTTAAAACAGGCATGGCGATCGTGGCGGGTGAAGTCAGAACAAGTACCTACGTCGATTTAGAAGACTTAATTCGCGATGTAATTCTAGATATTGGTTACAACTCGTCAGATGTCGGTTTCGACGGTGCATCATGTGCCGTATTGAATGCCATTGGTAAACAGTCTTCAGATATCGCCATGGGGGTTGATGAAGCGACAGATAAAGACCTAGGTGCTGGCGATCAAGGCCTGATGTTTGGTTATGCAAGCAATGAAACAGATGTTCTGATGCCTGCACCTATTTATTATGCTCATCGTTTAGTCGAACTCCAAGCAAAATTACGCAAGAACGGTAGCATGCCATGGTTAAGACCCGATGCGAAAAGCCAGGTAACACTGCGTTATGAACACGGTAAACCTGTCGCCATAGATGCAGTTGTTTTATCGACTCAACATAACCCTGAGATCAAGCTGGATGCACTTCGCGAAGCCGTATTAGAAGAAATAATCAAACCTGTTCTGCCTGCTGAATGGCTGCATAGTGATACCCTTTTTCACATCAACCCAACCGGCAACTTTGTAATTGGTGGCCCTGTAGGCGATTGTGGCCTAACGGGCCGTAAGATTATTGTGGATACCTACGGTGGTATGGCAAGACACGGCGGTGGTGCCTTCTCTGGAAAAGATCCTTCAAAGGTTGATCGTTCTGCAGCTTATGCCGGCCGTTATGTGGCTAAAAATATTGTGGCGGCGGGTCTAGCCGACCGTTGTGAAATTCAGGTTTCTTATGCCATTGGCGTTGCTCAGCCGACATCAATCGCCATCAACACTTTTGGCTCAAACAATGTTGCTGAAAGCAAAATTGAAGAATTGGTGCGTAAACATTTCGATCTACGCCCGCAAGGTATTATCGACATGCTAGACCTTCGTCGCCCTATCTACCGTGATACAGCTGCATATGGTCACTTTGGTCGTGAGGAGCCTAATTTTACTTGGGAAAAAACAGATAAAGCAAATGCCCTAAAAGCTGAGGCGGGTCTTTAGTTAACTGGCAAATATAACGTTTTATCTGTAAACCTATACTTTATGCAAATACAGGTGAGACAACTTTTTATGCAAAAATCAGTCACACGATTTTGTTCAAACATTTTTGATCAAACACAGAGGAATCACCCATGAGTTTCACCGATTACAAAGTAGCAGACATTAAACTGGCAGATTGGGGTCGAAAAGAAATAGATATTGCTGAAGGTGAAATGCCTGCTTTAATGGCACTTCGTCGTAAATATAAAGAAAGCCAACCGCTAGCTGGCGCGAAGATCATGGGCTGTATCCACATGACGATTCAAACTGCGGTTCTGATCGAAACCTTAATTGATTTAGGCGCTGATGTTCGCTGGTCTTCGTGTAATATTTTCTCCACCCAAGACCATGCAGCCGCGGCCATTGCTGCGGCGAATATTCCGGTATTTGCCTGGAAAGGTGAAACAGATGAAGAATTTTTATGGTGTATTGAGCAAACTATTCTTGCTGAAACAGGTAGTGATAAAATATGGGATGCCAACATAATTTTAGATGATGGTGGCGATCTAACAGAAATGGTACATAACAAATACCCAGAGATGCTCGATAAAATTCATGGCATTTCAGAAGAAACCACGACAGGTGTTCACAGATTACTAGATATGTTTTCAAAAGGTGAACTAAAAGTCCCTGCCATTAACGTCAACGATGCGGTGACAAAATCCAAGAATGATAACAAGTACGGCTGTCGTCATAGTCTAAATGATGCCATCAAACGCGGTACTGATCACTTATTAGCAGGTAAAAAAGCGCTCGTTATTGGTTATGGGGATGTCGGTAAAGGTTCTGCTGCTTCACTTCGTCAAGAAGGTATGATTGTTAAAGTGACTGAAGTTGACCCAATTTGTGCAATGCAAGCCTGCATGGATGGCTTTGAAGTGGTTTCGCCTTACATCAACGGCATTAACACACGCAGCCTTGCTGGCATCAACACGCTATTAATGTCCACAACTGACCTTATTGTGACCACCACAGGCAATATTGATGTCTGTGATGAGTTTATGTTGCAGACCCTAAAATCGGGTGCTGTTGTGTGCAATATTGGTCACTTTGATAGTGAAATTAATACGGCTTACATGCGTAAGAACTGGGAATGGGATGAAGTTAAACCACAGGTTCATAAGATTTATCGTAACAAATCAACGAATGATCATTTGATTTTATTATCAGAAGGCCGCTTGGTAAATTTAGGTAACGCGACGGGCCACCCTTCACGTATTATGGATGGCTCGTTTGCAAACCAGGTATTAGCACAAATTTATTTATATGAGCGTAAGTTTGCAAACTTACTTGAAGGCGAAAAGAAAGACAGTCTCTATGTCAAAATACTGCCTAAAAAGTTAGATGAAGAAGTTGCTCGCGATATGGTTGAAGGGTTTTCCGGTGTCATGACTCAAATGACAACAGAGCAGGCAAAGTATATCAACGTACCGGTTGAAGGCCCTTATAAACCAGAAGCTTATAAGTACTAAGTTACTTTGTAGTTCAGAATGATTCTGCTCGCAATCTTCAACCACTCTGTAGGGGCAGACCCACGTGTCTGCCCTAATCTATGTGCCGCATATGTCGCCATCGGAGTTGGACAATAAGTAGCATCAAGGGCGCACACGCAGGTGCGCCCCTACAGGTAATAGACGATAAATACACGCCTGCGTGAAGACTAAATGGACAGCCAAATGAATAGCCAAAAACAATTCAAACCTCGTTATAGCTTTGAATTTTTTCCTCCTAAAACACCAGCGGGAATGGAAAAGCTTCAAATAGTTCGTGATGAACTCGCAAGACGCAAACCAGACTTTTTTTCAGTCACTTATGGCGCGGGTGGTTCAACCCAAGAAAGAACCATAGATACCGTTTTAAAACTCCAAGATCAGGGAATTTCAACGGCACCTCATTTGTCGTGTGTTGGCTCAACCCTTGAAAACATGAAGTCACTGTTAGACTTATATCTTGAAAATGGTGTTAATCGCATTGTTGCCCTGCGCGGTGATTTACCCTCTGGCATGGGTTCGACTGGCGAACTGCGGTATGCCAATGAGCTTGTTGAGTTTATTCGTAAGCATAGTGGCGACCATTTTAATATAGAAGTTGCGGCTTACCCTGAGTTTCATCCGCAAGCCTCTTCAGCGGAAGCTGATCTTTTGAACTTCAAGAAAAAGGTTGATGCCGGAGCGAATAGCGCGATTACCCAGTATTTTTATAATGCCGACGCTTACTTTTATTTTGTTGAACGCGCAGAAAAAATGGGCGTTCATATTCCTATCGTACCCGGCATTATGCCGATCACGAACTACAGCAGTTTGGTTCGATTTAGTGATATGTGTGGCGCTGAAATCCCACGCTGGATTAAAAAGCAGCTAGAAGCGTATGCCGATGATACTGCAAGCATCAAGGCTTTTGGTGAGCAAGTAGTGACGCAAATGTGCGAGCGCTTACTATCAGCAGGCGCACCGGGTTTACACTTTTATACACTTAATCAGGCTGAACCCAATCTTAAGGTTTGGGATAATTTGGGACTTAGTGACGAAGAACAGATTCGTTTCTAGGTTTTGATTGGCTAAACTCCCTGAGCTACCCGCACTGAGTGCACCGGAGGGACGAAGAACCTGCGTGTTCACCCTGGGAAATACATGAAAATACAGGGCAGACACACCGGTCTGCCCCTACAGCAGTTCATGAGCGCAATGCTTTTTAGGGTTAACTCTCAACAAACGCCCGTTCAATCACATAATGGCCCGCGTTACCATGACGCGCTTCATTAAAACCCTTGGCATTCAGAATTTCGCAGGTATCTTTCAACATGCTGGGGCTTCCACAAATCATGAAACGGTCATGTTCAAGGCTTAAGTCTGGCAAGCCTATGCTTTGTGTTAACTTTCCCGTTTCCAAGGCATCTGTAATTCGCCCCTGAGTCTCAAATTCATCACGCGTGACCGTTGGATAATAAATTAATTTATCTCTAATCAGCTCACCAAAATATTCATTTTGAGGCAACTCATGCTTAATGATATCTTTATATGCCAGCTCTGATGTAAAGCGAGTGCCATGTGTTAAAATCACCTTATCAAATTGCTCATAGGTTTCAGGATCTTTGATGATACTCATAAACGGTGCTAAACCAGTGCCCGTTGAAATTAAATATAAATTTTTACCTGGCAGTAAGTTATCTAGTACCAAGGTACCTGTCGGCTTTTTGCTGAGTAATATTTGATCGCCTATCTGTATTTTTTGCAGTTTTGAGGTGAGCGGGCCATCTTGAACTTTGATACTGAAAAACTCTAATTCTTCTTCATAATTTGCACTGGCAATACTATAAGCACGCATAAGCGGCTTACCTTCATGCTCTAACCCCATCATAATGAAGTGGCCATTTTTAAAACGAAATGAAGGGTCGCGACTCGTCGTAAAACTAAACAAAGTATCATTCCAGTGTTTTACACTCGTCACCGTTTCTTTCATAAAACCAGCCATAAAAATTCCTCAGTCAGTAGCGTTAAATAGTCGTTATCAAATAACTTGAGGATAAGTGTACGTAGCGGTAGTATATCTGTAAAACAAATAAAACCTATTTACTTAATCGGCTTAATCGATATGAAGTTTTCTCTTAAACAAATAGAAGTCTTTCTGGAAACATCCCACACATTGAACATTACCCGGGCAGCAGAACGACTCTCTATGTCGCAATCTGCGGCCAGTGAATCATTGAAGTCACTAGAAAACCAGTTCGACATTCAACTATTTGATCGTGTCGGAAAAAAGCTACAACTCAATGATTTTGGTAAAATCATCCGAAAACAAGCTGAATCATTTTTAGATCAAGCGACAGCGTTAGAACAAGCACTCTCGAAGCATGAACAAGTCGGTGAGCTCAAAATAGGCGCGACGTTATCGATAGGAAACTATCTTGCCATACACATATTATCTGAATTCAAGCAACTGTATCCGCAGGCCAATGCGCTTCTCGAAGTGGCTAATACCACAAAAATAAGCGAGAAAGTGGCTAATTTTGAACTGGATATTGGTCTTATAGAAGGTGAAATAACCCACTCAGAGCTTAATGTCATGCCTTGGCGAGAAGATGAGCTAGTCGTATTTTGCGCTCCTGATCACCCCTTCGCCAAACAAGAGACATTAGCAGATTACGATTTGATCAATGCCCAATGGATATTAAGGGAATCTGGCTCTGGCACCCGTCAGGCATTTGATTTTGCCATGCATGGCATTTTGAGCCAGTTAAAGGTAGAACTAGAGCTACAACACACTGAAGCCATAAAGCGAGCGGTCGAATCAGGTATGGGCGTTGGCTGCCTTTCAAGAATAACCCTCGAAGATGCATTTAAACGAAGAAGTTTAATGCCACTAAACATTCCGCACAGGAACTTTCATCGACAGTTTTATCTGATTATGCATAAGAATAAATATCGCAGCACCGGCATACAAAACTGGATAGACCTATGTTTAAAACAAGTGGATTAATCATCTTTTTAAAAAACAAACCATATTTTAAAATATGCGAGCTAAAATAGAAGTCTGTACTTAAATAAAATAAAAAAACTTTCTTGAGTTTGGTGGGTATTCAAGGCATTTTATAGCGCTGGAATGTCGAACAGATCCAAGCAAGTAATAAAGTCGTGTTTAGTTAGACTAAAAATCCAGTCAGGCAATTTAATGAGGACAAGCACAATATGTCAATCCTATGGATGATGCTATTTCCAATTCTGGGTATTTTTATACCTCTTATGTGTCAGTCCATGAATCGTAATTTATGTGCTGCCTTTACTGCCGTCTGCCCTGCTCTTGCTTTTATCATACTCTGCTCTTTTACGTCTGAAGTATTCAACAATCAGGATGTCAGTTTTTACACTGAATGGATTCCCGTACTAGGCTTGTCTTTGTCTTTTCACCTTGATGGCCTTGCTTACCTTTTTTCACTCTTAATACTTGGCATTGGTTTACTCATTATCTTATATGCTCGCTATTATCTTTCTGAGAAAGATAACATGGGCAAGTTTTATTGTTTCTTAATCATGTTTATGGTCGCCATGCTTGGGATCGTTCTATCCAACAACCTTATTCAACTCTGGCTATTTTGGGAACTCACCAGTATAAGCTCTTTCCTGCTTATCAGTTTCTGGTCACATAAAACCGAGGCAAGAAAAGGTGCCCGAATGGCGCTAACAGTAACGGGAGCCGGTGGCTTAGCTTTATTAGGTGCATTACTACTTATTGCACACATCACTGGGACTTATGAATTAAACGAAGTACTCCAAAAAGCTGATTTAATTCATTCAAGTGACCTTTATGTTCCCACACTTATATTATTTTTATTAGGTGCTTTCACAAAATCGGCTCAATTCCCTTTCCATTTTTGGCTACCACACGCCATGTCTGCCCCTACACCGGTTAGTGCTTATCTTCACAGTGCCACCATGGTAAAAGCCGGTGTCTTTTTAATGGCGCGCTTTTACCCTGTGATGGCGGGTACAGAATACTGGTTTATTATTGTTTCGATGACCGGTATCGTCACCATGTTAATTGGTGCTTATGTCGCACTCTTTAAACATGACCTAAAGGGCTTACTGGCTTATTCAACAATCAGCCATCTCGGCCTTATTACATTGTTGTTCGGTCTAGATACCCAATTGGCTGCCATTGCTGGTGTCTTTCACATTATTAATCATGCTGTTTTTAAAGCTTCATTATTTATGGCTGCTGGCATTATCGACCATGAATCCGGCACGCGAGACATGCGTAAACTCAATGGTTTATGGAAATATATGCCCTATACCGCCACACTTGCTATGGTTGCGGCATCTTCAATGGCAGGCGTGCCTTTACTGAATGGCTTTTTATCCAAAGAAATGCTCTTTGCTGAAACCTTAAGCCAAGATACTTTAGGCGCTTTATCCTGGTTTATTCCGTTGTTATCAACCATTGCAGGTATGCTGGCCGTCGCATATTCACTTCGTTTTATTCATGATGTATTTTTCAATGGTGAGCCTATTGATTTACCGAGAACTCCTCATGAGCCGCCTCGCTATATGAGAGTGCCGGTAGAAATCCTTGTGGTTGTCTGTATTTTAATTGGTTTGTTTCCACAATTTATTGTCGGTGACTTACTCAATGCTGCCTCTTTTGCCGTGCTTCAAGCACCACCTCCCGTATTCAATTTAGCCATTTGGCATGGTTTTAACTTCCCTTTACTCATGAGCTCTATCGCTATTATTGGCGGTGCTATCATTTATTTTAAACGAGAGGCCTTATTTGAGTTTAAAGGACAGTTCCTCTCTGAAGACGCTAAATATGTATTTGAATCACGTATTCAGTGGTTAGTCAGTAAAGCAAGCCAAGTGCATCGTTTTATCGATAATAACTCCTTACAACGATACGTTTTATGTCTCATTGGCTTTGCTTTGATTCTACTGGCCAGCCCACTTCTAGAGTTAATTCATGCTGGAGGCAACAAACCCCAATTGCCACTCAGCTGGTTAGCCAGTTTTTGCGCAGGTATCTTGATCATCAGTACTATTTTAACCGTCATCTGGAGCCACCATAGATTGAAGTCTTTGTTGGCCTTATCTGTAGTGGGTTTAATTGTCTCGATTACCTTTGCTTATTTCTCGGCACCTGACCTTGCCTTGACCCAGTTATCTGTTGAGGTTGCAACTATCATTCTATTTTTATTAGCCTTGTTTTTTCTTCCTCAAACAAGCCCTGTGATCGATAGCCCACTGTCAACAATCGTTAGAGACCTTGTGATCGCAACCTTATTTGGCAGCGTTATTGGCACCATTTGTTATGCCTTACTGACAAGACCCTTATCAAGCATTTCAGACTTTTTCCTGGAAAACAGCTTACCCGGTGGCGGTGGCACCAATGTGGTGAATGTTATCTTGGTCGACTTCCGAGGGTTTGACACACTTGGCGAGATTACAGTCTTGGGTATCGCGGCACTGGGCATTTTTAAATTACTGGCGAAGATTCCTCTTTATCTCCCCAATGCAGACTATAAAGGCCGATTGTGGGCCACCGACAAACACCCCGTTTTGCTCGCACTCTTGTCTCAAAGCTTACTTCCACTAGCACTATTGGTGTCTGCCTTTATTTTCATACGCGGGCATAACATGCCTGGCGGTGGGTTCATTGCCGGTTTAGTGACTGCCGTCGCCTTCCTTCAACAATATATTGCACATGGCGTCGACTGGATGAAGCAACGCTTAAGGATTAACTATCAACTACTCATCGCATCAGGTTTACTTATCTCAACAATGACAGGTATAGGCAGCTTTATGTTTGACCGACCCTTTATGACGACATGGTTTGATTATTTCCATCTGCCATGGATAGGCAAATTTGAATTAGCCAGTGCGATGATATTTGACCTAGGTGTCTATTTGACGGTTGTCGGCGCGACACTTCTTATCTTGGCGAATTTAGGAAAGCTCACCACAAGCGAGCGCCCTATGGAGAATAAATAATGGAACTGACTTATGCCATTTGCGTTGGTGTGCTAAGTACAGCAGGGGTATTTTTAATGCTAAGGGCACAGACATTCCCTGTCATCCTGGGGTTGACGCTTTTATCTTATGCGGTAAATTTATTTTTGTTTGCCAGTGGTCGACTGGTAATCAATTCAGCCGCCATACTCAAAACATCAGAAGACTATGCCGACCCTTTACCGCAAGCACTCGTTTTAACAGCTATCGTCATTGGTTTTGCTATGACGGCTTTTGCGCTGATTCTCGCAATGCGTGCCCGTGCTGACTTATCGAATGACCAAGTAGATGGTGAAGAGCTTGCAAAGTTCAAACCCGAAAAGCACCATAAACATAACAAGGAGCAAGTGTAGATGCTAAATCACTTGCCAGTCTACCCAGTATTAATACCACTTTTAGCAGGCATATTTTTACTATTTCCGTTTATCAGCACAAACGCCCGTCGTATTCGACTCGCGAGTTTTCTTTTTAGCGCCTTATTGCTGATAACAACACTAAAGTTATTTTTAACTGTACAGGCAGAAGGTGTATTTATTTATGCCTTGGGTAACTGGCAAGCACCTTATGGCATCACTTTATATGTCGATACCTTTTCGAGTCTTTTATGCCTGTTAACAGCATTCTTATTAGTATGCGTTCAGCTGTATTCTTTTGGCGGTGAAGATACCCAGGGGGAATATTATCACCCCTTATTAATGTTTCAGGCGATGGGTATCATTGGCGCCTTTCTGACGGGTGATATTTTTAATCTATTCGTGTTCTTCGAAATACTTCTCATTGCTTCATACGCCTTGGTTATTCATGGCGGAGGAAAGCAAAAAACCCATGCAAACTTGCATTATGTCATCCTGAATTTAGCCGGCTCAGCTCTCTTCCTATTTGCTCTAGGAATACTCTATGGCACCTTTGGCAGTTTAAACATGGTCGACATGCAAAACAAAGCGGCCTTGTTAAGCCAAGATCAAAGTATATTAGCCAAAGCAGGTGGCTTATTATTAATCACAGTATTTGGTTTAAAATCTGCTTTATTACCTCTGCACTTCTGGCTAACACGCACTTATGCCGCATCACCTGCCTCTGTAGCAGCACTGTTTGCAATTATGACCAAAGTAGGTATTTATAGCTTTTGGCGTGTCCACAGTGGTGTCTTTGGCGAAAATGCCGGCAGTCTCGCTAATATTGCTCAAGTATGGATTACTCCTCTTGCCTGGCTAACCGTTGTCGCAGGCACAATTGCAGTTCTGTCTAGCCAGAGCTTAAGAACGCTTACCGCCAATCTGGTCATTGTTTCAGTAGGTAGTTTGCTTTTAATGGTGTCCATTAATACAGAGTTAGCCGCGACGGCTGGCATCTATTATTTAATACATAGTACATTGGCTTGTGCGATGATGTTTTTAATTGCAGACTTAATTATCAAACAACGCGGTAAAGCAGAGGATCGTTTCGTTATTTCCCGCCCTGTATCACAGGCACGCTTATTGAGCCTACTCTATTTCTTTGCCGCACTTGCATTAATAGGCATGCCACCATTATCAGGTTTTATTGGTAAAGCTTTTATGTTGAAAGCAGCTTTAGAAGCCTCAAACGCTGCATGGATATGGCCGCCTATATTAATATCCAGTTTAGCGGCAATGATCATTCTTTCACGCGCAGGCAGTTCTATTTTCTGGCGAGCAAAAGGAGAAGCTTCCGCGCATGCACAAGCACACCCGTATCAACTAATCGCCATCACATTACTAGCTTGCGCATTAATATCAATGGTTGTACTGGGCGGCCCTTTCTCGGAAATAAGCTCACAAGCAGCTGAAGATATTTTTAATTTAGGTGATGTACTAACCTCTGCGGAGCATAATAATGTTTAGATACATATCTCCTTTACCAATGCACGCGCTGGTTCTTTGGGTCGTATGGCTGCTATTGAATGAATTTACGCCGGGCCATATCATCCTGGGTGCAATATTAGCTATTGCGATCACATGGTTCGTTTCACCTTTAAGCGACCCACACCCTGCCATCAAAAAACCGCTGTTAGCCTGTATTTATATTGCTAAAGTTCTCAAGGATATTGTGGTATCTAACTTTGTAGTCGCCAAACAAGTTCTTCAAGCTAATCATTTGTTGAAACCCGGCTTTATAGCACTGCCACTGGATATGAAAGAGCCTTTCCCGCTCGCCGTTCTTGCCAGCACCATCTCTTTGACACCCGGAACTGTGAGCATCGATTTTTCTGATGATATGAAAGTTCTCTATGTTCACGTGCTAAACCTGCACGATGAAAATAAGCTTATTACAGATATTAAAACACGCTATGAACAACCTCTGAAGGAGATTTTCGGATGTTAAATACCGTTTTATTTGGGGTGTCCATTATATTAGGCATCGCACTTTTACTGAATGGCTGGCGGCTATTGATTGGGCCATCAACCACAGACCGGATACTCGCCCTCGATACACTCTATATCAATTGCATTGCATTAATTGTATTGCTGGGTTTATATTTTAAAAGTACGCTTTACTTTGAAGCGGCATTGTTAATCGCTATGTTAGGTTTTGTGGGTACGGCTGCTCTTGCAAAGTATCTGCTTCGCGGCGATATTATCGAATAAAATGGAATAAAAATGACTCTTATTGTTGAATGGATTGCGATTGCATTACTTATTTTAGGTGCTTTGTTTATTTTGATAGGCGCGATTGGCCTAGTAAAATTACCCGATTTTTATACCCGCCTGCATGCACCGACCAAAGCATCAACCCTAGGTATTGGAGCAATTCTGATCGCCTCAATGTTGCTGCATATGGTGAACGAACGCGGCATCAATGTTCAAGAATTGGTTATTAGCTTATTCATGTTCATTACAGCGCCTGTATCAGCTTACATGATGGCTAAGGCCGCTATTCATAGAGATGTCCCGAGCATTGAGAAAACTCAAAACCCGCACTTTAGCCAAACCATTAAGCGCCAAAAAAATCATCCCGGGAAATAAAACCTAGCTATCAGGTAATTGCAAAACTCTGGAAATGAGCGAATTTCTTAGCTAAACAGCGCTAAAAAATAGAGTGTCTGGCCCTCATTTGTTAAAATGAGCAGCAACTAAACAGCAATAAAACCAAGCACTCGGGCCAGATTTTAATGTCAAGTTTATGGATGCCCTTTATTTACTACTCTAACATCCTTTATTTACTAACAGGAGGCTGAATGTCGGATCAAAGCGAATTCCCCAGCACAAGTCTGATCAATATTTGATCAGACTTGTGACGACAACGTGGAACTGCAGAATTTAGGTCATAATTTATTGGTGATTTTCCCGCCAGAATAATGTGCCATTCAAAACGATCACCGAGTCACCCGAGTCACTCAACTCTAAGTTATTAAAGGTAACGCTCTTTGTGCTCAGGTTCATATCAATACCACTACAACTATTACCACCCAAAATTGTGCCACAATCAATGCTAAATTGTGGCGCGCCTGAACCGAAAAAATTCAGTGTTACGTCAATAACCTGGGCATTAAACTCCCTTAAAGAAAACTGAAAAAAGCTACCTTCACCAAACCAAGTAGAATCACTCACCACGTCCACGGGGTCAAAAGTACTTCCTAGTAGCGCAACAGCAGCGCTGTCACCCGTTATGGTCAAACGGCCTAACCCACCATCTCCAGCAGGCAGGTCAATAGTAGCTAACGTATCTCGTAAATGCGCCTGAGCATCGGAAGCCGTTACTAAGGTTGTGCCACCAAGTACTGCGTCACTGATTGAATTAAATGCCGTTTCAAACGCCGCTTCAGATAATGAAAAATCCATTGACTGGTTAGCAAATGCCGTGTGCGTCGCGACGCTAATCTGAATCCCATTATCCAAATTTTCATCTTCATCCAATGATTGCAAAAAACGTGAAATATTGGTAACTTGCGGATTCATTTCATCGATGGCACTGGGCACTAAATCAACCGGTGTAATCGTTGCCGCCCCGGTGGCGCTTCCCAGCAAGATATCACCGATATAAAAACTAACCGTATCTCCAGGTTCATATTTAAAGGTGCCACTGGCATCGGTTGTTCCAGTTTTACCACTTGGTAACGTTTCATAACGTACACCTTGAGTCGCGCTATCGATTAGCTGGCCTTGTAGATCGAGATTGGGCTGTACTCCATCACCACTACCACCACCGCAAGCGGATATAAATAATATCGTTGTAACAATAAGTAGTTTTTTTAACATTTTGATTCTCCTTCTTTTGGTTTATTTAGCATAACGCTAAACATATGGGCGGCGAAGCGTAGCCGTCCCATGGTGTGAATGGTTATAAGACGAACCAATGAGCTTGATTAAAACGCGATGTATTGCGGCGAGCAGCCGTCACACCTAAAACCAAATAGAACGCCAGATTACCATTTTGTATTTGCCGATGATGGCCTTTTTAAACGAAGGGAGAACAGAACGACGAAGTTGAATTCTTCCCTGATATTTTTTTAAGACAACGCCTTATAACGCTGCCAGAAACGGCGAGGAGCGACAGCTACGATCCCAGCCCACGACCCCTTGTGGACGATGTTTGCTGGCATTACGGAGTCCGTGTTGAACGTTTGGTTATATGCTGCTATAGTTTTTGTACAATTTTAAGTACATGCACCTTTTGGAGTTATCATGGACGCTATAAGTTACACATCTGCTAGAGCAAACCTTTCAAGCACAATGGAAAAAGTTTGTAATGATCATACCCCAATAATAATAACCCGTAAACGTGAATCGCCAGTAGTAATGATGTCACTTGAAGACTACCAAGCGATGGAAGAAACAACATACTTACTGCGCTCCCCTGCGAACGCACGACAGCTTCTTGAATCGATCGCTGAACTTGAGTCTGGCAATGGTACAGAAAGAGAACTACTTGAATGAAAGTGACCTTCTCCTCTGCAACATGGGATCATTACCTTTACTGGCAGACAACAGATAAAAAAATCTTAAAACGCATTAACCTTTTAATTAAGGACATAAAACGAACGCCTTATGAAGGTATAGGTAAGCCTGAGCCTCTAAAACATGGGCTAGCCAGTTACTGGTCTCGACGAATCAATGATGAGCATAGGATCGTTTATAAATTTAACGAAGATACCATCCTGATCGCTCAACTGCGCTATCACTACATATAACGCCACCAGAAACGGCGAGGAGCGGTAGCGACGAGTCCAGCCCACATTTTTTTATGGGCGAGGTTTGCTGGCATGGTTAATTGCGCAAACCAGTGAACTCAAATCCTGCCACCAACTTGTTTAAACAAAGCCACCGTTTTAGCGTAACCGGTCAAACAGCTACATCTAGAATTTAACTCATTCAAAAATTATTCTCTTCGGGTAACTTTTACTCTGGAGGTAATTGCAAAGCTCTGGGAATGAGCGAACTTCTTATATAAATAGGAATTATTCGCATTTGATTAAATGCTCGGTCCCTAAATACCATAACTATCACCGAGTTTTGCAAATGGCTCTATCATCACGTTTTAATTCCCGCTATTTTTCTTCCATTACACCTTAAAAGTTTGATCTTTTCATTTACCAACACCTTTTCTGGCAAGCCAGAAATTGCCTGGATAGATCAGCACCAATAAACATGACAAATCTTATTGACAATCATTCTCATTTGTATTCTAATTCGTGCCATGTTTAACCTTTTACCTATTTGTCAATTGGAGTTATTATTTTCATGTTTAAACGAAGTATGCTCGCAACAGCGATAAGCCTTTCTCTCTCACCCACTTTTGTCTTTGCTGATGACACTAGCACCTTAGATAAAATGCTCATCATTGGTAGCGTCGATGACGTTCAGAACCTTGCTGGTTCGGGCGCCGTTATCGATAATGCCCAGATAAAAACCGAAGTAACCAGCGATATAAACCAAGTACTGAAAACTGTACCGGGTGTCTATATTCTCGAAGAAGAAGGTTCGGGACTCAGACCCAACATTGGTATTCGTGGTGCAACCAGTGAGCGCAGCCAGAATATCACCTTGCTTGAAGACGGCATCATGATGGCCCCGGCACCTTATTCCGCACCCTCCGCTTACTATTTCCCTACGATGCTAAGAATGGACAGCATTGAAGTGCTCAAAGGTGCGCCGCTACTGCGTTTTGGCCCTCAGACCACGGGCGGTATTATTAACCTGGTGTCTACACCAATGCCCGATTCAGCAAAAGGTTCACTCACTGCTACAACCGGAAATAATAGCTCTCGTGACCTACACGTCAATTATGGCAATAAAGTGGGCCAATGGTCTTGGTTGTTAGAAACTGTTCAGCGCGATAGTGCAGGCTTTAAAGAGATTGACCGTAGCAATCGTGATAGCGGTTATGATATTTCAGACTTTGTGATGAAACTAGGCTGGGAATCTTCTGAAGGCCCAAAGCAATCTTTACTTTTAAAAGCACAGCGTTCAATGGAAACCTCTAATGAAACTTACTTAGGTTTAACCGATGCTGACTTTAACGCCAACCCCGACAGGCGGTATGGTTTATCCAGCATTGATCAAATGGAAAATGACCACAGCAGCTTAAGCCTGCTCCACAAAATTGCATTGAACGATGATATAAGCCTGAGCACCACACTTTACCGGAATGAATTTTCCCGTGACTGGTTTAAACTTTCTAGTGGTGGCGACTACATTGATATTATTGGCGGCGGTAACTACATTGACCGTGCCAATGCAGGTGATGCCACTGCTCAAGGCATTCTTGACGGTACAATCGATGAGACCGGTTTAAAGTATAAACACAATAATCGTGACTATTACTCGCAAGGCTTGGAGTTAAATCTGGACTGGGCTTTAGGCCTGCATGCCTTGCAAATTGGCGGCCGTATTCATGAAGATGAAGTAGACCGCTTCCAAATTATCGACAACTACAACCAAGTAAATGGCTCCTTGGTCTTTGATAGCATTACCCTGCCCAGCAGCAGTAATAATCGAATCGGTTCAGCGAATGCACTATCGTTATGGCTTCAGGATGACTGGCAGGTCACCGAAAAATTAAATACGGTTTTATCTCTGCGCTACGAAGACGTTAAATCTAAAGAAGTGCGTTACAGTACCGTAGACAGAAGCACGGTCGCGAGCGAAAAAAGTAACAACGGTAGCGAGTGGTTACCGGGCATCTCTTTCACTTATGACATCAATGAAACCTGGCAGGCCCTGGCAGGCGTACACAGAGGATTTTCTCCTCTCAGTGCAGGTAGTGAAGAGAATATTGACCCGGAAACATCCACAAACTGGGAGCTAGGCGCACGCTTCAAACAAGATGCTTTTTTTGCAGAATTAATCGGTTTCTATAGTGATTTTTCCAGCAAAATAGAAAATTGTTCTGTCGGTAGCCCCTGTAGTAATGGAGATGATACCGGCACCTTTAAAACCGGTGAGGCTGTTATTCAAGGG